>JAEAMG010000057.1_pt1 | contig 172701 bp, 234 predicted proteins | sample 8958741 | NCBI WGS metagenome assembly JAEAMG01 (sample SAMN16933256, study PRJNA681125) | bioreactor sludge metagenome | isolation source: anaerobic bioreactor treating anionic surfactant - SDBS | place: India: Bengaluru | collected 2019-02-28 | reverse complement strand
GTTCATGACCTGTTTCGCTGACTGCGAAACCAGCCCCTTCCAGGGCTGCGGTCATTTCCTCTTCGGTCATGTTGCGACGAATGCGGTCACACAGCTGCTGCAGGTGAGCCTCATTCTCCTCATCATCGACGTTGACCGCCGAATCCGAAGGCACGACCAGTGAGTCCCAGAACGCCGCGTCTTCCTTTTCACGCTTCTCCTCGAAGAACTTCACCACTTCGCAGTTTTCCGGTAGTGCGATCTGGTACCAGAACGACGCCGAAGAATCGTCATGAGTATCCTGAACCGCGGCCTCGAAACCTTCGTGCGCGATGTAGAAACCATCCTGGGATGGCATCATTTCGGCAGTACCGTGCTGGGGATCAGTTGCCCAGTCCGGTGTGCCGTAGCGATCAGTGCGCGGGTGATACGCGCGCATGCCGATACAAACGCCTTCCTGCATAAGCACCTGTACTTGATCTTCGGTCAGCGCCTCACCCTCGAAATCGAAAGGTTCATTAACCAGCACGTAGGGCTCGCCATCGTCGCTGTCACGGAAAACCCAGACAGTGGCGTTGCGGTCCTCACGCGGACGATAACGAACAGCCGTGACAGCCACAGAACGTGCATCACCAAGTACCGTCAACAGGCGCTGGACCAGGCCGGTATCAAGGTTGTCATCGGCCATTACGGTGGCGTTGATAAACAGTTTTTGCATTTGGATTTCTCCATTTTTAAGTGCCGGTGGTTAGCCAGCTGGATGGTCTGCAGTTGCCTGCGGTTAGGTTCAGAGTTGCGAGTTTTGCGCCAGGCTGTACGGTTCCCCGCGGCCCACGATCAGATGATCGAGAATGCGGATATCCACGAGGGCCAAGGCTTCTTTCAGCTTTCTGGTGAGAATCAAGTCGCTTTGGCTTGGATCACTGTCACCCGAAGGATGGTTGTGCCCAAACACCACAGCCGCGGCGTTATACCGAAGCGCCTCCTTCACCACCTCACGGGGGTAGACCGGAGCTCCATCGATGGTGCCGCGGAACAGGACTTCGAAGCCCAGAACTTGGTGACGTCTGTTCAGGAACAGGACGCCAAACACCTCATGTTCCAGAGTTCCCATCCGCGCCTTGAAGTAGCGACCGGAATCAGTAGGGCTGGAGATTGCCTTCGTCGGTCGCGCCAGCTTGTCGTCGACAATTTGGCAGGCCATTTCAATGATGGCTTCACGCCCTTCCGAGGTGCACGCCATCGTTTCCAGCGTCTTCTGAAATGAGCCGTTTGCACCTGCTTTAAAAGGCAGGACTTCAGCGGGCTCATTCACTTCGAACTGGGTGTTATCAACTGCATCTAGCAGCGAATACTGCATTTGCATGACGCCTCCTCGGTGCAGAAGGCGGACCATCCCAGAGCGGGACGGATCGCCCCTGCCGGGTTGGTTTTTTAGAGAGTTGAGCCGGGCGGCCCGATTGAATGCTGGTGGGATTTGAGTCAGTCAGCTTCTGACAGCGAAACCTGCTCCATAAGGGGCAGGCTGGTGCTTGGTGTTTCCACCAAGCTCGGTTCCAGCACGAGAAGGCCATAAGGCGCATCACGCAAAGGAACAGAAACTTCGGAGACAGTCCGTTCGAGCGAGCGGCTGGTATTGTCGATGCTGAGAGAAGGCCAGCTACCTTCTTTCATCATACCGAAGCCCGGGCAGCATCGAAGGCGTCCAGACGGCGATTTTTTGCGAAAAGTCAGGATTGCACCCATTTCATCTGACGGTTCGGGACGCATACTGCGAAACAGGAAATCATGAGGGTCTTGAGCGTGGATGAAATGGTACGGCGCGCAATGCAGTTCGCGATCGCGGCGCATGGGTCCCAGGTTCGCAAATACACCGGCGAGCCCTACTGGAAGCATGCGGCGGAAGTTGCAGGAATTCTGTCGAGTGCCGCGGGCGTAACGCCCGAGATGCTCGCTGCCGCCTGGCTACACGATGTGATCGAAGATACCGAAACTACCATCGAGGAAATCGCATGTGAGTTTGGCGATGAGGTGGCACGGCTGGTGCTCGGCGTCTCAGATATCAGCCGGCCGGAGGATGGATCTCGCGCGCACCGTAAGCAGATCGACCGCGAGCATGTAGCGGGGGGTTGCTGGATGATCCAATCCATCAAGCTGGCAGATTCGATCAGTAACGCCGGTAGCGTGATTGCCCATGACCTGGCCTTTGCCAGGGTCTACGTACCAGAAAAGCGCGCTCTGCTGGAGGTACTGACCAAGGGCGACCGGCACCTGCTATCGATGGCTTGGACCATTGTCGAAAATGCAGAGCGTCACCTGGAGCTGGCCCAGTAGAACGGCTCGGGTACCCGCCTCGCCGAAGTGGCATTTGCTACCATCGCCGGAAACAGACTTGCGATCCACCTTGGCCGGGACAGCTCCAATGGATGAACGAATCAGACGTTTAATCGATATGGCGGGCATTGACGTGCTTGTTAGAAGCACTGCCATTGGTGCGACGCGCTGGAGAACTGTCCGATACGACAAGCGAACCAGAATCAGCACCCAGGAAGTTGCAGCTCTGACTTCCCTATACCCGCAGTACGCGCTCTGGCTTGTGCTTGGCGACGACCTAGCCAAGTGCGCCCAGACATCTCCTGCCCAGGGTGCACGTTAGGTCGCCGCCCTGCTCCCTCACGCAGTCGGGCGTGACCGCAGTAGTTCGACCGTAACCGCCTTTGGCCCTTGCCTCAACACCGCAAAAAAAAGCCCCTTTGCAGGGGCTTTATTCCGGGGTCGCCGGTAATGGCACATCACGCTCTCAGTTGAAGAGATTGATCAGGAACACGATAGCTTCGAGGATGCCCATGGCAGTTCTCCTAAGGTGATAAATTTGCTGCGGTCGACCCGTGCACGAGTCGACCATAACGTTTCAATTTACTGCTTGAAGCCGCCGGCATAGCCCTTTTCAGGACCTCCGTAGACCCCGCTCATGCCCGACTCCGAAGATCGGGCCCACTTCAGCCAGGCATCGATGACCGCCGGGGAGGCATTGATCAGCGATACCTTGGCCTTCTTCGCCTTAACGTCTTCACGCGAGTACATGAGGGTTACGCCGAGCATGGCGGCAGCTTCGTACATCTCAGCGATGTACTTATCGACCAGCACAACGGACATTCCACGCTCCAGGTCCATGGTGGGCAGTTTTTGCAGCTCAACAACCGCAGCATCCGCCATTTCCATGAGTTCCCGCGGCTTCTTGTCCATGAGCTCCGCCCGGTTCATCGCGCGCCAGAGGCGCAACGCCGACGGATTCACACCCGGGCAGCGACCACGATAGCCGTCGCTCAGGTAGTGCTCCGATGCCGCGGCCAGCCGGGCCTCCCAAAGGAGAGGCTCCAGTTTTTCCGCGGCCTCACGGCCCCCTCCGAAAACCGGGTCGTTGATCAGCGCACTGATCAGTTGTCCGATTGCGGAACTACCCAAATAGAACTCTGGGCTTCCCAAGTCTTCCTTCGGGTTGCGTGACAGGCTTTCGAAGACCCGGATGGGCTCGTAGTCCTTGACGCAGCACTCGACGAAAGCGACCTTCTGGTCCGTGTCGGGGTTCTTGCTCATGCCATCAGCGGTGTATGCGCTGGCGGCGTTTTTGGCCATCTTCCCATCCTTTGTAGCTGCCGTGTACGGCAGGCCTACGGCCGAGAGAAGACGCTTTACCATGCCTACTTCCGCATTCATGGCACCCAAGACAAACAACACTTTCTTGCTCATGATTTTCTCCAGTTTCCGCTCCACAGGCGGCTTCGATTCGAATTCGCGCAGGTGTGGATGGAAACTGCCCCTGGCGGGGAGGTTTCCCCTGCGAGGGTTTGAGAAGGTGACGGCCCCAGCGAGTGCTGGGGTGTCGGTTAACGCCAGACAAAGCGTGGATCGGAATCGTCCAGCTTCATCTCGTCGCGTTTTTGCCAAACAACCTTTTCCGGCACTGTCAGGATTACCATCAGGTCCGAACGATGGTCCAGCCAGGCTACCTGGCGGTACATGTAGTCCAGAACCAAGGGCTGAGTACTGTCGTCAGGATATGCGAGGAGAACGGTGTAGCTCTCTCCGCTTGGCTGATGATTTACAACTGCGAGCTCCATCCGATGAGATGGAAAACCCATAGCCTTGAGCGTCAGAAGCTTCGCTGTGGCGATGTCTTCCAGATCACCGGCGCCGACGGCCAAAAGCTCCTCCGGCGTTGTCCAGCGTTCATCCTCATTCCAGACAGCGCTGTCCGTCGCATACGGAACCTGGTTGAAGAACCGATTGACCAAAAGGACCTTGGTCGTGTCGTCTTCTATTCGGCTACGCATGATCAGCGTCTGCAGATTCTGGAGCGTCGGCTCATCAAGCTGCCGGCTGTAACGGTCACCCGCCCAGGCGGAAGCCTCAAGCGCACTAACGACCATCAGCACAACCAGCGCCAGCATCTTCATGTGTTTTTTCAGCATTTCTTCATCTCCAACCCGGCCCCTCCGGCCGGATTCTGTGTTGCGCACAGGTGAGGGATGAAGCCACCCCAGCAGGGGCGGCTCCCCTGCGCGGGTGGTTATTGCAATCGCATCACTCGGATGCGGTTTGTTCGCCGTTGACGATCGCCCAAAGGTCCTCGTCCGGCGTTTCTTCAAGCGTATCGAGCAGTTCGTAATGATCCTCGGCGCTTACGGCCTGAAGGGCCATCTGCTCCAGTTCTTCGCGACTCACGCTCATACGGTCTTCCCCCCTTTAATGCGATCCAGGTTTTCCAGCACCTCCAAGTCGCACTCAGGGACAGTGCCGATGAGCCCGTCAGCTTGCTGCGACTGGATGTATTTGAGAAACGCCCCAGACAGATCCTGCATAGACTCGGCCGACACAAACTGGAGGGCGATTCCGAGGAACACCATAAGCTGCGTTGCTTCGTTTTCGACCGTATCGGTATACGCTACCGCGGTATCGTTAACGATCCGAGATAACGCATCCCGCTTCAACGCAATGTCATCGACATCCGCCGCAGCAGAGCGCATTTCCAACGCCAGTTGCAGGAGCAGAGGCGAGAACTCGTGATCGTGCGATACCGAGCCCACCAGCTGCTGCATCAGTGTTGTATCCCCGGCCTTCACACAGGCGATCGCCGCACGGGCGATATCCTGGTCAAGCGCCTCCTTCATCGCCTTGAATTGTTCAATGTTCTGAGAGAGGACTTCGAGGTTTTGTTGAGTTGCCATTGGGTTTCTCCAGGCTTGGCGACCGGATAGACCCTCCCTGCTGGGAAGGTCGTCCCCAGTCAGGGTTTAAATGTCCGAAACGGACGTTGGTTTACTGCGCGAGAGCTAGGAGCTTATCCGCGCTTTCTTCAGCCCAGCTCAGGTACCGTTCCCGGCGATCCTGTGTCAGGTAGGGCCAATGTTCCGATGTTGCGTCTGAGTAGGACCCGTAACCATCAATCCATTCCCAGAAGATTGAGCTGAAACCAGGAAGCTTCGTGAACACCGAGGCGTTCCAGCGAAGCATTGAGAACAGCCCCTTCATGTCCTTCGCTACCATCGCCGCGCGAACTTTGTCCAACAAATCCGCCAGGGCGGCGTTTGATTGGGCATGTTCGACGCAGCGATTAGTGAGCAAGGCCACCGCCCGGAGCAGCTTATTGCCGACTAGGTTGAGCCTCTCCTCATACGAGACGCCGAAGATTTGAGCCTCATGTGCCTGGTTGGGGCTTCGATCCATACCGCAACCCTCCCCTTACAGGCTAACCAATGCATGACCGAGCGTATTGCGCTGGTCTTCATCGAGTAAACCATCGGCGACGAACGCCCAGGCGGCCGGGCGATCATTGATGATCTGACCCGCGTCAGGCACCGCAAAGAGAACTCCCGTGAATTGGTCCACGAGCTTCTCCATTCCGTGCAGCAAAGCGTCTACCACCTGTTGATGCGGCTTCAACGATTGATCATCCTCGCTCTCGATGGAGGTGTACTCCGCCTCGAAGAGAATGCCGTATTGGCCGTCCTTGCGAACGATGAAGGTCTCCTCACCCCACATTTGAGCGCGCAGGCGCGCCAACAGGGATTCGTTTTCCTCCAGCGCCTCCAGCGGCTTGTTCTCTGAATTGTGGTAGTTGATCTCACCCCAACGGTCAGTCAGGTTCTGCGAGATGAACCACTCGGTCTCACCTTCCGGGCCGCCAACCTGGCGAACCTTCACGGCAGGATCTGAGATGGGCGTTATCCCATGCAATGCATCGAGATGACGCTGTTCGAGCTGCGATGAAACCCAAGCCCAATAGCCCTGAAGGGTGTTGAGCTCGGATGCCTCGTAGGCCCAATCGGAGTGAGGGTAGTCCGGATGCTGCGACCAGCCATCGCCGGTCTCAAGCGCGTCGTACTTTGCCTTCAGCTCTTCAGCACTCATCTCGTGTTCAGCTTTTGCAATTGCGGTCATGTTTTTCTCCTGGATGGAACATGACCGGATACCAGCCCATTTCCGGGCTGATAACCCGGTCGGGTTGGTTGATGTCCTAAGCGGGCTTAGGCTTATTTGCTGCCGTGGTCGGTGATCTCGGTGTTTTTCACCGTGACGCCGACCGAGTTGGAAAGCACCGAGTAGTCGAGATTGTCGACAAAGGAGCTCAGCATTTGCTGGCGCTCATCCTCGCTTTCCGGCTTGGGCATCCGCACGACCACCTTGATGGTCAGCTCGATGGTTTCTTCAACCATCTCGCGCGGATTCAAGCGATTACGCGCATAGCGCAGTGCATCCTCAGTCAGCTTATGCAGCTCTTCCACCCCGAAGAAATCGAGAATGGAATCGACTACGGCGACTTCATGAGGACCATCCCATTGAACGTGCAAACGCCCAAGGTCGTCAGTGCTCTCTGAGGAGTCTTCCAGCGACTGGATCTCTTCGAGAGGCATCTGCAGAACGGCATCGGTGGCATCGAACTCGACGTCTTCAACGAAGATCGCCTCGTCCCCTTTACGGCCACCCCAAACCTGCTTGGTGAACTTCCCGGTAATGCGGCGGTTGGTGATGACAGCGACGACCTGACCGCAGTCGTCTTCAACCGTGAACGTCCGTGGTTCCATTGCACCGCAGACACCGTCTTCCGCCATGCCAATCATGAGGTCGAGATCCTCGTCCTCAGTGAAATGGCCGCCGTCAAGGTTCAGCGTATAAGTAGTCATGCTTTTTTCTCCTGTGCCCGCTTATTGCAGGCGTTTCGTTGAGTGGCCGAATGGCCGGTTTAAATGCGCCTCAGAGAGGAATCACATCTTTGGTTCACGCAGGTCTTCGACCTGGGTAACACTTTGCCTTTTCATTGCGCGCCCGATCTTCGCAGCGAGCTTTGTACTGGCGAGACGCCGAGCGCTTTGTCGATCACCGTCGAAAACGTGGTAACCAACACTCACGTCGTGCCAATGGCAGCTCATCCAGATATCCTGCGGATACCACATGGTGTGCATGCCCAGGCGCCCTTCCAGACGCGAGTTATCTCCATCGTCAGTCAGCGGGTTCCAGACTTTGAGGACGTTGCCGTTCTCGTCCCGAACCTCGATGCCGCGAGGAGATTCACTCCACTCGCCATTGATGCCAACCGCGATCGCGGCGTACTCCAACAGCCTTTGCTCTTTCTGTTCCTGCTCTTGCATGGACTGCTCCTGTTTCTTGTTTCCGTGGAGGAAGTTTTTTCTGACCACTTTCGATCGCTGCGTTGGCATATAGCTGCACAACTCGTGACATCCACAGTGAGTCCGCCGCGCACTGCTCAGCGCCATGATGGCGAGATTCATGCGTGACAACCCGTGTTCCAACAGCAGGCCACTTTCATTGAGGTGGTCATACCGCGCCTTGGCCGAACGGCCCTTGGCACAGTTGGCTTCGAGAAGATCTTCGATAAATGCGAGCGCATCTTCCTCCGTTTCCAGAAAGCAGAAGCCGTAGGTCTCGAAGTGCTTGTCACCGACGAATCCACCATCAATACCAGGCAGGTTGACACCCGCTTTCTGGAGCGCTGCAGTGAATGCTTGAGCGCCCGATCGGGCATCGGCTTCCAACCACGGCACATCGCGCAGCCCCAGCCAGGAGATCAGATCTGCGAGCCTTGCCCACGACTTGACCTCTTGCCATGGCTCACCACTGACGAAGGGCCCGGAGGCGCCTTGATAGCGGTAATTCTCGGTACCAAAGGTGCCGACGTGCCAATAGGGACCGGAATAGCTCTTGCGAGCCGTTTCGGTATCCCAGTAGACGATTTGCGCACCTTTCTGGGGAAGGACCGAGGGGTCCTGCCAGATTGGCCAGTTTTCGTCTGGACCCTGGCCGCTGTCGCCCAGAAGACACCAAACGCTGATCTGCTCCGCTCCAGGGGTCATCAGAGGCCCTTGGAAGTAGCATTTCGGCGCCTGATCGACACGCGAAGCATCCACAACAGCCTTACCCAGGTGGGCAGTACCGTCATGAAGCACGAATGCCGCGTAACGCTGACCGCGAGCGAACTCGCGCAGCACACGTCCTGGATAGACTTTAGGTTGCATGGCTATGCCTCCGAGACCGATAAAACCGGAACAACGGAGTTCACCCAGGTCGGGGAGCGAACTCCCCGGCGGGATGATGATTGCTGTTTGTTGCCAGCTACAAGGTGGGCCGAAGCCCGGAACTGTACGACGCATGTCGCACAGCAAACGCCCAGCGCCAGCGATACCCATAGGGGTAACGTCAGCGATGAGAGAAATATGGCAAAAGCACCGATGAATGGCGCTCTGATTTGGAGAGTCGAAACCGAGTCCCTGTCGGGTTCGGATTCGGATTTTGAAAAGTCTGCTGCTGCCTTGTTTTACGTCAGCCAGCTTCTGACGGTCTGCACATCATACCAACGCCCCGCCTCATCGGTACTCGGCTAATCCTATTTTCAGGCTAAAAACAACCCGGAGACCTCCCGTTCGTTACACGAGGCTTTCTTCACGCAGGCAAAAAAAAACCGGCTACGAGAGCCGGCTTTAATTGAATGACAGCGAACTGCCAAGTGCCCGAGGGCGTTTGAGTTACGCAAACAAGTCCATGGTAACCAGCGAGCTGTCTGCAGCTTTTGCCTCAGCTTGCGCCTTCATGTCATCGAGGATCTTGTCGTGCTCGGCCTCGCTGATCGAATGATGGCGAACATACGAGCGCAAATCGGTCATGCCGAGGTCGCGCTGCATGCGCCGCCAGAACTGTGCCCGGCGCGCCATCTCGTCGTAGTCAGCAGCCTTGCCACGAGCCAGCTTGACCATGCCGCGGTTCAGATAGAACTTGGCACTGTCACTTGGCGCGAGCGTTTTGGCCTGCTCGTAGAAGCCTTCATCGAAGTCGTCCACGAAACACATTGCCTCAGCCGAATCGATTTCCATCTCATCGGTTTCTTCGTAGTAGACGATGTTACGCTCCTGACCCAAATAGCGGTCACGGATCGTTCGCATCGCCGGCCTTCCTGGATAGCGGTCCTTGTTGGTTGCTTCGAGATAAGCGTCCTGCAGCCCCATCTCCAGCCCTGGATTTTCCCAGCTCTCATACTTGAACCAGCGCTGCTCCGGAATTACGCCCTTCTCAACCGGCTCGATATCCGGAATCGAATAGCGCTTGCCCAGCACGCGAATCTCGTACCATTCGGTCAGCGCCGGGAAGGCGTGATCGAAGCCAAAGCTGAGTGACCAGGCGAAGTCGATCGCCAGAAGCTTCTGCGGCGTGATGAACTGAAACGTCACACCCCGAAGGGTCTGGTTCGATTCGGTCATCTCCAGCTCACCGCGATGCATTCGAGCGTCGTGCTCCTCGGCCCGCTCTTCTTCCAGCACATCAAGCGTCAGCAGGTAGCGCAGCAATTCGCGGCGCATGGCCGCGGAATACGCGGTCGCTGTGACGTTGATGAAACCGGCTTCGGAGTGAGTCCGACCCAACCAGTCCCGCTTCCCCATATCCCAACGCGTGTTGATGAGGTAGTTGCGGAACTTGTTGACCCCCTCCATGTGCCCGTGCTTGTCGGGCGCCGAGGCAATCATCGCCTCCATGGACTTATCTCGCTCACCGGTGACCGTACACCAGGCGCAACCGAAGCGACTTCCGCATGCCGCCTTGTTACCGCCGTCGCCGGTGATAATCGCGCACACGCCTTCGTTCGCTTCCTTGTAGAGCTCCAGGCACCACTCGAAGTCCTTCGTGTATGTCCGGTACGGACCGCCACGCTTTTCCTCGCACGCCATCAGAAGCTCCCAGACCTCTTCCATTTCCCAGTCCGCAATGATCGAGCAGCTGTAATAGCCGTTGTCATTGAGCACCAGCTTACCGGCCTCCTCGCCTCGCTCACGCATGCTTGCGCCGCGGGATACGGACTCAGAGAAGCGGGTGCCCACGAAGGTCACCAGCTGGCCGGGATTTTGTAGCTGCGCCAGCAACTGCTTGACGGCCTTCTGCTGCGGACGCAGCTTCCAGTCCACCGAACAGCTACGAGCGGCGCCTACGAACACCGGCAGCTTGCCGCGGCCGATAGTGCCGTAGGCAAATGACGAGGTGATCGAGGGCGTCACCTTGACGACCTGAACTGGCAGGTTGTGGCGAACGCAGTAGGACTCCAGCGCGGCGATCATCGCCTCGGCATAGGTTTCCATGGCTGGATTCTCGATGCCGGTGTTGGAGTGCGTGACATAGGTCGTTTGCACAACCTGGCCTGCCTCGACGCGCCGGCGAATCGCTTCGAGAAGAAGCACCAGCACCACGTTGGAGTCCTTGCCAAAGCTGATCGCGCCCTGCGGTACGTAGCCCTGGTCGATGATCTCCCCGATCCGCTCAATGCAGGCTTCAGCCCGCTGCACGATTCGAGAAAAACGACCGGCCGTGACCACTGTCGGTACCGGATGGTATTCCCTGACGGGAATGACTTGTGCTGCTTGCATGGGTGTAGCCTCCGAAGAAAAAGGCCCACCCTCCCCGAGGGGAGAAGTGAGCCTCCCCTGACGGGTGATTGCAGTTAGGATTTGCCCGCCTTGCTGGCCGGGTATTTGAAGAGAGCCAGGCCGAAGTCTTGCTCTCTCTACGATTCAGCTGAGGGCCATAGCCTCCACCTGAACCTTCGGTACGCAGCCGGCGGCATCGAGCCGCGACTCCCACAACAAGCTCAACGCCCGTTCCCGGGCCTTCGCTTTGTTGTTTTCCGCCAATTGCACCGTACTGACTTGCGCAACCGTCTTGTCGCTACCCACCGCCTCTACCGTTACCGAATAGAAGCGCGGCAGGCGATCGCCGATGCGCTGCAGGTTGCGAGCCAGATGGCCCTTGCTGTAACTCTCATGATTCTCGTCTTCGTCGAGCACCTTGCAGGAGATCGGATCGAAAACAGCAAACGCGAAGTCTTCCAGGTTCGAGACCGGGCACTCGCTATGGAACGCGTCGAGGGCCACGGACGCCATGGTCTTTTCCGACAGCCCTTTCGGGACTGCGACGGAGTAGACGCCCGGCACATGAAGATCTTCCGCTGCCACATTGGGCTTGGAGACCAGGTTTACTGCTGCGATAGCCAGAGCGATATAGTCAGCCATTTGTTGCTCCTTGATTATTTATCTCGCGGAGCTTCCCCAGGCGGGGAAGTGCTCCCCGCATTGGGTTGGTGTTGCTGGAAGCTGAGTCCCGGCCCGAAAGCCAGGGTTTGCGTCAGTCGATGGGGATACCGTTCGCATCGCACTTGAGGTGGTGCATCGCAGTATCCAGTCCGTTCACTGCATCCTTATGCGGGTAGAAGGGGAATTCGCTTCGCGGCGGCTCCAGGTAGTCGCCGAATGGCGAGAGCAGCTCGCGCAGCTCGACCGTGGATCCGCGAAGCAAGACCGCCTCCATCTGTTTGGCATAGGCCGCGTCCTCAGTAGACTTGGCCACCGCCTTTTCCAGAAGCTCAAGAGAGTCCAGGTAATTCCCGCCTTTCACGGAGAGGATGAAGCGCAGCTGCGCCAGGGTCTTCTCCAGGGTGTACGGATTTTTCAATTGCACGAACTGCATGTTGTAGCTCCTATGGCGGAGCTCCCCCGTGCGGGGAAGCGTATCCCCGCAGTTGGGTTTCGGTTAGCGTTCGAGAGTGGGATGACCCGAAAACGGGATTCCGAAGTGATCGGCCAGCTCCTTGATGGCCTGGTGGCCGGTCACATACGCGATGCTGCTATTTTTTGCGGCTGCCGAGAACCAGAACTTGTCAACGCTGACGTTGATGCAATCGCAGTCAGTGCTCACTTCGTTCCCCTCACCAGCCACTTCGGCGTCCTCCGGGCATTCGTCCGGATCACACTTGAGATAGCTGACCCGGTAGTCAAAACGCTCCACCTTGTACAGCTGATTCTCTTTCACCAGCGCGGCGAGCCGAACGATCTCTTTGGCGTCGTCTTCACTGATCGTGAATTGGGCGACGCTCGGGGATTCGGACCACTCGTCGTCGCAGCCGACTTCGACGCTGTAGCTTTTTTCGTTGCTCATGTGTTTCTCCTTCGCATCTTGAAGGAGCCCCGGTCAGAGGCCGGAGCCCCTGTGGGGTTTGCTTCAGACGAAGCGTTTAGGAACGAACAACCGGCATCTGCGTTTTCACGTCGATGCCCAATTGGCAAACAGGACCAGCACCACATTCACCGCCGCCACAAATCTGCTGGCAGTAGGAGGTGATGCCTTCCATGGGTGACTCATCTTCCTCGTAAGGAATCGGCATACCGGTGGCGGCGTGCAGAATCACCTTTTCGACTTGTGGGTACGGTGGCAGTCCGGACGTCGGTCGGCGGAGGTAGAGCTCCACCGCGCCTAGCGCCAGGTTGTCACGCATCTCCGTTTCTTCAGCCAGAGTCATCGGAATCATGACCCCAGGCTCTTTCTTGTACAGACGACCGTCTGCATGCAGAAAGAACTCGAAGCCCTGATGGACGTCACGACCGAACGGTTTTTTGTCAGCCTCGCCTTGGTGGTTGTAGAACGCTCCGAGGACATCTTCGACATTGGTGCCGAGCTTGTGGTCTTTGTAACGCATCTGATCAGTCCTCCTTGTTGCTGGAGGAGATGCCCAGCGCGCTATAAAGCCCACCATCCGAATAGCGTTCGGGATCGATGACATCTTCTTCGTCATCATCATCACCCTGGACTGGAATGCCGCACGGCTTCGCCAGGTCGGCGAACTCCGCGGGGACACCGCCAGTACCGACGGGGTCATCTTTGTAGTTGTCCCAGTCGAACACCACGACATCCAGGAGGCTATCCTGGACAGTGTCGGCCATGCCGCCGCTGACCACCACAAGCACACGAGGTACCCCGGCAACCTCTGGCGCATGGATCGTGAGATCCGTTGCCAGCTCTGCTCCCTTCACCGCGCCCTCACCGGACTCGATGGTGGCAGCCGCATCGCTCAGGCCGACGTCGATGAGACGCTGGACGATTTTTGCGACTTCCTCAGGAGAGACAGAGGCGTTGGTTTCGATTTTGATCGACAGATTGATTTGTTGCATGAGTACCTTCCTCGTTTCAGAAAGGCCCCGCCCGTCAGGGTCGGGGCCCTGTTCGGGTTGCAAGTGCCGGCGGGTGCCAGCGATTGGAGTTAATCGATTAGCGGAGCCAGGGGTTCCGGATCGATCGTGGCATCCATCACATGGCGCATGACCAGTGTGTCTGCCGGAAAGTCATCGTTGCCGGCTTCGGCGTCGATGATGAAAGTGCCTGCGGGAATTTCCTCGCCCTTTATCCATTGCTGGACGCTGATGCGCGGAACGTCTTCCAGTGGAAGGTCGAGCCTTACCGAAAACACGTTCTTGCCGTAGCGTTGAGCCGCTACGCGGTCGCCGCTGGCGAAGAGCATGTCGATATCGTGCGCCTGACCATCCCAAGGGAAGTAATGCAGGTAGCTTCTGTTGCTGCCATGAAAAAACTGCATAGCAGCCTCCTCAGGCACTGAACACAAAGCCTTCGGCTTGGGCCTGCGCCTTCACCTCGGCTACGCGGTCCAAAAACGCAGTCAGCTTTGGCCGATCGCCTCCGCAGTTGCGCCGCGCCGATAGGTACTCGTCGCTGAGCCAAACCGCCTGGCCGTCGAGCTCTTTCAGAAACTCTACGGTTACCAGCGAAGGATCTAGCGTCGCCGCCTGCTGGAGCAGATGCAGCGACCGAGTAGCGCGAGCGAGCTGAGCATCGCTTTCCGCTTGAAGCTCGTCGCAGCGAGTGCGGGCGACCGCGCTGATCTCTTCCAGATCCTGCAGCGTATAACCAGCATTAATCTCCTGTTCCAGTCGACGGACATGGTTGAGGATCTCGCCAACGTCGTTGGCGCTCTTGATGCTTTCGATGATGGTTTTCTGATCGATTTGCATGTTGTTTCTCCGTATAAAAATGCCGGCCCTGGTGGGCCGGCGATTGGTGGTTAAGAGCTCTTTTTCTGCAGCGATTGCGCCTCGGACTGGGCTCTTCTTTCAGCCTCATCAATTGCGTCATCGTCGCCGATGTAGCCCCAGCATTCTTCCGATACCACGAACTCATACTGCGGTTCATCATCGGCGCCCTGCACCTTCTGGAACGTGGCCGCGACCACGCCGTAGCACTCACCCGCCAGCCAGGCGTTGTACTCATCCAGGGCACTCTGAGCGAGCTCCCGAGCTGCACGTTCCCTGCCACGACGCTCCTGGTGCGCACGCTCCGCCTTACGGCGGGACGAGGGCTTCAGTTTCGCTGTATAGGCTTGGAGCCACGCAAATGCTTCGTGCCAGTGACTGAACTCCGCCGATTGCTCGGCGCCGTAGTTGGCATCGAGAATGGCGGTGAAACGCAGCTTTCCGCTCTTGAGCGTCCAGTTGCCGTTCGAAGCGATGCGACCGAAGGCATACACCTTCGCTCGTCGATCGATCTCCTCCCGAGCGCAACCGTCCGGAACCCAGACGCCAGCACCGCTAGCCGTGTCAAAACGGCACTGTTGGCCACCACCAGTCAGTGACCAGTGCTGGCCACCATGCTCGTAGCAGTCGAGCACGACGGTGTCTTTCTCGCCGATCACACCCTCGTTCCGGAGTTCCTTCCACAGTGTGGTGCGGACGTCATCCCAGAGATCGAAGTCCTGAACCGAATCGCCACGGTAGTTGTACTCCCCGTCCGTTTCCGCCCAGAGCTTGGCCGCACGACGCTTGTAATAAGCGTCGGTCTTGCTGGCGCGAGCGCCGGCGTTCCCATCGGCCCAGGCAATGAACTCCTTGGAGTTCATTGCCATCTCGATCCAGGTCGCCCGGAGTCGAACCTTGTGGTCATCCACAAGATCCAGATTCGGGTTCCAATCCGAGTCGAGCGCCAGGGCTTGCTGCATCTCGTAGTGAGTTTCCGAATGGCGATGGGCGGAATAAATCTTGCCCATGCCAGCAGAGTCTTCTAACGGGTTGCCGCAGTCCTCATCGTCGGCCAGGTAGCCAACGACCAGCTTGTCACCCACCTCCAGACACGCTGCATCGTGGTAATCCATGATGGTGGATGCCTTGAAGGGCAGGTTCAGATCGCTCAGGGAGATGTTGAGATTGGTTTGCATGAATAACTCCATACCGCCCCCACTGGCAGATATTGCGTTGCAATGCGCGGGTGTGGGATGGAGTTCGCCCCTGACGGAGAGAGCTCCCCGCGCAGGGTTTAGGGTGATGCTGTTTTTTTTAACGCAAGCCAGCTACTTGCGCTGCGAGCCCAAGATGGGCTAACCGCAGATTGAGGCTCCATGATAGAGCGCGCACAACCGGGCTACAACTATCGGAAGACGCGAATTTTCGCTACTTACAGCTGCCTTGAGCCGTTCTAATGCGGCGCCGCCAAATTAAGCTTATTCCGAGATTTGCTGAATATTCCCGGACTGCCTGAGTGGTATTTTTGAATAAGCACTCATGCTTATTACCAAATGTTCGAGGAACACACATGCTCAGGAAAGCCCTACTGCTCTTTGCTGCAATTGTGTCAGCCAGCGGCGCCTTGGCACAGCAGCCGGCGCCACTCTCGCCGGACAAGAGCCTGCCGGAGCTGCCCCGGGCCGCTGACCTTTCCAGCTCCAACATTGGCCAGCACTTCCTGATGCGGCAGGAAACAGGGGTCGAAGAGGAGGTGTTCTACATAGGCGCTGGACCAGCGGGCGCCCCCATCGCAATGTCGGCAACCGACGTTCCGCCGATTCGCAGAACCTACGACGACACAATGGCCCACTGCCTGGCCAAAGGCCCAGGGTGGCGCATGCCGACGATCGATGAGCTGCGCGTAGCTTCTCAGTTCGCTGACGAGCCTGAGCCCGATTATCTGCCCGGCAGCTACTGGACGGTATCTATCGCACCCTGCTTCGACTGCAAATATCCGGGCCAGTATAAGCTGGCATACGACATCCGCTCCGGGAATGTCCGCAACGCCTACAACGCGCCGATCTATCGCTTCTACCCTGTTTGCGTCTACGACATTCCCTGACGTGCCAGAACAAAAAACCCGCCCTGGCTGCCCACGGCGGGTTTTTTATTTTCAAGGCCCTGAGTCGGCGGCCTACCGCCTATGCCGGAGGCTCGGCTTGACCCCGGCAACCCGCGGCCCTGTCGACCAGCCATCGAACCAGCATTTCCGGGGCTCCCGTTCGCTCAGCTACCAGCTTTATCAAGAATTCCTGGCCGGGACCGCTGTCGACACCGACCCTTTGCATTTCCTTGAACTGAGAAGATCGTCTCGACACCTCGTTCTGAATCATGACGAGGTCGCGATAGACCACCGCCGGCATTCCCAGCAGCACGACAGCGATCAGCGGCAGTCGGCCAAGTGAGTTCGGCCAGAGCCCTTCCAGGAGCCCAGTGAGGGAGGTGTACGCAAATACCGACAGAACGACTACCCAGCAGTAGGCCGGAAGGTAGCGTTTGAGAAGGATGTACCACATGACCAATCCTTGCCGACCGATGGAAGAAGCCCCGCATGCTGCGGGGCTCCGTCCCTATCGTTAAACCGTTTCAGCTTCACTTGGCTGGGCTGCCAGTTTTTTCTGTTCGCCGGCCACACGCCCCATTAGGAGTGCGTCGCCGGATCAACCCGGCGGCGCAATTGATCTGTTTTTAACTGCGGGAAACGACAACCTGGTGGTGGCGAACTTCCGTAACCACAACTGGGGCGCCGTTCGGGATATCCATGTCCGCCAGAGTGGTGGCATCCATCATCAAGTCGCCGAGACGACGATCCAGGAAAGTGACGACGCCGACCGCTTCAGCCTTGGCGGGAATGCGCGAATAAACGGTGGCGCTCATACCGACAGCGGGTTTGAAACCCTGGATCGTGCCCGAACTGTTTAGCCGGCGCATGGCCTTCATCAGCGCGATATACAGCGTGACCATCGCCGTTCCGACAACGAGCGTAGAGACAATCTGAAGGGGGGTTGCCTCGATGCGTTGGGAGAAGAACAGCCAGCTCCAGCTGTAGCTCATCACCGACAGCAGAACGAGCTGAACCGACAGAAACTGGAGAATGCTCCAGCCTTCGGCCGCGTATGCGAGGCCATCATGCGAACTTGCATCGCCATCGCCGCCACCGGCGATGCCTACCAAAAAGAAATAGCAGCAAAACGCAATGGTCGAAACCAGTGCTACAACTAGCACGCCTTCTGTGTCCATTCTCAAGCCTCTATAAATGTCATGCTGGGATATTCCAGCCCTGCGGTTAATACTTCATCGTCCAGGTTGAAGCGGTAATACGCAGTCCTGTTCGTGAGCTTTTGCGCCTCGGTAAAACGAAGCGCTTTCCTTTGCTGCTTAATCGTTACGCCCGGGATTCCGTTGAATCGCCTTTTTTGCTGACGAGACTGCCGCCCCCAACAAAACGGAAGCGCGAGATGGGACGTTTGTGGCAGGTCACGCGATCGGAACGCACATAACCGAGGTGCTCCCAGTCGGCGGTGTTGAAGATCGCCCCCATGACGCGGCCGTCGATTTCCTTTGGCGGAGGGCACTTTTCGCGCACGCTGTCCACCGTGCAGGTGCCGTCGCCATGTCGGGCGATCTGCTCGGCGATGTCGCGGGCGCCCATCAGATATGCCTGCCGAGACTCTTCAAGAATGCGCAGCGCGTGGGTACGGCCGCCGTTTTCTTTACGCATCGAAGTGAACTCCACGTGGTGCATGTTGTCACGCAATACATTGCTGGAATTAACATCTTCTTTGCAAGCGTCAGTGCCTATTTTTATGTAACGTGGCAATCCAAGAAGGCGATTATCTGATTTTTCGAGTGCGCGTCTCAGCGATAACCGTGCATTGCAGATAGCTAACCTGAGAATAAACTCAGCGAAAACCCCACCTATGGAGCTGAGAAATGGGTGTCATCGCTATCGAAGGACAGGAATATCAAGCGATGGGCGAAGCGTTCTTCGCTCCAACTAGCACTGACCAAATTAGCTATTTGGTCGCTGAATACCGCGGTATGCGCGCGCGGATAGAGCACCTATCTCAGTTAATGCAGACCGAGGCGCAGGGAGTGCTTGAGTACTTCATTGCGGGAAATTCCGAGCCTGACCGCCACGCGCCAGCCATCGCTGTAGACCGGCTCTTCGCTCTTGAGGGCGCCGTCGCCGAGCTAAATGCGAGCTACTGGAACCGCACATTAAAAATGACCGACGTGTTTGATCTCATGCCTCAGGCTCGTCGCCAGGAATGGGCTGATCAGATTCTTGAGCGCAAGGCGCCCGAGTTTGAGGAGGCGACAGTACGCAGCACCCTGGCGGATTTGTTGAGTAGCCGCGCCAGGTTCTTCGCCGAACGCGTTGACGGAGTGTTCAGGGAGCTGTCGGGCACTCACCTGACGAACCGGCCCGAGGGGTTCGGGAAGCGCATGATTATCAGCGGCGTGCTGGACAAGTTCTCATACGTTGACCACGGCAAAGCGGGGTACATCAATGACCTGCGCGCCGTCATTGCGAGATACGCAGGTCGCGATGGGCCGCGCTGGTATTCGTCCGCCCGGGTAATCGAGATCGCACGGGATCGTGGCCGTTGGGTGGTGCTGGATGGCGGCGCACTCCGACTGCGCGTATTCAAGGGCGCCGCCACGGCCCACCTCGAAGTACACCCGGACGTGTCCTGGCGCTTGAATCAAACCCTGTCATCGCTGTATCCGACAGCCATTCCTTCTGCTCTGCGCACGGCTCCGAAAAAGGCGCCGAAGAGCTTCGCTACGCTTTCAACGCCCCTTCCATTTGCGGTTACTGACGCCCTTGCAGATGTGGTGCGTAAGCGCAGTGCAGGAACCGTCGTTTCGCTTCCTCTCGGTTATTCCGATAACGGCAAGGCGATACGCGAGGAGGTCGCCGCGGTATTGAAGATGCTCGGCGGTACGCCCACCCGCAGCCTTGATTACGAATTCAGCTATGACCCCCAGGAAGCGCTTGAGGACATCGTTGCAACCGGACAAATCCCGGAGCGGACTTCGCACCAGTTCTTTCCAACCCCTGAAGGGCTAGCGCGCGAAGCGGTGGACCTGGCAGGTATCGAAGACGGACAGGACTGCCTGGAGCCCAGTGCCGGCCTGGGTGCTCTTGCCGATCACATGCCGAAGGACCAAACGCTTTGCGTGGAGATCTCGACGCTCCATGCCGCTGTGCTGAAGGCCAAGGGTTTCCAGGTGGAAAGTACCGATTTCCTAGCGTGGGCACATCGGACGTCCCGTCGATTCGATCGCATCGTGATGAATCCGCCGTTCGCGAACGGCCGCGCCCGCCTTCACCTTGATGCAGCTGCTGGCCTGTTACGTCCCGGCGGACGGTTGGTCGCCATTCTCCCCGGCAGCTTGCGGGGGAAGGATCTGTTGCCGGGGTTCGATTGCCAGTGGCTTGGACCATACCAGGATCAGTTCCAGGGGACGGGCGTCACCGTGGCGATGCTCGTTGCCCAGTGCTGCCGCGCATGACATCGGACGCAAACCGCGTGAATTGGGCTTGCTTGCAGCGCAGCTCGATGTACTGTTATCGCGAGTGCTCATTTCAATGATAATTCGCTAACACACCCTCATGAATGGACAAACATGAAAGCCAAACTGATTGCCGCCGCTAAGCGCTTCCTGCTCCATATTCTCTCCAAGATCCCGAAGAAATACCTATACGCCGCCGGCGTTTTCTGCCTGGCAGTGGTTGGTGCCGTGGTGTTCAAGGTGGCCGTGCACACCGCCTGGGTGGTCAGCGGCGGCGAGGTGGAGTTTGTCGTCGAGGGCCGTGACCGTGTAACCAGGGACAACGGTTCGAGCTATGAGCTCTACACCACGGCAGGAGTGCTGACGAATCAGGACTCGATCCTGCACCTCAAACGCAACTCCGGCGACCTGCAGAACGAACTTCGCCCTGGCCGCTCCTACATCTGCAAAACCCAGGGCTTCCGCTTCCGCTACTTCGACCTGATGGAAAACGTCATCTCGTGCCTCGAAACGAACCCGACTGATCAGGTCACCGCGAAATGAGCCGAGTGTCGAACAACAGCAAAGCGCTGCTGGCTGCTGGCGCGCTGATGGTCCTTGTCGGCGTACCGATCCTTGTCGCAGGCCTTCCCGGTGCGCCCAGCTATCAAATTTGGGCACCCGTCGGACTGGCTGTGCCGGGCTTTGTCAGCCTTATTTTTTCCTTGGAATCGTTGCGCAGGGATGGTGTCGTGTCCTTCCCACAGGTGCCAAAAGTGTCCCCGGTGTTCGCGTTGGTTTGGGGCCTGCTCGGTATCGCAATCACCTTGGCAATCTCGATCACCTTTGACCTGGCCCGCCAGCCCGTCTTGATGTTCTACGTGTTCTTCGTTTGCATGGTACTGAGCTGTTTCGCCGGGCTTCGTCATGCAGGGCTTCGCATTCATTGGAGTGGCAGCAATGCACGACGCGGGTAATCGTTCGACTATCAGCCGCATCAGTCATCAGGGTGAGATATTTATCGACCCCTATCAGTACGACCTAGACAGCAGCGTCCATCTGCGCCCGGTAACTTGCGTCGAGGCCATTGTGCTGTCTGGTGCCGACGTCGGAGTTTTTCTCAGCTGGGTGAATGACCATTGGCGCGACCTTTTCGAGCAGGATCTTCAAAGCCTTGCGCAGGACGCCAATGGCCGCCGTCTGCTCACCTCCTCTCTGCCGCTCGTCACGTTCCGACACGACCTTTGCCAGCGCGCCCTTCCCCGTGCAGATGCTGATGTAGCCCGCCTGCTGGACCGCTTGCGCGATGGCATGCGGGAGTGGCGCGATCACGGCGTTGATACTGTTTGCATCTCAGGCCACGACACGATGATGGCAGCCGCCGGCCACCGTAAGCACAACAAAACCCCCACCAATGTTTCTGGAGAGACAACCCAATGACGAACAACATTTCGGCGCCCGCTCATAGCGGCGTGAGCTACGTCAGCGATTCGACCGCGTTCAGCCTGCCGACCGGTACTGGCATGAGCTACTTTGCGGCCGGCAAGGTGCTTGCGCGGTACCGCCGCGAGGGCATGAAGCGCGGACCGCAAGCGACGTTGCACGCGGGCGCTCAGCCAATAGCATTCCTGCGAGATCAGATCCCCTTCGCTGTACCAACGCACTGCCTGGGCGTGATGAAAATCCCGGCAGCGCGGGTCAATCACGTGGCCGCGGCTGTCGGCCGGGCAACCCTGGAACGGATCTAACCATGCGACTCTCACAAGCGATACAGCAACTCCAGCAGGCCGCCGAGCAAGGCAAGGGGCGCCACCTGGCGCTCTGCATTCCTGTGTTTCGGCCCGGCTCGCTTGGCGGCACGCCGTGCGTGGAGGTCAAGAGCATCGAGTTGGGGTTCGACTGGAACTCCAGCAAAGTGATGCTTCATACCGATGAAGCACTCACCACGCTCTCCCCTGAAGATGTGGCGGCCATTCACGAGTCCGTGCGCAAAGGTCAGTCATGGCACGCTTACCAGACCTACAAAGAAATGGCCGAGAAGCTGAAGCATGCTGAGGACCGGGCCAGCGCTCTGCAGGCGGAGCTTGACGCTGTGCGCGCTCAGAACCACTCAGAGTAGTCTTGTGCTTCGCTCAAAGGATGACAGCCCCTGCCAAGGGCCGGGATAGCTAACCTCGGATCTCCCTCCGGAAAACCTATCTCGGTTTGGGCTTTTCGCTTTCCATCGGATCGACACTTCCTGGCTGCAAAATGCGGACTATAAGCCGAGGAGATGATCTGCTCTCTTGGCTAGAATGCTGGTTTCAATGGCCCGGCAACCTCTGCCCATGCGATTCGCCATCTGGCAACACCCTACGCGCTCCAACGTGAAGAGAGTGTACATCAACGAACTTCCATGCCTGCTCTCAGGGGTCAAGGCTTACATCGAGCCCCGCGGCAAGGGTGTCTCGCTACGGTTCACTGACCCGACGATACAAGATGACGTTGAGGAAGCGCTCGTAGAGGCCGGGGTAGTCGCTTCAGTGCACGATATTCCAAGCCTCCCCTTCTCTGCCTTCGAGGCGCTCGCCGCAAGCCCTGCCGCTGCCAAGGCGCGCTCCCGTGGCGCCAATATTCAGCGCCGATGTCCGAGTCGGACTCAGACTGGCACCCGCCACAGCGAGGCTGAAGCGCTTGATCTATCCACTATCGTGGTGCTTGGGCCGGTCCACATCAGTATTGACCATCGTGAGCCGGCTGCTCTGTTCGAGCTGTTCCAGGGTCTGACCAATGTTCAGGTCAAGCGGGTCGAACTACCCGTTGGCGATATCCAGATCAACGGCAAGTACGTTATCGAGCGCAAGTCGTGCACCGAAACCGAAAGCCGGACCGACTTCGAGGCATCGGTTGTCGACGACTCGAAGCGGCTGTTCTTCCAGAGTGAGAAGCTGCGCCTTGAGGACGGCATCGTGCCGATCGTCATCCTTGAAGGGTGCGCTCATGAGCACTCTCGCGGCATGCTCGTCCAGGCAGTAGACGGGATGCTTTCCTACCTCGTCTCAGTGCAGAAGCTTAATGTTCTGACCACCTACAATCTGACTCACACAGCCTACTTTGCGCTCAAGCTGGCGACACACGACCGGTATGGGCTGGGGTATGAACCGCCATTGCGGGGCAAGAAGCCGAGACTGCAGGCCGACCAGCTAGCGTTCGTGCTGGAAGGCCTGCCGGGAGTGAGTAGCAACCTCGCCAAACGCCTGGCTGATCACTTCGGTTCGCTGAATGCGCTGGCGTTGGCGACGGACGATCAATTGAGAGCTGTGCCAGGTATGGGGCCTAAGAAGCTGGACCAGATTCGGGGCGTGCTTCGGGGGTAGCGCCCGGCCGCTCCGCTGCGCTCACCGCACAACCCAGTCAATCTCCCCTTTGCCGTGCTCTCGCAGGTACTCGTTGGCTTTGGAGAAGTGCTTGCAGCCAAAGAAGCCACGCCTGGCCGAGAGCGGTGAAGGATGCACGCTCTCCAGCACCAAGTGCCGGCCGCGGTTGATCCGCGCGCCCTTCTTCTGAGCATGGGCACCCCACAGCATGAACACGACATGCTCACACTGATCGTTGATCGCCTCGATCGCATGATCGGTGAACTCGCTCCAGCCTTTCTTCTGGTGGGCGCCAGCCTGTCCGGACTCGACGGTAAGCGTGTCGTTCAGCAGCAAGACGCCTTGCGCTGCCCAGGATTCGAGGCAGCCATGACTGGCCGAGGCAATCCCAAGATCATCCTCCAGCTCGCGGTAGATGTTGCGCAGTGAGCGAGGGATACCCACGCCGCGCTGAACGGAAAAGCTCAGGCCATGCGCATGACCTGGCGTCGGGTACGGGTCCTGGCCGGCGATGACGACCGACAGCGCACTGAGCGGTGTCTCGTCGAACGCCGCGAACCAGCGATCGCGACTGGGGAAGATGTCCTTGCCGGCGAGCTCCTCGGCGGCAAGAAAGGTCATCAGGTTCTGAATGTAGGGCTTGCGGAACTCGCCACCCAGGGCGTTATTCCAGCACGGGTGTTTCAACATGACGTTTCCTTGTGTGCGCATCTACTGTCATCAGGCGCAGTATGGGCGACCTTAATCGGCGCCGGCGAGGTGTAACGCGCCTACGGCTGCGCTAACCCGCCGTACGCGGCGCTTGCTACTGACTGTTTTCCTTCTGGGCGTAGTTCCGGCTGCACTGGCAGTGATCTTCGTAGAACTTCACCGCCGCCGCATCCGTCATGCCAGCCGGGCATGGTTCCAGGGTCTTCTCCCGATGGATACACGCGCAGCCTTCCTCGAAGTACACCCTGTTCTCGCGCCAATCTTCCAATTGCATGATCTCCGATCTCCTCAATGTTCTACCTTCCCAACTACCTGTCCATCGGCGAAGGTCAATCGCAACTCAGTCGTTTCTCTGGCCTGCGCAGCGCTGGTGACCAGCTGACCGGATTCGTCTCGCACCAACGCAAACCCTTTGCCCAGCAGCGTGAGCGGGTTGGTCTTGTCGTATAGCGTCGTCACCATGCTCAGACGACTTTGTTCTCGCTGCAGCATGGCTTGTGAGGCGGCCGCGAAGCGCGAGCCGGCACGCTCTATCTCGTGCGCCTGCTGCATGCACCGGCGTAGCGAGATCCGATGGAAAGCCCCGGCCATGAGCTGTATGCGGTGGCGCTGCTGATTGATAAGTCGACCCTGCCCCTGGGCGAAGGCATGGCCGGCGGCGGCAATACGCTTTTCCTGCTGCGCAAGCAGGCGGCGACTGCGATCAGAGAAGCGCGGCAGAGCCTGCTCGATGAGCGACCGCTGCCCAGTGACCAACTTGAGCAGTCCCGAAGTGATCCGCTCGGTACGCATGGCGATCGCCGCGGCCTCGGCCTGGAACACCGACTTGAAGAAGCCGATGACCTTGCTCGGGGTGTCGAAGCGACGGTAGGCAACCAGGTCGAGCACGCACTCGTCGATCTCGTGGCCGATACCAGTGAACACCGGGATCGGGAACCGACAGAGCCAGGCTGCAAGCTGGCCGTCGTTGAGCCAGGCGAGATCAGCCTTGGAGCCGCCGCCGCGGATGACGCACAGGACGTCGAAGGGCTGCTCCTGGTGGCGCTCGTGTGCGGCCCGCAGTGCGCCGCGGATGCTCTCGGAAGCGTCCTTGCCCTGGAATACGGCGGAGAAGTATTCGAAGGAGCAAACACCTGCCTGATCGAGTCGGTCGGCGTCCCGGCGGAAGTCGGCCAGGCCGGCGGCCTCGTGCGGCGAGATCACCGCGACGCGCCAGTAGCCGCTCGGAGCACGGATCCCGCGCTGCAGATCGTATAGGCCTTTGGCTTGCAGAGCAGCGATTACCCTCTGCACCTGCATCTGCATATCGCCCAGGGTGTAGGCAGGGTCGATACCGGTCACCTGCAGCGAGAATCCGTACTGGACGGAGAAGTCGGCCTTGACCTGCATAAGCAGCTTCATGCCCGCCTGGGGTTGCCCGCCGGTTGCCTCCTGCCACTTGGCAAAGACGCTACGCGCGACAGGCGCGAACATCATCGCCCGCGCCTTGGCGATCTCCTGCCCGTTCTCGGAGTCGAGAATGTCCAGATAGACGTGGCCCTTTGGCGAGCCCTTGATGGAGGTAAGCTCGGCGACCACCCAGGAGCTGCCCGGAAGCGCGGCCTTGATCGCCTTTTGGCACTGTTCGAGGTACTCGCTCAGGCGCAGGTGCTGGACTTGTTCGGTCATCAGAAAAATCTACAGTCATTGATGACTGAGAAAGTATCACCACAGCGCGGCGCTGCAAGTTGGCGGCCGGTCTCGGCGTCGAAATACTGCCCGGGGAAGCGCAGGTTGAACGTCGGGCCCTGGCTGATGACCGCGGCGCGGCCGAACGGCGTGTAGTGGGCTTCCCAGGCGACCTGGCCGCCGGTGGCCCTCATGCACTAGGGCACGCCACTAGCTCGCTATTTTTCGATAGAGAAAATCTCGATGTGACCATCTTCTTTTTGTCTTACCGTCACAACTCCGGACGCCTTCTCGCCGCTGACCCTTATGACATAACGTGTAAACCCTTCATTTTCTACGCCATCAATACCTATCCCGCTGTATACCTTTGTAACCCTCGACACCCGGGCCGAAGCAATAACCCCGAATTCTCTTTGTACCTCGACACTCTCCTTCATCCACGATAAAGCCTCATCGCTTCTGTTGTAATTCGCGTTAAAGACGATTGCAGCCACAAGAATCAGCACTACCCCTACCGCGGTCATTCTTGCTTTCATTTTTCCACCAGTCAGAAATACCCAAGCTCGCCACTTACGTTCACGGAAAATGACCAGACGCCGTACGGATCGATGAGAATTGTTGGATTTGCCGACGCATACACATAGGTATTCAACCCACCCAACAACCCAATCGGATCGCTGGTGATGAACCGGCCGATCGCCGGATCGTAGTACCGGTGCCAGTTGTAGTGCAGCCCTGTCTCGTCGTCGAAATACTGCCCCGGAAAGCGCAAGTTGAACGTCGGGCCTTGGCTGATGACCGCGGCGCGGCCGAACGGAATGTAGTGGGCTTCCCTGGTGACCGATTGAAGTCATCTCGTTGCTGCACTGTTAATCCTCCGCCTTTCTTGTTGCGGTTTGGATGCTGGCTAGGATATTCGGACCAAATGAGTCTGAGGGTCACTTAGCTATATGACGAACACCAAGTGAAACGGGATTTTTTTAGCTACCCAATACTTTGTTGCTTCTAGCCAACTCGTAACGAGCATTCCCATTGCGCACCCATTTTGCGACCACCCAGCAGTCCCGCCATGCAGCACCAACACATAGCCTTTGGAAGGCAGCCAGCTCATGTCTTCTAAACATTCGTCGACCGCATCCCAGTTACTGCCAAAGTAATCAGGGAAGCTCATTGCGGCCGCGACAACATCAAACAGACCTTTAGAGTCATGAACTTCCGCTATGTCTCCTTCCATAACTGCAAGTTTCAAATTATTGATCGCAGCTACGACTCGCCTTTCATTATCAATGAAGTGAATCGATGCCGGCGAGGCTCGCTGCAATTCTCCAATATCCATATTTATTTCCTCCTGCTTGGGTCTATCTGGATAAAGCTCTTATAGTGATCATCTGTATAATACATCCCCCAGTCTTTTCATCATGAACAATGCGTCGGGCCCCACGATTTGTCGCTCCCGGCGTATTGACCGTATATTCACGGTAACTTCCACCAGGCAGCCGCCCCTCTCTGTTTTTGAACACTGTACCGTCTTTCTTATGAATAAAAGCTCCGCCAGACTCTACTTTGTCTAGGACTTTATTGATCTCGGTTAGACGGTCGGGATCACTGAACGGAAGAGCCCTGACTCCTTTAGCGGCCGCATCCGCGCCTTCCTTATAGAGCCGTCCAGGCCCAGGAAGGCAGACCCCATCACTACAGAACCTGCAGTGATGACTTTTTCTTCGGTTGAGGCGCCAGGGTCGAGCGATGTTTTAACAGCTACGTAAGTGTCGTAGACAGTGCTCGCTATCTCAAACGCCGCATACGCTATCCCTGCTTTAGCGATAACCGCCGCAATACATGGCGGGCACTGTCCAGTGGGGTCAGTTGTCATCACCGGGTTTTCGTAAGCATACCCGTAGGTGTTCAACCCACCCGCCAGCCCGATCGGATCGCTGGTGATGAACCGGCCGATCGCCGGATCGTAGTACCGGTGCCAGTTGTAGTGCAGCCCTGTCTCGTCGTCGAAATACTGCCCGGGGAATCGCAGATTGAACGTCGGGCCCTGGCTGATGACCGCGGCGCGGCCGAACGGCGTGTAGTGGGCTTCCCAGGCGACCTGGCCAGTGCCGTCGGTGAGTACCTGCGGGGTGGCCAGATGATCAACGTGGATCTGGTAGGTGTTGCCGGCCTCGATGTAGGCCAGCGGTGCGCCGTCGAGCCAGACGTACTCGGCCAGGGTCTGGCCGGTCGCGCTGTCGACTTCAGACAGAATGCTGCCCGCCTGGTCATACAGCATCAGGCGGGTGTGGCCGTTGAGCGTCTTGGTGACCCGCTGGTGCAGGTGGTTGTAGCCGTACTCCGCGGTGACGCCGACGCCACCACCGATAAAACCTATTACCCAAGTGGCTTGCTCGACTCGATGCGCACCAGGCGATTGAGGGCCTCGCTTTAAAGTCCGTAGTACCATCCCCAAAGGAAGTACACGACGAGAAATAGCACAACGACATCAGACATCAGCATCAATGCATTCCGAGCTAATAACCACTTAAAGCTGCAACCTCCACAGCCGCATTTTTTCCATGAAATTATACAAGCACCCTGAATGAAAAGCCCTGAAACCAGAACGAACGCTGAGATTGCTAGAAGAATTATCACGAGGACATCAAGAGCATATATGACCGCATCAACATCGTCCGAAAACATCATCCCAGGCGCCAGGATGTAGGCGATCAAGCCTATCAATAATGCCCTGAAAATAATCGACAAGAATCCGACAAGAAGATCAATCTTATTCATTTTACTCCCTCCCCCTTTCATCAAAAACCCGCCACTCCCCACCTATAGGCAGAAACGGAAACTTGTAGGCGCTTACTTGATTTTTCTTTGACGCGTGCGATGGAAAATAATACCCATCCGGCGCCTCAACGCTCACGCCTAGAATTTCGGCTAGCTGAGATGCAATAGATGAATCGCCAGATGCGGTATTGCATGATCCTAGCAGGACAGGCATCCCAAAGTTCCACATTCCACTTTCTCGAATCAGATCGGCCAACTGCTTGGCGTCAAGCGGAACCATTTCTCTATTTCTATCATCAAATACCGCGCCTGCATTCCCATGAGCGTATACCGCAAGCACTCCCTTGATATCCCTCTGCCTATCCCTTGCCGCCAGGTTCTCTACTGAGCCTGGCCTAAATAGGTTGATTTTCTCTAAACCAAGAGGGTCAATGTGAATTAAGGGGTTACCACCTACATACCCGTAGGTGTTCAGCCCACCCAACAACCCGATCGGATCGCTGGTGATGTACCGCCCGGTCGCCGGGTCGTAGTACCGGTGCCAGTTGTAGTGCAACCCCGTTTCTGTGTCGAAATACTGCCCTGGGAAACGCAGATTGAACGTCGGACCCTGGCTAGCGACCGCGGCGCGGCCGAACGGAGTGTAGTGCGCTTCCCAGGCGATCTGACCGGTGCCGTCGGTGAGCACTTGCGGCGTGCCCAGGTGATCAACGTGGATCTGGTAGATGTTGCCGGCCTCGATGTAGGCCAGCGGCGCGCCGTCGAGCGAGACGTACTCAGCCAAGGCCTGACCGGTGGCGCTGTCGACTTCAGACAGTAGATTCCCCGCCTGGTCGTACAGCATCAGCCGGACGTGGCCGTTCAATGCCTTGGTGACCCTCTGGTGCAGGTGGTTGTAACCGTACTCCGCGGTCACGCCGTCGACTGTCGCGCTGACCAGGCGATTCTGGCTGTCGTAGGTGAAGACGTCGGCGCCCGCCTGAATCTGGTTGCCGTTGGCGTCGTAGGAGCGCACCACCGAACCGTTGCCAGTTTCCAGCAGCCAGTTGTTCGAGAAGCGGATCTCGTAGTCGTCGCGCAGCCCATCGTCCACGAAGGCGATACGGTTGCTGTTGGCGTCGTACTCAAAGCCGAGCGAGCCGTAAGCACCCAGCGAACCGGTCAGGCGGTCGGCCGCGTCGTAGCTGTAATCCTGGCTCGCGTTGCTCAGCAACAGGTTATCGATCGCATCGACGTTCGAGTCTGCGGTGTAGCTGTAGCTGCGCGAGAACACGCCCGGCACGTTTATCGTGGTCACCCGGTAGCTCTGGTCGAGCGAGCGTGTCTCCTGCAGGTTATTACCGTGCACCAGCGAGGTGACCGGCCCGAAAGGCGCCCGGACGATCTGGCTCGCCAGCGGCGACGTCAGACCCGCAGCCGTAGTCGACACCGACTCCACATCACCGACTGCATTGCGGGCGTACTCGACGCTCCGGCCGCTCGGATAGGTGATGCCGGTGAGCAGCCCAGCACCGTCGTAGCGGTAATCGGTGGTGAGGACATGTCCATTGATCTCCCAACTCTCACTGGCGAGCTGGCCCGCCGGCGTGTAGTCGAAGATTCGCAGTCCGTGTCCGTCCGAGACAGAGGTCAGGCGCCCGATCCCGTAGGCAGCACTCGTTGAGTCGTAGCCGTAGATCGTCGCTGGCTCGGCGCTGCTGCTCGGCTCGCTGCGCACCAGACGATTCAGCGCGTCGTAGGTGTAGGTCGTGACCTGCCCTTTCGCATCCTTGCGGCTGGCCACGTTCCCGGCTTCGTCGTAGGTGAATGCGGTGGCCCCGGTATCCGGGCTGCGCACCAGCGTGACTTCGCCGAAGCCGTTGTAGGTGTAATAGGTGCTGCGGCCGCGGGGGTCGCGTACCCGGTAGATGTCGCCGGTGTCCTCGTAGGTGATCTGCGCGGCATTGCCGAGCGGGTCCTGCACCAGCGTGCGGCGATGGAAGCCGTCGTAGCCGTAGACGTTCTCCTGGTTGAGCGGGTCTTTCTCGCTCACCAGATTGGCCACCACGTCGTAGCCGAAGGTCGAGGTGTTGCTCTGGGCATCGGTGACCGCAGTGAGCCACCCCAGCTCGTTGAACGTCCGTTGCTCCAGCCACTTCGGCAGCCCGGCGGGATCGAGGAGCTTCTCCTCTACAGCCCCGCCCAGGTCGTTAAGCGTCAGCTCGCGGCGGTTGCCCTGTGCGTCGACCACGGCCACCAGCCGCTGAGCGTCGTCGTACTCGTAGGTCAGCGCCACCCCGTTCGGCAGCTGCACGCCCGTGAGCAGGCCGGCGGCGTCCAGGGCGTAGGTCGTGGTCCCTTCCGGACCTGTTGCGCTGGTCAGCCGGCCCAGTAGGTCGTAGGTGAGCGTCCGGGTCACGCCATTCGCATCGATTACCTGGCCGGGGCGGCCGTGCGCGTCGTAGCCAAACAGCTGGGTGACATGCCCGAGCGCGTTGGTGATGCTTGTGAGGTTGCCTGCGCTGTCGTAACCGAACATGGTGAGGTCGTTGACGTCGGTGCGCGGCCCGTCGATCGAGGCGAGCTGCCCGGGCACGCCGAGGGCATCAGGGTGGTAGCTAAGGGTCCAGGTGCGCGCCTTGCCGCTGCTGCGCTCGGAGACGGTCAGTGTCTGCAGCCGGCGCTGGGTGTCGTAGCCGTACTCGGTGATACGCTCTGGCTCGGTGACCTTCACAGGGAACGCCAGGATCAGGTCCCACTGCGTATTTACCACCACGCCGTCCGGCGTCGTTCGACGAGTCTCCAGCCCTCGGCTGTTGTACGTGAAAGCGCGGGCCTGGCCGGCGCGATCCGTGACGCTACTCAGATTGCCGTTGCTGTCGTAGGCGTAGGCTTCGGTTCCGCCGACGAAGCCGGTGCACGGCGCACCTTCGACGAAGTCGGGTTTGAGCTTGCCGTTGTGGCGACTGAAGGTGTAGTGCTGTGCGTGGCCGAGAGCATTGGTGACGGTAACGGCTCCCTCTTGGCCGTACGAGACGGTCACCCGGTCTACGCCGCCTGCGTGCTCGCTGAGCACGGCGCGGCCATCCGCGTCGTACGCCCAGGTCGCGAACCGAACTCCACGCTGATCGATGAGTCCGGTCAGCAGGCCCGACCCGTACGGACTGTCGTAGACATAGCCGCGAGTGGTGAAGTCCTGATAAGTGACGGTGCTGAGACGCCCCGCCCCATCGTAGCTGTACTGGATCTGCTGCCCGGAAGGATCGACCAACGCCGTGATGCGTCCGCCAGCGTGCTGAAAGGTGAGTGAGCGCCCGTAGGAATCGGTGACAGACTCAACAAGGCCTCCGCTGTGCGACACCTGTAGGACGTTCCCGCTGATCTGCTGGATCGCCTGCAGATGCCCAGCGCTGTCGAAGGTCTCGACGACACCGTCGGCACGCGAATAACGCCAGCCGCTCTCTGTCCGGTACAGACGGTCATCGCTGGTCCATGCCGGCAGCCACCCGGCCGTCGTCTCGTAGAACGCCAGCTGCTTGCCGTCTGGTCGATGCAGTACGACCTGGTTGCTACCGAACTTGCCAGGATTGATCTCAATCGCTCGCGAGAACGTGTGACGCCAACCGCCCATTGACTGGCTGGTTAGCTTGCTGTTGTAGAAGCGCGCGAAGGTGAGAGGCTCGGGGCCGCCGCTCTGGTAGTCGACTTCCGCCTGAAACTTGTTGCCGGTGCCAAGGTGGATCGGGTTGCCGACGCACATCGTCGTCTCCGGCATCCCCAGATCCTGATCGAGGAACGGCGTGTTCGACATCTCGGCCGGGAGAATCTGCGTAGACACTTGGTAGACCGTGGCAGGCCCGCCAGTACAGGTTGCCGGATCGTAGTCGCCGGTCGCACCGACATGCAGGAAGCACGTCCAGGAGACCATCCGGCCGTCCATGTAGGTGGTGCTCAGGTACAGCTTCTCGCTGACATAGGTGCCGGCTCCCGTTTCCTGAGCAATGCGGTAGTCGCGCATGAACTCGTGCGCTTCCTCGGCCGTGTTGAAGCGCATAGCGTTGACGGTGTCGTCCACGGCGATCGTTCGCCACTGAGCCGTCGCGACCATAGGGAGAAGACAAACGGCAAGGATCAGGCGTCTCAGCCAGGTAGCAGCATTTCGATTCACGCAGATTTCTCTCGGTCGGTTGTTCTTTTGGCGCCTCAACACACTCCGACGGCGCCTGGAGGCATGCGCGGCGTACCCGGCCAGGGCAATCGTCTGCGGGCCTAGCCGAGCTGCGGCTCTTCCTCGCTGGGCTGGAGCGCGTTCTGCAGAGCAGTTTCGATACGGGTCAGGCGCTCGGCGCAGAACTGGCGCGACTTGGCAAACTCAGTTGCCAGGGTCTCCAGCTCGTCCATGCCGACTTCGTTGTTATCGATTCGCTTCAAGGTGTCCTCCATGAAGCGCATGTGTTCTTCGTAGGTGGTCCGTTGCATTGTTTTGCGCTCTCGTTAATGGCGATAAAGCAACTCTACAACGCAACCGATTATCAGCAAGACGGGGATTCGATTGCTGCACTTGCGGGGTTGGGTAAAATGCCCGCTAGACAGATCATCGAGCAACCAAAATGCGCGGCAAATTCATCGTATTCGAGGGCGTCGACGGCGCTGGCAAGACCACTCAGCGAGAGCTGGTGGCGGAGGCGCTTCGGGCGGCCGGCATCCAGGTCATTCTGACCCGCGAGCCCGGCGGCACCCCGGTAGCCGAGCGGCTGCGTGAGGTTCTCCTGAGCATGCACGATGAGGCGATCTCGGGCACCACGGAGATGCTCACCGTTTTCGCTGCCCGGGCCCAGCACTTGGATCAGGTCATTCGGCCCTGGACGGAGAAAGGTGCGTGGGTGCTATGCGATCGCTTCGTCGCCTCAACCTTTGCCTATCAGGTTCGCGCGCGCGGGCTATCCGAGAGCCTCTTCAACACCCTCACCCAAGAGGTGGTCGGTGAAACGCGCCCTGACATCACCCTTTTCTTCGATCTGCCAGAGGAGAAGGCGGCTGAGCGACTGAGGGCTCGACGCGGCAAGATTGACCGGTTGGACGTCGAGTCGGCAGAGTTCTTTCGCAAGGTGCGCGCCGGCTACCGGGAGATTGCGCAGCGCGACGGCTACATCCGCATCGACGCCGATCGCAGCATTGAGGAGGTGACCGCAAGCGTGCTGGCACACCTCCTACCTCAGCCCTAAAGCCGGTTTAGCTGATCCTCGACGGCCTCATACGCACCCATGACCATCGTCTCGTAGCGCAGCGCCCATAGGCGGACCGATTCAGGCAGGAGGAACTCCCCTTCCATGGTCATTTGCTTGTAGCCCGGGGCGCGCGAGGCGAAGTCGTCCACAAATGCCGGCGCGACCACCAGCAGTCCAGTGAACGCTGCGGTTGCTATACGGCTAACCTGCCGCCCCGTCGCTAATGTGAACGCATTGGCGACGAGCAAGAACATGTTGATCAGCAGAAAGAACAGGCATCCCAGCATCGTGTATGGCATGAAAATCATCTGCTTGACCCGCAGGATGTCGTCAGCCTGCGTGATGTATTTGGCGACGAGACGATCGACGTCCTGCTTTCGCTCGGGGCTGGTGTTCAGGTACGTCTCGCCCGGGGCGAGCTTGTCCTGATATCGGTAATGGAACAGGTATGCATAGGGGAGCTGGCCGGCCGAATACGAAGGTGACAGCTCCAGCTGTCTGATGTCGACCAGGAAGAACAGGTTTGTGCGCCAGGCGCTTAGCTCGGTAGGGATCTGGTACCTGCCGGTGACATTTGGGAACCCTTCGATCTCGACTACGTCGCGTAATGCCAGCATCCGTTGCCAGTAATAGGTGTCGATTGCGAGCCTGGCCTTGTCTGGATGAGCTTCCGCCAGCCTGTGCGCGATATAGTCCGGGACCTTGCTTTGGATCATGTACGCTGCCGGCCCGAGCACGGCCGCTGCTATGAGCATTGTCCGTATAGGTCGAGTGACCGCGCTCGACCTGAGAACCATGTTGAATACCGTAAGCAGGAACCCAGCTACCGCAGTTATGCTCCCGGCCACCTCAAGCTTTGCGGTTCCCGAGTATGCAGACATGAACCACATGTCCTCCACGCCCTTCCATGCGCCCTGAGCAAGACTCTTGGACATCAACATGAAGGAAGCAACGATGTACAGTGCGCTGCCGGCTAGAAGCGCTAGCCGAAGGAGCGTATGAGGACGCATTCGTGGTGGTCTCCAGTCTGGTTCGGTCGGAGAGCGCTCCGCCGATGAATAGCCAGCCTGGACGCTACTACGGTTTCTTACTTCTGCAACCCGCCGGCTTGCCTGCCCGGGCGACAACTTGCAGAGCCATCACTTCAGGGTACGTTACGGTCATGAAGAGCGAGCGGCCTGGCCGTTACGCATGACAACAAGTTACCCGGAGAGACAGCTTGAATACCAAGACCAGTGCCGAGCAGGCGATCTCCCTCTGGGAAGAGCTAACCGGTAAATCCGTGCGCTCTACCAGCTATTCATTCAGCGTCAACGGGGAGAGCTTCGATCTCTATGGCGCCAACAAGCGCGTGCAGCAGGCGCTGGAGATCGCCGATGACGTCACTGTCGGTCTCATCATCAAAACGCTTGCTCAGCACCTCGCCGAATCAGAAAAGTTCACCCTCGCCGACATTCTGAATGGCAACCAGCGGCTTCAGTCCCGTATCGACCTAGTGCAGCGCATGAGCGCCCTTTTCAGCGACGCTGGACTTGTTGCGCAGCATGACGCTTTCTATCGCTACTGCGAGGGTGCGCTTGCCCACTACCGTAATCTGCCAGCAAGTGCGCTCCCCGAGACGAGCCGTGCGTTTGTGCGCGACTCCGGCTGCTTTGTTGGCCTGGATGCCTATCACGGCGTCAACAAACTCACCCGATTGATGATCTGTGACGGCCCGACCAGTGACGGAGAGGATGCCAAGGTGAGCCAGATCGTTTTTGCCTTTCAGAGCATCGAGGAACTGATCACGCATGCCCGGCAAATACCCACCGGATTCTCGCTCTGCGTGATTCTCGCTGAACACATCAGCGACAGCTACTTCGCCATGGTCGTCCGTAATGGACAGCGGATACTGGTGCTCACCGACAAAGGCAATTACACCCATCCTCTGCAACAGGAACGGATGCGCAATCGAAACGACCGCTACAATCTCAATCGCATCGAAAACAGTCATTTCCCCTACTCCCTTCTCGATATCGAGTGGGGAGATAACGGTCGTCATGCGAGCAAGGGCGGGGACGGCACGGACCTGATGGTGTCCGACAGCGGGCTGCGTGTACTGGGCAGTCTGTCGGATCTCAATGACTGGGATCTGCTCTGGCTGCATCTGTTCATCGACCAGTGCCGTCACCGCTACTTCGACCAGCGGCAGACCGAACCCCAGCTTGCCATCGGTTCAATGATCCGCCTTCCACACAAATGGCTGCCGGCCGAGCCGAACCTACCGGTTCCCGTGGAGTTCGAGTTGCAGCTCGAAACCCGCACCAGCGCCGAGCTGAACACCGAATTCATGCACAGCATCGAGCCGGAGTGGAAAGAAACCTACAACCCGAACCTCTGGATGGAAAAGCGGTTTGCCGCCCAGGTCCCGTGCGATGCGCTGTACATTCCGAGCGGGGCCCTGACCCATGAAACCCCTTTACTCAGCTACGATGGCGGCACATCACTTGAGCGCCGCGACGTCCGGAGCCTGCCTTTCTGGGAAACAAGGGAGCTGCCATTACTCCGGCTGCATCCCCTGGAGCAGACCGCACTCTCGACGCCCGAGCGAGTTATCCGCGACGCCCACTTCATCGCGCGCGTGAACCAGGCAGAGGTCATTCAAGAGCTGGTCAACGCCGACTACGAGAAGCGCAAGGGCGAGATCGAAAAGTGGTGGTACAAAGCAGCCGCGAAGAACATCCCCAACATCCTTGATGATCTGCTGGCTCTGAACCACGCACGGTTCCACATCGACACTGATAAGCACAAAACGGTACTGACGCAGCTCGGGCGCGCCGAACCGTGCGCCGGCAAAGCGAGCACTGTGCGCTTTATGACCAACTACCGCTCTATCACCCTCGATTACGTGCCAAAACGCGACCACTACCGTTACCTGCCGCGGGAGAAAGGCTATCCCAGCCTCGCAAACGCACTGAAGCTGGAGGACTACACCTATGCGCGCTATCGCTGCGCAGTTCAGCGCGAGGAAGACGCTCAGCTGTTTCTATGCCTCACGGTTTCGTGCGTCCTCGACCTGATGAACATCGCCGGCCTGACGCTTGATGATATTCCGCCCGAACTGCACCACATCGGTGTCACGACTTACCAGGGCAATAGCATCCTCGACCGTATCGATCCGCTGGGTGGAATTCACAACCCATGGGACAAGTTGACCCTGCGCTTTCGTCTGCCGGTGAGCCTCAAGGCGTTCAAAGCGTTTCGCCGAGAGCGAGGACTCGAAACGCCAAATGCTTCCGAGATGAGCGTCTTTGCGGAAGTGAGCGGCAACGAAGCCTACAGAAGCAACCAAAGTAACGAAAACTAAAAGGCTAATTGCGGTTATTGGCCATTCATTACGCAAATGTAAGCACTCATTAAGTTGTAGATTCTGTGCCTCAGCAGGGCCGACCGAACCGATGTCCCGGTTCGGCTTCCTGCGATTCATGAGGCTGTTAAATCATGCTTACCGTCACCATTGCGAGGGTGTTTAAGGCCCAAGCGCATTATCTTGTTTTTCTCGGCATGCTCATCCTTCTGGCATTGCTGACCCCCTCTCCTGCCTCGGCTGACGGAGGTGGGCCTTGCAAAGATCAGCGGTCGGTTACGAAGAGCTTTAGCTGCCCGTCGGGATATACCGGCTCCATCTCGGCAAGCTGTAGCGCTGGCCAGTGTAGTTTCAATAACCTCTGCGCCGATAGGCTTGGACCGTCAGGCGGAAACTGGAAAATCAAATCGAACACCTGCGTCCTTGCCGTATCCTTCAGCCACAATAGCTACGAGACTCGCACCACCACCTGTCCAGCGACGCAACCATCCGGCGTAATCAATCAGCGCCGCGATTTCGAGGTATGGTCCGACGGATCCAAGCGCAACTACTCAGCCTGGTACGAAACCAGCCGTACCTGCGCGGCAGTGAAGAGCAGCACGCAGACCGAGACCCAGACGCTCAGCTGCCCGTCGACTCATCCGAGCGGCACCTGGACACAGCGCCGGACCTACGATCTGTGGACCGATGGCACCAAGGAGAACTTCAGTGCCTGGAGTGACGTCACCAAGACCTGCTCGGCGGTCAAGAGCAGCACCCAAACCGAAACGCGCACCCTGGCATGCCCGGCAGCAACACCGAGTGGAACCTGGACGCAGCAACGTTCCTATGAAGTGTGGTCCGATGGCAGCAAGAAGAACTATGGAGCCTGGGATGACGTTACCGTTTGCCAAAACGAGGCACCGGTAGCCCAGAACAAAGCAGTATCCACGAACGAAGATGCAGGCGTTTCAGTTGTCCTGTCTGCGACTGATGATCACTCGAACCTCTCCTTTGAGATCGCGCAGGCTCCTTCTTCGGGCAGTGCCAGCCTCAGCGGCGCAACGTTGGTTTACACCCCGCCCTCGGACTGGAATGGCAGCACGAGCCTGACCTATCGTGCAAAGGACCCCTACGGTGCGTACTCGGCACCAGCGCGTGTCAGCATCACTGTGACTCCGGTCAATGATGCTCCCGTTGCCCAGGATAAGCAGATCAGAACCAACGAGGATGTCGCCGGTTCCGTCACGCTCTCCGCAACGGATATTGACTCGCCCGCGCCCACGGTCTTCGAGATCGTCACCCAGCCCGCGAACGCCACCGCTGCCATTCAAGGTAACCTGCTTACCGTTACGCCGAAGAGCGATTGGAATGGCGCCACGGCCCTGACCTATCGCGCAAAGGACAGCGCGGGCGCCTGGTCTTCGCCGGCCACCGTTACAGTCAACGTTGACGCGGTCAGTGACGCTCCGGTAGCGCAAGCCAATTCACTGGTTATCGATGAGGACGGCAGCGGTAAGGTCGTGCTCAGCGCAACAGATATTGACTCGGCCCCATCCACGGTCTTCGAGATCGTTGACGCGCCAGCCAATGCGCGCGCTGTCATCTCTGGCAGCTCGCTTACGGTCACCCCAACGGCCGACTGGAATGGAACCACCACCCTGACCTATCGGGCTCAGGACACCGGAAACACCAGTCAGTGGTCTGCAAAGGCGACGGTCACCATCACTGTCAAGGCGGTGAATGACGCCCCGATGGCGCAGAACAAGACTGTTGTCACTGACGAGGACGTCGCTGGCCTGGTCATCCTGACGGCAACCGACATCGACTCGCCGGCGCCGACCGTGTTCGAGATCGTGACGCAGCCTGCCAATGCGACGGCGACCATCCAGGCAAACCAGCTGACCGTGACACCAGCGCGTGATTGGAATGGTGCGACCAGCCTGACCTATCGCGCCAAAGACAGCGCTGGAGCGTGGTCTGCCCCCGCAGTGGTCGCTGTCACGGTTCGGCCAACCGGTGACGCGCCCATCGCTGTGAACAAAGCCCTGGTAACGAAGGAAGACACCGCTGGAACTGTCACGCTGTCAGCAACGGACATTGACTCGCCGGCTGCGTCTATTTTCGAGGTCGTTTCTTCCTCTGTCATGGGTCGTGCGTCGATCGCAGGCTCAACGCTGACCTTCACCCCGAGCAAGGATTGGAACGGCACCACCAGTCTGACGTACCGCGCTCAGGATGATTCGGGGCTTTGGTCCGCGCCCGCGGCGGTGAACATCACGGTTGAGGCTGTCAACGATGCCCCAGTGTCGAAGGCCTTGTCGATGACGGTGGTCGAAGACAAGTCGGCGTCTATTCAACTCCAGGCCACTGATATCGACTCAGCACAGAACTTTGTGTTTGAGATCGTCGACGCGCCGCGGCATGTGGATTACGCGCTGGGCGGGGATGAGCTGACGATCCTGGCAAACCAGGATTGGCACGGAACGACCGGCCTCACCTACCGTAGCCGAGACGATAATGGTCTCTGGTCTACGCCTGCACCGGTGGAGATTGAAGTCACACCTTCACCTCTATCGCAAGTGGAGTCCGGTGAGGCCATTATGCAGTTAAAGTGGAAGATCACTGACTTGGGCCGATAGGCCACGAAACAAGAAAGCCCCTGGCCGATGCCCGGGGCTTTTTTGTGCGCGCAAAGCACGCTATTCAGCTTTCTGGGCTAGATTCGCAGCCAGATCCGCAACGGCTTGACGCGCCCCATAGCTGCAACCCGCCCAGTGGCAAGCAAGCATCAGGTTCTTGGGAAGATTGAAGTCCTCGACAACATAGCCCTCGGTGCACAGGCCCTGCGCATCAGTTGCAATCTGCTCGCGCAGTGGCTTCTTCTCATTGAAATACGCCCACACCGGTATCCCTAGGGCGACTGCCGCTCCCATCTCGAACGCGGTGCCAGAGTCGGGCTCCGCGCCGCGAAAATTGCCCAGGTTCGCGAGTACGGCATCGCAGCTTCTGACCATCGCCATGTTCTGCGTGGCAATCCAGTGCGCAGCCTCAGTACCGCTGAGACCGTCCGGCAACGCGTTGTCCATGGGGTACAGCCCTTCAAGGCCATGCTTCGCGCACAGGCGCTTGAGGTACGCTCCGCGCTCAATCGCGTCGGGACGAAAGACATCGAAACCTGCCAAATAGACCTTCACTTTCATCCCCGACTCGTTTGCCGGCTCCTTTGTTCATTTTTCACCATTGTTCCATTAGCGCACTCGGATGCAAGAAAGAAGCACTCTCCCACCTCTTTTAGCTTCCTGTTTAAGTGCTAGATTGCGTGCACACGAAACAACGAGGGCTATTTCAATGCCGACTATCAATCCATTCGATGCACGTGAAGCCGCAAACCGCTTTGCTCGGGAGAATCTTCAGGAGTGCGCGATCGAGATTCTTGAGATGAAGGAGACAGGTGTCTTGCGCGACGGCAGGGTTCGCCAGCTGGCACAAATCTGCACCAGCTTCGTTGTGACAGCCTCCGCATCGCTTTCCGTTGCCGAGGCGATCATCAATGCCGCGGCACTTCATGCTGCTGCTGGAGGCGCTCAGCGTAACGGGAGCGCGCCTGGTTACTAAGTGCTCCGGCGCTGATTTGAAGCACTTTAACGAAGAGCGCCGGATGTGACCGGAAGGCGTCTGGATCGATGATCTGGGTTGGATGAAAAATCAGTCCGGCCCCAGGATCTACTGGGGCGCGGTGGAGGCCATGTCACGAATCCGGTAGAAGATCACCAGCGAGCTACGATGACCACGCAGGCGGCTACTGACGCCTGAAAATTCGGTAACGCCATCGCCAAACTTCTCATCGAGATATTCCTGCATGCCTACAGCTGGCTCGGAATCGAAGCGGTCACTCCAATCCATGAAGCCATTTCGTACCCGTGTGCGGTACTGGCACTGGCCTTCTTCCACCCTCATTAGGATACCTTTCCGATCCGGGCAGACGCGGAAAGCAGGACCGTCCCGGTAGTAGCCGTCGACTTCAACAAACCCATCGTTATGCCCAGTTGGCATAGGTATTTGTGCTTCCTGTTCCTCTCGCTGCATGTTCATGAGCGCAGCTGCGGCAGCAGCTCCACCATTTGCCAGCGCGGGCAGAGAAAGGGACATAGCAATCAGTGCTGCAAGCAGCTCAGTCTTTTTGATCTTTGGCATAACGATAGGTCACTCCTTGTTAGTAACCGATTCTGATTTGAGAAAGAGCGGCTACCACCCTCAATTCCCACCAAGTGCGCGGTGCCCATGAGTTTGAAGCCGCACGCATCTTCCCTCGGGATGGTTGGTCTGCTCAGGCGAGAAAGTGGTGACCGGCCTTGACGGCTCGCGCCTGGGCCTCGGTGTCGAACATCAGCTCGCTCTGACTTTCCCGGCCATAGCTTTCAGCCTTTACCGCAAGGAACCATTTGCCGAACTTATAAACAGGCTCTCCGACGATTTCAGTGACGTAGCAATCGATGAGGTTCATGTGGACTCCTGGCTGCCCGGTGATTTGCGCGAGACAGTATGGCACTCTTCTGGCTTTCTGCAATTACGCATAATTGCATCTTTTCGCGCACACATTACCTTATCGACAAGGGCACAGCATTCCCAACATGCCGGCCTACCCGACCACGCGTCCGCGACGAACTGAAACGAATACAAGGAATCGCCGCCATGGCAGGAAAAACCAAGATTGAATGGACCGAGTACAGCTGGAATCCCATCCGCGGCTGCTCCCGTGTTACGGACGGCTGCCGCCATTGCTACGCCGAAGATCAGGCTGCGCGAATCATCAGAATGGACCGCGGGCGTGGCGTACCGGAGGGGCAAGGCTCCTACGACGGCCTGCTGGCTAAAGGCGGGCAGTGGAACGGGCAGATCAAGTTCGTGCCGGAGCTGCTCGACCAACCCATCCGTTGGACGAAACCGCGCTTCATCTTCGTGAACTCGATGAGCGACCTCTTCCACGAAAACGTCCCTGAGGATGTAATCCAGCGGATCTTCGCCGTGATGGCGGCGGCGCCGCAGCACACATTCCAGGTGTTGACCAAGCGCGCGGAGCGCATGCGCGATGTCCTTCAAAACAAGGATGCGCGCTGGATCGTGGAAGGCCAGATCAAGCTCACACAGGAAGGCGTGCTCAAGCCCGGGGCATATCGGGTGACTTGGCCGCTGCCGAACGTCTGGCTGGGCGTGAGCGTGGAAAATCAGATTGCCGCCAATGAGCGCGTACCGAAGCTGCTGGAGACGCCCGCCGCGGTCCGCTGGCTGAGCATGGAGCCGCTGCTGGGCCCAGTCGATCTGGAGAAGATTCAGGAATCCAGTGGCGATGTGTCCAGCGCGCTGTATGGCTACCATACGGCTGGATCATGCGAGCGGGTTGGTGGCATTGACTGGGTAGTCGTCGGTGGCGAATCCGGCCCCAAGGCACGCCCCATGCACCGTCAGTGGGTTCGCGACCTGCGCGACCAGTGTACATCAGCAGGGGTGCCCTATCTGTTCAAGCAGTGGGGCGAGTGGACACCCGGCGAGAATGTCGAACGGCAGACCGGTGTTGTCGAGACGGCGCACCTGTTCAACGGCGAATGGCAGCTGGGCACGCAGGACCTGGCCAGCAACGGCGGTCACGTCGAGGACGAACCGGACCTGTATCGCATCGGCAAACAGGCTGCTGGCCGGCTGCTCGATGGCGTGATTCACGACGGTTATCCGTTGAGCGAGTGACGTCTCAGCTGCTCTCTGTCGGCCAAACATGCTGAGGCGTCGTAAGGCGCCTCAGGCAGTTCAAAGCACAAACTGCAACTGATCATCCTTGCTGTCCATTGCGCGCTTCTCGACGAGATCAGCCAGCGCTCGGATTTCCTCCGATGTTGACCGCCTGAACGCCAGCCCATCATGGGACCAGATATCACCGGTCTCCTGATCGACGAAAGCCCACTTGGCCGGGGCTTTGGTGTTCAGCGTGATGCCGACCGGCTCGCGGCAGGCCGGAACTTTCCGTCCAGACCCCAGCAGTTCGACAAAGCCTACCTCGGCGCGCCAGCGGTCCGGTATCTCGCGAATAGCCTCACGGCGGAAGTAGTGCACCCACTGCTCGCCGCCCTGGCGCCCTGCTCGCTTCTTGCCGTCGGCATACTCCCAGATCACGCCAAACCCCTGCCCCACGGGTGGATGCAAACCGATGACGCGGCGAGGCCCGCTTCGAAACTCAAAAACGCTACCGATTTGTACTGCCTCGATCTTCACTGCCATAACGTCCTCACCAGGCCTGAGCTTGTTGGCGGCTACGGATAATAAGGTCACGGAGACTGGCGGCCAGGCGCAGGAAGCACAGTACCCCGACCAGAATTGAGATGCCCATCAGGCCCTCGGCCATCGTCACGCCGAATAGTAGCTCGGGGGTGTACCCGCAAGGCTCCAGGGGCATGAACACCGCTGGAATCCACTCATCTAGGGCAAACCATGCCGGCAGGCCGGCGTCGAAGGTGCAGCTGCCTATTTCCCAGCCGCGCTCTGTCGACAACAGACCGTAGGAGGTTTCGCCGAGGCCTACTGCAAACCCCAGCGCGACAATTGCGAACAGAGGCTGCAGCGCGAGCTTCGAGCCGTTGACAAAGCCAACCGCCGAGAGCGCGGCGAGGCCTGTCACCCAGAGCCTGGCGTGCACGCAGAGGACGCAAGGCGCTGTGTCCATCATGTACTGGTAGAACAGCGCAACCGCGAGCATCGCCACGCTGATCAGGAATACGGCCGCCCATACGACGCGCTCGGTTTTCATTTCTTCACCCCTTCAGCAAGCGTTCCAGACACACTGACCAGCTCCCGCCGCGCGTGCAGCGCGAGAACAACATCCAAGCCAATCAGCCAGGCACAGATCGAATATCCGAACAGGACTTGTTCTTTGTACCCCGGCATGAGGCCGACGAGATCGCCGAGCGAAGCCTGGAAGATGATGATACCCAGAGCAGCGATCAGCCCAGGGCTGATGATTGGCACTTCGCCAATGACGACTGCAAACCGCGGCAGCGATTCCTTCATCAGCAGGGAGGCCCACCAGATCAAAGCAAACAGCCCCATGATGCCAAACTCGATCCAGGGCGCCTTTGCCGGTACTTGGTTCAAGAGCTGCATCGCCCAGCTCGTGTAGAAGCCGTACAACAACATGGTCCAGCCCAGGCCCACGTAGCGAATTTTCATGCCATTGTTCAAATGCACTCTCCAGTTTGTTCTCGACAGCCATCACCAGTGACTGGAACGGCCTTTCTTACGGCGCAAGCGGTTGGCATGCGGCTAGTACGGCTGGACCAGGGTCTCGCGATACGGAAACAGCTCAGGAATGCACGGCTCCTCACGCAGAGATCGCACCGATCGCCACGAGTTCTTTTACCTCGTGTGCGCCCGCTGGCGTCTGGCGAAATTGACCATCAGGCAGCATTAGTCCCAAGACATCAACGCTGCAGCGCCCATCGTTTGATGGGCGGATTCGGAGCAGTGCTCGGCCGGTACGTCCATCGGCCACTCATTCGCTCTCGTCATCGGAGGCGAGTACGCCTTTGATGTAATCGCTCTCCATTAAGGCGGCGCGCTGATCTGGGCTCATCCGGGCCAAGGCCGCGCGCAGGGCTATTTCCCGATCGCCGATCTGGCCGGCGTCATCGGCTTGCCCCTCCGCGGCCTGAAAGATGCGCTGCAGGGCTTCATCGCTGGTATCGATAATGGGTTGTGCTGTGGTGCTCATGCGGTGTCTCCAGGGTTTCAGGGTTTCGATGGAGACATTGTCCCGCAGACCTTCTGAGCTGCAAGCGCTGGCCCTGGAAGCAAGAAACCCGCCTCATGGGACGGGTCTTTCGGCGTCCGGACCGGACCGGACCGGACCGGGCAGGCCGATCAGTCCCGGAGGATATCCAGCGCCAGCAGCGCCGCCAGCTCGGTTCCCAGAGTATCGATGAGCAGGTGGCCCTGATTGTCCACGTAGCGTACGTTCCGCTCGATCACGGCGCGAAGCGTGTGCTCGCCCTCCCCTTGGCGCCGGAAGCCTGCGCGCGCCAGAAAGGCGCAGAACTGGCGGCGGCTTGTCAGCGGGGCGTGCGGTTCGTAGGGGTCCTGTTCGAGCATGGCCTGGACGATGGTTTCGATGTCAGCGGGCAGGTTCTCGGCCGCACCGCGGTTGGCCTTGGCCAAGGCGCCGGCTTTGCACAGCGCCATGCGCTTCATGCAGCGTCCGTCAGGCTCACACTGATGGCAGAGGCCGACTTGCTTGCCTACCTGCGTTGCCTGCAGCTCACTCAGCGCATTGCGAGCTATCTCACGGGTCTGCCGTTCGTACTCGCGAGCAAACAGGCTCGGCTCACCCATTTCAGCTACGGCCAGCGTCTCAAGCGCCTCGCGCATGATTCCGATCAGAGGTGAGTGAGTGGGCAGCGTGGGCTTGGCATTCCCGGTGCCCAGGTTAAATCCTGCGCGGAATGCCGCGTCAGCCAACATCCACGTGTCCTCACGCAACACAGCCTGTCGTTGAGGTTCGAGGGAAAGGAACCACGCATTGAGATGAGGCGGCTCGCGGTCGGTTCGCGACGCTGGTGCCTGGTCCGGTTCACCTTTGAGCCGCTCACTCAGGCGTTGGCACAGCGCGCGCATGTCGTCCCACTCCTGCTGATCGAGATCCCAGCCCATGCTGTGGATGACATCGTCGATGGTTTCGGCCAAGCGCTGATCGGTACCCGCGGCATGTACCGCGTCGTTCTCATTCTGGAGCATGGGTCTGTTCTCGGAGTAGGTCGATGCAACGATTCTGCCGCAGAGGCGACCTTCAGCAAGCCCTAGGCTGCAATAGGCTCGGCACAGTCGACACCCAACAGTTCAAAGGCCCAATCGAGCTGCCCGTCGACCTGGGCAGAGATCGTTAAGTCACCCCGGAAGATCGCGGCGGCCAATCGGTGGTTGCCGTCGACGACCATCCATTGCGGGCCCCAGTACCCTAGCGCTGGGCAGCCGACATCGAGCGAGATCGGATCAGTCGCCCGATTCCTGACCAGGTAAGCAATGCGGCCGGCATGGTCCTCGCCGTCGGGCTTGTCGACCAAGCGGCCTTCGCGCAGGGCCGCTTCGACATCTTCACGGCGGACCCGGACGCCCCAGGGGTAATCTGAGGCGTATGGGTTGCAGTGCTTGATAATCGCTGCAATCGGGATCGCTACCGGCATGAGATCAGTCCCACCCGCCAATGCGACGCCGCATAATCTCGGACGCACCGATATCCCTGAACTCAGGATCGGGGGTTTTCGGGTTGCCCTTGGCGTCGAGACCGATCAGCTCGCGCAGTTTCTGCAGCGGGCCATACTGGGCAAGGGCCAGGTGCTCATCCAAGTCGGCGGTGCCGTACGCCTGGAACAACGTTGCACGGCTATTGATTTCCCGTGTGTCGCGCCAGAACGCGTCAAGCGCTCGCAGCAACACCTCGTTGTAACTGCGGGTCGCCTGCCGGAAGCCTGAGGCTGCCTCGGCATTGGTCAGCGTATGGAGGCCGTCGAGAAACGCTTGATAACGGGCGTCGGCAGCTTCAACCTCGGGCAGGATCTCATGCACATGCTTGAAGGTCGGCGTCCAGCGCTCGACCGGGTCCCGCACTTGATCCAGCCCTCGCGGGGTCATCACGACATTGCAGCCCGGGTAGAACTCGCGGAGCACATCCATGGCCCGATCAAAATCCCATCGAGCCATATCCTTGGTCCATTCGCCCAATTGGCATCGGGTGGTCTTCGTGCCGGCATGGAAGACCATCACGTAAAGGTCATTTCCGGCATTGAACCAGCGACGGGCGAGCGAGTAGCTCAGCGCTTGCGGATAGAACGCCTTGGCTGCATCCAGGCTCCGTGCGTGCTCTGCTAGGACATAGTCGGTCTTCTGCTCACCCTCCGGGCGCTGCAGTCGCACATAGCGTACGCGCTCGATCGGGATGATCACTTCTTCGCGCGTCTGCGGGTCAACGGCACACAGGCGCTCCGCATTGGTCATCGGGTCGGAGTTGAAGTGTTTTGGAATGTAGCCTTTGTCAGTCTCAGCGTCATAGACCAGCGGTTTTTCTCCGCCTTCACCAGAGGTGGCGTCGTGCAGCGTCCAACTTGGAGCGCCGGCCAGTAACGAACAGAGCTTGGCGCCGGCCACGGTCCGCGGCTGCTGGTAGACGGGCTTGGGCATGTCAAGCAGCGCTCGGGTGGGGACACCATCGCATGCGCCAAGCAAGGATCGCAGAGAGCGTGTTTGCTGATAGATCACATCTCGCTCGCTCGCTGCGTAATAAGGGCCGGCAGATTCGCCGCGCTGCTTGGCGATCAATGTCGCCCAGTCCATGCCGTGGTACAGAAGCGCGAAGCAGTCGGTTACGTCACTGCCGGCCAGAGAGACGCCGCAGTGCTGACGAATCAGGTCGCGAAGGATGTAGGCCTGTTGCTTGGCATAGCCTTCATCGCCTGGCGCGATATATCGAGCAGGGCTCAAGGCGTTTTGTTGAGCGAGGTTGGTACGGTTCAGCTTGGTCATGGTTCATCTCCGGTGGCACCGATGGTCTGCTGTCAGCAGTGCAGGTGCGGATAGCTCGGACCTGCAATTCGGCGCGCCGGTGATTCGGCATGACGAGTAGGCAGGCGGTTTCAATTCCCCTGCTTGGCTTATCCATTGGCTATCGGACCGGACATGCAGGTAACGCCCGTAGCGCCATTGTGCTACAGGCCGCTGGAGATGCAAACGGTGCTCGCAGAAACGCAAAAGCCCCTCCTGGGAGGGGCTTGGCGCAAACGGCTTTGGTAACTATCCCTTCACGCAGATCACTTGCCGAAGCGTGTGCACTACATCCACGAGATCGGCCTGAGCAAGCATCACCGAGTCGATGTCTTTGTAGGCTTTCGGGGTTTCATCGATCACGTCCTTGTCCTTGCGGCATTCGATGCCAGCAGTGGACTCGGCGTGATCCTCTACAGTGAAGCGGCGTTTGGCTTCAGCGCGGCTCATCACTCGACCAGCGCCGTGCGAACAGGAGCAGAATGAGTCGACATTCCCCTTGCCGCGGACGATGAACGACTTCGCCCCCATCGAGCCTGGGATAATCCCGAGGTCACCCTGGCGAGCCCGCACGGCGCCCTTACGTGTCACTAGCACGTCAGCCCCAAAGTGCTGCTCTTTCGAAACATAGTTGTGATGGGCGTTCACAGCATGCTTCGCCAGCGTGAACGGCGGCAGGAACTTGCGCAGCACACCCAGCACCAGCTCCAGCATCTGCAACCGGTTAGCCATGGCGTAGTCCTGCGCCCAGTCCAGCGCCTCGCAGTAGTCCTCAAACAGCTCAGACCCTTCCACCAGGTAGGACAGATCCTTGTCCGGCAGATGGATGTAGTGCCGGGCCATTTCCTCCTTCGCCTTATCGATGAAGTAGGTGCCGATCAGGTTGCCCGGGCCGCGGCTTCCGGAGTGGAGCATGATCCAAACATGGTCGCGTTCATCCAGGCACAGCTCGATGAAGTGATTTCCTCCACCCAGAGTGCCCATCTGCGACAGCGGGCTCCGATGGTTTAACTGAGGATGCTTGGCGATGATTTTCTCGTAGCGTTCGCCAAGATCGCGGTACCGTGTGATCACCGAGTTCGGCGCAATTTCCCAGCCGCCGCGCAACGCGCGGCCAGGCGTGGTCACGAATCCGTGAGGAACGGCGCGCTCGATGGCAGACCGGATCTCAGCCAGCGCGTCCGGCAGGTCTACCGCACGCAGCGAGGTTTCCTGCGCAATCATGCCGCAGCCGATATCAACGCCGACAGCTGCCGGGACGATGGCTCCCTTGGTCGCGATAACACTTCCCACTGTGGCGCCTTTGCCGAAATGTACGTCCGGCATGACGGCCACGTGCTTATGGATGAACGGAAGGCCCGCGATGTTTCGCAGCTGCTGCTTGGCCTCTTCTTCGACCGGTACGCCCTTGATCCAAGCTTTGATCGGCTTGGTCGCTCCGTCGATATGAATGTAGTTCTGCTTACCCATGATCATCTCTCTGCTTTCGTTCTTTTGCTGCGGGTGATTCTCCGACACAACATCGGAGTTGCAAGGCGCCGACACTAGGACTTTCTGGCTTGAGCGCCCCCGTCAGTTCTCGACTGAGGGCCAGTCAGAGCGACATGGGTTTGCGCCCATTGAGAGCGTGGGCCAGCGTGCCGCCGTCGATGGCGTCTAACTCGCCGCCAAGGGGAACGCCGTTCGCCAGGCGCGTGATCGTGATGCCCTTCGGTACGAGCATCTGCGCGATGTAATGGGCGGTGGCGTCCCCCTCGACGGTGGGGCTGGTCGCGATGATGATTTCGGTGAAGCTCCCGCGCAGGATGCGCGCCCATAGATCAGGAATGCCGATCGCCTCCGGCCCAAGCCCATCGAGCGGGGACAAATTCCCCTTGAGGACGAAGTAGAGGCCCTTGAACCCGGTCTGTTCGACGGCGTGCACATCTGCGGGGCTACCCACCACGCACAGCATCGTGTCATCGCGGCGCAGGTCGCGACACAGCGGACATACCTCTGTCTCACTCAGACTGCGACAGTCACGGCAATAGCCAATACCAGACATCGCCCTGGCCAGGACATCGCTGAGGCGGTTGCCGCCAACGCGATTGCGCTCCAGAAGATAGAGGGCCATGCGCTGAGCCGATTTGCGACCAACACCTGGGAGTACCCGCAGGGTTTCGATCAATTCGTTTACAAGGGGGCTGAAGCTCATAGGTTGTGTCCGGGCAGTTATTTGGCGCGGACGATAGCACCGGCCAACGGACCTGCAAGCGCACCTCCCGGGATGCCCGGAGCGGGTCATTGCTCTGACTTTCTCGCTTCTTTTTGAGGCTATTAGCCCACCTGACGAGTTATGCCCCGACGCCGTGACAGCCGTAACGCATTGCCGTCGTGAATATCATTGTGCTCTTCGCCTAGTGGTATCGGAGCGCTTGCTTGCCGGGCAATCTCAGGCACGCTGAAGAATGGCGATACCGCCCGACAATCAATGGACGACCAATGAGCGACACTCAACGCACCCTGGTTATGGCTTGCAGCGCCACGAAGTTGGCAACGCCTGGGCCATTGGAAGCCTTCCGTCGATATGACGGTCCGGCTTATCGGGTGCTACGCAAGCATTACGGCAGGCAGCTGGCGCAGGATCGCCAGTTCGCCGAGGGTGCACGGCTGCAGGTATATATCCTGTCGGCCAAGTACGGTCTCATTTCGAGCCGTGCAGACATCGATAATTACGACCAGCAAATGTCCCCGGCCAGGTCCCGCGTGTTGATCGGATGGTCTTCACATGCAGAGCAGTTCCAAGAACTGCTGCGCCAAGAGGGTGAGCTCTTTGTCGTCGCCGGTGCCGCTTACCGTGCGGTGCTCGATGCCTGGGCCTGTGGCACGCCCTATCGGCACGCCATTGGTGGCATCGGCGAGCAGCTTGGCCAACTCAAGCGCTGGCTCATCGCCTCGCATACGAGCACCGCAGCAGGCCAGCTTCACGATTCATGAAAAAGCCCGGCACTTAGCCGGGCTATCATGAGGGCGTCTAAAGCTTGGGGATCGGGATCCGGGCGATGGCAGAGCGGTCACCGACGACGGCAAGGAATTCAGTGTGCACACCGGTCTCCATTTGCAGCTGGCCGAGCACCCTCTGCATCGTCCTCGCTTCCAGGGTCGTAAAGCGATCGTTCGCGTAGAGCGGCGCCAGCAGCATCGTTCGGATGCCGTCCGGAATGGCGTCCTTGATTACTTCGGCTGCAGCTTGTGCGCACACTACGAGCACATGGCCTCGCTCCTTAGTGGTCTCCATGTAACGGGGGAGGCGTTCATGGAAAACCGCAGAGCCCGGTATCGAGTTGATCTCATCCAGGATGATGATCGTTCCACGAGGCGAACCTTCGCCGGGCAGGTCGCCGTCAGACCCCATGCGACAGCGGACCACCTGGCCGGGGTAGCTGAGCATGAGGTTGCGAATGTAGCGCTCGTCCAGGCAGCTATCTGCCGAACTATCGCCGGTAATGGCGCTGCAGCCGGACACCAGGTAGGCCTTGATGCCGTCCTGCATTTTCAGACTTTGCTCCGCGAGGATCAGCGACGTAACGGTCTTGCCTGTGCCGGGGGCACCCAGCAGCAACACGGTATTAGCGTCCTGCGTGATTTCTGCCTGGATCTCCTCATCACCGCGAAGAGGGATGGAGAACGTAGCCAGCGGCGCGACTTCTTCTGTGAGCCAGTCCATGGCCTGAGACCACGTCATATTGGCGCAATGCTCGCGCGCCACTTCATCGAGTGCGTCACTCAGGGGAATTTGCTTGGTGCTTGCAACCATGGCGGCTTCTCGCCGCGCGCTGGCGACAGTAATGCCAGAGGGAAGGAATAGGTGTTCGAGCATGTGGAGAGTTCCATTATCCAGGGTACGGCGCGATCGTTCGGCGTCCGGTTCGGACATCGATGCCGATCGGCGGGATTTAGCTTCGGTTTGAAGCGTTTCCCATCCTTTCAGAGAGTCTTCGACTTGCAAGAGACCCTCCCGCACCCTGCTCTGCAGCTATCGTCTTGCCTACAAGGCCGACTCAAGTAACTCCAGTTGTTGCTGAGCAACAACGTGCTGCTCCCCGATCGCAGACATCTCGGCTGATATCCGCGTGCGCTTCTTGTCCTGCCAATCCCACCTGGCCAGGATTCCCGCGCTCGTAAGCTCATCGTGAGCAGCAGCTAGCGCTTGTCGAAAGGTGGACATGCGCTTTTGACTGCTACCGCTCAAGGTGTGGAGCTGAACGACACCGAAGCTGAGAGGGCCGCGATAGGTCGCGTACAGCAGGTGCAGATAACGAGCCAGGAGGGAACGCAAATTTCTTCGAAGGTCCCAATGGAGTCGTGAGTAGTGACTGACCCAGAAAAGATTCACAGTGGATGAAGGAATTCGGATCTGCCATTTCCCACCGTCACGATTACTCTCATCGCGTGCATAGTCGTATTCCAGCATGGTAAATCCGGTTTCGCGGATCTCCTCGCCGGTGACGTTCTTGCCGCTGACGATCAGGAGCGTCGAGGCCAGACGCCGGAATATTTCATGCAGCCGCTTGTAGGTGTGCCCATCCCTATTCCAGCCAAGATCCCGGATGAACTCTGACGCGACAAACTGGACGGTACCTCCGCGGTTAGCCTGTACTCGCGCAAGATGCAGGACGCCAAAAAAAACGTCGCCGTCATCCTGTCGCAGCTCCTCCCCCACCATCTGAATCTGGTAGTCGCCCAGGCATGCGATGTCCCTCGGCTTGCTCGCGGTCGCCACCCAGCGCTTCATGTTCAGCGGAGCGATCGTGAACAACGATGAGCGCATCAGCACGTTCGGGCCAGCCCGTTCGTTCTCATGCCACATCGGTATCGGCCGCTTGACCTTGAGATATTCGCCTACTGACCGAGCAGAATTGCTGCGGACCAAGTGAACCTGCGGTTCTTCGTCTTCGAACGCGAGTGAGCCATTGATGCATCGATCCTCAGCCGGCTGGGCCGGTTTGGATCTTGCGCGAATTTGCTCAAGTCTGTTGCCTAACGATGTAGGGGCTGTCTGGGCTGCTGGCATAACACGATCTCGTGCACCACTGAGTTATCGAGGATGTCATCCGCTGCTCGCAGCCGATGTGGTGGCCGTGCTGCGTGAGCGAGGATGCAGAATGTCTGTACGGCAAGTCGCCAAAATGGTGTTTTTCTAAAGTTTCACTCATCGGAAAACGCAAACCGCGGTGTATATCCTGCCGGCCAGACCGGCCATTCTTGCGGTGCGTGAACGGGCATATCTGTATTTTTTATCGTTATATATCAGACACTTACGACTTATACCGTCGTTGATACGGCGCAGCTGCTGCGGTAACCAGACCGCTTGGTCACGATCTAAAAATCCGACGTGTGGCCTATGCGTGAATGAGGATGCATTTTTTGCCGGCCGCGACCGTAGAGACTCGATCTGAGAACTGCGTCTCCCTGCCGCACCCGTTTTGGCGTAGTGCTGTCATCGAGTTTCTGGTCATTTTCTAATCAAGTTGATCACTTACAAGCCAGCACAACGGCGGCCGGGCGAAAAGTGGGCGCGATTATCTGTAAAACGCGCACACAACGTCAATGCTGAGTGAACGGAGATTCAATTCTGCGTGAATGAGGATGCGTTTTTTGAGCGGCGTGAATGAGGATGCAAAAATGCGGGAATGAGGATTCTAATCGCGTGAACGGAAATGCGTTTGAGCGTGAATGGGGATGTGGAATGCGTGAACAGGGATACTGTGGATAACTTTTTCTCCTGATAAATCAACTGGTTAACAGCTGGAAAGCGCCCCCTAAACTAACTTCTTTTTAAACTAGATAAACTAAAGCAAGGGCCCCCGACCAGTTCTCGGAACGCAAATCACTGCTGCGAACGCCGAACGAATTTGCCCCTATTGCGCCAAAACTTGTTCGTGCGCCAAAATGACCCATCAAAACGATGGGGGCTCCCGGAAATGTTCGAACCAATTAGCTATCGAGTGTTTGATGAACTTGCGTCCATTACGCATGACGCCGATGAAAAACTACGGCGCAGTCATACGAATCCTCACGACGTCAAACAACTCCAGCTGACATGTAACGCCAAGCAAGCATCTCGGATCCTGCGCGTTAGCCCCTCAACGTTCTCCGAGCTGAAGGATCTTCCTGAAGCCCCTGGTGGTGAGCTTCTTCGCAACGGTCGCCGGATATATTCACTGCAAGATCTGGAGGCGTTCCGCGAGCTGTTGATCAGTAGGGGCTCGATGAAAACGCCGCCTCGGCGTAAGCCCGGGCAGCCATGCGTGACCTTCACCGTCAGCAATCTCAAAGGCGGGGTATCAAAAACAACCCTTGCCACCAACCTGGCAAGCCATCTGGCGCTTCATGGCTACCGCACATTGCTCGTCGATCTGGACCCGCAGGGCAGCGCAACCGGCATTCTCGACCCTAATGCCCAGCTGAACCTCACCGCCGAAGATACCGCGCTATACGCTCTTCTGGATGATCCCGCACATCTCGCTAAGGCAATCCGCCCTACGGCCTGGGCACCACTGCTCGACCTTGTTCCGGCCATGCCCGAACTCCATTTCGCGGAATGGCAGCTCATCAACCAGCCTGGCGACAGCTCTCCATTCTGGGAGCGCCTGAAAAGCGCTTTGGCGACTGTCGAGGAGCGCTATGACGCAATCATCATCGACACCCACCCTTCCCTTTCCACCCTCACCCTGGGTGCTGTTTGGGCCGCCGACTGGATGCTCATCCCGGCGCTCGCCAGCTGGGTAGATAATCGCGCGATGGAGACCTTCTTCCGAAACCTGGGCGGCTACCTGCAGAACATCGAAGAGAGCACCGGACAGCACAAGGTGTTTGCTGGGCTTCGTATCATCCTGGCCAACTATAAGGGGCCGCGCGGCTGGGACGGAGAGACGCCGGCAAACGCTTCCCTCGAACACACCATCGCCGGGTTGATGAGACGAATGATGGGCGAGTACATGGCCGATTCAATCCTGCCGCACTCGCCTGCGTTCCGTACGGCCGCGGCGACGATGACCACCATTCATGAGCTGCCTACCAGCGATCGCACCAACAAACGCGCCCAGGAATCGTTCTGGGAGCTCGGCAACGAGGTCATTGCGATGCTGGAGGCCTACCGGCAATTCATCGCGCAAAACCTGCAACAGGAGCCCTCCGCATGAATACAAGCAAGACGATGAACCTGAAAGACCAGATGAAGGGACTTGACGTCCAGTCAGCGGGCCGATCGGAGTCTGGTGCGACCCCTGGTGCGAAGATGGACTTCAAGCAGCTGATCGCTCAGTCGGGGATGGACCTCAAGCAGCGAGTCAAAGACCTCGAAACAGAGTTGAAAGCTTTCCGTGAGCTGGATGAGGCCGGCCGAGCGGAACACGACATACCGATCGATCTAATTGACCGGCCCGACATCACCATGCGGTCTGATTCGTACTGGACTTCGACGCGATTTCAAGAGATCAAATCGAGCATCCTCAGCAACGGGCTTCGTGACCCTATCTCCGTTCGGCGCTCGGATGTGCCCGGCCGCTTCATTCTGATCAAAGGAGATACTCGCCTCACGTCCTATGGCGAGCTTCTCGACGAAACCGGTGACGAGAAGTGGACCACCATCCGCGCCCGGATTGAAAACCTGGATGAGGTCAATTCGGTCCTGGCCATGGTCATTGAGAACCGCGATCGCGAGGACGTCTGGGCTTATGATCAGGCGATCTTTTGCCGGCGCGTGCTTGATGAGATTTTCGATGGTGACCGTCAAGCAGTGATGAGCCTGCTAGACGTCTCCGAAAGCTGGTTGAGCAAGAACATTACGGTAGCCAACATCCCGGAAAGGCTTATGGAGGCCTACCCGCTCCTGTACCAAGCCGGCATCGTCTCGCTCTACCCTCTCGCCAAGTCTGCGGAGGCGCACGCCGACCAGCTGGATAACCTGATTGCGCGAGCCGAAGCGCTCAAGGAAACCAGTCCGGCCCGTCAGTCAGCGCGCCTGCAGCGGGAGCTTGAAAAGAAGCCCCGCGGTCCGAAGCCGACCGAGGTTGCCCAGGCCGTCCGGAGCAGCGACGGCCAGGTACTCGCCGAGGTGAAGCAGAGCCGGCAGTACCACAGCCTGCGGATCGACAACCGGGCGATGCCTGGCTTTGCCGAGTTCGTCGAGAAGCGCCTGGCCGATTTGCATGCGGAATGGCAAAAGCACCAAGCAGGTGCTCAGAGTGACGAGGCGGAAGAGAGTTAATATCGTAGGCCTTTGAATTTATTAACTTTCCATCAGGAAAGCGAACGAGCCCGCAGACGGAAACGCTGCGGGCTTTTTCGTTAGAGCAACAGCCGGCCTACCGGCGCTGCCACCAACTTTCCACATGGAAAGTAACGGGGCTCGTTGACGGAAACCACCGCTCACGCCTACCTCAATCGCTCGATTTGCTCCTCCCCGGTGGTGCTTCTAACATGGGGTCATTGTATCAACGGAACCTACCCTGCTCATGAATGCCGCCCCACGCCCCAACCGGGTCAAAAATGTCATGGTCGACGAGTTCAGCCGAGTGCTGCGGAATCATGACGATCAGCTCATAGAGGCGCTGCGCGCCGTCGAAGGTATCCCGGATGCGGCTTATCGCGTCGACGGCAGCAAGGTTTTTGTGTTCAGCAAATTGGTTCAGCTGGTCAAAGAACGCCTCTCCACTCATCCCGATGCTCCGCTTGAAGAGCTGGCTCGTTCCCTTGTGCCCGAGGCAAGCGTCACAGCCCAGGAGGCCATCGCAAGCTGGCGAATCTTACCGGAGCCCTACGAGGTGTCCTCAACGCCAGAAAACGGTTCCAGGATACTGCACCGCCCGTTCAACGCCACGCTACCCGAAAGGTTTGAAGACCAGGTCGCACTCAATGAAGCCCTGGCGAAGCTGTTACTGGGTGGGGTCGTGCCCGGCAGCGGCGACTTCAGTTACAAAGGGCAGCCGATGAGCCTGCGAGCTTCGCTCGACATTGCGCAGCTGCCCCCGCGACCGAAATTTCCTTCAGGGCACAAAGCGCCGGAGAATATCTTCACGGTGCTGTCCGGCATCGATTACGAACCCGGCTTCGAGCCCGTTCAGGCAGCACTGTTCAACGATGTTAAGACGCTGGAAGCGGAATGGGCGCGGGACAGCTCCGCCGCTGGCTGCTATGCACAAGAGCACTACAGTGAGGTCTGGGCCCGGACAGCCGATCTCCGCTTGGAATCGCTGAACAGCCGCGTCGGGAGAGCATTTGATACCGAGAGCCTGGGTGAACTGAGAGCGCTATACCCCGAGCTGCCTATGCTCACGGACGACTCGCTTCTCGAATGGTTTGATAGCTTCCAGACCGACATCTGCCTGACGCGCGGCTGGGAGCCGTCCAGAAACGACGACTTTCTGTTCTACCTGTATGGCATGGCCGTAAGCGACCAGGATGACGCCGACGAGGCTGTGCGCGTAGGGCACTGGATGGCCTGCGCCCTGCTGCACGGGAGCGATACGGAGGAAGCTCTTGCCTTCGGACTTTCCGTCACCGCATTCGCCACTGAGCTAAGTCGACTTGCTGCTCGAATTGCTGCAGCGATGCGTTTTCTTGTGGACGAGAAGACGACGCCTCCGCTGCAGGGGCGCAGAATCAGCACCCTTGGCGATCTCTTCCGGCAATCTCGCAAGTACAGCGCGTCGAGCATCCTCGCGCAGCAGGCCATCGCCAAGCAACCTGCCAGCGAAGTCGCTTCAAAAGCCCATCATGATGTGCAAGCGCCTGATTTGTAACGCTTTCCACGAGGAAAGCGGCTCAGCTGGTTGAGGGTATACCCTCGCGGGCTATGCACCCTTGCCGCCCCCTCCCCTACTCCTTGCTCCCCTGCCGCTTGCCGCAGTTCGGGAGCATGTCAGACTTGGGGCCCAACACAGACAGAGTTAGACGATGAGCGAACCTCCAGTCCAGACGCAAGCCAACCCGGATGTCGAGGAGGTCATCTTCTCGCATCCTTCGGCAAATATTCGCGGCATCGTGATAGCTTCAGTCGAGTATCGAAAAAAGAACATCCGGATCGGGCACTGCACGCTGTTCACCGACCGCGCCCCCCAGATCACCATCACCGCCCCCAAATCGCTCGACCGGAATGAGCTTGGCAAGGTCACCCGCACCCTTGAAGCCTTGGCAGTAGCCATTGATCGTTTGGATTCGACCAGGACAGCTTGAGCATGAACGGTGGGCCTGAGCTGGCGGTACCCGTGACACGAGCAGAGTTAGAACAACTGGCGATCCTCCTCGGCCCCGATTCAAACGCAGTTGCCATCCTCGCTGCGATGCAGCGCCGCGAGGCCCGCGGTGATGTGGTTGAGGCCTATTACGATGGTCGTCAGATCATTATCCACGGCTTATAGCACTACATAACTCTTTGATTTATATAGCTTTCCATCAGGAAAAGTTTTCACTTTACTGAGCCGCAGCCAAAGGGCCGGCGTGGTTCAAGCCGTGAAACGGTTCCCGGGCTGTGAATAATTGAATCGGCATCGACGTTGCAGCCGCACGGTGAATTTGGCCACGCCCGTATGCGCTACTGCGTAGCCCCGGCCAACCCGTGTGCGCTGGCAGGGCACCTATCCCCTCCCCCGCCCGGGCCATCCCTTCGTCGTGTCACCATAGCTCGGTATTGGGGCTAAAAGTTTGTGCGCGACCACACGGAGCGTCCGTCGAGCCCCTGTTGCCACCTACAGCAATCGACCCTGCGGTTCCAACACCTCACTTTCCACATGGAAAGTCCCTACAGGAACATGCTGACTGACAGCGATCAGATGCGAACCCCCGTAGCCATATAGCCGCCAGCATATCCACGGACCGGGTCTCCATAAACGTCCTGCAGATGCATCGCATGCTCCGCGTATTGCATCCAGGCCGCGAGCGCCTCTGGAGAACCATTCAGTGCGCCGACCTTGATCCGCCCTGAGCGGACGTCATTCATTCCGTACATCACCGGCACTCCGAGTATTGCGGAGACCTCAGAAAGCTCTGGAACGGAACCGTCCAGCGCATCTACAAACTCATGCCCGCGGATCATCATGACCGGGCACCGCCGGATCAACTCTATGCCTTCCTCGACCCGTCTTTGCAGTGTCGCCTCATCAACACCCTTCCACCGTGCCAATACGTTGGAGCGCCACGCACGCATTTCCTTCGGTGCGATGCCAGGGCATTGCCCCTGATAGGCAGCCCCTAGACAGTGATCAGCAGCAGCGGCCATCAGCAGATCCTGTGTCGGATCCTCACCGAGGAGATCGCACACTTGCCCGAGGCTTGAGCCCTGCCAAAAGCGCTCCGCCGACAAGCCGTAACCTGGGTCGCCCTCGCGGTGATGGTCGACAACAAGCTCGCGCGAGGCCACTGCTTCTGCCATCGCGCACTCGACCCAGACGATTGAGTCGGTCTGACCCGCCTCACTGACGCAAGTCGTGGCCCTGTACGCATTGCCCGCGTGAACCCGACGGCCGTCGGCGAATGCGTAGGCCACACCATGACCGCGGGACCGAACTAAGCGCTCGATATAGGACATCTCGATGTCCGGAGCGCCCAGAATGAAGTGATATCGCATCCTTGATTCCTACAATACTTGGTGGAGGGTGGTTGGTCGCGAAGATTGTCGGTAACTGATCGAGCAATTCTGTCTCTAGGCCAGTGACACCACCCGACTTTCCAGGTGGAAAGTGTAGGCCGTGCCTGCGCCTGCTCAGCCTTCGAGACCGGGGTCAGCCTAAGAAGCAGAGCCGGGATAAGCCTGTTACACGGTGCATCCTCGGCGTAATAGAGGGGCCCAGCATAGGGCAGGGGAGCTGCACAGCAAGGCTGGGGACAGGAACTTTCCAGGTGGAAAGTCTTCGCTGCCTTAACGCGCCGGACGACTGGGTACGCTCTCGTCACAGCGTTTCACCGTGACCCCTGTGCTAGACATGACGGTGCGGTTGTTTCCAAGGCTGCCAAAGGGTCAACGACGCAGAAAGCAACCGACCAGGGGCGGCATGCGTGAATCCTGGTAGCCCGATGACAGAACAAACCACCACCGCTAACTCATTGTTTTCTATACCTTTCCAACAGGAAAGCAGGCCTGAGTGTGTCTTCTAACGACTGACGGAAGGGGAGGGGAGGGAGGGGATGGAGGGGAGGGCACGACACGAAGGCTAGAGACAGCCTGAGAAATGGAAGATATCGGTCAGCCACTACGCAGCCGCTGCCGCCCGCCTCGCAGCGCACACCGTAACTGATGGGGAGCTACGTCATCTGCATTGGCAGAGTGGCTCGTCACCCAGAACTCAGGCCACCTTCGCCCTGGGACCGCATGGCCATGTTTGTCGCGGCCAAGCCACTCTGCCGATGCAGCCTGGTGACCCAGGCGCATCAAGCCGGGTTTTCACCGGCGCTCCACTTTCTGTTCCCAGGCAGGGCCTCGGCCCTGGTGAAGCTACCCGGCATTCCACTGCTATTTAGGCAGCGAGGCGCGCGTCGAAAATGCTGTCATTGGCATTTATCTTTATTGCGCCGATTACGTCGGTCGCCTCTCGTGCTGCCCCTCGCAGGTCAACGCGGCGTCGAATCCAGAACAGCCCCATCAGATACGCCCTGTGCTGGAGTTGAACCAGCCATCCTTAGCCCTGGTCGGGTATCCGACTGCACCGGCCAAGGCGCATCTGGTGGAGCTGAGGGGAATCGAACCCCTGTCCGCCATCGCTTTCCCACTTGGGGAGTAACAGCAATTTTTGCGCAGTCTGGAACCGAAAAGCTCAGCAACTACAGCTCGGCTCCACGCGTCTGCATCGGGAAATAATCTGGGGACGATCGCGCAACGTTATCTCACGCAGCGGCCTACCGTGTGGTCAGGTTATTTTCCGATACACCCCACACTTTCGCAGTGGGCGCGGCCTGGCGAACACGCGTTTCGCTTTGGCTCCTTTGCGGCCTGATTCCCGGCGGGCTGCCGGTTCACTTCCGCGCGAGGCTGCATCAGTAGAACAATCTGCCCGGAATTGAACCGGCTGACCTCGGGTTAGTTCGCTACTCTCAAGGGGTCTGATCCCCGCCCGAGTCATTTGGACACCTTGGCCTTCGGCGTGCATCGTCGGTTGAAGTCTCTATCCAGAGCCCTGACCACAGCTCAAATTGTTCTCTCATGCAGCTTCATCGCAGAGGCAAAGCCTCTACTTGCTTGCAGTGTCTCGCACGTCGCCGTAGCTGCAAGCCCTGTTTTTCCTCTCTTTCGATCGACTGCAGGGCGGGAATCGAACCCGCGACCAGAGAACGTAGGGGGTCTGTCATTGGCATTCACCTCTGACAAACCTGCCGGCCGGCAACCCAAGCTCCAGCTCTACCAGACTGAGCTTTACCTGCATGGGGAAGCGATCGAAGCGGGCCGCGCTTGCCCTCGCACGCGTCGACAGAGGTAAACCACCTCCGTGGGGAATCGAACCCCCTGGCCAGTCTGGTTCTGCGCCGAACCTCGCTGACCGCTCGCAGCTTCGCCCAATGGCTATGCGCCGATCACTTCCCAATGCAGCCTGGTTACCCAGGTAGCTCGGGCCGGTCTGTTCCCGACTGGCAACCACTGTAGGCCGCGGTTCGCACTCTCCACGATATCGCTCGTCTGCCATCTGCGCCCCTCACTACATGCCGTGAAAGGAACGGCTCCTGCCCTTGAGGACGACAGGGGATCCTGATGCTGCGCTCAAAGGAGCAGTACAGCATCGGCAAAGGTACCGGGGACGATCCGGTGGCATCCAACCTTTTGCTATCCAGCACGAGGGCAGGGGAGAGAGCGTAGGAACTTAATCTACGGGTTCATCCGGTCAGTTGTACTAGCCTGTGCCGGCTACTTTCTTCGCTACACCTCCGGTCGTACGCACCTCGGGTTCACTCCGTTTCGCCTCACAACCCTTGCCGATACTGCCTGTACAGACAGGACATCGGATACATCAACCAGCACATGCATCGGAGAGCGATCTGCGCAGGACCTGCCGCCTGCCTGAGTGACTCGAACACCAGGGGGAAAGCCCTGGCATCTCATGCGTAGCTAACTCGCATGTCAGATCGCTTTCCAATGCACCCTGTTCATACAGGATATTGGGATGCAGTGGCTGGTCGTTACCCCAGCTGAAGAGCGCCACTGGCTCTTTGGCTAACCGGCTATCTGGCGTGTTACGCCCGCCACGGGCTGCCGGTCACTCCTTCATCGTCTACGCCGGATCATACGTTTCACTTCGTCGAGGCCCGGTGGCCACCAGGTTGCTCGCCCCCGCTCAATTGCCCTGCATAAGCATCGGACTTACGCCGCTTCCGGTTGCATGTGTCACGACGACGTCAGAGGCGTGTCTACATTTCCACGCTGCACTGCATCGGTAGAGAGATCGGCCCGTAACGACATTGAGGCGGGACGATTCCGATCGCTCTCCGATGCAGCCTGACGGAAGGCTTTGGCCAACCGCTGCAGGCTGCACGAGCACCATCCTAGTGAAAGCGGTGCCAGACTCGCCGGACTTTAAAGGCGTCCGACCTAACCGCCCCGAAGGGCTACCTTGACGCAGTGACCGGCACTAAACTCCGGCATCGCGTGGGGGCTACTCGCACATATCCATCGAAGGAGCCAGGTGCCGAGCGGAGCGAGTTCAACCTGTGTGTCTGGCCTAAGCTGCACCCACAACGTCACATTTCTGCGTTTCACTAGCGCATCAGTCTGCGCATTCACTGCATCGGGGAGTGATCTGGCCAGTACTGAACTCTGGCGCCTGCCGTGGGAAGTCCCCCGGCCTCGGTAACGATCCGCCGGCCTAGATGAGTCGAACACCTTTCCGGGCAGTCCGCGAACCTTCGCGTCACGGGTCAGCGCGCCCGTGCCTACAAATCACTCTCCGATGCACCCTGGCTTCCCAGGCTACTCAAGCCGCTTTCTCACCGGCTTGATTCCAATCTACAAGGGGTCGAACGACATGCAACCCCGGTTATGCAAAAAAAATTTTGGAGCGGGATTGTGGACTTGAACCCCGTGGGCGCGAGCTGGACTCCAACCCGCGCTCTTACTCATTGGTGCCCGCACACTACCGGGCTGATCCCGCTTGCAGCTTGGTCTGCATTGGACAGGTATCGGGCTGGCGCTGATCCCCAGCTATTGGCTGCCCATGGGCGGCCTAGCGATCTCGCTACCGGCGGGCCGCGATCTCGGATACCTGACCGATACAGCCTGGTTACCCAGGTGTACCGGGCTCGACTACTGGGGCTGCCACACCCACAGATGGAGGAGCCGGGGCTTTCGCCTTGATCCGCTTCTCAGCAGACCCTCCATGAACCTGTCGCATGTGCAGCAGATGCGACATTGCTGTCAGCATCGGACAACTATCGAGGAGGGAGTCGAACCCTCAAGTGCCGGCCTGTTCGGGTTCTGGCGTCCCTACTAAGGCTGCGTCTACCAGTTCCGCCACATCGATAGCTGTCCGATGCAGCCTGGTTACCCAGGCGCATCGAGGCGATCACGTCGCCACTCGGCATTTCCCTCGGCACGTCTATCCGTCAGGAATCGACACGGCTCGTCAGGCCCGCATCGCCGGTCTGCTTCCGGCCCTGTTTTTCTCGCCTCGGTTGGTGTCGAGCACAAAACAGGTAACACGCACACACTCGGTCGGCTTTCGCCATGTCTGATCACAATTGCCCAGCAGAACAGGGCATGGTGTTTGGCACCCGACGCGGGGTTCGAACCCACGACCATCCGCTTAGAAGGCGGATGCTCTATCCAGCTGAGCTAGTCGGGCACTGACTTGGAGCGGGTGACGAGACTCGAACTCGCGACAGCCTGCTTGGAAGGCAAGAGCTCTACCGCTGAGCTACACCCGCATCGGTGAGTGGTTTCTGGCTTGCGCCTTTCTCCCGGTTGGCTGCCGGGTCGAGGCAGGGAACTGCGAGTGCACGCTGGAACCGTCGCTCGATAGCGGATGCCAACCCGCGTAGCCGTCCAAACGTGCCTGTTCGTTGCCAGCACGTCCTACTTGAAACCACTCACCGATGCGTCCTCCGAAGAGGCGCGCACCATGTCAATCTGGCAGCGGATGTGGGATTCGAACCCACGGGGCTTTGACACCCGACGGTTTTCAAGACCGCTCCAATCGGCCACTCTGGCAACCCGCTGTAACTGGTGCCGGCACCAGGAATTGAACCCGGGACCCACTGCTTACAAGGCAGTCGCTCTACCTACTGAGCTATACCGGCGAAACTGGTGGAGATGAGGGGATTCGAACCCCTGGCCTCCTGCGTGCAAGGCAGGCGCTCTCCCATCTGAGCTACATCCCCATGTTGACCGGCGAACCGGTCGTGCACCTAGATGTCTTGGCAGCGTTCTTCGTAACAGTCCTTACAGAGCGTTACCGGAACCTGTTCCCCGTAAACGTCCTCCATGTAGGGGCAGAACCCCTCGGTGACCTCCACGTTGTCATCGGTGCGACCGCAGTCTTGGCATTGCAGCATGGTGTTCTTCCTCGGTAGTGAGCACTCTTGCTGCACCTCGGAATGGACCTGCGCTTGCCTTGCGGTCTTCGGCTTTCAGCGCCGACAGCTGTTCTCCTGTGAAGGAGAGGTGACGCGACTTACAATGTCTGGCGGTATCAATCACCAAACCGCGGAGCTAAACCGGCAGTGAGGAGTGTCCTGCACGGGATTCGAACCCGTATCTCCAAGCCTGGGGAGGAAGGTGGCGCATGAACCGATTCTGCTACCAGGACACTCCTCACTGCAGGTTTACGAGGATTCACACATCGCTTGAGTGTGTGATGCCTCATCTCTGCTTGATGGCGATTCTACGGCCCTTAAGACTTCCAGCAACCCCCTTATTCAGTATTTTTTAACGAAATTCGCGCACACCTGATCTTTCTCTACCTGTCTCTTGGAGACATCGATCGGCGCAGTAGCGCGCAAGCGAAACACCCGGTCGGATTCGGACCGTGGGGGTGGCGTACACCGTACGCCGGCGGCCCAGAGCCGCAACCTCAGGCCACTTCATCCCTGGCCAGGGATATCTGCCAACTGGCCAGCTTCGTCGCCGAGATGACACCGCGTGGTGCGGAGTAGGCATAGACATCGAGCCGGTCCTCCCACCAGACCCCGTCCACTTCTAATGAGTCCTCCGCGAACACGGTGGCCAGCAGGTCGGGAACCAGCACTAGCGGTGCGTCCCCATTCACGCGCGCCTGCAATGCCGTGGTTGGAACCAGACGGCCGTGAAGCTCCCGCACGCTATCCGGGTCCGAACACTCCTCTTCCGCTTCCTCTCGTGTCAGATACAGGCTGCTAAGCTCGGCGCCGAGCTCGTCGTCGAACCAGGTCACCTCAAAAAGCGACCGCCGCTCCGCATAGCCATTGTCGACGCCCCAGCGCGATATCTGTTCAAGGTGCAGATCATCGAGCTCGTGGTAGTCGAGAAACTGTCCGTCGGGTTTGGACAGTGTCCAGTCATCACCGCGCACTTGGCCGCGGGCAATCACGCGCCATGCGTCCGGGTGTAGCGACACCGACAGGCCGGCGCCTTCATGGCTGCCGCGGGATTTGTCCGCGAGGTTGAGCGTGCCGACGTGCCACAACAAGGAAATGGATCGAATCGGGAAGGGGAGGGCAGACATGAGGAAGGCTCGGAAGAAGGCAGAAAGCCCGGCCGCTGAGTGCTACCGGGCGTCACGGCAGCACTCAGCGGGTGACGAGCGAGATGCTCTTGGTGTTGACCTTGATCCGCAGTGTCGGTCGACCGGCTTGTTCGGTGAGCTTCACCCACTCGATATCGATGAACTCTGCAAAATCGTCGCCGCCGACGGCCGAACAGGCCAGGTCATACCATTCTTCGTCCTGTTCCGGATCGTAGCCGTTGGCGTAGCAGACCTGATGGCCTTTGCCGTCCTCGCGCATGAGGCCGGGCTTGCCATTACTCATCAGGTAGATGCCGCGATCCTTCACTAGGAACAGGCCGGAGGGAATCTTGCTTAGATCGAGATGCTCGCCATCGCTCTTGAAAATTGCGTCGTCGCTCAGCTTGCCGATGCCTTCTTTCCAGAATTTGCGGTCAAAGTGCTGACCGAAGGTGGGGCTATGTTCGGCGGCGGCAGCGGCGTGATCGGCCAGCGGTTTTACTTTTGCAAGGTCGAAGGTAAGGATTGCCATCGTTTTCTCCTGTAGCCCTCTGGGGCTTGGCTTGTTTATGGGTTCATCATACGGGCTATTAGCCCACCAGCAAGCGCACTCCGGAGCAGGAAAATCAGCGGCAGAATTTTTCCTGTTGAGCTTTTAGATCGGCACCCAATCGAGCGTACAACGGGATCGTCTTGCTGCCTTCCTGGATCAGGTCGTGCACAGAGGTACGGTCGTCGGTCGAGCAGAAGAGGTAGTTGGGATCTGCTGGGGCTTCGTCGCGATGCTCGGTCAAGTGCTCCATTACGCCATCCCGTAGGGTCACTCCTTGGCCTTCTTTCGACGGCTCGGCCGCCCGGCCATGCGACCGCTCGCATCGAAGCCAATATCCAGCAGGTTGTAGCCTTCCTCATGAAGGAAGAGCAGCAGTTGTGCGGCAAGCGCTTCAGGCATCGAGACGCCCCGACTGCTGGCCATTTCTTCGGCCCGCTCCTTCTTGTGCACCTCGCGTACGCCTGCGGCAGACCCCACCCCCATTAGGCGCGCCCACTGGACATCATTAAGTCCCGTGCGCTCTCGGCATTCGCGGTAGATCGTCTTACGGTCCTGTTTTTTCGACATCTTCGTGCTCTCTGTCTGTTCTGGATCGGGTGGTGCTTAGTCGGCACCGCAACCTTCGCTGCCGAACGCGCCGGACGGTAGAGTCCAGCTCTGGCCGGCGGGCAGGATCACCGGCAGGGTGTAGTCCTGCCTCGACGCCTGTTCCAATGCGTCCAGGTCTGAAATCTCGAAGGGGCGCGCGGTTGCGCCTAGGTCGATCACATTGATGCGGTTGCGCGAAATCGTGGTCCCGAAACGGTTTTCGTAGTCAGCAATCATGCGGGCGCGCTCAGGAAAGTAGTGCGCAATGGTCGCCCAGATGCGCGGGCCGTTATAGATACAGGTCATGCACGAGCTCCGCGTCCAACCCAGACGGTAGGGTACCGGGGCGACAATGCGGTGGCGCTCCAGGATCGCCCAGACGTCCTCCTCGGACCAGTGAAGCACCGGCCTCCAAGCATCCACATGGCGCGCTTTACGCCCACTGCGGCGGTCGCAGTGGTGCGGTTCAAACTGGTTGTAACGGGCGCGATTTGAGCTCTCGTCGCGGCGTTCACCGGTGATGAAGAGCGTCTTCTTGCCCAGGAAGCGATCCTGGTTGTTCATGGCCCGGCGGCCGACGTCGATCTTCAGCGCGCTGGAGCACCAGCGTGTCTGCAGTGATGCGGCCTGCTGCGGGAAGCGAAGACGGGTTGCAGGAGCGCTGCGGGTGGTGTCGCGCTCCAGGGTGATCAACCCCTCGGGCGTCTCGATCTTATGTGGGCGACTGTATCCGCTGTCCTTGAGCATCTCCGACTCGAAGCCGCCTTCCAGCCAGGAGAAGTACAGCGGCACGCCCAGCGCCTCGGCGAGCTTGCGGTTGTAGTCGCGCATGAAGAGCCAGTCCATGAGCTGGCTGCCCTCGTGTCCATCAACATCGTGGTGCCAGAGCTCAACGCGGCTCATGTCGACGCCTAGCTCCTTCAGGCGAAGCTCGCTCGCAATCGAGTCCTTGCCGCCTGAGAGGCACACCACGAAATGGTCGTAGTCGGACAGGTCGATATCCGGCGCCGAGAAGTACACGCCGTCGTTAGCGACGTGCCGACTTGCGCCGGTCATCTCGAAAAGGCCCGGCAGGACCAGTTGATCGTCGTAGCGGTGGGCATCGGGGCGCATGATGTTTCTCCTGGAATTTCTGATCGCTGTAGTTCGGCCTTCAGGCTTCGGCAAGCGGGTAGCGACCAGCCTCAAACGCGTCCCGGCCAGCCTTGGTGATCTCCCACTCGTTACTGCCGTCCTTGTGAGTGATCTTGGTTGCCAGTCCGGCGTCGACCAGGGAGGAGATGGTCTTGCCGTTGCCGCCGGCGCGGGCGATGTCGAAGTAGCTGGCTCGACCCTGATCGAGCACTTTGAGCGCGCACACCTGCGACGGGGATAGGCGTTTGGTTTTGGCCATGTCGGTATTCCTTCTGATAGGGGAGGGCGACGGGGAGCGGAGGGCTCCCCTTCGGGTAACTAGGCGATCTTGGCTTCGATTCGCACGTCGTTGGGTCGCGAGGGCTCCCAGCCGTGGTCGGCGTCGGAGATGGTCCGCTCGCGGGCCGCATCCCGCACGGCCTCGTGCAACTTCGCGATGAGCCTGCTATCGGAACACAGCCCGAGGTAGTCCAGTTGAGGCTCGCCGGTTTCATCAAGCTCGACGAATGCTTTGCGCTGATCGTCGGTCAGTTCGACGAAGGCGCGGACTTCCTTGCGGATGGTCAGGTCTTCGTCGACCGTGCCATTGACCGTCACCGCCTGTCCCAGGGCGCACAGCAGCGACCAGTAGGTGTCTGTGTGGTTTTCCTTCAGGAAGGCGAGCGCCTGGTCAGCGTTGATCTGGATGCGAACCTCTTCCCCTTCAGGCAGCGCCGCGAGGAGTCCGGCAACCAGGTAATCCATCATGGACAGCCTCTCGGCGAGCTGGTGCGCGAAGGTAACATTTCCCCATCCGGCTTTGGCCAGTTGCACCAACTGCTTGTGGTCGACGCTCTCCAGTAGCGCGCGGGCTTCCACCGTAACGGTTTCAACCCCTTCGGCGCTGACCTGCATTTCGACGGTGCGTGGATCGAGCTCCGGCTCGTCCTCGAAGTCCAGCAGGCCTTTGTCGATGGCGTGCGCCACGATCAGCGAGTGGTTATCCAGGGTGACTCCGGCTGGCACTGGCAGGTCGCGAACATCGAACTCATAGTCTTCTTGCTCGCTGGCATCAGTGCTGTACCAGTGGGCCAAGGGCGCGTCGTCCTTGTAGGCGTGATAGATGTCGACGCCGCGGTGGGTGAAGGCGACTTCTGGGTCGGTCCAGATCATAGGCATGAGTGTCTCGCTCTTGGAGTGCTTGCTTTCGATGGGATCAGTTTAGGGGCTATCAGCCCCTCTGCAAGTCATAAAAAAGGCGGATTCTCGAAGAAATTCCGCCTTTCTTTCGCGCATTTGATCGATGTCGGTTATCGACCGCAGCATGTTTGCGTGCGCGCCGGACGTTTCGTTGTCATGCGTACAGAGGGTCGCGGCAGACTGAGGGCCTTGGCGTCGGCTCTCGGCGGCTAGAAACCCTGCGTCGAGGCTACGGCTTCGCAGCGCGGTCTTTCACGAGCATTGAAAACATCGAGCACTGACTTGGCGTTACAGGCTTGAAGCCTGTGAAGCATTCATGCGTGATCACCAATTCGTTAAAGCCGCCCAGGGTGTCCCGGTAGTAAACCCGTCGACGCCCAATCCCACCGATCGCGCGGGAGACCAGCCTGACGGCCGCATCGGCGTCGTTGGTCACGCTGGCGCCCTGGTCAAGGTCGACGAGAAGCACGAGCGTGTCGGTGGTCAGCAGGAGCTCGAATGTGGCTTTGCTGCGAAGGATCTTCGTCACGCTCGACGTTACATCAACTGTGCGCCAGATTTGCTGCGCTCGCGCGAGGTGAGCACGAGCCGCATTTGCTCGGCCATACCCAACTCGGAGCTTGGGCTGTCCGCGAAGACACTACCCAGCGCCTGCTTTAACCGACGTTCGCTGCAGCTCATGCGTCGGCCGATTGCGCTGAGATCGAGCTGAATCACTCCTGCCTCTGGGTTTCTGGTGGCGAACAGCTTCGGTAGCGAAGGGGTGTAGCCGGGTGCGTAATGAGACATGGTGATCATTCCTGATAGGGGATTCCTGGAACGATCATGCCAAAGAAAAGCCCGGCAGGAAGAGGGTGCCGGGCTTTATTTTCAAACGAAACGAGGATTTATTCTTCGTATTCCAGGGCCGCTACCGGGTCATCGATCTCGACGCCCGCCACGCCGGTGTCGTACAGATCCAGGTCGGACGGGGAGGGCGGCTCGTAGCTCTCAGCGTCTTCTTCGACCTCCTGCTCATCGCTAGCCTCTACCTTCACGTTGAGCCATTTGTAGAGCTCGGGCAGCAGCCGGCGGAGGCCGCTGTAGGTCATGAAGAGATTCGCGTCGAGCTTGGCGTTCTCGTCGTCATCGCCCTCAAACGCTTCGTCGAACATGTCCAACGGAGCAATCTTGCGCAGCACCAGCCGATCATCGACGGTGAAGGATAGGTAGTCGTTCCAGCACAGAGAGATACGCTGTACGCGCTTGCCGGAGTCAATGCACTGCAGGATCTCCTCGGAGGTCAGGTCCTGCTTTCGGAACGCACCTTTACCGCCTTCGGTGGGGTCTTCCAGGGAAATTTCGTGGCCAAATTTCACCTTGGCCGGCGCCTTCTGTTGCTTCGCCCACTCCGTCATTTCGGCTTGCGGCGAGGTTTGGGCTTCGAGCACGGCTACGGGCAGGGAGCCGAAGGCTGTGCGCAGGCAGGTCAGGAATTCGTCGGCCTGAGACGCACTGGCGGTGCCGATGATGATCTCGCGGCGCTGCGCGTCAATGTAGCCGAGGATGCGGTTGTACTTGCTGAATGCCTTGGGCAGCAGATCGAAGCGGATATCGTCGATCATCTGCTGGCGTTCTTTCGCGCGGAGCTTGCGACCAGCGGCGCCACGAGCGGCCAGACGCTCCTTGAGCTCTTCCTTGATTACGCTCGGCGGCAGGATCTTGGTCTGGATCTTCAGGCACAGCAGGAAAACATTGCCCTGCGCGCGCACCAGAGGATCATCGTCCCTGTCGGTAGGCGACACGAACCCGTAACGCTCAGACTCCATATCGCGTGCCGGCACAAATTTATGAGGGGTAAGCGCCGCCTCGATGGCTTCTGCGGTGACAGGAATGTCACCGGTGATACGGATGATGGTGGCGTTTTTCATGAGCATGAGCGGGACTCCAATACAGTGTTTCTGCCACGCTGGGCAGCGTTCGCAACCGAGGTACGAATCCCCGGAATTCTGTTATTGGAGCATGGTCTATCAGGGTAGCAACGGGTCTAACTCAAAAAGTTCCCCGTTAGTGCCAAAAAACCCCGCATGCGCGGGGCTTTCTGGAGCTGGTCATCATTGTCCTGTTAGTTTCTCTTTTCGGACCTGTTCGACCAACGCTTGCGCCTGCTCGACCATTTCAGATAAGCCGCCGGCCGCGCGTGCAGTTACCAAGAACCGGCCATCCACGATGAGTGCCGGTACTTCGCGCAGTCCATACGCGCTCAGGCGCTCGTAGTCAGCGCGCAGCGCACTCATCACGCGCTCATCATCGGCCATAGCCAGGGTCTGCTCAGGATCGACACCGAATTGTTCGAAGAACTCGGCCAGCTGGCCAAGCTCCGTCAATCCGCGGCCGTGAGTCTGGTTGAGCATATCGAACATCGGCTGGTGCACCCGATCGAGGATGCCAAGTTCCTTCGCCATGTGATGTGCGCGAGCGTGCACCGCCCAGGCAGGGCTTAGAGGGGCGGGGACGTGGAAGAGCTCCACATCCTTGGGAAGGGACTGCTCCATGGCCTGCACCGCGGGCTCCAACTGATAGCAGAACGGACAGCCGTACCAGAACACGGCTTCGATCTCGATGCGGCCATCATCGGTTCGCGGTGACTGCGGGCTCTCAGCCGGCATGTAACCAGCCGCCTGGGCAACAAAGGATGCGAGCAGTACGGACAGGGAGAAGAAGAGGTTTTTCATAGGGTTCCTTGAGTGTGCAGGGATGCAAGATCGGCCTGCGCTTCTTTAGGCTGGCGAATGTCTTGGTGCGGGCAGAGTTCGAAACGGCGGCTATCCGCCAGGGTCGTGATGAGGATTCCGTCATCCGAGTCGAACGCGATGACCATGTCGCAGCTAACGGTGCGCATTGGATCGAGTAGATGGCTGTCGGGGTCAGTCTGGGGGGAATCGAGAATCTCAACGACGATCGCTGGCTGGTTGGGCGCCGGCATGGTGCTGATCATCATGTTCGGCTTCCACTGCACCGCCTGGCCTACGTCGAATTTGGTCTTTTCCATCAGGCGGCTAACGCGTCGGGTTAGTGCGCCAAGGGACGCTTTCTTCATGCGGTCGGACAACGCTTCGGCCGCCGTCTGGCCTTCGGCGACAATGAAGCACGTCAGCCGTGGATCATCTTCGTTGAGGACGATCGTCTCGTTGTTGTCATTCAGGACTTCGAGCCCGATGCCGCCCACAACTTTCCGTATCGGGTAAATCGAAGAAGGCGAGAACGCTTCGAGGCGGCGGTGGCAGATCAAAAGTACCGCCTCGCCAAGCCGAAACAATTCGATGACCCGACTGATTGCTGCCGGGGTAAGGAATTCCGGCTCTTTAAACACCTGTCTCATCTGTTTGGTACGCCTGTCGTTCTGTAATTGACGAAATCGTACGCCGCAACACTCGCGCTGCAAGTGGGGGAATCGTTGAGAGAGGCGAGAAAGGCAGGGACTGGTGCGTCAGCAGTACAGGGTGAGCGCCCAGCCGAATGGCTGGGCGGCGTACTCAAACGGTGGAGTTCTTCGCCGTTGGCAGGTGCTTGCCGGCGTAGGCCACCACAATGAGGTCTTCCTCTGCGTCATAGTCGAAATACAACCGGTGGCTGTAGTCGATGCTCAGATGGGGATAGACCAGGCGGTTCTTGTTGCCATCGCGGAAGTTACGCATTGCGCGCAGCTTGGCGTTACCCTTGACGGTGTCCGACTCCTGCACGGACAGGTCGCCAGGCACAACCTCGCGGAGGTCAATGAGTCGACCGGTTTCGCGGACGCGGTCCAACCCCAGCGTGGCGAGCGCCTTGATGCGCTGATAAAGGGCCGGCACAGGCAAACTTGACATGTGACGGGCTGCCGATTCGTACGCGCTGTCGAAGAAGCGAACTCGCCCCGGATACATGGCCTCTGCCAGCCGGAACATGCTGACCGCGTCACCGCTTTCGATCATGTTCTCAACGGCGCCGAGCAGGGATGCTGGCAGCGAACAACTCGACGCCTCGCGGGTACCGGCACCAAGTGCCAGCTGCAACGTCTCGGCTCGCATGCGCAGCTCGGCGTTCTCTTGACGCAGCTCGTCATTGAGGCTGCCGAGCCCCGACAGCCGGAACTCCAAATCTGCCTTCTCCTCTTGCAGGCTGCCGATAAGGTCCGATTGCCGGGCGTTCTGCGCAAGCGCCAACTCAAGCTCATTGGCTGCATCGCCAGCCACACCGGCATCGCCAGGCGCGCAGACCAGCAGCTCATGTCGATCGCGTCCTTCAAAACGGTCCGAAAACGAGCGGCACTCAGCTTCGAACGCATCGAGTTCGCCGGCGAGCGCTTGCATCTGCTTGGCCTGTTCCTGCCAGGTCAGTCCGCCAGCCAGGATTTCCTGATGCTTCTGGCCGACCGCTTCGAAGCGCTTGATCAATTCCGGCAGGGTCCCGCCAATCTCGCTGGTCTCGCTGCGCAGGATATCCAGCAATGCAGTCTGGGCAGTACCGGTTTGCTCCATGCGTGCGTCACCCAGGAGCCCGATCCACATGTCGATGCGAGCCACAACCGGCGCGAAGTCGAAGGTGCGGCCGGTCACGGCAAGGTCCGCAATCATCTTCTCCAGTACCGCCTTGTTCACCGCCAGATGCTCCCGCGCCTCGCCAATGGCGTGCGTGGCGACGCTGCATACGATCTTTTCACAGCTGTCCAGCAGCTGACGCATCAGGTCGATGGTGCCCAGGTCGCACTTGGCGATCAGGTTGTTCTTCATCGAGCTCAGTTGCGACAGACCTAGGATCAGGTGGCTCTGGGGCGTGGTGATGAGACGGCGGGTCCATACCGAGCCATCCCAATCCTCCCCGTCTTCGGTAAGACCGCAAATCCCCTGCAGGTAGATGCCCATACGCGGCTCGACGTCGAGATAGCACTGCAGCATCTTCGCGTGGCCGACCGATGAGGCAACCGCATATGCAGCACCAGCAAGGTTCGCTTGTTCGCTCTCGCTCAGCGAATCCCACGCCGCAAGCTCGCAGAGCACCCGATCCGCAACCGGGATCAGCCAGAACGGGGTGAACGCCGCCTGGCTGGTCCAAGGCGTTTCATGGCTCAGGTTGAGGAAGAACGGCTCAACGTGCGAGGCAAAGAAGGGCAGGGCTTCGCTACGGCTTACCCCGCCCTCGGGTGTCGCCGCGGTGATCTTCCGGTGCGGACCGTACTCGCCCCGCTGGAAGCATGCGAGGTGCGGCTTCCACGCCTTGAGCAATGCGTATTCGAGAACAGGGATGCGATCCGGTCTACCGGCGACCGAGAAGGCTGCCTTGGCATGTTCCTCCAGCAACATCATGCGCAGGGCGTTATCGCTACAGATCACCGCCGTTTGAATTGAATCGTGTTCATTCCGGGACAGCCCTTCATTGCGATCAATATGGATGTGATTGATCGCCTGTCGGTAGATCCGATTCGAGCACTCTTTTACAGAGCGAAGAAACTGATTCGGTCGCATGCCAAGGATTCTTGCGGCGCGGGCGTCGGCGGTTGTGCCGTGATCCATCAGCAATGCCGGCACTCCGGTTATCTGACCTGGTGACCGGGTAGCAGGTCTAATTTCGGTGCCTGATTTGTTTCTTTTCAATGTCCGCTCCTTATGAAACAGCAGGTTGGCTGACGAATACTACCAATTAAATGCGAATATGCGAGTCCCCAAATACACGTTATTTGTGCATTTTGAGTCCGTCGATTTCTTCGTCTCGAAGCCCTGCCTTTCTGACCGGTTCCCTGTCGGGAAACGACGATGAACTCTTGGTGCTTTCAAGCGCAATGAGCGCGCTAACGGCATTGCCAGAGCGCTCCGTTCTTCCTGTTATTTTCCATGACGGAGATACGCCAAAGTTCGCATAGATGGCGTTTACAGCGCGACGCCGTCACGAATTGCCGCGCATCATTGTCGTGATGCTGATCGCCCCAGCTGTGCTCTTGACCTCGTTAACAATGCGTTAACGTGTGCCGTCAATCCTGATAGGCCGTTCAGATTTCATCGTTCTCAGATAAGGACAAACCATGCGTGTATTTCTTCTGCTCATCCTTGCCCTTCTTGCACCAGGGTTTTCTCAGGCGTCGAGCATGATTTTCAAACCAATCGATGTGAAACCGATTTTTCTCGATGAGTCGCACGCTTTCACATTTACCTGGTCGAGAACGGACAGTGGAAATATCCGCCTACATTGGCAAATCGCACCCGGCTATTACCTCTATCGGGACAAGTTCAGTTTTGCGGGCCTCGATCACGCGATGCGCCCTGCGCTACCGAAAGGAGAGGTACATGTCGATGACTTCTTTGGGCGTGTCGAGATTTACCGTGAGAGCCTGGAGTTAACGCTACCGCCGGATGCGCGCGGGACGCTCCATCTTGGATGGCAGGGCTGCGCCGAAGCCGGGCTGTGCTACCCGCCGGCCGGCGCAGATTTGAATCTGGGTGAGGTCGCTGAAGCAGCAGCACAACAACAGTCTCCGGCGGCGCTGCTGGCGGAAGACCAATCCCTGGCCGGGACATTGGCGCAGCAGAACCTCGCACTGAGCCTGGCGATGTTCTTCGGTCTCGGATTACTGCTTGCCTTTACTCCCTGCTCACTGCCGATGCTTCCGATTCTGGCGACCGTGATTGCTGGCGGACATGCTGGGCGCGGGCGGGGGATCGTGCTTGCGGCGGTCTACGTTCTCAGCATGTCAGCGATGTACGCAGCTCTTGGTCTAGCCGCGGCGTCCCTCGGTGCCAATCTTCAGGTCTGGCTACAGCAACCCTGGCTGCTCATGACCTTTGCCGGCATCTTCGTGGTCCTAGCCATGCCCATGTTCGGGCTTTTCGAGCTTCAGCTGCCTGGGCTCGTACGCGATCGACTCCAGGTGCTTGGCAGCACGCAGCGGGGAGGGAGCCTCGTCGGTGCAGCGATGCTCGGCATCTTATCTGGGCTCCTGATTGGACCATGTATGACGGCGCCGTTAGCCGGGGCGTTGCTTTACATTGCTCAGGGCGGAGATATGGTCGGCGGTGGGCTGGCGCTCTTCGCATTAGGGCTAGGAACCGGAACGCCGCTACTGGCTGTCACCTGCGCCGGCAGTCGATTCCTGCCCAAGCCTGGCGCCTGGATGGATCGCGTAAAGCGGTTCGTCGGGCTGATGCTTCTTGCTGCTGCGCTCCTGGTGGTGCGTCCGCTTGCAGAGGGCCCGCTCTGGGTCGTGATATGCGCTTTCATGGTTATTTCGATGGCGCTTGCTCTGATCTACAGCAGTTCAGCGCATGCTCGTACGATGCGCATTGTGGGAGCAGCGGCGCTCATGTGGGGAGGAATCATGGCCGGCGGGGCGCTGGCTGGCGCTACCGACCCACTTCATCCACTGCAGCCATTTTTGCCTGATCGCCTGGTCGACACTTCTGAGCATTTCACCATCGTTCGTACTCCGGACAGCCTTCAGCGTGAACTTGACGCCGCCACGGCCGCTGATGAATGGGTACTGATCGACTACTACGCCGACTGGTGCGTTGCCTGCAAGGTCATGGATCGCAAGGTATTCAGCCAGCCAGAGGCGCTCGAACGATTGCAAAACGTGCGTTTGCTGAAGGTGGATATCAGCAAAGGCGACCCAGCCAGCCGGTCTCTCCTTGATCGATTCGAAGTGCTCGGGCCTCCTACTCAGGTTTGGGTCGACCCGCATGGGGAGGAGCGCCGATCGGCAAGGATTACCGGTGAGGTTGATCGAGCAGCGTTTCTGCAGCGCGCAGACCAGGTGCTAGGTCGCGAGTAGGGATGAAACCGGCAGCCTGGTGCGGACTGGCCTTGCATCTTTGAGCGTCTGAGTACACTGGCCCATCAACGGAGGACGGCGCACATGAGCGCTGCTCCTGACACAACCTCGCCAACATGTCGCCCGGGCTTCTCGGGCTGACCGCATGCGTTTTCTGGAGTGTCCAGTGCACAAGCCTTCCCCTGGTATCGACGTATTCCCTCTCCACGAGCGCGAGCTCATGCGCTCTTCCCGGCTCGGTTACGTCTCGGCCATGTCGTTTATCAAGCGCGGTTGGAAACTGCGAAAGCTCAAGACACCTTACTGCTCTGCAGGCGGCGCTGGTCGCTACAGCTACTGCATGTATGACGGCGAGCGAGGCCTGATCCAGATCACTGACACGATCGTGGAGCAGGTGTTCGAGTCGCTGAACGGCGAAATTCCCGGGCTGGAAAACACCGAACCGCTGGTGTTGGATACCGCAATGCTGCTGCTGGACTTCCCTGACCATGCGAAGCAGCAAGTCAAGGACGCCGGCGGCGCTTGGCTGCCTATGTTCAAGCACTGGGGCTGCATGCCAATGGAGGCGGACAAATTCGCGTCCTGGCTCATGTATCCGCGAGTGACTGTTCGCTCGGCCGATGACCTTGTGCGACTGAAGGTCTCGCGCATTGACGTCGCCCGGGCGAAGGCTGCTGGCGCTTTTTGGGGTGAGGGGCATGCCGGCAGCGGATGGTTCGGCCTGCGCGCCCATAGCGGTCGTTTAGGGGAGTGGATGTAGAGCTGCTAGCGCCGGCCAGCATGATCTTGCTGATCAGCGGCCGGTGTTTACCTTTTGATTTTGGAGAACCAGTCCAGGAGGACATCCATTGAATGACCATGACTTCGACCGCACGGTATCGGAAGCACACCTTGCGGCGGCGGGTTGGCAGCTAGGGGACTACGTTACGGCATCTCCCTTCCAGTGCCATATTTTCTACATCCGCGACTTCCGCACCGGCCTCCTGCAGTTGTTCACCATCATGCGAGAGGGCTTTGAGCAAACCCGGACACCGTTCAGCGCCACTCAACTCAGCGGCGAACTCTCGAAGCTGATGCTCAAGCTGGCAACCGGCGTGCTCACATCGCAGGAGCGCGAGATCCTGCCGAGCGTGTTGGCCGGCTACTTCAAGGCCACCGAGACCTACCGCCTCTGGAACTCCAAGGTGGGCGGTGACGAGCGGCTGCATGCGGCCCTCAACCTGTATCCCGGCGGCTTCGTCCGCCCCTTCGCCTTACGACCTGACGGAGTGGTCACTTCAGCGGCAAAGGTTCTCAAGGACACCGAAGTGGTGCGGGCTATGGACCTGGCCAGGCATCCGGAATGGTTCGACGCCGGCAACTGACCGCCGGCCGACGCCGGCGATCACGTGGCAGGAGGTCTAACGATAGTGTCCGCCTGGAACGAAGGTTGAGGTACACCTGCTGTACCTCGACCTTCGATCGATTTGCGGCACACCCGCTACCGATGCCCGATCTCAGGGCCCAACCTACAACCCACGCTCTACATCGAAGACTGGGGTACGGAGTGATCTCGTACCTCAGTCTTCGATCCTGTGTCCGTCACGACGTTGCAAGGCCGTACCTCAGCCTTCGCTCCCTCCAAGCACCGTCAGATAAGGCCTGCGACTCGAAGGGTCAGGTACGCGGCTGGCTGTGCGGCGCGGGATAACGAAGGCTGAGGTACGTGGCTCCGCTGGCGACAGTGTAAATCGAATACTCAGGTACAACGTTCTTTAGCGTGGGCTTCGGGGCAGCTACCGGCCGATTTAGCCGCTAAATCAACGGGTTGCACGTGACTATATGAATCAATACACAGGTTGCGCACAGGGTATGAACAGGTTGCCCACAGAAAAGATCGCCTTTACCCACAGAGGATCGTAGTCTCAGGTACGGCGTCGAAGGACGGGGTACGCAGAACGAACAATCAGGTACCCGTAACGAAGCTGAAGGTGCGGCCAGCGTAGGTTCCGGTACGCCAAACGTCGACCCGGGTACGGTAAAACGAAGCCTTGGGTACATGCAGCTTCCTTGCAGCCCAGGCAGGTAGCGGGCTACAGCCCTTTTCTCTGTACCACTAACCTGTTCCCTAACCTGTTCCCTAACCCGCTTTTGCTTCACCTGCTTTTTCAACCAGATAAATCAACCTGTTGCTAAATTTTAACCCGCGCGTCGCGAGGAACAGCCCCGGTTGCACGTAAATTGAGCAGAACGACCGAGCGATGGCGTACCCAGGCCTACGATCCATGTACCTCGACCTTCGATCACCGTACCCAAAACTTCGCCAATCCAAACAGCCGGCACAGTTGGTGTGCGCTCATATAACAACATGGTCCGAGATCGACGTTGAACGGCTGCGGATGGGAATATACCCTTTGCCTCCAGGATCGATGACCTTCCGGACCAAACGACTATGACGGGCACTCCAGAAGCGAGCGAAGAAGGTGAACGGAAGCTACGCACCTCCAAGGAACTCGCGCAGCTTCAGGTTCAGGGCGTACTGCCTTACTTCAATCCCTCCATCTACGAGATGGCCAATCCCATCGTGCGTTCGGCACTATTCGGCCTGTCCAAACACAAGCTGTATTATCAGGACTGGGAGACTACCTTTTCGGTAGGAGGCGGCGACCTACAACAGCGAGGGCCGTCGCTCAATACCGACCATGAGGAGTTGTGGGCCCGCCTACTGACCTATGCACGCGGCACCTCGCTCACCAAAGGCATTCATGTTCGAATCGTCGACCTTATTCGCGATCTGAACTACAGCACTGGCGGCCCCAACTTTGCGCGGGTCTCACGAATGCTCAACGATCTTGAGGCCGCAAGCGTTCGGATTTCTCATAAGCCCGCGCTCAAGCGGTTGTACGAGCTTCTGACCGATAAGAACCTCGGCAAGAGAGCTGACGGCAAGTTCCTCGTCGAGTTGATCCGTAACCGGTACAGCGAGCACCTGAAAGCTATCCAGGCTGCATTGGCTAGCGAATCCGACGAACCGGTCTATGTGACCCTGCGCTTCATCGAGCGGAAAACGACGCACCCGATCTCCGGACGGGAAGTGATCAGTCTCGATCCCATGACATGCCTGTTCTTCGACGGCACAAACACCACACTGATCCCGTACAAGGTGCGTGAAAAGCTCAATCCTATATCGAAGCGCCTACTGACCTTCATCGGCTCCCACCGCGATGGCGTGTACCGCATGCGGCTGTACTTCTACTTCATGCTGGTCGGCTACAAGGGCGATTACACGAAGCTGGAGCGCAAGTTCAAATCTGAATTCATCAAGACTTGTACGGCACTGGAAGAGCGAGATTTCATCAAACCCGGCTGGGGGATTGAGCGAAACGAGGATCACGAATGGATGGTCTTCGGCCTTCAGATCGGCGATGCCGCGCGCGTCAAGGAGGCCATGGAGGAGTATTTGGTCAGCAGCAGGAGCGAAGCCCCGCAGCCGGAGGATGACAGCGACGTCATTGACCTTGTCGCCGAGACTGGAGAACTGTTCGAGGCTGATGTACCTGAGACTTCGACGTAGCAGATTCCCTGTCTGGACTGGACCGAGCTGATCGCAACACATGCGTACCTGTCAGTTCGTTATCCTGCATCATCTCTTGCCGTCTACACGGCCACCATTCCTAAAAGCTGTACCTCAGCCTTCGTTACAGGCCCGGGTTTTCGCCGTTCGCCCGCTACCGCAGCGCGGGAACGGAGGTGGATGGGTTTGATCACGAGCGATGTATGCGCTCATCACTCTACACAGCGGTGTAGATCGAAGACCTGGGTACGCTCTGCGCAGGTGAAGCCGATCATGCAACCAGGCTGAAGCTGCAGAAGACCTCCAGACGCCGTCGCCCAGCGTCCTTCACCGCTTTCTCGATGCTGCCTTCCTCGCTTTCGTCGTAGTGTGCCCAGCAGCTGCCGGCTCGCATCAGCGCTTGCTGCAGCAGCTCACGACTCACCGGATGAGGTCCATCCAGCTCTCCGCCTAGCACCAACAGCGCCTCGCGAAGATCGATCTGGTCAGTTTCGGCGGCTTGGGCGACGTCTTCGATGGCGTACGCTGAGGCTTGGTACAGGTCCTGGCCAAAGACCTGCAGCTTCCGATCGCAGACGATAATCAAGGCTTTGTTCATGGCGCTGGTCCCTTCTGACTGACGGGTAACCAGCTCAGTCTAGGGACCACCTCGATGTTGACCGCAAGGCAAAACGCCGGAAATCAGCTGAAAGACGTCGCTCGGCTTACCAGCTGGCGGACCATCGCCGCCGGTCCATCGACTCTTCCTGCCGCAGTTCAGCCAGGAAATCATCCGGCGTCTCAGCTTTGCCCACAACGGCGTAGTAGGAGTGCGTTCGAGCGAGTGCTGCACCAGCCTGTTGCTTGGACATGCCGGGATGCCAGCCGATGGACTCTCGCGCCTTTTTGATCAGCTGATGTACCCGCTGGGGCACGACACCGTGCTCATCGGCGATCTGCTGCATGGTCTTGCCGCAGAGATTGTCCAGCAGCATCGCTGCGCCGCGGCGGTTCATCTTGCGTGCTCCTGGAGCCGGAAGTTGCGCTTGGGGATAGCCATTATTTTTCGGCCCATAGCAGTTGTGCGAAGCACAGGGCCACTGATCCCGCAATTGGAAAGCTGATCGCCCAGGGGATTAAGGTCAACAGGTCGGCAACCTCCTGGCCCGCCGGTGGTGCCACGGACCCGAAAATATCGCTGAGCAACGTGACGGCCGCGACGTAGGTAACGATGAAGGCCATCGCGGTAGCCCCAAACGAGAGGTTTCCGAGGGTGTCGCGACGATGTTCGACCGATTCGCCTTCATCGGTAAAGGACTGCGCACGACCCTCATGAAGGAAGAAGCTTCTGATTCTGGCCGCGAACTCCGCCAGGTCTGGCATCTGGGCGAGGCGATCCGCGAATTCCTGCAGACTTCCTTTGACCCGGTGGTCCCGACAGATCGCGCCGGCAATCTGCTCCGCCTTGCCGCGTTGCTCGTCGCTGAGCTGGTATTCGGCACCGGCCTCCATCAGCTTGACTAGGTAAACCGGCGTAGAGTTGTTCACCATTTGACTCGCCGCGCTGTGGGCCTCCTCGTTACTTTGCATGCTGCTCCTTCTCTTTCTCGCGCCAGGCGAGCTCAAGTTTCTTGGTCATCAACGAGGCGCCAAAGCCATCGGTCGTGAGAATGCCTCGGCTGCAGTGAGGGCAAACTGGAACCATCGTCCGGCTTCGCCAGGCCTCTTCAGCTTTTCGGGCCGCTGTCAGGTGCAGGATCGTCTCCCGGTCTGCCTGCAGTTGTTCCCTTGAAGCCTTCAGCTTCCTTTGCGCATCGCTCCACACCGAGGTCAGCATCTTCAACGCCCAGAATGGCGACACCTGAACACCGCAATCGCTGCACTTGACGATCTCGCCGTTATCGTCGAGAACGATCCGACGGTGAGCGCACTCCTTTTCTCCAGGTAGTCGCTGTCGCCGGGCGATGCGCAGATCCTCGATCGCAACAACGCGGTCATCCATCGCTCGACTCCCTTTCCTCCCAGCACCGTGCTTCGGAGACCGCCCGGTCCCAAGCCAGACGTTCCTCCGCGCCCAGACACCCCAACACCGCGGGACTGTCCGCAACCAACAGCAGAGCGTCGACCAGCACGCGAATAGATCTGGAAGGGGCGAGCGCCTCGTGGTCAACGCTGCGGCCGCAGTCAGGGCAGAACTTGAATGGCTGCACGAAGCCGATGTGGGGAATTGCATGCCGCTTGGTGAGCTCGTTCCACAGCTCTATCTTTCCCTCAAAACGCTGTACTGCGTCATGCCAATCCTTCACCTTGACCTGCTTGCTGCCGATCGCACCGGCAGTACATGAGCCGGGAGCGCAGGTCGGGGCGTGGGTATCAATGCTGATATCCATCACGCACAACCTCTGCAGTCTTCGTCAGCCTCGAATTCTTCTCCCAGCTTCCAGGCGACATAACAGCGCGTGGCAGCCTCCATCGGGGTACCTTCAAAGCCGATCGATCCCCAGCCAGGCACGGATAGGGCAGCCCCTGTTGCTTCAAGTCGAATCGCGCCGGCCAGCATCATCTCGTAGATCAAACTGGCGGTATCGACGAAGTGGCTATCGGGGCGAAAAGGATAAGGTTTGGCGCCGTTGCCCAGGTCCCGATACAGGCAAGTGCCCTCGGCGAAAAGCTTAATGTTTTTGCGCGTCTCCTGACCGTTGGCGCGTGCGGCCCACAGCGCCAACGCAGAGCCCTTCAGCTCGCTGACTACGATCTTGCTCATGCCTTTGCTTCCTTCGCTTCACGCAGCAAACGCTCGTGCTCATTCCAGCCGGGGATGCTGTAAAGCCCGACTCGCTCGCGCTCTCCCTGTGAGAGGTTTTCGATCAGCCCCTTGAAGAATTCGGCGGCCGCAATGGCCTGGTCGCGCTGCATCAACGCTTCCGTGCGCATAGTCGACGGCGTCTTGCCGTACACGCGCTGCATGGTCACGGTGAACGGCCCGACCTCCGGATGGCTCATGCCAAATTCGAGGAAGTTTTTGGCGCCATGGCCTTTGAACTGACCGGCAAAGCTGGCGGCGAGCATCTGGCAGGCCAGCCCGCGGATACCTAACTCAGCGCCGCCGTCAGGGTGGGGGGCCATACCGGTAAGGAATGCCTGCTCGGCGATGTATTCGTCGATGCTCTTTCCATCAAGCTGGTCGGTGGCAATGCCATCACATGCATTCAGGCACACAGCGATGCGCTTGGCCATTTCGGCCGAATTGATGCCAGAGGCTTGGTCGGTATAGACGCAGGCGTAGACAGCGTTCTTGTAGACCGCTGTGCCCCGACGGTAACCGGCCGGCATGAGGCGGTAGATTGTAGAGTTTTCGACCTTCCACTCGCTCAGCTCGATCTCGTCTTCCGAGGCGTCCGCTCCGGCGGTTTCGAGGGGTGAAACAGGCGCGCTTACCTGAGGTGCAGCTACCGCGTCGAGATCCGACAGGGAAAACACGATGCCCCGGCATTCCACCTCGCCGTCCCGCATCACATGGAAGGTGGCGTGTGGAATAGTGGTGCGATAGGTCCAGCGAATGCCCGGCTCTTTGCACCACCGCGGCTCGATTTCACGGGCTGCTTTCTTGCGCAATGAGATTTCCTCGGAGTCAGGTTCCTCATCAAGCTCTGCATCTAAGCGTGACAGCAGGCCTTGCTTGTCCACCAGCGCGATACCCCGTCCATAGCAGCAGAACTCATCGTGAATCGCGCCCTCAAGCTCCATGAGGTCATCGCTGGCGCCGTACACAATTACCAGGCCGTGCGCCGCGGCTGACTCGATGATCGATCGCGAAAGGTTCGCGTGGACGGGGTGTTTGATCCCATCGAGCTGTTTGGCCAGTGTCACTTTATCCATCCGTATTTGCTCCAGGGCAAATTAACTTTACGGATGATCCTATCGTGTTTTCGGGGATCAGCAAGGCGCTTAATTAACGGAGTTTCGAGGGTCTATTAGTTGCTTATTCAGTTCGGTGTGAGAGCATTCACCTATCGAAAAGCTGACGCAGCGTAGAGGAAACCATGTGCAGCTGGGTTGGAATCAAGATGAGGAACCAGGACGGGCGGACCGGCGTAATCCGCTCCGAGTTCGAGGGCTTCGCGCATCGGCATCTGACCATCGCTGTTGATGATGGCGCGGAGTCGAGCATCGAGCTGAGCGCCCTGGGAAATGACTCCGGCGAAACCGGCTGGTATTGGCTATGCGAAAACTTCAGCTGCGGGCCTGCTTGGCTGCTGCTGGGAGATCACAACAAGACCGAAGAGAGGATTCTGTATGTGTAAGTTGACTGGTGCTGAGCTCGCAACAACATCTCGCTACGGCTCCCCTGAGCTAGTGAAATCCTGCGCCGCACGCGGCGACCGGTTCGAGGCATTCAACTCGTCTTTCGTGAAGGTGTCCCGGCGCTTGCCAGAGCCAAGCCCGGCCGACGTATCCGATCCGCTCAACCGCTTTATCGCCGAGGCGATGGCAGCACGGCCGCGATATGCCACTCCCTTTTTGGTTGGCGCAACCCACTATGACAAAGCCGTCGCCGAGCTTGGTTACGACCTGATCGAGCATTCTGCGCGCCAGACGGTGACCGCATGAAGAAGCTGCTTGATCAGGCGATGGGCGCCGTCAGCGGTAGTGCCCGTGATGCAGCGAGCCGGGTCGAGGGCGCGGCACTTAGCACCCGCGATGCAGTGCTCGACAAGGTTTCGATAGCAACCGGCGCGGCGACCAAGCTGTGCGCCGGTGTGGTCGGTACCGTTACGGTGATGATCGATGTCGGCATCGTGGTTGCGGCGATTGCAGCGCCGGTACCGACGGCGGTTGCGCTCGGCCTGCTGTGGCTGCTGGAGCACCAGATGCGATCCGTGTCGAATGTGATCGATGACTCAGTGGAGGATGAGCGCGCCGGGCGTCAGCTCAAGCGGGTGACTGGCCTCCTCAAAAAATACGGCCAGATTCCTGAGACCGCTACCCTCCGTACGGCTGGCGTTGTCATGCACATCAACAGCCGCAGCGGCGAAGTAAGCGGAACGATCGTGGCGGGTGCCTACGAGGGGCAGTCGCTGGGTTCTCTGTCTGCCTCGGACCTACAGCTGCTTATTGCGACCTCAAATGACGACGAAACGCGCTCGGTGCTTGAAGGGTATCGCGCGCTGCGTGAAGCCCAGGGAATCGTCAGCTGATCCTGTTCTTGCTGGGGCGCTTTGCCCCGGCATACTGACCTTGTAAAGGCGCTCGACATCCTGCGGGCGCATCTATTTCAAAGGACTTTCCCATGCGAGGCATGAAAGCCAAGAACCTGCGACGCATGCGCCGCGCCGACCTCCTCAATGGACGCAGCCGTTCAATCAAGCAACTGCGTGCCGAGTTTCCAAAGGGCCAGGCGATCGGCGTGATGGTCTATTACCCCCGTCCACTAAACTGGAACCAGTAAGGAGCCACCATGGGCGCTCGGCTCTTCTCAACGTTCAAGCGCGTCAAGACCGTCAAGGTTGAGCACTACGACGACTTTCTCGCCTCTGCTGACGGCCAATGCACCTGGAGCATGCGCGACTCTGCGATCTATATGGATATGAGCGGGGATAGCAGCTTCATCATGCCTCTGCCTCCCCACATTCCGAAAGCGTTTGGAACGCAGCTCACCGGCCTGGTCGTTGGATGCCGACTACAGGATTACGTGCGCATCGAGCAGGATGGCAACACCGGCACTCATTTCGTGCGCACGCATGCGTCGGTAGATGCGATCACCGAGCTGTACTCGGCAATCATGCGCCGCTACAAGCAGCATGCCGATGAGGCTGTACGCGAGCGGGTGATTGTTATCTCTGCCTGGTGCCATGCCCCAGGCGGGGCTGGCCTGAAGCCCATTACCTACAGGTCCGGCCAGGGCTTGTTCATGGCAGACCCCAGTCAAGACCCGATCGTGCGCTTTCGCTACAAGGTCTTCTGGAAAATCCGCAACGACTACTACGTCCAGGATGACCCGGAGTTTCCGCCCGAGTGGTACCCGATCCGCGATTTCGGCGTCTCGACCGAGATGCAGTGGAGCGAACAGCTCGAAGCGGCTTGCGCGGCATTCCAAGAACAGCTCGCTACGCTTTCGGCAAACCTTGCTCGATTCATCGGTCAGCCGCCTGAACAACTCGCACTCGCGATGACGTCTGCGAGCGGTCCACTGCTGACCTTTCAGCCCTAAGCGCCCGCGCCGGCTGCGGCCGGCGTGCCCTTACCGAACAAGCCGAGAATACCCAATGCCGCTTGCACCGATCGAGCGTGACTGATTTGCAGCCTACGCCACCTCCCTATCGGCCGATGACCGCATGCTGCTGCTGAGCTACCTCAAGCGCACGCTCGATCCCGCCTCGCTCACCATCACTCAGCTCAAGCGAATCAGCGCCATGCTGGTGGAGATCAGATTGGCTGAGGCAGAACCCAGCCAGACCGATGCGCAGCGGATCGAGATGTACCGCGGGCATGGGCTGGAGGTTGCGGTGCCGGCGGGGTGAGCCGAGTTCTCCGACTCACTGATGAGCGCGCCCTATGATGGCGTTCCGTACTGCGTTGATGAACACAGTTGCTTCGTGCGGTCCGGCTCGGACAGGCAGCTCAGGCGTTCAGTACAGCATCGGCAGGGGATGATCGACCGCTACCATCTGCGGATCAAGGCGCTGTATGACTACTGCGCCGGGCTCGGCAAGGGCGATATCAGGGTTATGGCCGGAGGTGGCGCGCAGCTTCAAGCGTTCTTAGGATGCTCTGAGGGCTATCTGGCCATTCTCGGTCTTAGCCTGGAAGACGAGAGGGAGCCCTGCGAGATCTGCCTGCTCCAGCCCCAGTTCGAGCGCAACGAACCGCTGTTCCGGAACTTCAGCACCCTGGTATTCGGATCGCCCCGTTTCCTCGATGGACCTTGCCGCGATGAACCCGTGTTCGCGTGGCGCCTGATTCGGTAGGCTTGCTGCCAATCGGTCGAAGGGGTGTTCATGAAGACTGGAATCTACGTCGATTTCGACAATGTCGCATCTAATGGTTTGGGGACGGTTATTTTCAGCGCGGTCCGCCGGCACTATGAAGGGGCTGGTCTAGTCACCCAGGCCCATGCCTATCTCGCGCAGCACGACGAGAGAGAACGGACAGACCAGAAATACGCTGGCTGGAGAAAATCCGTCAGGCTACGGCTGGACCAGGGCGGATTCTTGCAACACGTCAAAACGCCGAAGGTCTTTCAGGACGCTTCCGGGGAGCTAACCACCAAGGCGAACTGCGATGTTGAGCTCACCGTTGACGTGATGCTGCATTGCGAGCGCCTTGATCGAGTGGTTCTGATGACTGGTGACGGTGACTTTGTGAGGCTCGTCCAGGCTCTTCAAGACCGCGGGCTATGGGTTGAAGTCGCAGCGGCTACCGGTTTGTCGCAGGATCTAGCGAAAGCGGCAAACTCCGTCATCAACCCGGCTCTGATTCCAGGTGCCCTGTACTCCGGTGAATACACCTACAAGACGATTTTTCGCGTGGTTGGGGCGAATATCAGGGATCGATCGTTCACCATTGAGTACCTGGTCGACTGCCCGCTGAGCAGCTCACCCACCGACAATGCCTGGGTTCGCGAGGAGCGGCAGGCCACGCGGGAAATGTGGGACTCCAAGCGGTTCACGCCGGGGAAGGTTATTGGCTGGACAGGGGCTGACGGCCTGAGCGCGTACCACGACCTGTTTTGACCTCCAGCGCTCCTCGACTGTTGCCGGTCGCATGACGGACGCGCTCGAACTCCGCCTTGGGGACGATGACTGCTGGAACGCTGCCATCGCATTCGCCCGGATCATCAGTGTCGTCAAGGAAGTTATAACCGCTTGAGCCTTGCGGGGGGAGGTAGAAGCCCCGGGCCAGGACAGGGAGCGGCTCGGCCACCTCCACACATACCGAGGCGTCATCTTCGATCGGCGCCATGCGACTAGCGAAGTCACCAGGCTCACGGAAGAACAGCTCGCCCGTGAAGGCGTTGCGATAAATCGTGCGTACCTGTCCGCGGCTGGTGCCGGCTCCTTTTGCCAGGCCGAGGGGCACATAACGCCCACCCTTGCCCGTGCAGGTGTAGTGGCAATGCTGCCCGGTGTGGTGTTCGATTGTTTCTAGCAGAGCCGTCGCGCGCTGGCTGACCCCGGTGGCGAGCGGATCAGAGGCAACGTCGCGCAACAGCTCCAGCATTACCTCGATCTGCACTGGATAAGGGCCGTCCATCAGAGCAACGCCAGCGCGGCCGCCATCGGCGCCCAGTTCTTGAGCTTCAGCAGTGCTTCAAATGCCTTAGCCTTGCGCTGCGGGCAGTCTTCCAGTCCGGAATCGACAGAGCAGATGTCCATATCCCACAGGTTGATGGAGTTGTCATCGAGCTCCATGGTGACGAGCCGCCACGAACCGCGCACCGCCTTGAAGACGAGCCCGGCCCCATCTCCCAGGCTGATTGCCTGTTGACGTGGGTGGAGATCGTCACTCGGCGGCCCCAGAAGTTCGTTGATGTCCGTTGCTTTGCCAGCACGCGCCGCCACGTTGAACACCTGGCGATAGTTGATGAAGCGAACCAGCGGCGACTCGACGGTCAAGTTGGGGGAGAGGATGCTGCAGGCGGACGGGTCAACGCTGATGCCATCGCACTCGAACGGGAAAAGCGGAAACGAGGTGGCTCCGTTGTGCCAACTGATTTTCATCAGGAACGGCGAATCGGACCGATGCGATGCGATGACCTCTTCGATCATGCCGCGCACGCCCTGAGCGCTAATCACCGCGTCAGGGATCATAAACGGCACGTCGCAGGCGTTGAGCTGAGAGAGTTTCACCTTAGGCCTCCAGATGCGGCGTTGCGGGGCGTGCCGCGTGCGCTACGAGTTCAGCAGGCGCCGCCCGAGATAACAGACCCGTCGGATCGGTTTGTTTCGCGCCGCCGGCCTGGAGCATGGCTGCGTACAGTTCGGCCCAGCGAAATCCACCTGGCAGCGCCGGAGGACTGACCAGCAGTTCGCCGGTCATGCGGCTACGGCAGCAGCGATCGATGTAGCTGCGCGCTGCCTGCCCCATCTCAGCCGTATAGGCCGGCACGCCCTGAGCTCGCGCGATCAGAAAGTCGAGCGCGGATCCGGTCGTGCCAGGCTTAAAGCCAAGAGCGGCCGCTGCGCTCTGAATGCGCTCGTTGTTGGCCGACGCACACTGCTGTTGAGCCAACAGCGACTCCACTTGCCGGCCCAGCCGTTGGACCTCCTGTGCCAGCGGCGCGACATGGTGCTCATGGATATTTGCCATCTGGTTGCGGAGCACTGCTCGCTCGCTCTCAGTCATCCCTGAGGACATCGAGCAGCCGGTCTTGTTGAGACCGTAGTCGTGGCGCCATGTGAGGCACATCGACTCGATGGCTCGGCGGGTCTGGATGTCGGTGCTGTTATTCATTTGGCCTGGATCCCCTGTCCGATGAAGACGTCGCACCCGCGCCGGGGCGCATCCCAGGTACCAGATCCCTGCACTTTTAGAAATTTGTCGAGTGGGAATACCAGGCTGCAGGCGGCGGAAGCTCGTTTCATCTGATCGATCGTTCAGTGTTGGTGTCTGTTGTTTCGGCGCGATTCTTCACGCTCGTATTTGTGTGCACAATAAACTGTAAACCCAGACAAGCAAGGACCTTAGCAAGACCGTTTTCTAACCCTTCCAGCTTCCACGTAGCGAATGCGGCTGATGTGGTCGCGGTTCTTCCAATTGCGCTCGCCAAACACTAAGACCTTAATCTTGCCGTTACCCATTTCTTTAATGATATGGCATCGCATGGCATAGGTTTTTCGCCAACGGCAAACATGCTGACATATCAGCTCATGTGTGGCATTTTCGGCGGTCAGGGTTGGGTCAATCATTGTTACTGAGTCCGGCTGTTGATAGCCGCAACATACTGGTATTCGATCGCTCTGCAAGGCCATTGCGTGACCCCGCGAATGCGCAATACTGATGCTCCACGATTCAACCGGGGAGTTTCATGAGTACGAAGATCTATAACGGCCTACGACTTCAAGACCATTCGTTGGAGCAGGCCTTGGCGGTACTCAAGTCCGTACGGTCTGACTGCGTTCGCGCTGCGCGCATCTACACAGCCAGTGTTGTCGTTTGTGAGATGGCGGCGATGGTTGATCTGACGCTGAACATTCCCGGTACGGAGACTCCAAGCCCGTGGTGGGCGCTCAATGAGCGGATGGTGGAGGCGCGAAGAAAGGTGCTAGGGAGAGGCGAACGCTGTGTGACCTGGGATTCGTCGTTTGAGGTATGTCTGATTCCGCACCAAGGGGATCTCCTAGCGCTCTACTACATCGAAAACGATCACGGCTACGTCGAGGCGTTAATGGCCGCCGGGTTTGAAAATTACTGTTATCAGAATGCGACCGATCGCCCAGCGTCGGTGACTAAGTTTGAATGGGCTGCCAGGGAGCGTGCCTGGGATACCGCCCTGCCAGGTATCACCAGTCCAGCTGAACAGGGATTTACCTTCAGCGTGGTCGGATGGGATGACTACTGTGACGTCCTATTGGATCGGGCGCTGCTGGTTGATTCCCTGCCCAGCGAAGAAGTACGCCGTCGTGCTATCGCAATCGAGCTCGCACAGTCGCAGGTAGAGCAAGAGGGCCAGCAACTGTCTCTGATGCAGCAGCTTGAGCGCGTCAAGCAGATCGCACCGGCGCGGATGGCGGAGGTGAAACTGGTGCCTGATCTGTTGGCGGCGATTCTTAACTGAGGAGCTGGAAGAAGAAGGATGAAGTAGGTCCGACAGGCGACTGAAATCCAAAGGAAACGTCGGTTATCCACAATTTCTGTGGATAAGTAGGTGGATAAGCAGCCTCCGGCTTCCCCTGGTTGCGATGACACGGGCCTTTCCAGCCAATCGGTGAAAATCCGAACACGGCCTTTTTCGGCTTCTTTAGGGCGAAAAAAAACCCCTGCAGTCCGGTATGGACGTCAGGGGTTCTCTTTTCCATCACGCTTAGTTACCTGCGGTAACTTCGACGTATTGAACGTTGTAGCCACCCGCCGGAACGAGCTTCTCCACCATGTCGTTGGTGACATTTTGGATGATCTCACGCGCTGCCTCTTCGAGTTCCACGGCGCCTTTAACGCTATGGGTGCCACCGAGCAGGCCGCTTCCGATCAGGCCGCCGCCGGCGATGCCGAAGCTGCGCTTGCCGGATTCAGCTTTGTAGGTCTGGGTGTAAGCGACGCGACCGGTGTTGACGTCCACAACGCGGACATCCATTCCGATCTTGGCAGTTACCTTCGAGGTGCTGATGCCACCGATGACGGGAACGAAACCACCACCGAAGTTCGACTTTGCTTTGTCGAAACTCAGAGAGGTGATCGAGCCAGTCGCCATAGCGTCAGAACCTTGTAGCGAGACCTGCTTGCCTGCCAACTGCTGTTCCCGGGCCAGTTCCGCAATGAGCTCGCGATCGAGCACATCGAAGCAACCGGTGGACTGAACAGCGGAGGTGAGCATGTCGGTCATACCATCGCCGAAGCCAGACAGATCAGGAATGCCTTCCTGTGCCTGAGCGTAAGCGATCAATGCAGCCATATTGCCGGTCCCTTGGTTGGTGGACTGGCAGCTGGCGGCTTTGCACTTGAGGGGCGACAGCGAAACGGTCATGACCGGTTTCGGACAGCTAAGCACCTTTGCTGTCGGAGTGTCGGCTTGAGCAACGGCTGCACCTTGCTGGGCTTGGCGTACCGTCGTTTGGCCTTGGGTAGTCGCACATCCAGTAGCGGTTGCAGCGATGGCGGCCAGGGCAATTGCTTTCAGAACGTATTGCATTTTCATGGTGTTTCTCCTTGGAGCATTTGATATGGCATGCACGAGGGAACGCCTTTGCGAATGCGCAAAAGGACGGCTCGACATGATTCAGGGATTTGCTGGGGAAGCGGATGGATGCTGTTTTGATTTGCGTCAGTCAGCTTCTGACAGGAAAGAAAGCCAGGGGGGCTTTCCCTTTGATCCTAGTGAATGTCACCAGGCTTCAACTCCAAGCGTGAGTCTCCATAAGGAGAATTCAAGCTGAGAGCGGAATACGATAGGGGGTCGGCAGGTTTACCGAATTCTCAATGTCCAGTTAGGACATGCGGCACATTTTTATTCACCGGCACATGTGGACGCAACTTGCCAAAACGTCGATTTCAGCGAGAAAGTCGTCCCCCCACGCCAGCTTGAGCCCAGTGGTGCACCGTTCGTCAGGTGCACCACCAGGGGCATGGGGTCACTCGACCAAAATGCCTGCAGTCGTCGGCTTAATACGGACGCCTTCGCGCCATTCCCCGGCCGGCGGCTCGATACCCAGCCGACGTGTCGCGAAGATGCCAGGCAGGTTGATACCGCTCAAGCCGGTGTAACTCAGGCCACCCGAGTAGCGCAGGTTGATTTCCAGCAGATACGGGACGCCGTCTGCATCGTCGATTGTCTGGACGTTGACTATGCCATCACAGTCGAAATTCGAGACTGCGGCCAACGCAAGTTCTACTGCCGGGCCACTTCGCTCGAACGTCTGATAGAGACCGCTCTTGCGTCGTCCCACCCAGGCGATCGGCTGACCCTGCTCGCAAACGATATCGACCGATACCTCGTCGTTGGCGAGATAAGGCATCACGAGCAGTGACTCACGGTCCGCGCTGTGCTGATACAGGTCGATGAAGGTGGCTGCGTTCACTCGACGGTCGTCCGGATTGGCAAGGCAGTGAAATGGGCTTAGACCGTCCTCAAGGCGCCAGAACCCTTGACCATAGATCCCGCTTACCGGCTTGACGCAAGCCGGCTTACCCTCAGATCGAAGCCTGGCATAGGCCTGAGCGAGCTCGATGCCGGATTGCACCATGATTGCCGGCACGCAGGGGAGCCGGGCAAGTGCACAGTCCTTGGTGAACACATCCTTGTTCTCGATGCGGAACGTATCCATCGAGCGAGCGCCGGTGATCAGGTCGATGCCTTCGGCCGCGAAGTCGGCGCGCCGCGCCTCATAGATGTCTGCTTTGCGCCCGGCGTGCACGACCTTGATACCGTGGGTGATCGCCATGTCCAGCGCCCAATCAGCGCGCTCACTGGCTTTCGCGGGCTCGCGCCAGGCAACATCGGCCTGGCTGGTGATCTCCGGCCGGTCCTGATGGTGAGATGCGTAGACCTTGACGGAGTCGGGGAGGGCCCGGCGCGCGCCTTGGATTACTTCACGCTGACTGGCCTGACCTTCAAGAAACAGAATCACAGTGGTGTCCTTGCTTTGAGCTGATATGGGTTGGATTGAGTGAAACGCGGTGATGACTAGATCGCATCACGGCCATCTATAGCCATCCCGGCGGAATTGGTAACCAGGAACGCTGCGTTGCTCACCGATGCAGTCGGCGCTGGATCGCTCGTGTATCGCACCCGCAGCCCGTCGTAGTCGACGCCGCGAAACGCGGGACTCGGATTTCGATGGGTGGCGATCACCTGACTCAGAACCTTCTCTACCTCGTAGGCGCGCATTGAGCAGATGTGGTTGGCCGGATGCCCCACGCCATGGCTGCCGTTGCGCTGGTAACCCAGGAGGTCCTTTACGCGGAGCATTTGTTCATGCACGGCATCACAAACCTCTACGGACGCGGTGTCGCGCACGCCGCTGTGCAGGCCACACACGTTGGCCATCGGGATGAATCCACCTCGTACCAGGTCCGCGACTTCCTCCAGCTGGCCGATGCCGAGGCGGACGAAAAGGTCGAGCGCTGCTTTGACTGCAGAGGCCTGTTCGACCGTCATGGTTAGGGTGATGAGAGGTTGTGACTGTTCGGTCTGGGTCATGCTCGATTCCTAGGCGTTCTGGCTATGGCGTGAAGCATGCCTGAGGCCTCACGAGTAGCAACAAGCTCAACTGCAGTTGCCCGCTATCCGGTAACCGGCGGCACGCGCTTCGGCCTCGGAACCGAACTCGACTCTGTTCTTCATGCCGATCCGGCTGTAACTCGGGCAGTCCGGGCGGTGGTAGATCATCGAGTTCCGGTTGCCACGGACCGCCCCTATAGCAATGTCCGGACTGGACGCCACAGCCTGGCTGGCCAGGGTTGTCTGTCGAGAATCGACAGCAGGTGCGCCAACCTCGACTGTTGCCACATTCATGGATGCCCGGCCCAGCTCGACATATACCGGCGCATGATCCGAAACATGCTTGCGACTCTTCTCGTGGCTCCAGCCAATCATTTTCGGGTAGTCAATGACCCCTGCCTGGCCGAGCTTGAGACGGCTGTTTCTCTCGACAAAGATGTTGTCGTAGAGGTTTGCGTAGCGACCAGGCTTGCTCGACAAGGTGCTGGCGCCACGAGTCAGCAGTGGCCTAGCCAGCTTCTTGAGCGGCTCCCAGGCCGGATTGTTAGGCGGGAGGTTGAAATCCCCTACAAGCATCACTGGTGTGCCTTCGTAGATCTCGCCCAGCCACTCCCAGTAATTCGCGAGCTCGCGGATCTCAGGTGTACGATCGGCTATGCCATCTCCGTACAGGATGTGCACCGTAGCCAGGGCAAGCTGACTACCATCGCGGCGTGACTGGAATCGCGCCGAAAAAGGCTCACGAATGAAGCGGTCCTCGCGATCCAGGTACACTACGGCGCCATCGACGTAGGAGACCGCAGATTCGCGCCAGGCGAATGCATACATCTCCTTGTATGAAGAGCTGCCGATGGCGTGAGAGACCAGCACGCCCCAGTCCTCCCCGGTGTGCTTCTCCAGCTCGGTTACGAGCCGTGCGATGCCGGCCTCGGTCATCACCTCCTGCACCGCAAGCAAATCAGCCTTGCTCGCAACCGCGGCAAGCGCCGGATAGCTCTGCTGATTGCCGTGCCCAAGCCGCTTGATGTTCCAGGAGGCGACGGTTATGTCGGCAGCGCACACGAAGCCGCTGATGAGGAGCGCAGCAGCAACCCAGAACGCCTTTAATACCGCCTTCATGTGTTCAATCTGCAAGTGTGGTTTAGTCCGTCTCACGATAATCACTCACAGTAAATTGCATGTGATTGTTGAACTTCTCACTCGCCCATACCAGATCCTGGCTCTTCGTGTTTTCCATATTTCTCTCAAGCAAATACTTCGAGCCATCTGCCATTGACAGCGTCATTGCAGACGGGCTTGTGGCTCTGAACGTTACAGCGTTACAACGCCCCTTCTCTCGCGGATTAGAAAAATCAGCGAACAATGTTTTACGGTCAGGGGTCCGGCTTACATAAGTGCCGCTTGCTATTGGAGCTTTAGCCTCCAACTCATCCATAACAACTTCGAACCGGCAGCCTGAAAAATCTTCGAATACGATCGCTAGAACTCTCACGTCTCGGATGAAGTGGTTTTTGTGGGTGTAGAAAACCGTCACGCTGGTTTTGTCTTTGCTGCTCGATCCGGCAAGAGTTGCGTTAAAGCGTCCAGTGTAAAAATCAGTGTCTTCATAAGCGAAGCTGTAGGCCGCCGGGACAGCGATAGCGAAGTAAAGAACAATCGGCCACAAGGGAATTTTCCCCGGCTTCCAATAATACCCGTTGCTCTTTTTTCCCAACCCTAGATGCTTTAGGTCGGGAGTCCTGATGAGGATTGATATGACGATCAGAGCCAACAGGGTGAGATCGCCAAGCACGGCGCCTATCGGTACGCCCGCGCCCGAGACATAGCTTGGGAACAGCGAGGCGATCAGGTTAGGCACAATCCAGAGTTGATATGGAATGAAACTTACGTCACCCGGCGCATCTATGGTCTTGAAAATTGTAAATGGGATTAGATAGAGCCGTAAAATCAGGCTCAGCACAATTCCAAAGCGCTGCATAAAATTCTTGAACATGGTGATATCTCTTGTTTGGCGGCTCGGCTTTTAACCGCAAAAAGGACCTTGACAGGCGGATAACAACCCGCCTGTCTAGTTCCCGTTGGCAATCGTTATAAGTGATTTAGCTATTGCTTCAAGACGCCTGCGGCACGGGCATCTTTCAACCACTGCGGAAACTCGGCCATCATTCGCTCGTACAGCGCTTCCTCGGAGATATCGTGCAGATCATCGAGCGCGAAGAAGTTGCAGTTGTCGACGACGCGGCCTTTCATCTCGTCGAGACGCTCAAGAATGCCGTAGTCTTTCCCACCGATTCCGATGAACTGCCAGAAGATCGGCAGCTTGGCCGCCTCGACGATCGCCTGGGTGATTCGACGATTGTCGTGCACACCGCCGTCGCTGATGAAGAGGATGTAGACCGGCGTGCGATCGGTGCTCTTGCTGTAGTGCGCAACCGCCGCCTTGATGGCTTCGATCTCGCAATTGTAGCGAGCACCCAGGCGCCACTTCTTCCAGCCGCCATTGTCGGTGTCGATGAAGTTCGCGTAGTTGGCCATGGACACCGGTGTGAGCTGCTGCGCGCGCTCGCCAAAGGCCCAGCAGTCGAGCTCGCCGTCGTCGTCGAAATGCACGGCTAGCGGCAGCAGTCGGTTCACGACCTCCTGCACCCGCCCGCGCCGGTACTGGCCGTCCATAGAGCCGGACACATCGAGGATCAGGCCAATTCGTGCGCGCACGTCGGTGAGCTTCGCCTTTTCCAGAGTCACCTGAGCCTTCTTGGCCAGGGAGAGGAGAGCTGGCGCTTTCTCGGCGACCTTCTTCTCCAGCGTCACCCGTGCAGGGGCGGCCGGAGCAGGAGCGGGGGCTGCAGCGGGTTCGTCGGCCACCTCACCACCGAAGTGACGCACCAACGCGTCCAGACCTTCGTTGAAGCCCTGCAGCACTGGAGAGAGGCGCCAAACGCCATTCTTGCGATAGACCTCCAGCAGCATGATCGCGCGTTCCTGCTGGAACAACTCACCGGCGAACACGCACTCCGCCTGTGCGGTGATCCCATCCAGGATACGAATGCTGCTCTGGCCAACCTCGCGCATCGAGCCTAGCCCGTCGATCGCGGCGGTGAACACCAGCTTGTCGATGGTAGACGGCAGGGCATTGAGGGACATCGTGAACGCGTTCGGCTGAATCTGGCGCACGCTACCGAACGGTGCTTCCGGCTGGTTGAAGAACACCATGTAGCGCTCGTCGGAGAGCTTGCCGGCGGCATCGAGGCCGAAGCAGGCGAAGTCGATGGTGAGCGACGAAGGTATGGAGATTTCGATACGGACGGTTTCGGACTGGGTGATCTGGGAAACCGGGACGCGCTGTCCTTGGGTGAGAGTAAGCATGGTGGGGAATGACCTCGGCGTGGTTCTAATTGGGCTGGAGCTATAGGTGGTTACGCACCGTGGAGACGCCACGGCGCCCTCGTAGCCAGCCCCTTGGGTTGAAGAAGCTGCCAGATTTGTCGGCGATAACCAGGCCGATGATCGGCGTGAGCAGCGTGAGAATAATCAGCGCCTGCGCGCGGTTCTTGCGCCGTGTATTTCCTGTGCCCTGCGGGTTCAGCAGCTGCAGGAGGTTGAGCATCCATATCCAGCTCAACGGGACTTTGACGATGAGAGCCAGCAGCGCCTTGAGGATGCTTCTGCCATTATCGAGATAGGTGTTGATGGCGAGCTTGACGAACAGGATGGCTGCGACACCCGAGGCAAGCAGGATGCCGATCCCTTGATGGCCGCCTGCATTAGCGAATAGAAGCGTGATGAGGATGAAGGAGACCGGGATTAGAAATGTCAGCCCCAGGTCGTCGTAATCACGAAATACGATCAGCGAGCGATTTTTGCCGGCGCCCATGAAGATGCCGGTGATGATGACGATGAACGCCGCGGCGAGACCGAGGCTGTAGAAATCGAGAGTTTCAGGTTGAGCAGGCATGCGATATCCCTTCGCTCAAGGCTTGTGACGTGGCGGTATGAGTGCTGGTGCCGAGTCGGATGGCCAGGTGATGAAAGAAAAGGGCCGCGGAAGCGGCCCTGTCCGTTACCGACGCAGGCTTAGGCCAGGTCGACGCCGTAACCGGCTGCCAGCGGTGCCAGACCACCGGCGAAGCCTTGGCCGATTGCCTTGAACTTGAACTCATCACCGTGGCGATACAGCTCACCGAAGATCATCGCAGTCTCGGTGGAGGCGTCCTCGCTCAGGTCGTAACGCGCCAGCTCGGTGCCGTCTGCCTGGTTGAGTACGCGGATATACGCGCCATCGACCTGGCCGAAGCTCTGATTGCGAGTGTCGGCGTCGTGAATGGTGACCGCGAAGACCATCTTCTTCACAGCTGCGCCCAGCGATGCCAGGTTTACGTTGACCTTCTCGTCGTCGCCGTCGCCATCACCGGTGCGGTTGTCGCCCTGGTGCTCGATGTTGCCGCACTCGGACTTCAGGTTGTTGTAGAAGACGAAGGACTTGTCGTTCAGCACCTTGCCATCTTCGCCGAGGACGAATACGGAGGCGTCCAGGTCGAACTTTTCGCCATCGGTGACGCGCGGGTTCCAGCCCAGGCCCACGATGACAGCGGCGAGACCAGGCGCTTCTTTATTCAGGGATACGTTGCCGCCTTTCTTCAGGGAAACAGCCATTGTGATTTTTCCTTCTATTGCTTTGAGTGGTTGTCCGGCCCCGACGGTCGAGGCCGGTAGAGGTGCATCAGTTGCCCAGGGAGTGGCCGAACTGCTGGCACATGGCCTTGAGGCCGCCGTTGAAGCCCTGGCCGACGGCGCGGAACTTCCACTCGCCGTTGTGGCGGTACAGCTCACCGAAGATCATGGCGGTCTGGACGGAGGCTTCTTCCTGCAGGTCGTAGCGGACCACTTCGGCACCGGTTACTTCGTTCACGATGCGGATGAAGGCGTTATCGACCTGACCGAAGTTCTGGCGCCGCGCGTCGGCGTCATGGATGGTGACGGTGATCGCAACCTTCTGGATGTCTGCCGGAACCCGCGAGAGGTCAACCTTGATGACTTCGTCGTCACCGTCGCCCTGGCCGGTCCGGTTATCGCCGGTGTGCTCGATCGAGCCATCGCCGCTCTTGAGCTGGTTGTAGAAGATGAAGTCGGCGTCGCCGCGGACCTTGCCGTTCGCGCCAAGAAGAAACGCGCTGGCGTCGAGGTCGAATTCTTGGCCGTCAGTGGCGCGCGGGTCCCAGCCCAGGCCAATGAGGATCTTGCTCAGGCTCGGGTCGGTTTTCGACAGGGACAGGTTGCCGCCTTTTTGCAGGGTAAGTGCCGTCATAAGAGAATTGCTCCTTTTTCTTGGCTATTACGATTATTTGGGGCTTGCTTCGGCGGCCGGCTCTTCTTCTTTTTCAGGGAAGATGGCGCTGGCGCCAATACCGATGGCGAGCACGATCAACACGATGAACAGACTGGTGTTCGGGTCGATGTGATAGCCGTGATTGAAGATGTGGTCGGTCGCATTCAGGGCCAGCTTGCCGGCGATAAAGAACAGCAGAGCAACGACCGCTTTTTCGAGGTGAACCAGATAGCGCTTGAGCGCTTCGAGCACGAAGTACATGGTCCGCAGGCCCAGGATCGCGAACATCATGGCCGAGTAGACGATCAGCGGTTCGCGACTCACTGCGATTACTGCGGGAACCGAGTCGAAGGCGAACATGACGTCCGAAACTTCTACGACCACAAGACACAGGAACAGCGGAGTTGCTAGGAGCAGGCCTTTTTTGCTCACGTGACTGTTCTCAGGCTTCTTGAGCTCTTCGGAGAGCGCAGCGCGGCGGACGAAGAAATCGTGCCCATGCAGCCGAGGCCAGACCGGTAGAACCTTCCGGGCGAAGCGGTAGGCGAGGTGATTCGAGTAATCCTCGGCTTCATCATCGTCGCCGCCCTTGAGCATCATCACTGCCGTCCACGCGACGACTGCGGCGAAGACAATCTCCACCCATGGGCCGAAGGCCAGAAGGCTCGTGCCAATGGCGACGAAGACCAGCCGGAAGATGATCGCGCCAATGATCCCCCAATACAGAACCCGGTGACGGTAGCCGTCCGGTACGCTGAACCAGGCGAAAATGGCCATGAAGACGAACAGGTTGTCGACGCTCAGCACCTTCTCCAGTGCATAGCCGGTCAGGAACAGACTGGCGGTTTCTGCGCCGTGCGAGACGTACAGAAAGCCGGCGAATGCGAGGGAAATGGCAACCCAGAACAGCGACCACAGCGATGCCTGCATCAGCGTGAGCGGCTTGTCCTTGCGGTGACTGAACAGGTCGATGGCCAACGCCACAACGACCAGCCCGACAAATACAGCGATGGTTACCGGTGGGAAACCGATGGCAGTGCTTTCCACGGCGAAAGCTCCTTAGAGGTCGAAATCAGTCGGGGACAGGCCGAGTTCTCGGCAGATGGTGCGGCAGGCGGTGCGCTCGCTTTCGTCGAAACTGCCGTCGGCGCCGCCGATCGCACAGCACACGCGTACCAGCAGGCGGGCCGCCTCGGGCTTCTTGGCGATCTTGGAAATGGTGCGTAGCGCTTCGGCTCGCCCGATCTCCGGGTCGAAGTCGAATTTTTCGACAACGGCGTTGAACGCGGCGATGACCTTGCTCGTGTCGAAAACCTTGAGCTCGGTGGAGTTCTGAATGAAGCCGGCCATCTTGCGCTTTTCTTCAGCGCTGACGTTGTTGTCGGAGGCCGCTACGAGCGCGCAGCCAGCGACCACCGCTTCCAGAAACTCCTGGTTGCGGAACTTAGTGACCTCTGTGGCCAGTTTTTCGCGCGCGGCGCTGGCGTTCGTCTTAAGCCATGCGAGCATCGGGTCGTCCTCTAGGTGTTGGTTGGGAATTGATTGAAATGAACATTAACGTAAAAAGGAAATACAGCAATACCAGTAATTACTCATAAATGCGCATTCATGTATTTATTTTTGCAGAGAAAAAGGGGCTGATAAAGCCCCTTTTGGTGGCGGCTGGCTATTTGGTGCCTGCGGACCAGCGAAGCCCCCAGTCGAACGCCCTGTCCATCTCGCCCTGGTGCCGGAAGAAACGAACCTGACGGGACACCTTTACCGTGCCGCCGACGTTCTCCAGCAGTGCGATTGCACAGCAACTGAGGTTGCCGCCTTCTTCGCCCAGGCGAACTTCGATAGGGGGTTGGCCAGGCGCATGCAGCGTCACGACGCCGTCAGTGGCTTGCCAGTTCGGTACGCCTTCGTAGATGAAGCTGTACACGAGGACACGCTTGATCTGGCTCCACTGCTGACCGTTGATGCGGAGCCACTCGCCGTCGGCGCTATCGCCAGTGCGATCGTCACCGAGCAGGTGAATGTAGGGCGCCCGATCGAAGCTGCCGAAGGCGTTGCCCAAGGCCTGCACCACGCCGAGCTGGCCGTTCTGCATCTCGAACAAGCAACCCACGTCGAGGTCAATGCCGTTGCCCTGTCGCCCCATCAGCCCCGACAGGAATCCGCCGGTCTGTTTCGGACGACGGTTCCAGTTCAGGTTGATCTTGATCTCGCCAAAGCCCGTTGAGCTCTTTTCAAGGCTGATGCTCGGTCGCGACTTATCGAGCGTCACCTTGGACAGGCTGATCGTGCTCGGGCGAGCGACAGGAGGTGCGGCCGGCGTTGGCTGAGGGGGTGCTGACACCGGTGCAGCATCCGTCATGTCTACCCCGAAATGCCGCGCCAATGGCCCCAGGCCGCCAATGAACCCCTGCGCCACGCAGCGGAATTTCCAGACGCCTTGGCGGCGGTAGAACTCGCCCAGGATGAGTGCGGTTTCTTTCATGCCCTGGGTGGGGATCATTGCCTCGATCCCGCCCGTTATCGTGATGCTCAGCTGCCGCACCGACTGGAACGGCGCCTTGTTTTCATGGAGCGTTGCAGCGAGGGCGACCTTTTCCACGCCTGAGTCAAGCCGGTCGAGACTCAGGCTGAACACTGCACGGCCGTTGTCGGCTACGGACAGCTGCACTGCGCCGCCGGCGGTGCTTGTCTGACCGTAGAAGCACATATCGGCATCACCGCGCACCTTACCGTTCGGACCAAGCAGGAACGCAGACACATCGAAGTCCACGCCAGGTACCGGGGTGTAGGTCACTGCGAACGACAGCGGCCCGGCGGGGACAGGCGCGTTTGCGCCTGGCGCCAGCATTTACGCACCCACCGCAGCGATGGCTTGGCGGGCCAGATCCTGAACGGAGCGCCCCGAGGCGCGCTCACCCACGGCCGTTACAGTCCAGCCACCATTGCTGCGCTTGAGGTACGCCATGATCAGGCCGGTGTGATTGCCTTGCTCGCTGAGGTTGAAGCGCGCCAGCTCGACGTTCGAGCCGTCGACGATACGGCAGTAGGCGTTCTTGACGCTGCTGAAGTCCTGGCTGGTAAAGGAGTTCACGGTGAACACCAGGTACTGAACGTTGGCGCGAAGCGACGCCAGGTCGACGAAGATGGTCTCATCATCACCGTCGCCGTCACCCGTACGGTTGTCACCGGAGTGCTTGATATGGCCGTCCTTGGATTCCAACTGCCGGAACCAGATGACGTCGAGGACGTTCTTGCTCTGGTCGAGCACGATGCAAGAAGCGTCCAGATCGATGTCGCCGCCACCACCGCTGAGAAAGCCGAGCAAGCCACGCTTAGCAGCGTCCCAGCCGAGGCCCATGCTGATTTTGGTGAGCTGTCCGCCACCGTTCTTTTCGAGGCTGATCGTTTGCTTTTTTTCGAGAGTAACGCCCATGGAAGGGGCTCCTTGCTGGTTGGGATATGTGGGGTCTTTCAGGCCGCTCAGTCAGCCAAAGCGGGCTTCGCGGATCGTGCTGTCGCCGTCAGTGATTGACGGCGTTTCGGCGCGGACGCCGTGCCATTGGGCTCGGGCTACGATGTGTTGCGCCCAGGCGCGGTGGGTTGCTGGCTCACACATGGCACCGCCATGCTTGAAAACTGCTGCGGCGTCCTGCTGAAGGATCAGGCGAGCGCTATTGAGGTCGGCCACACTCACACGCAAGGCCGCGTGGATGGTTTCGATCTGGGTCGGATGGATGGCGGTCTTGCCCACCAGGCCGTGCGAGATGTCGAGTGCCAGCTCGCGCTCCAGCAACTCGACGTTGTCCATGCGCTCGAACACTGGTGCGGTGAGGGCGAAGCCAGCTGCCCCCATAATTCCGCAGAGCATCGGGATGACGTAGCCCATCGGGCTGTCGTAGAGCGTCACACTGGGCGAGCGACGCAGGCCCAGGCAGCCCATCAAATCGTTGCCCCCAATGCGAAGCGCAATGATGCGCTCACGGAGCCGCCCCATCAGCGCGTCCTTGAGTTCCGCCATCGCGCGAGGATCGAAGACATCCGCTGTTTCCAGCGTCGGCATCAGCAGTAGGTCAGGATGGGTCATAGCCGCCTCCCATTCAGGGAGCGAAGCCAGGTTCAGCTTCGGCGCGACGAAGCCGTCGACGTGCCCGATCAGCGGCCATTGGTTGAGTGTCTTGGCCATCTGCGCGTTGCGGGGGCGAACAAATAGCAGCGGTCCATCTGCCGGGCGGCCGCCGACCTGTTCAATGCACTTGAGCAGCTTCTGGAGATTGTTCAGAGCTGTCTCGACGTCCGATTCCGACACCGAGTCTTCGAGGCAGATGACCATGGAGCGCAGCCCTTCGATCTTGCGGCCGAAGGCGATCTTGAGGATGTCGTCGTGCGTCGCCGGCATGTAGAGCGTGGCGCCCAGCGCGTAGGGAGAAATCTTCTTTGTCATGATCAGGACACCTTCTGAATGATGGTGACGGCGCGGTATGGCCCTAGGGCTGCGCCCGACTCTTCAACTTCAACGCCGGCGCGCTCGGTGAGATGCATCAGCAGCTGGACGTCAGGGTCCTGGCTGTCGCGAACCATTACGCGCTCCGGTACGCGGCGCAGGACGGCACGAGTTGCCTCGGCGATGCCCGGTTTCACGCGGTTGAGATTGGAGATACCGAAGCGGTCCGCGATGGTGTGCACGACGCCGAGAGCGCTGGCCTGAAGCTGGCTTGCCTGGGCCTCGGTCCAAGGTTGTGCTGCCGACTGAGCGGGCAGGGCGATGCGGTGGCGCTCGATGGCATCAATGAACTCGCGGGTCACGTCGTGCTCATGCAGATGGTCGTAGACGACGCAGCCATGCATGCCGCCGTCGTTCGGCCAGATCGAGCGCGATACAAGGCCCGAGACGGTTGCGCCCAAAATGCCCGATGGAATGATCCAGTCCTCGGCGGACGCGGCGAGCCATGCCTTGCCGCAGGGGTCGGCCAGCACCACCAGACGCGGGTCAGCCGGAAAACGAATGTCGCTTTCAAGGCTGCGGCGAATCTCGCCGGAAATGGCGCCTTTACCCGTCCAGCCGTCGACGAAGACGATGTTCTCGGCACCGTGCTCGGCGATGATCAGCTCTAGTGCAGCCATGTCGATGCCGCGGTCACGGATGATGCTCATGCCGTAGTGGCGTACCTCGCGGCCCATGCCTGCCAATGCCCGGCGCAGGAGAACACCCAGTGGTAGACCGGCGCGCACGAAGGAAACCAGCGCGATGGATGGCCCGGTATAGAGGCCATTGAGAGCCAGCGCCAGAGACTGGACGTCCTGAGCCATGCGGGTGCTGTTCTGCTCCAACGCGCGGGCGTACAGCGCCTTGTGTGCGAGCGATGGAGCGTCTTCAGCCGAGATCATTTCAGAGTAGTGGCGCTGCCCGGACTGGATCAGTCGCTCTTTCTCGGCAACGTCTGTGCTCGCGATCTGCAATGGACGGAGCAGAAAGTGAACGTCAGACGGATCGTAGCTACCGCTGCCGACGGTGTTCGGGATGGATACCGGGTTCATCAGATGTAATCCTTGAGCTGGGCGGCGATCTGGCCGCGATTGGGGGTAGCCCACCAGTTGCACTCGCTCATGAAGGCGAGGTCGGAGAGGCTGTCGCCGAAACCGAGGATTGGCCGATCGCCGTTGACTTCTTGATCGCGGCGAATCCATTCCTGGACTGCATATCGCTTGTTCAGCGGATCTGGGAGGAAGGCGAGGTTGTTGCCATTGCGATGGATGTAGAGGCCATTGAGCAGCCCGGCCGCATACACGGCCGCCGCCACTTGGCCCAACACCTCATCGTTGAGTTCGTTGTGTTTGGTTACGGCGTAGGCATTCAGGCCGAACTCTTCAACAACCCAGCCGCGCAGGGAGAGCCCTTTCTCTGCGCCAATGGCGAGAGTGCGTTCGGATAGCGCCGGTAGCCGCTCTTGATAGTCCGCCAACGCGGCACAGGTCCTGGCATGCCAGGCCTGTTCAAGCTTGCCGTTGCTGTCGAGCATCACAGCACCGTGCGAGCAGATCGCGCCGTTGGTGAACGGGATGCCCACCCGGGCGAACACCTCGGCACTGCGGGCGGTCACCGGCACCACATCTGCATTTGCCAGCAGCCACGCCACGAACGAGTGCTGCACCGGGTTCATGAAGCCGTTCGGCTGGCCTGCGGCGTCCGTCGTGGCTACGTGGCGGGCTTCATCAGGCGCCATCTTGCGTGCGGTCTGAAAGAGGGTGTCATCGAGGTCGACGAAGACCAGAGGGCGATTAGCGAGCATCGGTGATCACCTCGGCGCCCAGCGCCTCAACCAGCGCGGAGTCAACCGCTTGGGCTGCGGTTTCAGTGCAGATCAGTACCCGGTCGAACTGGCCCGGGGCGACGTTGTAGAGAAAGTTCTGGATGCCTAGGCCGTAGTTGTCCGAGAAAGACAGTGAGCTGCGGATGGCATGTCCGATGGAGATTGGCGAACGGGTCGTCGAGCTGAAATGGACCTGCGCGCCGGCTCGCTCCAGGCGCTCAGCCAGCAGGAAGGGACGCCATACGAACTCGCCAGTGCCCACCACCAGCACTCGCTCGCCGTGCTCGACAGACAGGTCAGGTGCCAGCGTGTCCTCGTGCTTGATCGCGCCAAGCCGGCCCCAGTCGTTTCGAGAGTCGATAGGCCATTCGCCCTGGGCAACTCGCCCCACCGGTGGCATTTCCGGTAGCGGCGCATTGACGTCCTCGACAAAGCGATAACCCCCTTCCAGCAGGGATACGGCCGTTGCCTTTCCGCCCAGGGCCTTGCGCACCGCCCCGCGGGACCAATCGGTCAGCGTCACAGTTACGACGTGCTCAACGTGGTCGAGGCCGGCTTCGGTCAGGGCGTGCAGCAGATTGATGAAGGTCTTGCCGGTAGATGCCTCGTCGTCAACCAGCACAAGCGAGCGGGCACTGAGCATGAGCTCGCGGGCGGCGGGGTCGGCCGGCAGATGGATCAGGTGCGCGCTGGCGTGGCTGTGCTCCTCCTCAAAGCGCGCGAAGATCTCGCCTCCGACCGGATGCCGGGTACTGACCAGATACACCGAGTCGTCACGAGCGCTGCTCAGGGCGCGGTGAACGCCGGCGCCAAGTCCGACCGCGGTTTCCGCCATGCCGATCACCAGCACCGGCCCGGGCAGGTTGTGCGGGATCTTTGCCGCGAGTGCTTCGTAGCAGGCGCGCATCGCGTAGGGGCGGGTTGGAATGTGTCGTCCCAGGACTCGCGAGACGAATAGGAATGCCCGCTTCGGGTTGCGACGCTCGGCGAAACTGAAAAGCGACTCCGGCGGGACATCGCAACGATCGACGGTGACCTCCAGCAGCCCACGGGTCAGTGCGGCGCGCAAGGCTGTCGCCGGCGGTGCTGCTGGCGGTGCGCTGTGCTGGCTGGCTGCTGAATAGGTCATCTTCTCTCCCCATTGGCGCTAATTGAATGCGCATTAAACAGATAATTGAGGCGCCGTTTTATTGCTAATGCGCGCCTAATGCAAGTGTTCGTTTACTTGCTACTGGCAGATACGGTGCCACACCTTCTCGCATTAGCAATGGCCTGCTTTTGAATTTCAGGGATTTTTTGACGCAATAGCCTTGCGCACGCTCTGTCTGAGCGCGGAATGCCATGTGCAGGGTGCTCGAATTTAAGATTTGCGCGAGGGCAGGCGGTTAATGCAGGTGCGCACGATCAGCCCTGGCCACGTAGGGCCGGGTGCAATTCTGAGTGCGCGCCGTTCGGGCAGATAGGCGGTGATCGGTTGTGGACGGCCTGCGCGTTAGAAGACCAGTTTGCTGTTAGTTCTCGACAGAGCGATCGCGCAGAAGTCTGGCGTAGTGCTCAATCTGCTCTCTGATCTCTTGCTGCGAATGAGGCCTGTCAATCTGGTCTTGATATCGCTGGATAAAGCCTGCGGGCAGCAATGCGAGTGTTTCGAGTCCCAGGGCGTGGGCTGCTGATACGCCGGCGATGTCAATCCCGGTTTGGCCGCCCGATCGCACGAGTGTTATCGGCCAATGGGCTGAGACCTTCGCGAGCATGGCGTGAACCCACTCGTTGGCCTGCTCCTGGTCCCACCCGTGGCCGGACAGCGTGTAAATCCCGTTCCCGGCGACATTCAGCGTGTGCGCATCGTGCTTGCGCAGTTCCACGAACAGCTTTCGAGCGGCCGAGATCGGATCACCCCCCAGCGGGATCGCCAGATACCTGTCGCCGGCCGCCTTGTGCGTCAGGCGCTCCCCGGCGGTTGAGTAATCGACGGCGACCGCAACCGTCAGGTCTGCGCCGTGCGCGTTGGCGTACGTTCGCGGGGAATAACTTCTGGAGGCATGAGCCTGCACTGTCAGCATTGGCGCGATCATCCGGTTCTGTTATGGGTCAGGTTACCCAAAGAGCAACGACCAGCAAGCCGGTGGTCAGGAGCGAAAACCCTGGGGCCATCAGAATTAGGAGAGGGTGATCAGTGCTGGTTGAGTCGCGCCGCGTGTAGCTCAGGCGCGCGTGCTGCGACCGGAAGGACCGGCCACGCGCCTTGCTCCTTCAGCCGCGCCCTGCTGAAGCAGGCCAAGCGAGGCGAGATGGCTTCCTCTGCGTTGTACAGGTAGATGAGGAGGCCGCTGTCGGTGGCGATCATCTCGAAGTGGAATCTGGACTGCGGGTCGATGATGTACAAACCGCAACACTCATCAATCGCGGTGCCGACACGCCAGCCAGCCGCTTCGCGCAGGGGTTCCTCGTACGCCTGCAGTGGCAGGTCGGTTTCGAAGGTTTCCACTGTCTGCTGGAAGTCGAGCTCCATGGTCTGACCGCCTTCGCAGTCGTTGCCAAGGATGGTCACTCGGGGAAGCTCTCGCCCTTCGATGTTCAATTCGATCACCGGGAATCCCGAGCCCCACAGGATTAGCCGCTCTGCTGTGGTGCCGGATCCGATGACCCCGTATTGGTTGCCCATGTTGCGTTGGTCCAAGTTCGTCGATTGAAGACCGGCAAACCTGTTGCTAGGCCGGTCCATTGAAATTTGGAGCGCAGTCTAGCGGCAATCAGGAAAGATGGAAGCCCGTAATCAAGTTAATTCGTCGGCTTTTGCGGCCTCAAGATATCAACTCTCACGAGGACGATGGTCTAGGCCTTACGCTAGAGCGCCCCATGGCGCTTCTGAATGCCAAACTGTTCATGGCCCGCAGTGCCAAGTTGCCGACGTCCGGTCCGACCTCGATCAGTTCGCCCAGTTCGCGCATCAGCGAGTGTGTGCGCTCCTTGCGCGCGAGGTATTCCGGATCGTCGATCATGCCCATCACCTCAACGACCGCTTGTCCATTTGGCCCGCGGACAAGGAAATCAGGACGGCACTGTCCGCCCTGGACATCGAGGTCGTACATGGGTTTGTTAACGAAGAGCAAAACGCCCTTCGCTTTTTTCGCCCATTCCGAAAGACGCAGCAGACTGCCGGCAACCCGCCGCTCCAGGTCCGATTCCACTGGCATCGGGCGGGTGTTACCCAGGATTGGCAGGGCGAAGGCGTGCTGAGGGCAAACATCGGTTTTTCCGGCGCCAGGGGCGTACGTGATCGCCGCGATGAAGGGGCCTTTGCTGATGCTGCGCCTGGCCCAGATCTTAATCTCTCCTTGCGGGACGCAGCGCCATTCGACGGTTCCATCCTTGGCACGCCGTATCAGAGCAAGCGGGCTCCGCTCGATCTCGTGCACCACGACCACCATCATTCCGTAAGCGTTGGGCACCAGCCTGCGAGACTCGTCGACCTGGCGAACGAGCTGACCTTCCTGGCGCGCTGAGAGGCAGAGCACCTCGCTCAGAGCTGTGCCTGCATAAGCCTGCAGACCGCCGGCCGCCGTGCGGATATCTCGGATGGCCTCAAGAAAGTCGAAGCTGGCACCCTGATCGAGCATCCCGGCTTGCTGCATCAGGTGAAGCAGTACCTGACCAAGGCGCGGATACGTCTTTTTGCGGGAGCTGGATCGTCGCGATTCATTGCTCGCAGTCCCACCCCCGGCCATGTCCTTCGCCGTCGCGCGGTGCAGGTTGAGCGCTCCATGAAGCAACGCCTCTGGGCCATCATCGCATTCTGGCTCCCCGCTATCGCTCGCGGTTGCCGGCTCGTACCGGAACGGACAGTGCTCCGCGTGGTTCATGCGTGAGACGAGGTTTCTCAGGTAGAGCTTGTTCTTCGGACTGCGTGCAACCGTCAGCGCAGGTCGTGCGTCGAGTGGAGTGCTAGGTTCCACGCAATCACAAACGATCCAGCGTCGCGTCTCGTGAACATGGTTAAGGAAGGAGAGGAGCAGGGGGCTTTCGTGGCCGCGCAGGAAGTAATCGCGGAGCGCCTCGCGCTGCTCCGGCTCGACCGTGCAGGCGATTTTTCCAGGGGATTGTTTGTGCACCAGGCACAGAGGGGTGGGCGACATCTTGGGTTCTCCATGTCGGCATCCGACGGCTGAGGTGCGCGTCTGCAGGTTTGCCTGATTATCCCGTTCGCGCGTTTTTCTACGGTCGCGCTAAATACCCTTTTTCTCCGCTTTCAGCACGTATGGAGCACCGGCGGCCCCCAGTTCCGGGCCTGATCAGAAGCAGCTTCTGTCCGGCACACATTGGCCGACATCGTCGCCACAACCCTTAGCGCTACCGCAGGAAAGCGCAGCTTCCAGGCCATCGCAGGCGCACGCCGCCGAGTTCTGTCGTTGACGCCTTTTCTTGCGCTCCTCGGCGGCATTCGAACATTGCTGGAACCGTTGCCGAATGAGCGGCAAGCCCCGCATTAAACCCTTCGAATCGAGGATCTCAAGCACAGCACCGGAGCAGCCGGGCCCGCCGTTCTCGACGGAATACGCACACCGATAGCCCTTTCGAGGCGAAAGGTGCGTTTGGTACAGGCGGATGAGAAAGCGATAGACAGATTTCAATGAGATGCCTCGGAGGTGTTACGAATGCGAGCGCATGCGGCGCAGAGACGGATCATGGGCGGCGCAGCACGGATGCGGCGATACCGACTCCGGTAGCAGATCCCAGCGCGGAGAAGCCCAGCACCCAGCCGATATGGATCTCTAACAGATGGACGCCGGCAAATCCGGCGACCGCGCCGGCAATGGTTGCCGCAATTGCCGAGAACAATGCGCGCGGAAAGGCATCGTTTTCCGCAAGTTGAGCCGCTACGCGATCCTCGGCATCGGCAAGGATTTCAACAGCCGCCGTCCTGGCCGCGTGAAACCCTTTGGTATAGGCAGACTGCAACGCAGGGGTTGCGAGTTGTTCTGTCCCGACCAAGTCCTCGATGCTTTCGCGTAACTGCTTCATCCCGAAATGCCCCAGCGCTTGCATGCGCGTTTGTGATGGGTGCATTTGATCGAAACACGCGATCAGTTGTGTCGGGCAAAACGCGGCATTTGCTCATTAATTGAGCGAGCACAGGCCGCGGCTTCAGCGGACGGGCTAGTTCCTGGCTGGGACGTCGTCGCTGAGCTCCACGCACTTGGAGCAGATCTCATACCTGGGGGCGGACGGTTCGGACCACTCCCAGCTGGTGGCCTTTGCCTGCATTTCGGGGGTAAGCCCGGCTCCGCAGCGAGATGCGCCACTGCTGCGATCAACGATATGCAACATCGCCTCTCCCGGCATGCGGGCGAGACTCACGCCAGCCATGCGCTGTTGAACGGCGGGGTGCGGAAGGCCATTTGCGCAGTCGCAGTGAGCACCAGTAATCCCGTGCCGGCGCTCATCTTGTGTGACAGGTTGTTGGCAGAGATAGCAGGTGCCTGCCTGAATGTGATGCGCGATGAGCCGCTTGAAGTCAGCCCTTTCCTTTGCCCAGTCCTGACGATTCATTAGTTCAGCTCCTCTTTTAACCGAATTATCGGGTTAACGGTCACTACACCTGCATCGTCAAGGAACGTCATTTCTCGCTGTTTGCTCTGATGCGAGAACACAATGAGCAATCGGGCTAACATTGTGCACATTGGTTCCGATTCCATTCGGTTCTCGACCTCTTTCATCAGTTCGAAAACGGTCGCTTCTTTGATGTCCATGCGTAATTTACCTCGTGTCAGCCTAATTACTGACTGACACCACCGAAGATCGTTCACCGTCTAATTGCAAAAAAACAGGGTTTTGATTGCAGTGTAGATTGGCTTTGGTTTAATGCGTTCCAGTGTCGTCATAACGCACAGGTACGCTAATGGATCTTGAAAACAAGGGCGGCCAGGCCGCCACGTACATTTTGCCGCTCGCCGGCTCTGGCCAGCATTTCATTCTTGCAGGCACCTCAGGGACCGGCCGCAGCCGCCTCGCGGAGCACTTTGGCTTGACCACCGAAGAGATGGACGAGCTACTTAAACCTTCCCCCGCGCAAAACGCCGAGAAAGAACGACGTCAGGCTGCTGAAGACAACGCTGCCTCACGGCGCCTGCAGGCTATCCGAGAAGCAGTCTGGTCAACACGACACCCTAACGCCCCCGATCTGGACGTCCTGCATGATGCCCTCAGCTGCCTTGGCCTGGTCGATGAGCCGTCCGATGATCAGCAACGAGCGTTCTTCGACCTATTACCGCCAGACATCATTGGGCAAGGTATCTCTTGGGGCTTTTCCGATACCGAAGTTCGAGATTCTATCTATACGTTCGCAGAAGAAAACCTGCAGACGATCGCCGACGCGATTCTTCACAAGAATGTGTGACAGCGCGCAAGCAACCAATAACATGGCCCTGAGGAGGCGGCAATGATCGCGGGACGCGAAATTACCCCGCAAACTCCAGGCGAGCCCTGGCGTTCGCCTCGCTTATAATCGGCCTATTTGCCAACCTATCGTGGCTGAGAGGCTTGGATCTGCCGTCTGACCGTTCACGCAAAAACCCGGCATTAGCCGGGTTTTCTTTTTGGGTGCCGCCGTCCTGCTCAGACCGAGGCTGAGCCCGGGGCGAGGTCCTGTTCATTGTGCCGCACCACGCGAAATCCGTCCTGGGCGCTGTCATCCGGCACCAGCGTATCAACCGGCCCGATGACCGTCAGCGCGGCAGCGATCCCCGCAGGGTTCGCTTTCCTTGCGATCATCACAGCCGTAACCCAGATGTCCTCGCCAGTTGACGTGCCGTAAATCCCTGAGAGGTCAATGGTGGTCTCTGCCTCTTCCTTCGCGTACTGCAGGTACTCCAACGTGTTGCAGCCCGGGCAAGGCTCACTGTTGTCATCAGGGTCGTATCCGTCGCTGTCGGCATCCCAGAGCTGGCCGTTGCCACGACACTGCCAGGTGCCGCGCGAGTAGTCACACGGATCCGGTGGGGGCGCAGCGTTGGGGGTGTTGGTGTTGGTCATGACAGGTTCCGGACAAGTGATCGAGTTTGATGCCTTCGGCGTCGATAGATGATTGTGATGGCGTTCGCCCCGTAAGCAAGCTGCTGGAAATGCACTTTTTTTCGCATAACCCCCTTGCCAATAACTGGATTATAAGCATACTGAACCCGCGAAACAGGAGGGGCTCTTGTTTTGCACACCTCATTTACATCGCCTAAGGAGCTTAGGGATGAACGTCGGTATCTTCATCGGGCGCTTTCAGCCCGTGCACAACGGTCACGTATCCGTCTTCTCTCATCTGCAGGATCGCTTCGATCGCATCATCGTGCTGGTCGGATCGGCGAATCGTCGCCGCTCTGTCAAGAATCCCTTCGATTTTGCCCGGCGTGAGCTGTGGATCCGTCAAGCGTTCAACGACGAGGCGCATCGCAAAGGGCTCACCTTTGCGTCCGATCGCTTGAGCGTTCTTCCCATCAATGATTACCTCTACAACGACACCAAGTGGGAGACCGAGGTTTTCTACAAGGTCTATGACGCGCTGGACGGCGATGACGGCGCGCAGATCACCCTGGTGGGCTATGAGAAGGACGATACCTCCTACTACCTGCGCTCCTTCCCTCAGTGGAAGTACGAGGCTGTTTGTAAAACAGTCGATGCCGACGCTACCGATATCCGCCGCAGTTGGTTTGAGCATCGCCTGCAGAGCGTAGGTAAGGAGGCCTCGCTGACCCCCGAACACGTGTGGGTCGACATGTGCGCAATGCTGCTACATCCGGATCTGGCCGGGGAAGCCAGCGCGCTACTGGACGAGCACGACTTCTACGCAAAAGAGGCACAGCGGTTTGCCGATTATCCCTATCCCGACACTCTGAAATTTCTGTGTGCCGACGCGCTGCTGCTGTGCAAGGGCCACATCTTGCTGATTCGTCGCAAGTTCGCGCCAGGCAAGGGGTGCTGGGCTCTTCCCGGGGGATTCGTGCAGCGCGACGAGACCTTCGAGCAGGCGGCGATACGAGAGCTCTTCGAGGAGACTCGCGTCAAGGTGCCGTTGCGCGTGGTGCAAGGATCAGTCAAAGGCAGTCACGTCTTCGATGACCCTCGTCGGTCGCTGGGCATCCCGCGCGTGACACGCGCCTTTCTCATCGACATTGAACCGGACGCTAACGGCCGCCTGCCCAAGATCAAAGGCGCAGATGACGCTGCAGAGGCGCAATGGGTGCCACTTGCCCGAGCGCGCACCATGGCCCTCTACGACGACCACGGCGACATTATCGATTACTTCACCGGCTCGCTTTGAGCCGGCAGTAAGTGGGTACCGGCAGGGGCTGTCGGTACCCGACATCAGAAACGATTGAAGGGAGCCTTCATCATGAAAAAGAACCTGATCCTCAACACCGATTCCTACAAGCTGTCGCACTACCTGCAGTACCCGCCGGGTACCGAGTACGTCTTCAGCTACATCGAGAGCCGTGGCGGCCGCTTCGATGAGACCCTGTTTTTCGGCCTGCAGAAGGCGCTGGTCGAGCTCAACGTTAACTTCCCGACGTGGGATGACTTCTACGAGGCGCAGGAATTGGCCGCGCTACACGGCGAGCCGTTCAACGCGGAAGGCTGGAAGGCGCTGATCGAGCTGGGCTACTGGCCGCTGGCGATCAAAGCGTTGCCTGAAGGCATGGTAGTCGGTACCCGTAATGTCCTGGTCGGCATCATCAACACTTTGCCCGAGTTCTACTGGCTGCCGAGCTATCTGGAGCCGGAACTGCTACGCGCTATCTGGTACCCGACAACGGTCGCCACTCAATCCTTTCACATCAAGCAGGTGATCCGCCGCTTCATGGAGGCTACGTGCGAGAGCACGGATGGGCTGGAGTTCAAGTTGCACGACTTCGGCGCCCGCGGCGCATCGAGCGAGGAGAGCGCGGGTATCGGCGGCATGGCGCACCTGGTTAACTTCAAGGGTTCTGACACCCTCTCGGCAATCCGTTACGCGCGCCGTTACTACGACGCGGGCGTCTGTGCGCTCTCCATCCCAGCCACGGAACACAGTTCCATCACCGCCTGGGGACGCGAGGGCGAGGAGGCGGCGTATCGTCACTTGCTGCGTCAGTTCCCAACCGGTGCCGTAGCGTGCGTTTCGGACTCGTACGACATCTTCAATGCCGTGGAGAACATTTGGGGTTATGAGCTGCGTATGGAGGTCACCAACCGCGAAGGCGTGCTGGTGATTCGCCCGGATAGCGGCAACCCGGTCGAGGTCATTCCGGTCCTACTGGAGAGTCTGGAGCGCCGCTTCGGTGCGCGGGTGAACAAGAAGGGGTACAAGGTCCTGAATGACCGCGTGCGTTTGATCCAGGGGGACGGCGTTAATCTGGAGAGCATTCAGCGCATTCTGGAAGTGATGATGGCCAATCGCTGGAGTGCCGAGAACATCAGTTTCGGCATGGGTGGTGCGCTGCTGCAGCAGCTTGATCGGGACACCCAGAAGTTCGCGATGAAGGCGAGCGCAGTACGGGTCAACGGTGAGTGGCGAGATATCTACAAGGATCCGATCACTGATCCGGGGAAACGCTCCAAGAAAGGCGTCTTGGACTTCGTCAATGGTCGCACCGTCCGTATCGAACCAGATGCATTCCTGGGCGATAACGACGCATCTTTGATGCGTTTGGTCTACCTGAACGGCGAGATCCTGGTGCGCGATGATTTCGAGACCATTCGGGCGCGAAGTAATGTGCCGCGCGAGCTGAGCGCTGCGGCATAGTCCCAATTGATGCACTGAAGCCCGGCCGAGTGCCGGGCTTCTTTATGCGTATCTGTAGGCCTTTCCTGGCGTGCCCCGATGCGCTTGTTTCTTGTTTTGTGATTGGCCAGCTGGCTATTTTCAGTATGCCGCTGGCGGCAACGCCCGTCTCGCCTTCCTTGTATACCCACCAACAAAAGGTCTGAGGTCAGCGGTCGATCAGCGGCGCGTCCAGGGTGATGACACCGTGCTCGGTATTGATCTGAATCGTCGTTTTGAAGCCGTCGTCTTCGTCGTGCGGGTTGCTGACCACTGTGACGCGATTGCCTGCACGAGAGATCGCGGCGCGGGTCTGCCCCTGCTTTCGCCCGGTAGTATCGAATAGAGCAACGCTACCGACCTCAAGGATCTTCCCGATCAGCTCGCGTGATTTGTCGTCCGTTGCGGACAGGAAGTCTTCGCCGGTTAGATCTGGATCGTCGTCTGGGTTTGAGGGCGAATGCTCCGCGAATTCCTTCAGCAGCTTCTTCAGCTCAGGGGTTTGGCTTTTTTCCCATGCTTTAATCATGTCAGTCTCCAATGAACTTACGTCGACTCTTGGTCGTGCGCTGCTGTGACCCTGCCTCCAGCGAGAGGATCGCCGTGCCGTTTGCGGGCGAAAGGATTTTCGAAATCGTAGAGGATGTACCAAAGCGCCGCCACGACGGGAATCGTGCCGGCCAAAGCTGCAGCTCCCCACTGCAGGACTCCGGACGCTCCGGGATGTTGGTTGATGGCAGAAAGCACGGCTATCAAGGCGGCTGCGCAATAGACTGAGGGCAGCAAATAACGCAGCTGCCAGAAAGGGCGGGTTCTCTCGCTATCCAGCGAAGTCTTCAAGTCGTCTTTCCTTAAGCAAGAGGTCATAACATTCACCTGGCAGTCGCAACGGTGGCCGCAATCGCCTGCAGCTCAGGGTAGAGGACACGCCGCGCGTCTGTCTCGCTTACGGCCAACTCAACGATGCTCAGACGATCGAACTCACCACTCTGCTCATACTTGGTCTTCTCACCCTCCAGGTAGTCAGGATTCTCTGACTGGCTGTTCTCATCCATGCAGGCCAAAGCCTCCATAGCGTACTGGCCGGGGTAAGCGCATTTGCGTTGGCCGAACAAAACGAATAGCTGCATAGGCTACCTCCTCGATCTCCTCAGTTGCTCCAGTGGCTAGATGGCGGTTGTCCAGACACGCTTGCTTTCATCGGTACTCAGGAATAGGCGCGTAAAAATCGCAGGGCCGGTGGTTACAGCGATGTTTTCGAGCGACATCGTGGTCTCCTATCTATGACCAGTCAGGATGCTTTGGGTCGATCAGCGCCCCGCCACGAACAATCATTTCCTTGCCGGAGTCGATTCTGGCCACAACCCAATTGCCGCGCCCACCATAATTCGTGCGAGAAACGGCACGAACAAGATTCCTGGATTTGACGAATCGATAGGTCGCGTTCGCTCTGATCGGCACGGCCTGTTCTCCTATCCTCGCACTGAGGTACTGGCTTTCTGCGCCAGGCGGTAAGGCATGTGCGAGCTCAAGCCCCTTCCGATCACCGGGTCAGCTCAAGGAGCTGCCTGATGATTTCGAGCTGATGAGAACTATCCGCAACTCGTTCGAGCTCATACTCCTTTAGCTTGGCTGCATCAGCAAGGGTTAGGACTCCGTTGCGGGCCAGGTACTCTCGTTGGCGCGGGGAGAGTGCCGCAAATTCGCATAGAGGTGTCGACAGACTGAATGGCCTTTCGCCCAACACACTGAAACCACGCGCCTAAAGCCAGCGGATGACGCGAAGCGTTTCAATCTCTGCCTGCTGAATTAGCCTTCACTCTGACTTGAATCGCTCTGCGTTAGCTTTAATCCACGCAATCGAGGGCTCACGACCATTGCTTGCAAGCGCTCCCGCTGCATAGCCGTCGGGGGATCGCCTTAGGCACTCACGCAGAAAGATCCGTCGTACAGTCGTCGGTGCAACGCCTGCTTGCTCCGCCACATGAGATAACGCAGCACCCTCGATAACCGTGTCGGAAATGGCTTCGTTCCTATCTGCTTTACCCGGCATCGGTTACCTCGCTTGCATGGCTATATCGCGCGAGATGCCCCGCGGTCGATTGCGGACTGGGAAGATACTCTTGATACGCGCACCGGGATCAGCTGCCTTGGGTGCGAAGCTCAGCCTTGCGCGCCTCCAAGCCTGACAGGAAGGCTTTGCGAGGAAGGGCAGGCGAGATAGTCGGATTGGCCCGCGTCCAATCCTCATATCCCTGGCAGCTTCCAGACTGATCACAGCCAGAATTGATCGTTTCGGTGATGTACTGGCAACGGTGCAGGTCTTCGGTACCGGCGTTATAGACGTAGCTGACTAAGCCATACGCACCGATCGCTGGGGTTGGCTGAGTCTTGGCATCACATACAGCTACAACCATCGCAGCCAAAAGCTCTTTGCTATAGGCCAGGGTCTTGGTGTCGTCCCCAGCCAGAGCGTTGGTGGCAATCAGGCCGAGCAATGCAGCGCAAATAAATTTCATCGTTGTTTTCCCGCTCAGCTCTCTTGGTCGGCCAGGCTCGGCTCGAACGTCACGTTCTTTATTGGCGTCCATTCAAGGCCTGCGCGATCCAGCAACACGCGGTGGTTCATCCAGTCGATACCCCACACCTTGTAGGTGCCGGAATCACCTTTCACTTTCGCCGTGTAGTTTGGGGCTACCGGCATGTTCCCGTACTTACTTTTGTTTGTCTTGGCCGGTTTCCTTGATTTGACGATAGTCAGTCCTTTAGCTGAGTGCTCCAGGCGGGCTTTAGACTGGTCAAAGGACTCGCCCGTACTGACAGATTTCGCAAAGACCTCGACTGGCGAGTACCCGCGTTCCGCCCGCACCTTCTTTGCCGCTTCAGCCATAAAGTCACCCACAATGTCTGTAAGTGCCCATATGATCGCCCTTGTTTCTGGCATTGACTCAGAAACCCAGTCATCGACCATGTCGTCGCCGTCAGTGTTGAAGCCGCACTGAGCGCCAAGCCATAGAGCCCACTCGCCATAGCGTTTGAATAAGGCAGGGATTGCGATATAGACGCGCTCGCTCTCCGTGCGGACATACGCTTCATCAACGCCAGACAGCAGCATTGATGCCATTTCTTTGGCGCCGATTTGGCGGGCTTCCTTGGCGAGGGTTTCTTCCAGACCTTCAGTAAGCAAATGCAGATCTAACCAGCCATCTTGAGCTAGTCGGTTAACCCAGTCCTTTCTCAGATCATTTGGTTGCATACTGGTTACCTCGATCATTTTCATGACGCCCGTAGGCCTTCTCCCACTCTTCCCAGGCCTCCCGTTGAGTCCGCATGGGATGCCCAACTATTGGCGTGAGGTGGTCTTTTGAGCACTTCGCTCGCCAATAACGCGCCCCTACGCGCACCATCATTGGGGGAAGACCGCAAGTCGGGCATTTCGAGCGGCAACTCTCTGCCATGATTGGTTTCCTATACCTTTAGACCTTGAAGCTCGGCCTCAACCATTACCTGGTAACCAAGGGCCTCAAGAGCCGTTTGATATTCAACGCTGACCTCGCGGGCTTGCTCCGCGGGAGAGGCGGCGCCAGGTGAAACGTATGCCCTGCGAGCGGCCCCGTATTTGCCTATTGCTGGGAGCTCGCAATATTGATTGACATAGAGCCCCCTGTAATTCGCGGCATCCAGCACTGGGGCCTACCACTGCGGCCGAAACATAGTTTGACACTGCCAGGCGCTCCATCGAAAAAGCGCCCTGACGACCAAAAACATAGTTTGACACAAGCCTTCAGTGATTTCGGGGGCACCGGCCTGATAGGAAATCCAGGAGCCGGTTTTGGCCGCGCTCCTGTGTCAATCTATGTTGTCTTGTGTCCAACTATGTTGTTCCCAGCCAATTGCTTCCTTCAGATTTTCCGTCAGTTCAAGCTGCATGCCGTTTTCCTATACAATCTCATTGAACAGACAGGTAACAAACTCCCGATGGGGGCCGTCAGCCGCCTGGAGCAATTCGTTAGCCTGTCCGGAGAATCGGATATGGAAGAATTCACCGTCAAACTGCCATTTCTCGACGATCACGCCTGAGGTAATGCACCCAGGAACATTGATGTTCACTGTCTCGCTGGACAGGAAATTCAGGTGATCGATCAAGGCATCGATCGGTAGTGAGCCCTTGGCATTGCCTTGCAGAGTTCCCTGTAGTGTCACGGTATGATCCTGTTTACTAAGAGATGCGCGGGAGGCGTGATCATGCTTGCCGGAGTCACCGCCGCCCGTCGCCCTTCCTATTAGCGCTGTTCAACGTTTCCAGCCTGGCCATTTCGTCTGCCCATTCGGCATAGGCATCTTCTTCAACGCAGTCTGGACGCTTGCGGTTATGGAGAATTTCCTCCGGGGAAATTCCTAGTGCCGCCATGACGCTATCGAGCACATCAATTTGCTCGCAACGCCTACCTTCCAATTGAATGAGTGCAGCTGCATACGTCGCAAACGTGCGCATTGTTCCGAGGCCAATGTCCGGTAGCGATATTGTAAAGCTTGTCCTTTCAGGGCCACCATTTGGCGTCTTGCTGGCTATCTCTTTGTCCATGCCGGTTTCCTAGACAAACAATGGCAGCTTGTTAAAGCCGCGGGGCAGGCGATTTCGGCCAGGGAGCATGCGCAGACGCATGATCCAGAACTGTTTGTGCTTTCCACGGGGCGCCGGCGATGTGTCGTAGACACCCAGCTCAACTTGGCTCGGCATGAGGCGGGTTAGACTTTTCTCTTTCATGGTCTGTGTCCCTGGAACTATTGGAAATCGAGTCCAACCTGTGGCGATCTGACGTGTAATCCAGACAGAACCAATCCGCCACCCCAGGCATGCTATAAGAGCGCAACCGACAGGCCCGAATGACATCAGCTCGCGCCAATTGGACTCTAGCCATCCGCTAATGCCAGCGAACCTTGCAATCGCTTTGGCCTCTCCCATAGCGGCAGCGCTGCCTATGACAGACGCTGCAAACATGGCAATGACGGTAAAGATGCCAATGCAAAACCTAATACTCATTCCCATGTTGATTCCCTCGAACAGTTCAGTCATCAGCCTGACCGTTGGCCAAGAGCGCGTTCAGCACGGCTTCGTCATCGTCGAAGTAGCCGTCTTCCGCAAGGCCTAGATTTCCGTCCAGAATGACGCAGACGGCCAGAGCGGCTTCCGCTGGATCAGCACCGTATTCACGAATCACGCGCTCGATCTGCTTGCGCAGAAGATGAGCGGGTTCCGCCTGGCCTACGCCACGCTCAGCAGTCGGATTAGGCAGGCTCACAGGGGCGGGAGAATCAGCCAAAGGGTTGGCATTGACGGTGGCGCCGGATGTGGTGCGAAATTTCATTTCCATGCCTGGTTCACCTACTCGGTTCGGTTGGAACGGCCAATTGCTGCCACTCACTAATCGAAGCCTGACCTGCTGACCGGTAATGATTTCCTATCTTGATTCAGCAGAGAACGTGCGAAAAATCTTCGTGGCACGGGCAAGAGCACTGGCATAGTTTCTCGACCCGTGCGTCACTCCAGCCAGCAGCCTTCTTTTCAGCGACCAATGCATCGAGGCGAGCTTGGTCGATCTGACCCTGCTCGTTTTTGAATTTCCGCCTCTCAGCCCCACAACACCCGAGCATATTGCGTCCTGCTCTCCTTGACTTACGGCTTGAACTGCTCAGCCCAGAGCTCAACCTTCCCGCCGAGCGCTTTCACCTTCGCTGCGCGAGTATGGGAATAGTCCACGCCGAATTGATCCATCCAGTCGATAGCGGACTGCGCGATGCTGATCTGGCGGCGAAGCTCTGACTTCGAAGCGGACTTCTTCATTGCCAAATCGCTCACAGTCGCGAGCGTGCAGTCGGTCAGATATGCCAGCGCGTCTGACGTGTCTCGTACCTGATGCTTTGACATGGTGCTTTCCTTGTTCAGTTAGATCCGTGCCGCGCAAGCACTTCGTCAATTTCCGCCAGCAGCTTGCTGTGGCCAAGATGTTCGTGCCGCCCCTGGATGGCCTGCATCCCCTCAACACGGCTCCTGCACTGCTGTAGCAGCCCAATCAGTGCATCTTGCTCAGCAATCAACGTCGCATAGGTCGCGCCGGTCAGGGCATGCGTCCCACGCAAGCCGGCCACGCGCGCTTCGTTCTCCTGCCGCAATTGATCTTCGATGCCATCTACAGGGTTCGTTTGGCTCATGGTGGTTATCCTTCTTAATCTGATGCCCTGTGGTGGTAGGTGCGCCCCTGCGGTTTCACTGGGAGGGCTAGCACCCAACAAACCGTTTGACGATTTCCATGTGCGATGTATCGATTTTCAACTGAATTTCAGGTGATGTGTACCTAGCATCTCATGAGCTGCAGCACCAGCAAGTCCTACGACGCATAACCTAGGCAAGCTCGTTGCGGATGAGCATTGGCGCTACCAGTGCCAGAAGCCCCAAGAATATGTAAGCCCCCACTGCTGGGGGGGAGGTCCAATGAACAGTCGGCTCTGTTAATGCTCTGTAGATTCCATAGCCCCCGGCGGCTGCCAGCAGCGAGCAAAGGCCAAAAGAGATAAAAGCCAGGAAGTAAAATTCAGGCTGTTTGCTCATAGATTCTCCTACAGCTTTACGTTGATTGCGAACACCTCGACTGGTTCCGCGCCGAAATGCGGATGGGTAATCGTCGTCACGCGGTATCCTTTCCAGGGTAAAGACAGCCGGCGTGCTTTATCGCCGCGTGCTGGGTAGCCCTTGGTCAGTTCAACGCGGTCATAGGTTCGGCCCTCCAGACGCTTGCGCCAGTAGGGCGTCCGCAGCCGGAATTCCTCGGGCTTGTTGCCCGACTTGATCGCGTCGAAGTACTCGCCCTTCAGGGCCAAGGTCAACGTGGCCATGTCTGTTTTCCTAGGCAGCGGCGTGTTCAGTGACGACGGTGCAGTGATCCAGGGAAACAGCACCTGAAACATTCTCCACCATGATGACCGGCTCGCAGCACATGACGAATGCCCGACCGCAGGTTTTGGTCTGGATCGTCTCACCCGATCCAAGGCGATCTTCGTAAGTAACGGTGACGCCCTCCTGGTGCTCGGCGTTCCAGTCGTAGCACTGAGCCTTGGCAGCGGCTTCTCGCTGGCGAAGCGTCATGCTCTTGGGTTTCGGTAGCGGCATGCCTCATTCCTTCGATGGCGGACGCCAAACGGGCATCCTTCTACGGCCTCGGCCCCACAGATGCGGGGCTTGGGCATTACAGGGGAAGTTTCCTTGAACGATTACGCCAGGGTAACTGGCTTGATTGGTGATGGCTTCACAGGGCTCGCAGGCCCACCGCCACCAGGATTTCCACCACTTGCGGGAGGCTCGCCAAATCCGTTGTACATTGCCTCGTTGACTTCACGGGCGTACTGCATCTGGATTACTTCTGCCCCCGTGCAGCTATGCTGACGCCAGTACCGCCGAGCTTCGCACCAGTTCACCAGCAGCAACGGGAAGCGACGCCTTTGAGCAGCAGCCATCAGGCTCGACAGGAAGGTATCCCAGTCACAGCAGCGGCGGTCGATCCACGGGGCTTTGCGCTTCTTGAGGGCCATAGCAGCGGTTTCCTCGTTACTTCAGGGTCAGGCCGGTCAGGTCGAAATACTGGCTCGACAGCACTGCCATTTCCGTCCGCATAGCCGCGATTTCGTCGTCGCTGAAGGTGTTGCTGTAGCCAGCGGCAATCACGCGGTCTTTCAGCGTGTCGAATTGCCCTTCGATGCGGTTGGCCTGTTCTTGCTTCTCAGCGAATGTTGCCTGGGCACTGCTCATGCTGATTTCCTCGAACTATTCCGATTGAATCCCGCAGGCAGCAAGGGCTGCGCGGTTCCGCACAATCTGATCGGGGCGCATAAGGTCTACAAGACCCGTGTCGCGCATCATCGAATCCAGTGCCGCTAGGAGCGTGTCGCGCTGCTTGGTCAGATCAAGCAATTGGTAGCCTACAGCGCTTACCAAGCCGGTCGCTTCCAGATCGCCTGTATCAAGACCCTGACAGGCGTTGACGCAAGCCACAATGCGGCGGGCGTTGGCCTCATCTTCCGCATACGATCTGGAGGTGTCGTTGAGCCCTGCGGCTGGATTGAACACCCAGGCCACGTCGCTACGAGTACCGATGACAGTGATGCACTGGTCGGGGCCATATCCAACCTTCCAGGGCTCTTTCGTATGCTCGCTCATCTGGAATTCCTTTAACTCTGTGCTTTTCGGATCGCGTCAGCGGCAATCTTCTCTGCCTGAACCTGCGGGGCAAGCATCAGGCGTGGAGAGTTGACGATTTCGACGCACAGCGATAACGGCCCCTCCCAACAGGAACGGGCAGAGGCCTAGAGCTGAAATGCGCACCAGAAACTCGCCAAACTCCGGGCCATAGCTACCAGGCCAGCCAAGGTAGGCTAGGTAGAGAACAAAGAGAGTCCAGACCAGTACGATCCAGAACTGTGCAATACGAACCCCTCTGCTTTGCATGCTGATTTCCTAGTTAAAGAAGATTTGGTACAGACCCCCAGCCAATAACGCCTGCGAACCATGCAAAGAAGACAATTCTTTCCGCCATGCTGAACTTGCGCTTTGGGGTGGGCGCATCCTTGTTACTTTCCATCGTGTTTTCCTCGGTGTTCACTAGGGGTTCAGCGTCTCACGGGTCGCCGGAAACGCAAGGCCATCTTCAATCTGGCTTCGGTGCCACCAGCCCGTTTTCCTCGATCACTCTGCCTGGACGACATAGGCAGCAACTGCCTGGTGTTCAGGGTAAAGTATGCGCCGAACATCCTTCTCGCTTACGGACAGTTCGACGATGCTCAAGCGGTCGAACTCGCCGCTCTGTTCGTACTTTTCCTGCTCGGCGTGGAGATAATCGGGATTGTCCGACTGACTGTTCTCATCCATGCAGGCAAGAGCCTCCAGGGCGTACTGGCCGGGGTAGTCGCATTTGCGCTGGCCAAACAGGACATACAGATTCATGGTGGTTTCCTAATTATCCATCGATTGGCTGGCGCCAGATTGGTAGCTCAAGGTGAGTGAGCCTTGGAACGCCTTTATGGAGCCGATCAGGAAGACCACTGCCGGCACCACAATGCATAGAATGAGTGGCAGGATGTCCGCAGGCGACAGCAGCAATACTCTTTGAACAGCGACGACGTTCTGAGTGCCGATGGTAAAAAGCAGTACTGCAAGAACTAACAGGACGCTCCCTAGTACCCCATTTCCAAGAACTTTATTCATATTCGATTTCCTCGAACTACTTAGCTTGTGGCCGAAGCACGTATTCGGCGTGACATTCGCAGCAATCCACGCCAAAGGCTGTGATTGGCGAGATTGCGAAAACACCATTGGTATTCACCAAGGGCCAGTCTTCAGCCTTGTGCTCGTTGGGATGGCCGCACCAAGGACATGGAATAGCAATGGTGCTGACACCTGGCGAAACCACAGGGGCCACCTCCGCCAACGCTGAGGACGGCAGTTCAACTTCAAAGCGATGCTGACAAAAGCGACACGCATAAAGACGGAGATTTTCAGGCAGCATTTCGCCTTCCTGAGCCTGCTCTGAAAGAGGGCTACCATTCAGGCCCCTGCACGAGGGGCAGAACGCATTAAGCCCGCCGCCGTAGCACTCAATGTGCCCCGTGATGCGATCCAGTTTCATGGTTGATTTCCTAGATGTTCTCGGGTTTGCGGGCGGGGTGATTGAGCTTGCACTCGCAGGATTTACTCCCAACCAGCGCCCTCACGAATAATCCGAATACAGTTGCCGGAATGAAAGCGCCAACAATCACCAGAATCCATGGGTTTTCCATGAGTGTGGGATGTGTGATTTCGGCGGCTTGATGGCCAAGACTTGCAAGCCAGAGCACAAAGCCTGGTGCAACAGGAGCCAGCACCAGAGCAATTAACCAGCGAATAGGGTTGCGACCGAGCTTTCTCATGGGATTTCCTCGAACTATTCAGCCCATCCGCATGGCGGGAGCAGGTTGCAGATACGGCTTGGCGATAATCTCTGCCTGAATGAATTCAGCGATCAGTGCGAAGTCTTCCAGGGCTATGGCAGCTTCGTCCTCATCACAGCTACACAGCGAGTACAAATCATCCACTTCCATTTGAGTCGCGGCACATTTACCACCTGCAAGCCGGCTCCAGAAATTCAATGCCTCGGCAACGGCATGCACGCCGTTGGCATCAAGGATCAACCGCAAATCGCTGTTGTACAGCCCGCTGTGAACGGGCATGCCTGCTGCATCAGTGATAACTAGGGCGGAATCCAATCCAAGTGCATCTGACAAAGCAAGCGTCAGCGCATGACATGAACCATGAGCCAGCTCCATCAATGCCGACTCAATCGAGGCGCTGCGCTCTGAGTAAGACGCCGACAGGGCAATAAACTGCTCGCTGTCCTCGACGGGCTCAGCGAATGGCTCAAGCTCCCCGCGCATGAATGCTTTGGCCAGCTCAATCCCAAGATTCATTCGTTTTTTCCTACCTGGAATTACGGGAAAGTTTTGCTGCCTGCTTGCGGTATTCAGAAGACGTTACGTCCATGTAGACGAACGCCTCGCGCTTATCAGGCACGACACCTTCCGGTGCATTACCGGCCTGCTGGGCAATCTTGAAAAGCTCTTGAAGGCGCATGGCTCGGTTTCCTAATTCGCTGTTGGCTTCCTGTCACGCTCACGCAGGAACGCCTTGATGAGCGTTGGCGCTATTCGCTTGCAGGATGCCCTAAGTCGTAGGTACTGCAAGCGACCACTGCGCGCAACTCACTGTCGCCGGGGTCAAGCTACGCCCTGGAGCCTTGCGATGCTTTCCTGATTGCAGTTAGTACGGCCAAAAATCGATGGAGCAATCGTTGGATCTCTGGAGTTCCTCAGCTTGTGAGGCCGTAGACCTGAATCCAATGCAGACATAAACCCGGAGCCATCAATCAAGAAAGATACTACGCAGATGGGATACTCGACCCGGGGTCAATTCTCTTGGGGGGAAGACGCAGCCTTCCGTGCCTCAATAGCGGATAGGAAGGCTGCGCGAGGGAGGGCGGTCGAGATAGCCGGATTGGCTAGCGTCCAATCCTCATACCCTTGGCAGTTTCCAGACTGAAAACAGCCAGAGGCGCTCATCTCTATGATGTACTGGCAACGGTGCAGGTCTTCGATGCTGGCGTCATAGACGTAGCTGACTGAGCCATCCCCACCAACCGCCGAGGTTGGCTGAGTCTTGGCGTAACATACAGTCGCAGCCATCGCAGCCCCAAGCTCTTTGATATAGACCAGGGTCTTGGTGTCGCTCCCAGCCAGAGCGTTGGTGGCAGTCAGCCCGAGCAATGCAGCGCAAATCAATTTCATCGTCGTTTTCCTTGGTCAGATTTCGGTGCTACCAACCCATTGGGTGCCAAGGTAGCCATCCGCGCCGTCACGGGTGATCGCTTCATGCTGCACGGCAACGTCCAGAAGTTGCTCATGCGTCCAGCCGGATACCGGCGCTGTCACCGTTGCCAGCACGTTGCCGGCGAGCGAGCGGATTTCGAAAGCCTGGTGCTTCACTGTGGCTAGCAATTCCGGCTCTCCTGGTCGCTGATCTGTAACGAGACTTAACATGGCGATTTCCCTGAACTATTTGCCCTTTGGCCAGTGCTCAGAAATGAGCGCCTGGATGGCTTCGCTGTCGCCAGCCGGGATGTGGATTGACCAATAGGTCGGATGGCCACCACAAACGTCTGCGCTGTTGTGCCCTACCCACAGGTCTACACGGTCAGAGTCGCGGTAGCGGGACTCTCCGACGAAGATATATTCCCCGTCGCACATGCCGCCATCCTCATAGCGCTTCAGCCAGATGCGATCAGTTGCTTCTGCGTCATCCGCTTCATGCGGTTCGATTTCGACCACATCTACGCCGTGGGCCTTCAGCGAATCAGCCAGCTCCTGTGTTCCCGCAAATAGGTTGCTCATGGATTTCCTATAGCGCGTCAGGGTCAACCGCGACCCACGCTTTCGCACCGTTGTAGTCGTCGCCGCCCTCGGCCTTGAAGACCAGTCCGGCCTTGTCCACGGCGTAGGCGCCTGGGCGTTCGCAGTTCGGATCGCGCAGCTCATTCTTCCAGCCGTACACCTCACCTTCCCACACCAGAACGACGCCCTCGCGGTGTTCCTCGTTGCCTGCTCGCCACTTCGCGGCGGTCGAGCGTAGCGCCTCGATCAGTTGTGCCATGGTCACGATTTCCTATGAGGTTCGAACATGCTGGGCAACGACGTATTCACGGGCAAGGCCTATGCTCCCCATGAAGACCTGACCAACTACGAATGCAAGTGATCCGGACCCGTCCCACAGGAAGAAGGCGTAGGCCAACCCCATCACGATGCAAGCGATCCACAAGCAACGCATGAGGCTGGCTGATTTCCAGAGTGCCATATTGTTTTCCTCGTTACTCAAACAGCGCCTGGACGCGGGCCAGGGCGTCTTCGATTACTACGTCAGGAGCAGCCTCGACGCGCTTAGCGCCGCGAGCCTCAAGGTCAACCGAACGAATCTGGTTGCACAAGATCACGCCCTGCGTTTCGGTTCCCGTACCGCTCAGCGTTACGGCAAAACCGGCGTAGCGGGCGAAATCACCACCTTGCGTAATCGGCGCAATCACTGCAAGGCCAGTCGCGTTGTAGGCTGCTGGGGTGAGTACCAAGGCCGGGCGGAAATCGCCCTGCTGCTCACGGCCTGCCGTTGGGTTCAGATTCAGACGCACTATGTCGCCACGACCGTACTTCGCTCGCCTCACGCTTCACGCCCCACCGGCTGCATTGCGTTCCAGGCGGCAAGTTCAGCCGGCTCCGGCGCGCTCAGATCGCACTGGGCCATCAGGTCGGCCAGGTTGTAGTGCGGCTTTGCCTTCGCGGGCTTCATCGTCAGCGCATCAACGCTTGCCGATACCACTCGGAGCACATCACCTACACCGAGGCTCATTTGCTTGAGCAGGGCGGAAGGCATGCGGATCGCTGCGCTATTGCCCCACTGCTGAATTTTGACTTCCATAAGCCACCTCCGAAACGTAGACACATTGTAGATACTAGGCTGGCTAACTGCAAGCTAAATGTAGAGCCTATGTATCTACAATGCCAGCTCGTAAGCACGCCGTATAGTCTCCTGATCGACAGTCAAATATGGTTTGCTGTGATCGAGGTGCTGGTGACCCAAAATCGTCTGCACGGTCTCCACATCGCCTGTTGCTGCCAGAACTCTGGCCGCCAGCGAACGCCGGCCACTGTGCGAGCTGCCGAGCTTGATCCCGGCTTGGCGGTAAAGCCGGCTGATCGTCTGCTGTAGTGCGTCGCAGGCCCGGTACACCTCGGGGCCGCTATCCAGTTCGCGGTGCTTAAAAGCCAGCTCGAACGCTTGGCCCTTGTGCGTCATCACCAGGCGCGAGTCGGGCCGAAGGCCTCGGTACTCATCCTCGGAGCTGACACCCCATTCGCGCCGTAGGCGCACGGCCATCCACTGCTCGATGCTGGCGAGGCACTTGGGCTGGGTCAGGTAGATATTGCGCGGGCGGCACCCCTTGGTTATCTCGGCCCGCAGGTACACCTCAGGGCGAATAGCGCCGCTTGGGTAGAGCACGTCGCTTACCTCCAGTAAAGCTAGTTCGGTAACACGGATGCCGGTGGTGTGGGTGAGGTACAGCAGCATCACGTCACGCTCGGCCATGCGCCCGGTAACGGATGCGACGCGGATCAGGTGGCGGAATTGGCTTGGTCGAAGTGATGCAGCGCGGCGGGTAGTCATGCGGGACTCTCTGTCAGGATTGGTGGCTAAAAGCGTTCTGTCCTGAGAGAGCTGGTGGAAGGCTCTTTCAACAGCCTACCACCAGTGTTCATGCGGTGTTCTAGGAAAATACGGTTCGGCACGCGGCTGCTGATCACGCGGAAATTTTGATCTCCGCTAGAGCTTGGTAAAATTCCATCACGAACAGAACTGAGGGCGCACATTACTCGGGAGAATAGTCATGGTTGTGTACCTGTTTTGCAGTAGCGTCATTGTCTTTCTGTGCTGTTATTGCTTCGCTCACGCCGGCGCAGATTCAGATTCCGTCCCGGACTGCGGAGACGATGAAGATTTCCTCATGGTCAACCGCAGCATCGTTGCCGATGCTTTTGCGTTTGATCGCCTGGGCGGCCCGCAGCTTTTTGATGTAGGGGAACGCATCGTGGAAATGTTCGACTGATTCCCTATGCGATTTTGAGCAACCCCAATATTCGGCTATTGCATCATTCTTTCCTTGTGTCAGATTCGCTCGTAAATGACCAACTCATAGGGTTTTTATGGGCTTCTTCTGGCGGCTTGCAAGCAACCTCGGTTTCGGTGCTTTCCTGTTCTTCGTTGGCAATATCCTCTCCATCGCTGGCGATGACGCCTGGTGCCGATTGGTTGGCCTGCCGTCTGGAGGCGACGGGGCGTGTAGCGACGGGACCTTAGTGCCGGCCTGGGTTGAGATGTTGTCCGCGGCGCTTATGCTTTGGGGCGTTGGGATAGCCCTCGCGTTCATCGTGAATGCCCGCTCGCACAAACTGCTACAGTACGGCGAGCTTGAGGCCGGCGATGGCGTGCCGGACGGAGAATTATCGCTGAGCCGTCAGGAGTGCACCTCGCCGCGTCCGCCTGCCGGCCGCACCGCAGCCAGCTCCAGATCGTTGAGCAATCACCACTCCCCACATCTACATGATCCCCTGGTTAACCCATTGCACCCACTCAGCCCGTTGTATGAGGAGGGTTGTGATTCCGAGTCGACCCGTCGCGCATCAGGCTCCAGTCGCAGTTTCGACCTCTGCACCAGCGACAGTGGATCTTCGCTAAGCGACTCCTGGTCGGGTGGCGACAGTGGCGGCGGCTCAGGTTGCGATTAACCATTGAGAGAGATTTATGAGGCTTGAATCCATCCGGGTCGGCGGACTCTATACCGACAACAAGCAAGGCATTCGTGAGGTGCTTGAAATCGGCCCGCATATCTGCACGTATGGGGCAGACCCGAACGCTATAGGTGTGCGCTACCGGGTTCTGGCTTCGTCAAAGCAGCCGGACGTCGGCAGCGTCAGCGAGGTGGAACTCAAATCCCTCGCCAGCTGGGCCAAATCCGCTATCTCCAATATCGAGATGAAGGCCTTTATTCTCCAGCAATCTGCTAAGCGGGTGCACAAGTACCTGACGGAGCCGCAGCGCGCATTGCTCGCCTCGCTCGGACCAGGCGGTGGCACGAAGGAAGAAGTCGGACTTGGTCGCAGCGAGTTGCGTGTCGCCAGGATGTGCTTTGAGAAGGGCTTGTTCGCCGATAAGCCTGAACCCGCGTTGTCGGACCGCCAGTTTTATGTCCGCCTCACATCCCTGGGAGTGGCCGTCTCGAAGTTAGTGCACGACGAACGTCCGTGACCGGCTTAAAGCCGGCTCCGCCGGTGGAGCGCTGAAAAACTGGCCAAGAACGCACGCCTACCGGTCGCAGGATTAGGCCGGGACCATCCCAGTAACATCAGGGTGGTGTTGCACAATCGAAGGCCTAGCGGCCAAGTGCCGGGAGCTGGCATCCGACTGCCCGGCGTTCGTTTGGACGTCGAATCATTCGCCCAGCTCGAAGTCGAACACTACCTTAGGCGCCTCACCCCATTGTTTGCCGAATGCCGCAACAAGCGCCTCTCGAAATTCTTCCAGCAGCGTGCGTCGATCCTCGGCGTCTGGCACGCCTAGATCCACTAGATAATCACTGTCAGCGCGTAGCCATGCGCCTTTGCCGGCGATGCCTGCGGCCGGATTGCCCCGTGTTGAAATATACGCCTCGTGGATGTTTCGCGGTATGTTGGTCATGCTGCTGCTCCGGGCTGATGTCACAGCAGCGGATCATATAGGCGCCGGGCCGCGTCGGCGACATCCTGCTCCCGCTCAGTTGACCCGGATCGCCAGAACCTCCACCGGGTCTGGACCAAAGTGCGGGTGCGTGATCGTTTGAATTTCATACCCGCGCCAGGGGCGCTCTATGATCCGGTCGGAGTCATTGCTTGCGGGATAGCCGCGCTTGATCCAGATCCGATCGAAGGTCTTCCCGGCCAGTCGCTTCTCCCAGGTGGAGCGCAAACGATACTCGAACCGCTTGCGCTCGGCCCTGATCTCGTCGAAGTACATGCCCTTGAGGTTGAGGTGCAGATCAGCCATTGCCGGTGGTCCTAAAAGAGAGGAGGGGTAGGGCAGGTGGCCCTATGCTGGCGTACTGACTTGCTTAGCGGCGCCGGCCTTCCTGCATCTACCTGCAGGGCGCCGGCGTCGACTGGCAAAATGGCGATCCGCAGGCGTCCGCTTCGATCCCCGTCCACCTGCAAGCGAAAGCGCCGCCTCGATGCAGCAAGCGAGAGTTCGGTTATCGCGTCACGGTCGAGTCCAGACAGCCATGCCCTTGTGGAGGTGAACGCAATGCCGCCGCACAGCGGGGCGAGCGCATGCTGGAGCGTACTTGCCTCCGGCACGCATTCCGCGAGCAGACCTGTACAGGCCCACTGGAGATCGCTCATCCAAAGTTGACGTTCAGTTGATCGCTGCATGGTACTGCTTGATCAGTACGTTGATCGGGTTGTCGGCAAACAGCTCCTCCGGCATACGGGTCACCTGCAGCTCACTGATCAGGTAGCCCGGCCCAGTCAGCGCAGTGAGCACGGCATGCAGTGCTGCGGCATCGACTGCGATCAGCCCCTCAGTGGTGGTCGGGGCAGCTTTCTCATCGCGTAAGCGCCGCTCACGCTCTCCACGTAGGCGGGTATTCGCCTCGTCCGACTGCCCTTTGAGCCACTCGGTAGTAACCCCCTCGCAGGCTGCGAGGCATGCCTTGATCCGCTCGGCGTCGACCGGGGCGCTGCCATAGATGAGGTTCCTTGCGTCCTGGAGCGCAGTGCTTCGGGGCTTGCCCTGACCATTGGCGGCTGCGATCAGCGCCTCAAGAAGACTGCGGGAGACGATGAATGCTTCGGGGTGCAGCTGCTGATCTTCATCGACCGGCAGCTCAGCTTCAATGCTGTCCACCAGCGATTCGCACATTGCGGCGGTACGTGCCGAGTAGGTGCCTGATTCGGGCACTACCGTGAAGTGGGTGCGGCAGACCTCAAGCAACGGGATGGCCTTGCGCAGCATCGCAGTCATGCGTAGCGACTTGGCTTTCAGGGCTTCCAATTCATTCTCAATGACGGATGGCATGTGGGCTCCAGGGTGACGGGAAAGACTGTGTGGATAGGTGGCTGGCCACGGCGCGGGCGGGGTGCCGGACAAAGGAAAGCCCGACACCTGGTCGGGCTTTCTTATTCAACCGCTGGCGGGTCAGCGCAGCAGGGCGATGCGGCGCGGCTCGTAGGCCTTGCGCGCCGGCGCTTCAGTGCCGGCTTTTTGGGCGCGCAGTTCGGCGTACTTGGCCTCTTGCTTCTTCAGGTGTTCCCAGCCGTCGCCTTTAGCGAAAGCGGACGGAGCGGCGACAGCGGAAGCCATCAGGGCGGCCAGTACGATGGCTGTAGTCTTTTTCATGTGTCTTTCCTCGTTGAGTTGAGTGTTGTGCGTAGCGTTATTTGCTGCACGGATGAATCCTAACCCGGTTCGGTGCGTCTGCAACCCTGAAAAACTGTTATTTTGTGCTTTCTATTCAGAAACAAAAAAGCCCGGAAGACCGGGCTTTGTACTAGGCGTTGCGCTTCAGGAACGGACAGCGGCCTTCAGTTTCTGGGCGAGGTCGGAGAAGCTCGGCTTGTCACCCTTGGCGCGGTCAGCGCGCAGCTCGGCGCGCTTTTCGTCCGCCTTCTGCAGGCGGAACCAGCCATCGCCGCCTTTCGCGAAGGCGGCCGGAGCGGCTACTGCGGAAGCCATGATGGCGGTCAGGGTAATCACTGCAATTTTTTTCATCGTTTCGTTCCTTTTTAGGCTTTTGGCGAAATCGGTTTGCACAACATAATGCTTATGCATCTTTAGTCCTTAGCAACAAAGCGACCGTTTATGTCTGGTTGGTCTATTTGTCTGCCGCCGATCTATGACGTAATGCTATGCCCTTTATTCTGTTATGCAAGAGCCTAAAAAACGTAATTGCTTAATCGATCAAGCTTATTGCTGGCCTTGTTGCTTGCGCTTCGCTGGCCCGGGCGCCACCTCCTCAACGGTGTAGGGAGCACCCTTCATGGCCCGCTTCATCCCTTCCTGGTTGGCGGCGAACTGGATGAACAGATCCTCCAGCGTCTGCTCCAGACCTTGGAAGTTCAGACCCTTCGGCAGGGCCACCTGGTCACCCTTGATCAAGCGCTCTGCCTCAACCAGCAACGACAGCGCCATGTCCATTTGCGCGTCCTTCTTCCTTGCTTCTTGCAAGTCTTCGGTTTCCAACACCACGCGCTCCTTTCCTCCAAGCGTATAAGTGACCCGATGAATGGTCTTGATCACGCTCCACCTCTAAAAATGGTTTATCTGTATGGCCTTGAATCCTAAACGTAAATGACTAAATGCGCTTTGCCGAATTCGTGAAAAACGGTTAAAAAGACGACCTAATACGGGCAAGCCCGCTTCATCGGAGACCAATATGCGTACTTTCATCAAGGCCATTACGTTCGCAGCCCTCGCGCTGCCCGGCCTGGCCTCAGCGGCCGGCGTTATCACCATGCACAAGGACCCTAACTGCGGCTGCTGCAGCGCCTGGGCTGACCGCATGCGTGATGCCGGCTTCGAGGTGGTGACAAAGGCCAGTCACGACATGCAGAGCGTTAAGCACGCTCACGGCGTTCCTGGCCAGCTCGCTTCGTGCCACACCGCGACGGTTGATGGTTACGTTATCGAGGGGCATGTGCCGGCTGCCGATGTCCAGCGACTCCTAAGTCAGCGCCCGGCCGTAACCGGGATCGCCGTCCCTGGTATGCCGCTCGGATCCCCTGGGATGGAAGTGGGGGGTCAACAGGAAGCATTCCAGGTCGTCGCGTTCGACGCCGACGGTCGGATGGCTGTATTCGCCAAGCACTGACCACGGCGATAGGAAGCCCGCGGCAGCCCAGCGTTGCGCGGGCTTTGTTGTGCTTATTTCGCGGTTATACGAGCTTCCTGGGCAGGACCATTCGGTAGCCTCATTCGGGAATATCGACAACCGAATCTGGAGTCTGGAACAGACATGGGAACAACACTTAAAGCGGTGCTTTTGGGGCTGATGATCGCGCCGGGACTTGCGCAAGCGGAGGCACCATTCGGCCTGGCCTGGGGCGCATCGGAAAGCAGCATTGCTGGAATGGATGTCAGCCTCACGCGCGCCCACGCCTCAGGGGGCATCGCGTCCTATGGCACCGCCCGGCTGCCTCAGAACATCTCAAATGCTACGGCCTATTCCCTGTTCGTCGACGAACAGCACGGACTGCAACGTGTAGCGATGGTGACGGAACCCATCAGTAATGACCTGGTTGGGGAGGAAGGCAAGCAGCAGTACGCCCTCATGAAATTGTCGCTCTCGCGCAAGTATGGCGCGCCACTGGGTGAGTTCGAGTATGCGGGCAACGGGTACCAGGTTATGCCGAGCGAGTTCTATGCCTGCTTGTCGCTGAAAGACTGCGGGGCCTGGGTGTCCGTATTCAACGGCCAGGCGGAGGGCGAGCGCGTAACGCTGCGCTTGAGCGGCATCGCTCCAAACAAGGGGTACCTCTCGATCTCCTATGAAGGTCCGAAGTGGAGCACGATCGCAGATCGGCTGGCAGGGAAAGGCAGGGGCGGTTAAGCGGGCCCCGGCCCGGAGAGACGAACCGCCGATTAGACTCCTTTATGTTCCGGGGTATAATTTATACCTACAACCATAGAGGGCTATAAAGCATGACCAGCCGCTTCGTTTTCCATCGAGCTTCTCTCGCGCAATCCATCATCGCCGGCCTCGCCGGAGAAGGGCTGCTCGACTACAGTTCGGGCCTTTTCCTCGCGGCGCCGCGGCGGACCGGCAAGAGCACATTTCTGCGTGAGGACTTGCTGCCGGCCTGCATCGAGCGCGACTGGGTCCCGGTCTACGTTGACCTCTGGAGCGACATGAAGGCGGACCCCGGCGTTCTGATCGAGACTGCGGTCGTTCGCGCCCTGCAGCAGTTTGACGGCCAGATCAAGAAGTTGCTGAAAGCCGCCGGAGTCGAGAAGATCAATTTGCTGCGCAGTGTGAGCTGGGATCTTGGGCGCGGCGCGCTACCGGCTGGCGCGACGCTAACCGACGCCCTGCAGCTACTGCACCTCGCCTCGGGCAAGCGAGTTGTCCTGGTTGTAGACGAAGCCCAGCATGCGCTCAATTCCGAGAATGGAGTGAACGCGATGTTTGCACTCAAGGCGGCCCGGGATGCGATGAATCAGGGTGCCGGAGCGGAGGATGGGCTGCGACTGATCTTCACCGGCTCCAGCCGCGACAAGCTGGCGCAACTTGTCTTGAACCGACAGCAGCCTTTCTTCGGCGCGATGGTCACCCCGTTTCCATTGCTGGGTGATGATTTCGTCGATGCGTATACGAAGGACATCAACTCCAAGCTCGCGGCCGGCAACAATTTCCAAACGCAAGATATGAAGCGCGCCTTCGAGCTGGTCGGCCGGCGCCCGGAGCTGCTTGCCGCCATCGTGCAGCGTGTCGCGCTCGGGTTGGGCGCGGCTCCCGATCTGGGCGAACTCCTGGAGCAAGGCGCAGCAGAGGTACAGGCAGGCGTCTGGGCTGAGTTCGAGGCAGCCTACAACCCCCTGACGACGGTACAGAAGGCGATACTCGAAGTTATGGCTACCTGCTCGGCGTCACAAACTGCTTTCGCGGCCTATACCGAGGCGACGGTACAGCAGGTTGGCGTCATCACCCAGGCGCTTGGTGGTGAGTTCAAGCCAACCGCCCAGACCATCCAGGCCGGCCTGGATGCGCTTCGCGAGAAAGGGCTGATCTGGCGTTCAGGTCGAGGCGCCTACGCCCTTGAGGACAGCGGTATGGTGGATTGGATGTTGATGCAGGCTGCGAATCGACAAGCAGGCGGCCGCTAGCAGCCCTGCAGGTTCAGAGCCTCATCGGCCGCAGTAAAGCACCCGACGTCACCCCAAATCTCAACATCCGGGCCGAATAGCGGACGCAACCTCATCACTGGGTTGCGTACGGTTCGCTCTGTCGATTCAGGGGAGCGAATCCACTCTCCTTCCCACACATAGGCCATCCCGACGATGCCTATGTCGCCATGCTCCTGTGCGGGAAGCCGGCCCCCGGCATGGCAAATGAAGAGCTTTCTCACGGGCGGTGCTCCTTGGTCGCGTGATGGGCCAGAGATGCGATCCGGCCTCACCAGCTCGGAAGATCCTCAGGGGCGATCTTCTCGGTCTTGCAGTGCTCTGCCAACGCCTGGATGAGCTCTTCCGTCGACTCCTTGTCGTAGACAGCAAAGCCTGCTGCCTCTAGCTCCGCTTGGAGCTGGTGGCGAGACATGCGCTGGCGGATGCGGTCGCAGTAGCTGCGTTCAAGTTCGGTACTCATGGACTGTCCTGGTTGTGCAGTTGCGGCGGCATAGTACTTGGTTGACGGCTGTCCGAGCCAGACCGCTAGGGTGTTTAGCTATCAAACCCGAGCCAGCGGCTAATCCGCCCAGAAAGACTTAAATCCTCTCCCTGATCACTCTTTTGCGTTGCTGCTGCCAGCGCCTGCCGGCAGGCCATAAGCAATCCCGGGTCCTGGGCCAAGAGCCGGTACACCGTCATGTTGGCCTCCAGTGCCGGCCGATCCAGCTTGAACCCATGGAACACGCTGATATAGCGCGCCACCGCGGCGCTGCGCGATCGGCCATAGATGCAGTTCACCACGATCATGTCGGCCGCATCGGCGATGCTGAAGATTCGTTGACGCATCGCGCCGGCGGTCTCCGGGAGGAAATAGCTGGCGTAGATCTTCGGAAAATCAGCTCCGCAGGCGGCAATAATCCCCTCGTCGAATCCTCCATCGACAAAGTGATGGAAGCTCACGCTTGCCCAGCGTGTGCGATCGATTCTGGCTTGGTCGGTTTCACCGTCCGAGATGGATATCAGGTGAGCACGCGGAGGCGGAATCAACTGCTCCGCTTCCGAGCGCGGCAGGAATACTACTTTCTTGTGGGTTGTCATGAAGTGCAGCTCTCACTACGGGAACGGAAGATCTCATAGCGTCCCTTGACCCAGGCACGCAGCTCGTCGTCGCTTTGACGCCCCATCCAGTCATGGAATGTGGCCGTATTTTCGAAATGGCTCCTGATGTACTCAGCGACCTTGCCGAGTTCTGGTCCGGCCACTCCGGTGACCTCTGTGATGAGCTTGCCGCTAAATCGCCGTTTGCTATCCACGGCACGCTTAACACGGCACAGGACCTCTGCGCAGTCGGCTTCCGCCCTTGGGAAGTGGGCGTAGATGCGCCGGCGTGCCTCCGTCCTGCTCAGGCGAATGCCGTTCGGCAGGGCCTCGCGGTGCTCCTCGCACCAAGCGATAAACCGGCCAAGTGCCGGGCGACTGCGCAAACGCTCTCGTTTCTTCGCGTTGTCGGGACGCTCTTCGAGAAATAGGGCAGGGCGGAAGTACGGCGAGCTGGCGACATAGCGGTAAATCTCGGCCTCACTCGCGAAGCCGGCGGCGAAGCGCAATGGGTCGTAGCCGGCAAAGCGCAACGCTTCGGCGTGATCCTGGGTCAGCAGAACTTGATGGTTTGGCAGCGGGTTTCCGGCAGCGTCGAGAGGCTCAACGCGCAGACCTTTCATGCCGAAGCGCACGCCGATCGAGCGATAGACCGTACCCATGAAATTGCCCAGATCGCCGTAGCTCAGGTATGCAAGGGCGAAGTCGAAATACCGTGTCTCGAACGGACAGAGGTCAATCTGCAGCTCATCGATATGAAATGAGTAAGGGCGGTCAATGAGCGCCTCTGCGGTGTAGCCGACGTCATTGGCAAGAGCAGAAGACAACTTGTTCATCTTGAACGACGACTCGCGGACGTCGAAAAGTTCGTCAACCGCCTCGTGCCAGTTATCCGGCATCGCGTCACCAGCGATCACCACGTCCATATCGCCAAAACTGGTTTTGTCGCCGTAAGACGGAATTAACGCAAATCGAACAGAGGGAAAGCGTGCGCTGAACGCCGTCGAGAACCGACGCCAAATGTCGAAATACTCGGCGCGTTCGTAACGTCTGGTAGTGGCTTTCTTTAATGCGTTACCGCCCATTCGACTCACCAATGAAGGACTTAAAGTTTCATTGTTATACATGAAAACAGGGCTACAACAAATCATGCTCATATGTGTGGCCGGGCTCGCTAAAAGAGCAGTCAACCGTGCGTCACCTTCAAGACATACCCGGTGTGAAACATGTCCGTCAGGCTTTTGATCATCTGTTCGGGGTCGGAATCGGTCATATCCAGGGCTGTCGATTGTTTACCGTCGGCGAAATAGATGTCGTAACGCCGATTGTTCTTGGGGCGACCGCGGTTTTCGCCACGCTCGCTGGAGGAGATTTGCTGCTGGGTGGTCATGCTGGTGCTCGCAGATCTGATTCTGCGCAACGCTACCTACCACCGCTGTACATCGGTGCCGTACAACCTATCCAAACGCGCAGAAACTCAGGGGTGTGAATCCGTTTCACACCCCTGAACAGCCCTCTAGCTCGCTGCGTGAGAGGCCCTGGACGCAGACCGCTCGAAAGGTGCGGGCCTGATGCTCACAGAGCGCCGCGCCGGGTTTTCGAGGCCAGCATCTCGGGCAGGCCAGGGCCGAGCCCCTTCGTCTTGCACCTGACTCAGTCGGCAGACGCAGGCCGAATCTGATTGGCCTGCTGGCCGGTCATGACGGGGATATCTGGCACATCGGCGCCAGTCATTTGAACCGGTCTGGCGGTGGCATGCTCGTACTTATCCAGAGCGTTTCCAACTCCGAATGCAAGAGCCAGTCCAACGGCCATGCCTGTGAGGAGCGATGCATGTCGCAACATGAAGGGGGCTTTCTCCCCGCTTGAAGGATCGTTCGGTTTCATAAGCAGTGGCAGTGGCCCGCGGTGCAGAAACTGAGTATCTGCCGGACGGGGCTGCGCTCTCCGGGTCGCCAGTGGTAGGGGGTGTTGCCGGCGCCGAGAGAGCAGCGCCTGACCCGATCAGCGTACGCGAGACGAATGCGCATTCGCGGCGCTCAAAACGGACGAAACGCCAAATAAGGCCGGACAATAAAAAACCCCGTAATAACGGGGTTTTCGACCGAGAAGAAACCGGTGGGGGCTATTTTGCCCCGATGGCGACCAGGGAGCGGTCCAGCAGATCACGGCGATCGGCTCGGACAACGAAATGGAATTGATCATCCGGCAGCGGTGTTGCCTGAAAGAATGCCGAATCGGCGATCAACAGGCTGGCCAGTTCTTGTGCGGCCTTGGTGCTGTTTACGGTGGCGGACGCGTTATCGAAGCTCATGGAGTTAGGTTCCTGCGAGGTTGGTAAGTGGCGCCACTCTAAGCCAAGTTCCCGGCCCTGCAAGAGCACTCGCTACGACTGGATGCTGTCTGCCTCCGGCAGTGAAACCCAAAGACCGCCGTTCATGGCAGCTGCTATTTCTTTGGCAACCGCCGCCAGCATCGAACTTCGCTTTAGACCTTGGACCTCGATTCGGATGGGACGATAAATACGACTGGCGTACACAGTTCGCCGCTTGCTGTCACCATGCGTCACGAAGCTGCCAATCGGCTGCCCTCGGTAGAGGATCTTGCCAGACCGGAATCCATCCGCGGCTAATTCGGCCATTACGCTTGCGCTACCGATTCGGCGCGTCATGCCATCACCTCTGCCGGTTCTGGGGCTGACGGCTCTACGGCTACCCACTCGTAGCGGTTCTCACCCCGGGAGTTAACGAGAAGTCTGCCGAAGCGGTCCCGCGCGAACTCACGCCGGTGCAGAACCCCGCGAAGGATCTTGGTCTCGCCGGCCCGTGGTTTCTTCCTGGGTGAACCCGACATGATGTGAACACGCATTTTCTAACCCTCTCGACGCACTTGCGTCATCTCGCGTTTGCAGTCGTCGACCGCAGCCTTGAGCATGGCGAAGCCGCCAGGATCGTAGGCATTGACCTGGATCTGTAGCAAGTTCATCGCACTGCGCGCTGCCGGCGTCTTCTGAGCCATCATGTGTTCTGCGACCGCTTGGTCGATGCCTGCGGCATTCTCGATCTGACACTGACTGGGCATCATTTTAGGCGCCTCCCTCGACCAACGCTTTGCGCAGGCTTTCGCGGCCTTTTGCTCGCTCCATTGCGTGGCAAATACGCTTGGTTTCGGCGTTCGGCGTGGCGCCGCTCATTGGTCGGCGGGACCAAAATTCGCATCCAGGCGCTTTGCTCCCTGTCTTCGTGCGGCTCATCGTTTGCCCTCGACAGCGAACGCCTGTGTACGTTTCTGAAGTTCGGTTTCGAGATCTCCGGCGATCATCAGGCAGTGCTCGTAGTTGTAGTTCTGCTCACCGCCTTCGGCGGGAGGGTGCTTCAGCAGATGACGGATCGCACCTTGCGCAGTGCGCAGGCAGCAGTTCCAGCCTTCAATGTCCCAGGTGCGCGGTCCAGAACGGTCGGCTGCCGATGGCAGCGGCGCATGGTCGGGCTCGGCGTGCTTGAGCGAATAGAGCAAGTCGCGGAGTTCGTCGGCCAGCGAGGCTTGCTCGGCGTGCCCGGCCTTCGACAGGAAAACCGACAGCTGCAGCGCCTTGCGTCCGGCCAATTCAAACGTGGTGCTTTTGTCTTCCGGTACCGATGCTGGTGCTTCACCACGATCGCGTGTTACGGGCGAAGCAGCCGGCAACACAGGAGTTTCCGGCGCAGCCTCCAGCAGGTTACGGTAAGCGCGCATGGCCAACGCGACATGAACCGATGGACCCTCTGGATCACCGCCAAGCAATGCGATCATTTCGGGCGTTGCCGTCTTGGGCATCAACTGCCAGCCTTCGGGCTGGACAGCACTAGCCAGCAGCGCGCGCAGGTCGTTGGCCTCGATCACCACCGGGCACACGAGGCTTTCCAGATGGTTCTCGCCCTGCGTATCCCAGTACCACGCCTCGCGCTCGTCGTAGAGACGGATGGTGTTGAGCTTCTGGCTTAACTCGGCCAGCAGTGAGTCCTGGCGCTTTGCGTGCTCGACCAGAGCGTCAAACTTGAATTTCGGTACGGTGACGGCCGGCGTTGCTGGTCCGGTGGGCATGGATCTCTCCTTGAGCAGGTGCTACAGCACCCGCTGATCAGTGGCTTTGATGGCACTATGCCCCAGAGTCTCGGAGCAGCAAGAGGGTCAGATATCGGCGTCTGCCGCGCGATTTCGACGTATGTAGTTCAGCCGCTTGCGGCGCCGGGTCATGCGATGCGCGAGGCACAGAAGCGGGAAGGACAGAGGGCTGGAGATCAGCAGTACCAAGGCAAGCATGATGCCGAACACTGCATCCAGCAGCTGGACCAGGGCGTCCCAGAGGTCACGTACAATGCGCCCCCAGGCTGGGTAAGTTGCCGCTTTCAGCCAGCCAAGGAAGACGATCTTGGCCACGCCACAGTAGTCAGGCTCGAACTGCTTTTTGGTATCCCACTGGCGCTTCATGTGCGCCCCTCCGGCGTCCCTTTCGCTGCGCACTGGACGCGCAGCTTCTCGATCCCGGCCACCACATTCAGGCCAGCTTCGCGGCCACCACCGTTCTCGTGCACCAGTTCCAGCAGGCCGTGCTGTGCCATGTAGTTGTCCACGATCTGGACATACGCCCAGTTCTGCCTCGCAGTTTCCGAAAGCTCACGGATCTCGTCATCACGCTGAGCGATCATGCGCACGGCGTCGACGATGCGGCACAAGGGCTGAGTTGACGAGTAGGGCGGCGTCGGCCGGTGCTGCTGGACAATCACAGTGGTGCCATACTTGGCTGCGAGCTCCGGCGAGGGGAATACGGTCTCCCAGCCAGCCACAGCCAGTTCGTTTTCGACTGGGATAGCGGTGGCCACCCGCTTTGCCAGCCGCACGAACGAGTCGGTGCTGATACCGAAGGCCAACGCCTCCTCGAAGGCGGATCTGGCCATGTCTTCCAGATCGAACGGATCAAACGCTGAGACTGGCTCGCGCTGCTCGGCGCGCTCGCGCAGCATGTGAGCGGCGTGGCGCTGCGTCTCCGCGTCGGCTTCACCGGCATCCAGGCGTTGCGCCACAAGTTCTCGGTAGGTCAGTACCTGCGGCGCGTCCCCTTGCTTTTCGTCCCGCTCGGACGCTGTGAAGCCAGACCTGGCTGCATCGCTGATATTCCCCGTTTCGGCAAAGTGCTGCAGAAAGGGCAGTAGTGCGCGGACCTGCTCCTGGGTGAGGTGCATGCGGGTGTTGAGCGACACATCTTTCGGAATGGGGTAGGTCACCCAGCCGGTGCGCTGATCGGTATCGACGCCATGCTTGGCCGCCTGCACGGCCATGATTTTCGGATTGGCATCATCACACCCCAGCCAGATGGCATCCTCGCTCGCAAGGCTGCTCTTTTGAAGACTGCAGGGCGCGCCGTAGTGATCGAGAAAGCGCAGGACTTCAAAGCCGCGAACGGTATGGCTCAAGGTTATCGGCTCGTTCGCGGCATTCTGTTCAGTTGACATCTGTTTTGCTCCTCGCGTGCTGCCGCCGCGACTCAGCCGGGCGGAATAGATCATTCAGTCTGCCTTCACTATGACCTACGTCGCCCGAGCTGCAAGCCGGTCCGCAGACAGCTGGAGGGGGCGGATTCAGCTCGATTCAGAACACGAGGAATTACTCGTCGTAGCTGGCGATCCTGGAGGAGATATAGGCGGCTAGGGCCTGCTGCCATTCGGCGTTGCCGGGCGCGTAGGCGTAATCTTCATAGAAGCGCACGATGTCCTTGTGGGGTGTGAAACGGAACGCGTCCGAGATGTCCTTGGCCAGCCCGGGATCGTTGGTAAAAGAACGCAAACCCTGTTCAAGATCTTCCGGAAAGGTGGTCTGCCGAACCCAGCAAAGCGCGTTGAGTTCGCGCGGACTGGCAGGGACTATCGTCATGCGATCGCGCAGCGCCTGGTCACGCTGCTGAGTCATGTCCTCCAGCAGCGTTCGCAGTTCGCCGATCACCCGATTGCGCGTGTCTACGCTGGCCTGGATTGCCGTGAGACCTTCGTTTGCCGGACCTGCCGCAGTGTCGGCCAAAACTTTATCACCGGTGCGGGCCAAGTCACCGGCCAGCGCCAGGAAACGCTTGTGGTGCTGGATTCCGTTGCTGCGCTCACGCTCAGCTTCGGCGACCAGCGCCAGGACGTTTTCCGGTGTGGCGAAGGTCATGAATACCCCCGCTGCTGCGCTGCCTGGGCCGGCTTCGAGTGCGGCTTCGGCCAGGTGCTTGAACTCGCTTATCTGCATGGTTCTATCTCCGATTCGGGTTATCGAATCAATGGGGCGCCGGCGTCAAGCCGCTTGCCTGGCTCGCGTGGCTTGCTTGGCTTGCTTGGCTTTCTCGACCTGATCCCGGATCATCTTCAGGATCGTCGCTTGTTTCTCAGGGGTGTCTTCCTCGACGTCTATCGAGTAATAGATGGCCGCCCCGAAGTGGCCGTTGTATTCGACCTTGGCGTTACGCAACAGATTGTTCAGTTGGTCGCAAAGAGAGTCGTTGCTTAGCGGGCCGCCATCCAGGATGTCTTCGGCAGCCTCCAGGGCAATGAAGTCTTCCAGTGCTTACCCGACCGCATAAGAACGGCGTGTGATTTCGAGTTTGAGTGTGCCATCGCCCAGCTTCTAATCCTCGAAGGTCGGCTCCTCGATATCGCCATCCAAAATGGCGACCATCAGCCACAGGCCGTCGCTCAACTGGCGCGCGGCCTGCAGGTCGGCAATGGCTGTCTCGGCGGTGAGAATCTCGAAGGAAGGACGGTCTCCCCAATTCTCGCCGGCGGCGTTCTGAACCTGATAACCGATAATCGCGGGGGCCTGCTCGGCGGGTTGGGTACTGGGCATTTCGGGCGCTCCTGGGGAGTGGATGTCTGGTTGCCACTATGCCCGGAGTCGCCCGAGATGCAATGGGCTACCAGCCCACGCGAGCCGCTTAGTTTGCTGCCTCGTCGGCTACCGGCTCGCGCAGCCGCTTGGCAATACTCCAGGCCCGACCGCCGATGTTGTTCATCGACGTCCGGCGCTCGTCGAGCCAGTGCTCGCGCCACTGTTCGCGCTTGGCCGGATCATCGATCAGCTCAAGCCCTTTTTCGAAGGCTTTGCGATGCGCCGCATTGCCGATCAGGACGCTGTCGAAGCAGTCGGCCAACTCTGCACGCCGGTTAGTCATCACTCGGTCGGTAACGTCGCTGAAGCTAGCGCCGAACTGCTGGGAAAACCACTCGTCATGACCGCCAAGGAGGAACAGCGGCACCTCAGCGTCGGTGTCGATACCGTGGAATGCATACTTGCCCTGACCGAGCAGGGTGCAGGTTACGGCGGCGATTTCAAGATCAGGCGCCTTGACGGTGTATTTGTCGCTGGGATTGATGATTTCGAAAAGCAAGATGGTTACTCCAAGTTCTACCGAGCGGGCTGATTGAGAGTGCGCGAGACCCGAGTCGGCGCGGCTCGCTGCTGATTGGTCCCAACTATGCGGGTAGGCGAGGTATTTGCAAGGCGGGGCAAGGCTACTTGAGCAGGGCTTTCCTGCTGCGCTCTCGGATCTCAATAGCCTTCTCAAGCGCGCGTTCGAAGTTGCCTTCCCAGGTGTTCACCGTTCCAATGTAGACGGTGGTGGTTTTCCGTTTTAGGCGCGTAACCTTGAACGAGTAAATGGTCTGCGTGCCGCGCCCTCCGCGGTTTAGCGAGGTGTGCACGGCTAGCGTGATCCCCACCGGTAAATCAGGCCAGCCCTTGTCGCTGCGATTTTTTTTGTAGTTTCGAACTGGCACCTTGAAGGGTCTGAGCGCCTTGTTGTGCTCGACCGCGGCAGCGTAGCTCTGGTTCGCATCCCCATTGAACGCGACGTCGAAAAACGGCTTTGGGGAAACGCCCGAACTTATTGGCAGGACATACCAGCCGTCGTCGGTGAGACTGCGAACGATGCCCAGCTCAGGTTCCGGCGCACGGCCCGGCGGGTCTTCCTTTGTGCCAACCATATCAGTGCTTTGTTGTCTGACCTGGACCGAGGATTGAAATCACGTCCTCCACGGGCATCTCGCCGCGCAGGAATGCACGTAACTCCGCGTACGCAACGCCTTCCTCGGACAAGGCATGTTCTGCCTGTTCGAGCAGCAGCCGCTGCGCCTCAACTCGTTTCGCCAGCGACTTGGCGGTTTCCTCCGCTTTCACCAGGTCGATCAAGGCCTGATAGTTCGTTTGGCGGCCGAGATTGGCGGCCGAATAGGCGAAGTCGGGGCCACGCGCAAGCATCGAATCCAACTTTGAGTCGTCATCGCCGCACCCCAGCGCGCCGCGCGCGAAGGCGGATACGACCTCATGGCGCTCGATCAATGCGTGCACGGCCGGATGCGTGACGGCCTTGCGAAGTTCTGCGAGGGAAAGCTCTGCAGACCCTGCCGGGCTGTACCCATGCACGAATTCGTACAGCTCAGCGTCGTCGAATTCTCCGGCCGGCTGGGCTTCTCCTGGTTTGGAGCTCGGTTCGATGATGCGCTTAAGAAGGGTGAGTAGAGACATATGCGATATCCTGAGTTGATCTCGTGAAACCCGCACGCAGCTAAAGCAGGGCCCGCAGGGCGTCGGTCAGTGCCATCATCGGGATGCCGAACAGCCACATGACGAAGAAGCCGCGAAGACCGTGAGAGGGTGATACGCCATAGGCTAGCGCGAGTAGACATCCAGTCGTGCTCGCTAGGAATGTTGCAGCTTCGCCGTCTGCCATCACGTCGCTTCGATCCAGCATCGCGCAGATGGCGATAACTACGATCAGTTGAAGTAGGAACTGGCGAAGCCGTTTCGCGTCCGGAGTGGACAGCGGTACCCCTAGAAAATCCATTACAACCTCTGTCGTTCGTTTGCTGGCGGCCTAGGTCGGTACGGTTAGCCCGCGGAGTGCAATGCATACATCTCACGGCAGATGGTACGAAACTCGTCGAGCGACATCGCCGGATCCTCTGTGCCGAGGTCGTAACCGACGTTCGTGACGTACCACTTCGAAAGCTCCTCGCGGGTCATTTGGTCGAACATCTGCGTTGTCTGTCCGACAGAGGCCGACACAGCAGCTGGCCGGGATTCTTGGCTTTGCTCCGGCCAGGCTGCAAACAGTGCGGCATCCAGTTTCTCGTCCAGCGTTACGGCATCCACATGCTGCCGTTCGCTCACGCAGTTTTCGACGTCGTCGATTTCATCGAGCAGGTAGCGTTCCCGATAGTTCTGCACCGCATCGCGCAGCTCACGCAGGGCAACCAGCTCTCGATACAGGCCAGCTGGAACGCGCGGGATCGCCGGGGCGCCGGCCCTGGCTACCATCTGCTCCAGCTCTGCCAGAGCCTTGCCGCGGTTGGCGTGCTGGCTTCGCTCGCTCTCGCTGACCGCTTCCAGCCCTGTCGGCAGGTGAACAACTCGAACGCCCGCCACCATCTGGAAGGTCCATCCTGGCCGGGTGACCGAGGAGTAGGAGCTGATGCGCAGATCCTTCGGGTCGAGTACTACCGGGCGCAGCCGCTCAGCTTCCGCGCTGACCTGCTGATGCGCTTCGGTCAGCGCGAGAATCGCCTCAGGCGTCGCAGCTTTCCGGAAATCTTCCAGATATACCGCCTCAAGGCGCTTGGCTGCATCGCGGTCTCCGATATACGGAGGGCTCACGCACTGGCGGGCCAGTTCATGCAGTGATTTGGATTCGTTGCTCATTGCCATCTGCCTCGCTCACGTTGTGCCATCTCCCGTTTCTTGGCTGCGTCATTGATGTCGATGCAGCGTTTGGATTGGCCCACTGAGCCGATCACCGCGAAACATGCGTCGCAGCGGTAGCCGATACCGCTACTGACGTCGAAAACGGGGGTTCCACCGCACGCCATTGCCTCCAGGGTGTCAGGCACGAGCGAACCGTCAACCGCGCGCGGCATCGCCTTGATCCTCCTCCAGCTGAGTCCGCAGGGGAGCGATTTCCTGTTTGGCACAATCAGGCCCGCATCCCAGTCGCGCGCAGCCGCCCGGGAAGCCTTCCCAGTCGTGGCCATCGGGGTAATCGGGCCCTTTTTCGTCGGACTGAATAGCGGTGGGCATGGTTGGCTCCTGGGGCGTGCGGAAGTGATTTAGGCGCACTATGCATGAGGTCGGCGGACTAGCAAGCGACTCCGCCAGCAGCCGGCGGTGAGCGCGCCGGCGCGGTTCAACAAGGTGATCAGGAGCCTTGTTTGGATAGTTCTGCCTTGCAGTCTTCATCTACTTCGGCGCCCAGGCAGTTTCCGAACTGGCATGGGCAGACCTTGCCGTTACCGGTTTTATCGGTCTGTGCTTTCTTCCCTTCCAAGAGCTGATTGATCCCCTGGCGAATCTTGCGCTCGTACTCCGCCGGATCGACTGCGCCCGCATTATCGGCGCCAGCTCCGACGTGGGAGGCCAAGGCGCGCAGCGCGTTGGCGAACGGTTCAATAGCGGATGCAGCTTGCTTGTCGACTACGGCTTCGGCAGGCGCCGTGACCAGCTCCAGCGCGGAGAAGGCGATGGCATGGACCTCATGCGCCGCAATCGCAGCCACGTTGAAACGGTACGCGTCACGGATCGAGTCCAATGCGTCGCGCAGGACGCTGACACGGGTGTCCTGTACCGACAGCCGGGTCCGCAGTTCGGCGACGAGTTCGCGGGCGGCCGAGGTGTCGTGCTGCGCAATCGCAGTTTCCAGCAGATCCAGCCGCACGTCCGTCAGCTCGATAGGCAGGGCAAGAATTTCTCGCGCCTTCCGTGCCGGCTCGATGTCCGCGGCGTACTTGTGAGCCATCGCTGGATGATCTTTGAGCCCGTGCCCGTAACGTGCCTCGACCTCGCTCTCGACGGACTCAGCCAGCTCGATCAGCAATTCGCGCCAGACGCGAACCATGGCAGACGGCTCGACTTGTCTGTCATGCCGAATGCTGCCGCTGATATCGCCCCTGCTGAAGCCTGCGGTTGCCAGGTCGTCTGGCCGCCCTGATTTGGGATGGAAGCCTGCTTTGCGCTCAGCGTCGATGAACTGCGAACGGGAGACCTCCCGTGCACCGAACAGCGTATGTGAGAGGTAGTAGCGGGCATCGCTCATTCTTGATCTCCTTGGCCGCAGTGGGCCGTACATGGGCATTTCTCGTCACCCGGCACGCCGTCGCCATCAACAACACAGCGGGCATTGGCAGGTACGGACTTCAGGTTATGAAGCTCTCCCTGAAGCTGGCTGATTTGCTGCTCGTGCGCGGTCTTTTCAGTTGCCAGCACAGCCAGATGGTCGTCACGGCGAACCAGGGCCTGCTCGCGGTAGAGGAAGACGGTCGGATCATCGCCGGGCTCTTGCGGAGAGGCCTCGTACCAGGCGCCAAGCTCTAGCTCCTCGGGCATGTCACACAGGTAGCCGGCAACCGGCACGCTCAGGACAACCGGCGGCATGGTAAGAGCCGTGTCCAACTCCCGTGCTTCGTCGATGTCGCCCAGTCCATGAAGGGCGAAGGCGTTGGCGATGCGCTCCAGCAGCTCGCGAGAAATGACGTGGCGGGTGTTCACGGCTGGCTCTCCTTGAGCTCTTGGATCCAGGCGATAAATCCGTCAAGGATCGGCTGGACGTTTGCATCGGACGCCCAGCCGGCAAAAGCGATAAATCCATCCGGCTTGAAGGTGACCGCTTCACGGTCGTCGAAGTAAAACGCCTTGCATTTGAGCGCCGCATAGCCGTTGCGGAACTCACCGCGTTGGCGGCAGCGGAGCGTGCCTTCAAGGTAGTTGCCTGCGGCCATGCGCTGATTGATCAGCGCACGTAATCGCTGAAGGCTTGACCGGGTGACAATGGCCAGCGACAGGCCGGCGTCTGCAAACGCCGCTCTGGCGTCGTCTCGGGTGAGGTGTTCCATCAAGCCTGCCCCTGGCGTTCGAGCGCTTCAAGTTCATCGTAGATACCGTCCAGATAGGGGCCGACGACACCGCGATCGCTCTCCGCCTGAATGCCACACCCGCTGGCGCCGATGGACTCGGCTACTCGGTCGACAACCTCTCGCCAGCCGGCCGGTACCGGGCGCCGGGCTTTCACCGGAAGCTCAGGAACCAAAGGCCCGAGATACTCGAACTCATCGTCCAGCTGCTCGATGGTGTAGCCATACGCGAAATCGTGGTCGGTGGTGTGCATGTGCAGGTTGCAGCACAGCTCTCCCTGATCCATCGCCACGCGGATTAGCGCAGCGCGCGCCAGGCCGTTGCCGCGAATCCAGTAGGCGCCGGGCTGGGTCGGTTTGGCGTGGGTCCAGTCAGGAGAGCAGGGGGCCGCGCCGCCGTACTGTTTGCAGGCGGCGTGATCATCGCCGTGAAATTCGCAGGGTGGGGTTGTGTGAGTATTAGTCGGTGTGAGGGGCATGATGACGGTCCGTCGCTGGCGGCGGCGTGCCGCGCTGTGGAGGAATCATGCCCCGGGCCAGTCGACTTGCAAGCGGGGCCCTACGGGGTGCATTCAACGACGCTGGTGTACACGAACGTCGGTTCGTCTGATTCGCCATCCGTGCTCGATTTCGGAGTCGCCGAGAGCACTTTGGCCGCAACGTGTTGCGAGGGAAGATTGTTCTGACTGACGACTGCCTCTAGGTGGAACCGCTTGACGCCATTGCGGCGCAGGCCATTGCGCAGCTCGTCGATACCCTGCTGCAGAATTTCTGCACCCCAACCGCGGCCGCGATAGGCCTCCGGCACCGCATATCCGATGTGGTAGCCGTGCTCACCTTCGACGATAGGGGTTGCTATGAACACCGCGATCGCCTTGACCCGACCGTGCTCCACCTTTGCATACGAGATGCGGGGTTTGTTCTCCGGGTAGTCGAGGTGCATACAGATTCCGGGGTGCACTTCGCCGCGGAAAGTCTCAATCCCGCGGCGGAAGGCTTTTTGAAACTCCTCCAGCGTGATCATTGGATCGGTCATGCTCATCTCATTGCTCCTTTGTCTGCGCCGGCGCCGTCTGAGGCGGCAGTCCCAACAGTTCTTTCGATTCGTCGATGTTCCAGCGCGCGTCGCCACACTGGAGGATTCCCGAGGTTGCAGCAGGGCCAAACGCTTCGGCGTTCTCCACGAAGGCATGCGCGGCACGCAGCTGCTCGGTGAGTGCATGTGCTCGGTTTTGTAGCTGCTTAACTGCAGCCACGATCTCCGCCCGCGACGGATCTCTCAGTCCCAGGGCGGTCGCAATCTCCTGCAGGCCGCGCAGGTGCGACCGGGATAGTGCGGCCGGCATCGTCGGGGTCTCTCGTTTCCCGCTGCGTAGCTGTTCGTTCTCGACCAGGAGTGCGTCGTAGTCCTTCCCCTGTACCAGCGGGATCATCTCGCGGAGTGCACCAGCTGGATCTCGCCATAGGCCATCCAAGCCAGGCGCATAAAATCGCGTCACTTTTTGCATGCTGCTTCTGTCCTGGCTCCCTTTGCCGCCTTCCGCTTGTTGGCGCGGATCATCTTCCCCCAGTCGGGCAGCTCGGCGACGCGATGCTTCTTAGCGCAGCCCGGACAAACGGGATTGTTGGTGTTCTCGTGCCAGTACCTGGTAGGGGCCTGGCAGAAGTGGCACCTCTCAACCAGTGAACCGAACTCGGCCGCTGTCTCCTGATCCTCATGAACTACAGGGATGGTCATTCACGCAGCTCCTTTACAGGCCAGTGCGCCGATGATGGCTCGAAGGTCAGAGACGCGCACGCTGCACTCCCGATCAGTCCCGGCATGGAGTTCATGAATACCATCGGGATCGACTCCGCGGATGGTTGCTCGCTCGTTCACATAACGCAGCAGGCGGTCGATAACCTCATCGAGTCCGCCGGCGGCCGGAGATGCTTGCTGAGCGGCGGCCACGATGATCGAGTAGAACACCGACTGCAGATCATCCGAACCGAGATCGCTTGCGCTGACACGAAAGCCGCGACGGTCCAGTGCTTGAAAGCCCGCATCGGCCAGCGCGTCCGTCCAGTTTGGCAGAACGATTGGGAGCTCCTCTTGAGCATCCTGCAGACGCTTGTAGATGGCACGCAAATCGGCCGCAGCAATCGATAGGATTGCGGGGCGGAAGTGCTGCTGGTCCAGCCAGTAGGCGAGAGCTTCGACGCGTTCGTGCTCGTCCTTACTGCTGAACACGAGTTTCAGACGCTCTTCAGCATTCTGGAGCGAGATGTCGACGCCGGCCTCGGCTTCGGCTTGTGCAGCCATAGCCTCGGCAGCGGTTGCGGCGGTGGTTTGGTTGCAAGCCGGGCACTCGACGTAAAACTTGTGGGGCGCCGGCGGAGGCGTTGGGGTGCGGCAGGCATGACAGGCATAGCCCGTGCTGCGTGGTGCTACGCTTGCCAGGGCAGACGGTCCATGACTTTCCAGCGCCTCGACCATGGCGTCATAGGCCGGCAGGTAAAAGGCTTGATCGACGCCATCGGCTTCGCATTTCTCGTCATACGCATCTTCCAGCCATGACGGGCACTGTTTTGGAAGGAGGACATAGCCTTCCGGAATCGCCAGAGGCGCCGGAGAGGTGTGCGTTTGTGGCGCTTCCCGATCGGCCAGGGCTTTCCTGAGACCGTCGAGCTCCTTGAGCATCACACGCTCCCCGGCGGATTCGTCCATCGCCTGCAGGTATGCCTGAACTGCTACAGCCAGTGCGTCATGTTCGCGCGCGCCGGTGTGCGAATCCGCTTGAGTATCCATCGGTCGCGGCTGCTTACTCATCGGCCTGTCCTTGCGAGCTGGAGCGCTCCGGGTATACGCCGGGCAGTGGCCCCATCGCCGGTTTGCGTTTTTGCTTCTCACGGATCTTGCTGATGATTTCCGGCCGCATGATGCGAGCCAGTTCGACTTCCGCTGCGTCGTGCATGTCGAGTCCCTGGGCCAGGCAGAGCGCGGCCAGCGTTACCATTACACCGCCCACTTCCTGCGACTTTTCACCAACAGGTCGCCCGTAGACGTAATCGACCAACTGGTGGGCTTCACTTTCGCCGCAGTCGCATGCCTGAACCAGCTCGATGGCTTCTTCGAGAAAACGATGGTTCCGCTCGGTCTGGTCTGCCGCGATTTTCTCGCCGAAGCACTCAAGGAGCCACGGCTTGACGCGCGCCTGAAGCGGCATATCACTCGCCTGCTGGGGCGTATCGACGCCCAATAGCCCACGCACCGCGTTCAGTTGATCTGCGCTGAAGGGAGGTTCTTTTTGGTACTGGTACTGACGTTTTGCCGCTTCCACAACGTGGCGGGTCGAAACTCCCATGTTGAACGTTCCGGCCCCGACTTTCGCTGGCTGGTCGAGCTTCGGCCACTCGAACGCTGGCGCCGAACCGGGATTGGCGAGCATCGAGTCGATGTCGTTCAGGAGCTGGCAGGCTGGGCATTCATCATCCCGCACATCAGGACCCTCGACGGCGTCAGGGCAGCTGCCGCGGTAAAGATGCGTCATCTCGCCGGCGGCCAGGGCTCGTGCACGACGCAGTAGCTCGATCTGTGCCGGAGTGCTCTGGCTGTCAAGACTGGACGGAGAGGCTGTTTGGCTGGTCGCGGCGCCGCACGCCTTTAGCAGCGCCATGTAGCACTGGCGGACGGTCGACTGCCGGCCCGTGATGGGATAGGAGCCATCCGTACCATCGCCGAGCGGCTCAAGGCCAAGCGCGAGCGACATGGCGGTCAGGGCGTCGAAGCTGGGTTCTAGGGGGACCAGGGCGTAGTTGACCGTATCCAGGGCCGGCGCCGCGTCCAGCAGGCCTCGGTAGGACTGCTCGATCTCCGCGCTGATGGCAGCATGGCCGATGACCAGCGCCACGTCTCCACCAAAGCCCAGCGCTGCGATCATTTCCAGAGTCGGATCTTCCGGCACCAGCCGGTAGCCTGCAGGCACAATCAGCCGCTGGGTACCGCGCACCACATTCCATGACTCGATGGCTTGTTCCAGGCTCCGGCAGCTTCCGGTCGATGAGGCGCAGCGGCTACAGGTCAGGGAGTGGCCGTAGGGCGCGACTGCTTCGTCGTCGAACAGGTACAGCGCATGGCCGCCACAGCCGCATTGAACGGCGCCGGCGACGCCCTTATTTTTGGCTATATGGGCGTCCGAGGCGGACGGGGAGTGAGGGCTGGCGTTGTGCATGTGGACTTTCTCCTGGTTGGCCTTGCGCGTTTCGCGTCGCCGTATGGCCGGTGTGATCTTGGGTAGAACGACTATGCCAGCGAAGAGTCGAGCAGCAAGGGCTCGACTCAGCCGAGCACCTTGCATAGTTCGCGCGCGGCGTAGTGATCCATCTCGAAATAGAAGAGATTGGGCCGGCCCGGCGGGCTCAGCTCGACGGCGATGCCCTCTTGGTACGGTTCGCCCATGGTGGTCACGAAGACGCGAATCTGCATGCCCTGGGCATTGGTACGATCGGTTGCGCAGATGTCGCGCTCGCTGTACTTGACGACGCCATACAAGGGACCGAGTAGACGAGCCACATCGGCGGCGAGCTGGGCGCTTTCATCCTTATCGAGCACGACGGATACGCTGGGCCCAAACGCAGCCAGGAGAAGCAGGGTGGTCTCGGCCGGACCGCGCACGATCGTCAGGTTGTCCGTTTGATTGCGATCCCAGCTTAGGATTTGGGTGATTTTGGCGTCGGTATGAATCTTCATCGGAGCGTCCTCTGTAGTGGCGCCACTTTGCCACCGCTCACCCACCCTGCAAGCACTTGCAAATTACCGCGTGGCGGAGGGCGAATTAGCGAGCCGAGTCTCGATCGCCTCCAGTTGCGACTATAGAAGCTGGACGCTGTCCATGTTGCCACCACTGATGCAGATATCGACCGCGAGGTTGAGCAGATCGGTCAGCTGCGGATCAGAGGTTGCGAAGTGATCGGCATCGTCGTTGACCGGTTGCCGGTGCTTTCGCATGCGGATGCGTTCCCTCATGCGTGAAAGCGTCCGCTCAATCAGCGCCTCCACTTCGGCCTCCGATACCTCCGACGCTTCGGCGGCGTCGTGCACACGACTGCCCGGCTGTTCGACGAGCCCGGCCAATTTCTTGATCAGCTTCGCCTCGCCCGTTGGTTCAATGTGGTCGCTGCCAATCAGCCGCTCAGACGCGAACTCCAAGACACTTTCACGCAGCTGCTCTTCCAGCTCTTCAAGCAGCTTCCCCTCCAAGCCTGTTTCGGCGAGCAGCGCCTGCATCTTTCCCCACCAGGACGCATTGGGCGCGGGCGCGAGTTCTTGAGCGGGCTCGAACACCCAGTGGCGCTTGACCCGCCCGAGAATCTCGCTGGCCCGCTCGAAGACGTCCTCCGGTACCCAAGCGTCGAAGATCAGGTTGGCTGCGTCGTCGGCTAGCGGCGCCAGGTCCTGGTTGTAGATGTGGTTCGCGTAGGCCAATACGATCGCGGTCCGGTTCGGACCGGAGAACGTCTCGTAGTCGCCGGTGCGGCTGTTCCAGGCGACGCCGTAGTCGTCCTCGAAATCGCGAAAGTTGCTTTCGATGCGGAGCAAGTCCTCAACGCTCAGGCGTTTGACAGGGTCTGCACACATTGCCTCGTGAAACTTCTGGTCCGCCGCATCGATCGTTTCAGCGTTTACGCCGGCTTCGACGAGGAGGGCGCGCAGCTCGGCTCGCCAGGGGTGAACAGTTTGCATCGTGAATCTCCTGTGCCTAGATGGCGCCAGCGGCAGCCGCGGCGCGTCCGGTTTAACGCTCGGTTTTGTGCTTGCGCTCGGTTGAGCCGCTCCACATGCCACCCATCCAAGCAATGATTCCGAAGGCCCCGCCGAAAACAATTCCGACGCCGATCCACGGCAGTGCGTGGATGAAGCCGGGTATCAGGTGAAGAAGAGCCGAAAGGAACAGGCTCACAAGCAGGAAAGCCACTACGGACCCCAATAGAAGCGACAAAACTACGCGCATCAGGCATGCACCTGCGTCACTGCTGGGGCGGCAGCAGGCTGTGAATTCAGGTCCGTTTCGGACGGCGACCCGGCGGCAAGCAGCGCCTTCCATTGCTCTCGGTTGAGCTTCAGTCGACGCGTGGGCTTCAGCCCGTCGGTCTTCAGGCAGCTGCCGTCCGGATGACGGTGATAGCGGCAGAGCACAATGTGATCGGCATCGATGCTGGTGCACCACCAGACTTGCCGCCCCTGCAGCGCAGCGAGTTCGAGCTTCGTGCCGGCGACCAGAGGGTGCCCGTGATCGTCCTCGGCGACGCCAATCAGCACGCCCATGCCGGGAGCTACACGGTTGTCCTTCATGACGTCTGCGCTGCGGCGCGCCAGCACCTCGGACGCGATCCACGGCTTGATGCCTTTGACCTTTTCCCAGACGCCGGCGAAGGTCCCGCCCGCCTCGCAAGCCTGGCGGTAGTAGCAGTCATCGAAAGCGCGAAATACGCCAACACATGTGTGCTGCTGCAGGCGCTCCAGGGGCTTGATGTCGTCGCGGGAAAACACCATGCGGCACTTGATGGCGAGCGTCAGCGCATCGCCCAGAGCGGCTATCCGCACGCGATCACCCAGCGTCCGCGGCATGGCATTGAATGCAGCCTGCATGAAGGTGAGCCCAGGGCTTACGGAGGTGGATTGCATGGTTTCTCCTCGTGCCTGGCGACCAGGCGGTAGTAGTTGCGCATTAAGGCCAATGTGCACCAGGGCGGCGGAGTTGCAAGGCACCAGCGTGCCGGCGACGAGGAATGGACGAAAGACAGAATCTGTCAGTACAGCTAACCCCGAAGATCGGGGAACACTTGGGACGCCCTCTGTCCCTTCTCGCACATCCCCGAATGCGCGAGGAACACTGCTTTGGCCGCACGATCTCGACCTTCCTTTCCCCGATCATCCCCACGTGCGCGGGGAACACTGGTTGGCGCCACGATGGCGGACGCCGGCTTTCCGCAAATCCCCGCATGCGCGGGGAACACCGCTAGGTATACACCCGAAGTTACGAGCCGCTCCGCTCATCCCCCGCATGCGCGGGGAACACACCCACTCCGACGTTACGACCCACTCTGTCATCCGCTCATCCCCGCATTCGCGGGAAACACCTGTTGGGCGAGCATTCCTTGTAGATGTGGCTCCGCTCATCCCCGCCTGCGCGGGGAACACGTTCAACTTCTGGTGCCGGCACCATTTACATGCCGCTCATCCCCTCATTCAAGGGGAACACTTCCGCTCCAGCCAGAGACCGTTGGACCGGTACCGCTCATCCCCGCATGCGCGGGGAACAGGCCGGTAGGCTCACGGTTCAAATCTATCCCGCTCATCCCCGCGTGCGCGGGAAACACAAAGGCGCAACGAGCCTGGCGACTCGCTCCGTACCGCTCATCCCCGCGCGTGAGGGAAACACGGTGCATGAACGTTGCAGCGTGATGGACCGCGCCGCACATTCCCGCATGCGCGGGGAATACCTAATTAGCTTCTCTACCGCCCGCGCTGTCAGCCGCTCATCCCCGCATGCGCGGGGAACACGGCCTCGAACGTGTTTCGGCGAGCTCTGTCTGCCGCTCATCCCCGCATGCGCGGGGAACACCCCTCGCTGAAGATCATCAGCTCGTCGCGCGCCCGCTCATCCCTGCATGCGCGGGGAACACTGCACCGTGTATTGCAGCGGTGTAGCACGCAGCCGCTCATCCCCGCATGCGCGGGGAACACACGTAGATCGTGAAATCTGACAATGCCCTGCGCCGCTCATCCCCGCATGCGCGGGGAACACAGCCCTTGGGACGGCTGTCCCCGCAATAGGGACCGCTCATCCCCGCATGCGCGGGGAACACCCTTTCCGCAAGTGATTAAATATCAAGAGGAATTTTCCTTAACGATTTGCCACCGTCAGAAGCTGAGCGGCTGAAGCGCAGCAACCTGGCTCGCGCGATCCCAGTACGGCGGACGGAGGGCTCGCACAGCCTGGGCGAACAGGACACCCCGCATTTCGCGCTCAGCCCCCTGCGGCATGGTCCTGTAAGCCCACACGCATTCATCCTGGTCGACCACTTGAACCTCGATGGACTCGACTACGCCCGAGCCCACGCCGCGCCGACCACCAATCTGCTCACAACGTGCCAGCAACGATTCGACGCGTGCCTTGTCCCCGACGCAGTAAGCGGTGAGTTCGGCCCAAACCAGCGGGTAGTGAAACGCTGAGCTCTTGAAAAAGCCTCCTGCCAGATTCGGCTTTGAGGCGCGCATCTTCACAAACCCGGACGCTCGATCCGAGGCGAAACGGGTCAGATCAGTTCGCCCGGCTTGCATCCACATCCGCACTTCTGATTCACGCGCCAGGTGGAATGCCGAGGCCTTGAAGACCCATTCACCGCCTGGTGCGATGTAGCGTTCGACAGGGAGGTCATGCTGGACCTCGCTCGGCTCGACTGGGGCGCCGCTCAGCGCCTCAGCTTCCTGTACGCGCATCGCTGCCAGCAACGCGTCGAGATGAAAGAGGTTGTCCGGCTCTTTCATCGGGGTCCGCAGTCGGATGACGACTTTGAGATGCTCATTCACTGGCAGCGTCCCTTGCACGGCGAACGAACGACTCGAAGTCCTTTGCGTCAATGCTGTCGAGAGCTTCAGTCAGGCTGTCGATGTACTGCTGAGCTTGGTCGTCGAACTCAGCGCCGTTCCACACCTGATGGGTATCGTTGCCGATCTTGAGCAAGACCTCTTGAATCTCGACTTCGCCGTAGCCTTTTCCGTGGCCGCCGCCCAATGTCATGTCGTTGAGTTTCTGAATGCCCATGAGCACGAGGCCGATCTGTGCGGGCGTCGGCGTTTCCAGGCGAAGGCGCATCAGCCAGTCCAGGCCGGGGAGGGTGACCTCATGTGCATTCATGGTATTCAGGCCGCGGGCGCTGGCCGCTTCATCAGGCGCATCGGCCGCATCTTCTGCGCCTTTGCTTTTTGCTTTCGCGCGCTTCTGATTGGCTGCCATCGACGCCTGCATTGAATCGACTGCCCACTGGGTGATGCTCGTGGCGCCGCCGGTCACCAGCTCCGCCTGCTCTTCGCTTTTGATCTGCTGGACCGGGTCTTTGCGGGTCATCCACACGATCTGTGTCAGCGGGCCGGCGATATAGCGATCTTCATGGCCCGAGCCGATGACGCGGGCGGTGGACGCCGCAATGGGATACAGGGAATCGACCGAGAGCTTGCCGCGCATCATGCGAGGCCCGCCGCCGAACAACCCGAGGAAGACGTGGTTGCGCACGCTGGTGATCTCATCGAACTGCGGCGGCACGCCTTCGGGATTGCCCGAAGCATTCCCGGAATAGGCCGCGGCGTAGGCGCCGATTGACAGAGTACTGCTGCCGCGGAGCTGACCGAAGACCACGTCCAGCATTGCCCGGCGCAGCGCATTGCGGACCGAATTGCCCGGGATGATGGGGGCATAGACCGGACGGTCTTCGCCCTCAACCGGAATTGGCATGGTACGCATCGCAGTGAGCGGGAACCCGTTGGGCACGTCACGTCGTCCATCCAGGGAGATGGTGCGCTGACCCGGGGCGGAGGACATCAGGGGAGTGCGGTTACGCAGGATGACTTCAATCTTCACTATGGCTTACCTGTTCGAGAGTTTGGCGATGAGTTCTTGGGTAACGGGAGCAGGTTGCTCCGGTTCCGGCATCTTGGCGTTGATGACTGCGGCGACTGCCCAGCGCTCGCCGGCAGAGATGGACATGAGGAATTGGCACTCCTCGGCTGTCAGCAGCGGCCTGGCCTTGGGGTTGATCCGGCCGTGAGAGCTGTCGCTGCCGGCCCGGTCGAATAACAGCGGGTTGACCCACTGCTTCTGGTCTTCATTGATCCGTTTTGCGAGTTCGACGATGTCGCGAATCACGGCTGGACGGATGCTGTACAGCGTCGGTCCGAACCGGACGGAGATCAGTCGATTATCGAGCGTGACTTGCCCTCGCCAGCCCAGGTGCTGGGTTTGTCCGGTAGAGGAGTGCAGGACAAGAAATGGCCCTTCAGGCGGCGTCTGGAACAGCCACGACTTCGCTGCATTTGTCGCGATAGGGTAAACATCTGTCCGGGTTACCAGCTTGAATAGCAGGCCGTCCATGTAGGGCTTCTTGCGCAGATGCACGCAGCGCCAGCAGACGATTCCGTTGTATGCGGCCAGATCACGCGTATCGCTGAAGAATTCGTTCGCCTGGAAGGGGGAGAAGAGGTCACCCTCGGCGATCGGCCGCGCGCAATGCGAGCAGGTTGTGGCGGCACCCATCCAGGATGGCAGCCCTGCATCAGGCTTCAGGCGCAGCGCTTCGGCAATCAGGTCAGTTGGATAGAGCATGGGAAGCCTCCTCCTGACCGGCGTGCTGGACGCGGCTTAGGTTGGCGTCGAAATGCCCATACCCCTTGGAGATCAGATAGCCGAGCGCCCAGATACCCTGCAGGCGCACATTCGTCTCGAACGTCGCATCGCGCAGCCCAAGGAACGCGACCGGGTGCCGGCCGTTCTTTGCAGCGAACTCACCGGCTGCGCCCACAAACGAAACTTCCAGGTTACTCGGAAGCTTCACGCCCATCGCCTCCGCCTGACGTTTCATGCTGTCGCGGACGACGCGTTCAATGTGCGCTTTGCCGGCGGCCGGGTCAGCCAGATGCTTCAGATGTCCGGCTTTTTTCTGCACCACCAGACGCGGCACCACGTAGCGCACTTTGTACGGTAGCCATTGGGCGGCGCACTCGGTCTGCGCATGGCTCAGCTGCAGCGCGCGCTTTCCGCCAAGGCTCCAGGCTTCCGCCATGTGAGGCGTGATGTCTCGCAGGATGGCCGCGCCGGCGTCCGAGATCCCGATCAAGCGAAATCCGTCATGCAGACGTCCGAATAGCACCGGCGGAAAAGCGGTGATTGTTGACCCTGAATCCGCGTAATTCATCATCGCACTTGTAAGCGAAGGACATTTCGCCTCAAGCAGCTTTGCGCTTATTGCTCGCGCTTCGTCAGGAAAAACGGGGCTTCCGAGGCGAAAGAAGATCTGGAGTGCTTGCATAAATTCCATCGGCGTGGTTACTTGTGAACCGGTTTAAAAGTACTCGAAAATCTGTTAATTGCAAGAGCGAATCATGGATATCATCAAAATCGCTGCCATCGAACCGCCGGCAACCGATCGTGCAAAATGGGCCCGGACACTTGTTGAGCTCGCCCTTGAGCAGAGCCTTCCCTACACGCCTGTGCCGGTTCACGAGGCCACTCGGTTCACCGTTTCCTTCAGCATGGCCACCGGCGGTCGTATTCGAGCGATGGCGGCAGATAAGGGCCTGCCGCCGGGTGATGTCTGCGCCGGACTGATCCGCTCGGCCCAGGCGCATCTCGCAAGTAGCGCTACCGTCGAGAGCCAACCGCAGGCGGTCGCGCAAAGCGGTGGAATGGCGTTGATTCGGCCGGTGCTGCACCCGTTGGCGGAGCAGGTAGGGGCGGCGATCGGTAAGGGCGGCATCGCATTCGCCGAAGCCGCCACGGGGACAGGGAAGGGCCGTCTGCTGGCGCTTCAGGGCTTGCAGAGCGCCGCGGCTGGCAAGCGGACCGTGATCGCCGCGCCACTTCAGAATCTTTGGCAGATTGCTGACGAGATCCCGCTGTTCGAGGAGGCCTCGCAAGTGAAGGTTGCGATCCTGCTCGGGCGCACCAACTTCATCTCCAAGATTCGCGTGAGAGCCTGGCTCGAAGAGAACGAGAACGCTGCCCTATCCGAATGGATCGCGGCTGGCGGGCCGCCGTTGTCAGACAGGGCCAAGACCATGCAGGCCAAGCTCGGGCTTAGCCTGAATTGGCTGTTTGAGGATGCATCCTCACTGGCCGATGAGCTGCCACCTGGACTGATGCTCCAGCAGGGCGAGGTGAATGACGAGTCCGAGGCGGTTTACCAGCGCCTTCGCGAAGAGGCGGCTGAAGCAGACCTGATTCTCTGCTCTCACCATCTGCTGGCGTCACATGTCCGATTTTCGATTTTTCGGTCCGGTTCGGACGATGACGAGGAGGGCAAGGTACCCGCTGGCCTTCCAGATCATATGGCGCTGCTGCTGGTCGATGAGGCTCACCTGCTTGAAACGGCTTTTGCCTCTATCTACAGCTCTACCGTTCACATCGAAGCGCTGAAACGACACATCAGCAACAGCACCGCCCGATTGAAGGGGCGTGCGGTCGAAGCGCTTACGGCGCTCGGCCAGCAGGTGCGCGCCGAGGCGCTGTTGTCGGGAAAAGGCGTCCAGGGTCGGTCGGGTACCTACCCCGAGATCCAGGAGGCCGCCGTTGCGGCCGCCGAAGCCATCCGCGGCCTTGGCGTGACGAAGAAGTCGGTAGAGCTGCGCGCGATGACCAACTACGCTGCTCGCACACTCGATGCCTGCGCCAAGCCAACGACGACCGTGCGCTTTGAAGTAAGCCCCGTTCTGCACTATCCGGCATTGACGGCTGGCTGCTCCTCTCTCGACTTCGCATTCAAGCGGTTGTGGGAGATGACCGATGCCGCAGCACTTGTATCGGCAACGCTCTATTCGACGCCGATGGATGGCGGCCTTACTCGGTGGAAGCTCTCGGTACCCAAGGAGCGCGCGATCTACCTGCCGGCGGTAATCCCGGGCTGGGTAACCAGCCCGGTACGGCTACAGCGTGCGAGGGTTGCTGTGCCACCGGACGATAGCGACCTCTGGCTGAAGGAGCTGGCCGACCAGGTCATGACTGCTGCCACGAACGCGAAAGGCGGAACCATGGTGCTGTGCACCTCCTACGCGACAGTGACCGGCCTCGCCAATTTGCTGGACCCGCACCTTGGTGGCCGCTTAGTCGTGCAAGACCGCTCCTGTGGCGCGAAGAAGTGTTCCGAGCAGCATGCGGCGCTCTATCGGCAAGGCGCGCGCCCTGTATGGATCGCAACCGGTGCTGCCTGGACGGGGATCAACCTGTCAGACAGTGAGTCGGCGGCGGCCGATGATCAGATGCTTTCGGATTTGGTTATCACCCGACTGCCGATCGGCATCACGCGAACGTTGACCCATGAACGACGCCGCTCGCTTCAAGGTTTCCGTGTAGAAACGACCGAAGCGTGCTGGCTTTTCCGTCAGGGCATCGGACGCGCAGTCCGTCGAGAAGGGACACCCACGAAAAACCTATGGGTACTGGATTGCCGCATCGACAACCGTGATGCCTGGCTGGCGCCTTTCCGCCGCGTTCTAAGCCCCTACACCTTGGCCGCGCCGAGCAACGTCGCACGCAGAGCGGTTGCGTGACGCTGAAGACGGGCTGGTGCCTAGCGCATCAGTCGTCGACTCTGCGGGCCGTGTAGATCAGAGGACCATCGTGACGATCATAGAGCGCTTCACGGTGGACCTGCTGGCGGGCGAGGCTGATGGCCTGTTTCTGATCGTAAGCGTCAATAGTCAGGCTGCAGCCTGGATGAGTGGCGCTTGGGTGCTTGAGTGACACGTCGATTACATAAGCCCTCAGCACACGGGACCGGCCTGGACGACACGGTTGTGGGCCGGCAGCCGCGGCCACCGGTGCGGGTTGGGCACCAGCCCCGTCATGGAGCTTTCGCTCCAGCTCCGCCGCAGACGCTGCATACGTGGGCTCGGCCTGGTAGCCGTTGAGATAGGCGTAAAACTGCCCGTTCGACAGTTGTCCGATTGCCGGGTGCATATCGTGTGTCCAGGAAAGTCAGTTCGATGGCGCCATACTGCATTGGCTTGCTTGACCAGCAAGCGGTCTGGCTTGTGCGGCGCCGGCGGCTGGCGCGATTACCCGCCGTTTCGCTCCGCATGAAAAAGAAAGCCCCGCGCGAGGCGGGGCGTGCTTGCTCGGTGTCAGAGCCCTCGAACCCTGAACTTGATCAGCATCTTGACCCCGCCATCCGCAATCTCTGACTCCAGCGATTTCTCGACCTCGATTCGGACGGTGGCAGGATCCGACCACAGCCCCGCATCGTCCTGTGCGCGGTACGTCAGGCTCGTCAGTCCGTGCCAGCGGTCGTTCGATTTCACCGACAGGGTGCGGCCGCTGATGGAGGCGGTGACATCCTGCGCGGCTTCAACAATCTCGAAGACGATCGGAGAAGGTGAGTCGACGTCGGATGCAGACAGCGTCAGGGAGCCGATCTGGTTGTCCTCCATGGAAAGCGTTCGATCAATCACTACCGGAGGCGTGTCGCCCAGCGGGATGTTCAACTCGATCGTGGCGGGTTCAGACGCGACGCCGGCCGTATCGATAGCTCGGTAGGTGAAGCGTGCGGTGCCGTGCCAGAAACTGATCGGCTTGATGACCAGTTTGTCTCCTGTAATCGACAGATCAACGCCCGGCGGCTCCGGCCGATTGACGATCTCGAAATGTTGCGAATCCCATCCGTTGGGATCTTCAGCCTGGAGCGTCACAGTGGTTGTGGTCATGCGCGCGGCATCGATCTGCATGTCTCGAACGACAGGCGGGTAGTTGAACGTCACGACCTGCACGCTGGCCTGCGCCTCCGCATACATTCCCGAAATGTCCGTGACGCGGTAGCGGAACGAATCCGGGCCAACGTAGCCCGGCTCAGCCCGGTACCTGAAGCCCTCTACCGTTGCCTCGACGGCCCCGTGCTCTGGCTGCCCCAGGACCTCGTACGCCTTTTCCGTCCATGCTTGCGGGAACGTCTGCGTCGGTGCAGCCGTCATCTCGCTGCTTTCATCCACGCGCATCACCAGGGAGGTTGATACGTCGGGGTCAACCACCTCGATTACCGATACCCCCTCCTGCAGCACCAGCTTCGCACCGGTGGCGTCGAAAACGCTCGCAGTCCAGGTCAGCGGGTGTTGCCCGCGGGTCATGATGGTGCCTTCCAGCTTTGGTGGCGTCTCGCTCGTGAGTTGCAGCCCTTCGGGATGAGTCGTGATCTCCAACAGGCAGGTGAGGGGGCCACCGTTCATTCCTGCCGCCTTCGCCTGGGCAACATCGCTGGTGACCTCGCACGCCGGCGAGCCCGTTTGCTGGAACGTTACCTTCGCGACATCAACCGCGCGGCGCAGGGTCTTGCCTTCGAGCGACTGGGAAAACGACGTCGCATCCAGCGGATCCTGGACCATGACGGTGTCGTTGGCCTGCTTGATGATGCGGCGCGTGCCGTCGGTTGCGAACAGCGAAAGGCTGTAGGAGGCGACTTGAGCGCCGGCCTCTTGGTATGCCCCCTGCAGCTTGGTGAGCGCGTACTTGTCGCTGTAATCGGGTACTTGTGCCAGGCCTTTCGGAATCGCCGTCCACTCCAGGAAGCAGTAAGGGCTCAGCAGAGGGTCTGTGCTGCGCGCCAGCGCTTCGTCAGTAGTCACCTGGCAGCGATTGCCGGTCTCAGGCACCAGCGACAGCACCTGCTGGCTCAGCACCTGACGAGGGTAGTTTTCGGCACGATTCACGGAGACCTTCGGCGCCCATGTCTCGATATTAGCGACGACGACCGGGGAGTTAGGCGCTGAGGTTGAGATGAGCACTCCGTTGATGCCGGCGGCACCCGCCTTGGTCGGCCAGGCGGACAGCTCAAGGCGACCGCTGGTAGCAGTGAAGTTATAGGCCGGAAGAGTGACCGTTGAGCCTGGCGATACCTGTTTGCCGCCGATGTAGAACGCTGATGTGGCATCGCTGCGCAGCGTGACATACAACTCATACGCGCCACTAATGACCTCGCCGGTTGCCAGGTGCAGGGGCTGCGATCGAATTGCTGGCGCCCCGGTCTTGCTTTTGAACTCGAACGGCGCCGCCGGCACTGCGCCCTCGATCACGGTGACCTCAGGGGAATAGGCGAACGACTTTGTCGAGGTAGTGGTGTTGTCATGCGCGTCGCCGGCCGTCACGACGAGCTGATAATTCTCGCCCTCCACCAGGCTGGGGAACAGAATCGGGTACTCCAGGCGATAGGTGTTGCCGGAAACCTTTGTCCAGGCCAGAGAGACGTTCTCGTTCGCCGGCCCGCCGGTCAAGGTGATGCTCCTGAGCGTCGGCGCCGTATCGATCGCATCCGAAATGGTGATCGAAACGGCGTCCAGGCTGCTGATCGTGTCTTCCGAGTTGATAGCCACCATCGGACTGGTGGTGTCGACCAGTACAGTGCCGCCGCTGGCGGTTATCGTATTGACGTGCGCATCGGTCATCACGATCTGTACCGGATGGCTGCCGTCTGGCATGTCGGCCAGGTTGAATCGGACCGCGCGTTGTACGCCATCTCCGGACACCGAGAGGGTGGTTCCGGTGAAGGTTCTTCCACCGGCTTTGGCTACGATGCTTTGCATCGCAAGCTGGCGCTGCAGTCCGCCCTCGGGCGCATAGCTTACGGTGGCGTTCAGAGTGTTTGGCAGCGGCTGCTCCACCCTGTCCAGTACGGGCTTGACGAGGTCATTCCAGGACACGGTCGGGTACGACAGCGACGTGGCGAACCGCGTGTCGTCATCCTTGTAGACGATCACCGGACCGGGGGTGTCCTTTGGCAGTGCCGGGCCTGAATAGCCCGCCGGGAAGCCCTGGTTTACGCAGCAGCCATGAATGTAGCCCCAGGTGCCACGGGACATCGTGAACGACCATGGAACGATGCAGCTGCTCTGGTTCGCGGCAACGTAGCATGTGGCCCCGGTGCTCGGGTGCACGATCCGCTGCTTATACGGTCGGGGTTCGACGGTGACACGGATGCCGTCAACGCTCACAGGCAGGTTTGGCGACGACACTCGGCGCGATTGAGGGCCCCATCCGATGTCGGAGTAGTTGTATTCAATGCTCTTCAGCAGCGGGGGAACGGTCGCGTTCTCGCCGAGAACAACCTGAAGAGTGGCGCCTACGTAGCCGAGCAAGTAGCCGGTTTGATCGGCGAAGCGGCCGCACGAAGTTGTGTTGCCGACGAAGCACTCGGTTTGCAGGTAGCGATAACCGCCGTCGCGCTTGAGCAATGTCATCGGCTTTTCGAGGACGATGACCCCGCCTTTTGCTGTTTCGTGCCAATTGCTATCCGGAATCTTGAAGATCACCTTGAGGGGGTTTGCCTGGACCGTCATCCCAGGGGTGTAGGCCTGAAAGTCGGTGAATCCCCCATCGTTGGCTCCGCCGGGCTGGTATACGGCATACGGCTTAGGCGCAACCTTTTCACTGTCCCAGAACATGTCCTGGGTGATCACTCGCGCGTTGCCGGCGTTGTCCGTGACGTGCCATTTCACGGTGTAATCGCGTTGGTAGCCCGTCGGGAACAGATTGCACATCGTGCCAGCATTGATCATGCCCTCGGCGGGGGATATCTGCAGCGCCAACTGCCCGGCCAGCGTACCGGTACCCTTGATGAACGCCTCCGCCCGCGCGAGCGCCAGACCGCTTGGGTCTGTCATCCCCGTTCGCTGGACGATGTTGCCGGTTCCAGCACTATCGCAGCCGGCATGCCACGTTGCCGTGCTGGTGTCCCACCCGTAGGGTGTTCCGAAGGTCTTGTTTGAAAGCGACCACGCGCCCGCTGCTGGCGGCGTGACATCCACCACGAGCGGGTAGTAATCGACCTGAACAGCACTCTGCCCGTCTGAGGACAGGATCTCCGCCTTGATTCGATATCGCCCTTCGGCCGGCGCGGGGAGCTGCAGCCGGACGCCGTAGTGGGAGTTTCCATCGACGGTAATCCGATCGGCCGCGCCGAGGATATGGCTGGTCGCCGAGCTGACGGGCGTATCTCCGCTGGCCGGGACGATGGAGGCACGAATTCGACGGTCAACCCCGGCATTGAGAGCGAGCTCGATGGTGCCCACAGGGTTGGCGTACTGATCGCTCGGCTTGAGCGTGCGCTGCTCACCGCTGGGGGCGGTAAAGGCGTACTCAAGCAGATCCGCCTGTGCGGACGCGGCTGAGAACAGGCCCAGCAAGAGCAACGGCAACAGGGTGGTCGACGCACGCGGGCTGAGTGAGACGGATGGGGTTCGGTTCGGTCGGAACATGATGCGCGTCCTGGCAGCGCGTCGCCGGTAGCCATCGGCGATGCAGGGTGATGACAGCTCACCACGCTACCGGAACGCAGACGCTCGCCGAGGCGTGTAATTGCGCGATTTACGGGACAAACGGCGACGGCGCAGGGAGGGAGAATCCGTGCAGTTGCAAGTCTGTCGACTTGCAGGACGATGCAGTCCTTGCCCCTTTCTTTTCGGATACACCTACATGACACAGTCTGCCAAACACCCTGAACTCAACCCGGACCAGATCGCCGTGGCGCAGCGTCATTTGCGAGACATTCTCATGGGTGCGGGCACCCTTGCGGAACTCCTGAAGAAAGGTGAGGAGCTTCCGCTCGGGCTCGCGAAGAATGTGCTGTCAGTTTCGGAGCACAAGATCGCCGATCTGGGCAAGCTCTTCGGCGTGGATACCGTGAGCGAGCAGAAGATCGAGGAGCGTCATGCCGAAATGCGCCGTCTCAACATGCGCGTGCGCGAGCTGGAGGGCCAGATCGGCGCCAGCTACTCGCCGGGCATGACCCAAATGGGCCTGGGCGTACTAAGCCGTCACCTCAGTCACTGGTGGGAGATGGAAGGCTTCGGCCACATCGCCGAGGAGCATTACGACAGATACGGCGCCACGATCAAGTTCTCGTGCTCGCTCTTTGGCGGCTTCCCCTTGATCGGCTCGGACACGCCGGTCTCTGACGCTGAGCACAGGAAGCTGTGGCTGCAAAGCCTGCGCGATCGCGGTTTCGATCTCTGTGATGATGATGGTGACCGCGGGCTCGTCGATAATGAGAACAACCGCCGGGTGCTCCTGGATTTGTTCGCAGCCCGCATCCCATCGGCCATCGTCGTTTCGTTCGGGTGCCACAGCAGCAGCTCAGACCGTCGTCGCTTCACCATGCGCGACGTCGAAGTCCGGATCCGGCAACTGGCAGATATCGCGCAGCTGCCGGAGCCGCCGGCCGAGCAGTAAGGCCCTTAGTCGCCGTCCGCGCCGTAGCAGCGGGTGGCGGCGACGTAATCCGGGTGCAAGCCTCGGCGTAGCCGCTGACCGGCCACGAGCTTGCGCGCCGGCTCCAGGTTCTGCTCCACCACGATTGCCAGGTACGCGTACATCAGTTCCTGCATGCGGCTGTTGCTCGCGCTCATGTAGCTGATCAGCCCCATCACCGGATGGTTCATCCGCGCCCCTATCAGGGGTTTGCCTTCCGCTTTGAGCTGATCGCCCAGGTAACAGAGCAGCGCGGTATCCTCGCTGCAGTAGGTGTTACGGGTTCGCTCTTGCCAGGCATCAAATTCCTCTACGCGGGTACTGATGGCGCCCCACGTTGATTTCTGATTTGGCAGCTTCTCTGCATCGACTTTCATACCCATCACCTCCTGTTACTTGAGGCCCATTTCACCGGCCCATTTCAGCCAGTGTTAGCCTGGCGCGCTCATTGTCTGGTTCAGACCTTCAGTGCTCTATGCCCTGCAATCGCTAATCGGCCGGGTTCATCTCAACGGGGGTCAAATGATGGGTCTGAAGCTCCGGCGCGACTTGACCAAGCACGTTCAGGCCCCAGCAGCGCGAAGATCGGTCGCCGAGGATTGCGCAGGTGTCGGTAACCTCGGCGCTGACAGCGATGGCCCCCGCTTCCAGGCCCACAACGTCATCGGGGATTGTCCGTGCGGTGCGATCCCCGGTACCCAATTGACCATCCCGGTTGTCGCCCCAGCACTTCACCGCTCCCCCGGCCATGATTGCGCAGGAATGCCGCTCTCCAGCCGAGACCATCGCCACCCCGCGCTCCAGGCCTATCACGGGCTGCGGATACAGGCTCTGCATGGTGGTGCCGTCGCCTAGCTGGCTGAAGACGTTGGAGCCCCAACATTTCGCCGCACCGTCCAAGGTCACCGCACAGGCGTGCGCCTTGCCGACAGTGATATTTGCCACGCCACCATTCAGGTCGGCTACTGGCACCGGCGCCGCGCTATCGTCGCTTGTGTTGTCGCCGAGCTGACCGAGCCAGTTGCGCCCCCAGCACAACGCTGCGGAATCCAGGGTAACGGCGCAGGTGAATCCGGTCCCTTGCTCGATCTGGAGGACCTTCAGCTGTTCGTTACCGACCGCGATCAACTGGACTTCCCGACCGCGTTCGTCGACCCAATCGGCCAGGGGGCTGTAACCGCCCACCGCGGGGTCAAACGGCCGCGGCAGCGTCTCATGCGTGTTGCTGCCCATGGCGTGGAGCCCGGCAGATGCGAACAGAAGGGTCGAAGCAGCAGCAACCAGTAGTGAGCGTTTCATGGTGTTCTCGTGAGTTCGCTAATCAGTACACGGCCGACATGGCTATCGCAGGGGCTGACGTAGAGTGTCTAACGCCGGACTCCCATTTCATGACGACCACAGCAAGGCGCATGGATAATGGAGCCTCGGGCTTGAATGCGGTCCCAAGCCCGTAGGCGAAAAGAAGCGCTGCGATAAACATCGCCTGACGGAGTCGGTTCATTTACGCAGATCTCGATGAGACATGGGGGTGGGCCTGGGGGATAGCTCAGCTGCTCGCGGCGCAGCGTCGAATTGCATCGAGTCTATTCCTAGCCATGCGGGCCAAAGGCTGGTCTAAGTGCGCGTTTTCCTGAAAATGACCATCAGCTGAGCGGCTAAAGCAGCTGCGCGGGAGTGAAAACAGAAAAGCCCGGGATGTGAGCCCGGGCTTTGTTATGGGAGGAAACTTAGATCCAGGTTTCGCTGGTATGAACTGTCGTCAGATCATAGTCGAGGTACGACAGCAGCGTGCACAGCTCATCGATGTCGTTGTGTTCGATCAACCATTCCAGAACAGCGTCATCGTCTTCTAGTGTGTCCCGCTCATCCTCATCCGGAAGGGTGATTGAGGAGCAATCCTCCAGCACCTCTTCCATATCGCGGTCGTTGTAGGTGACCTTCGCGCGCACCCTGTCGGCCACGCATTCCTTGGCGGCCTCCCAGCTACGCACCACATCGGTGTCAACCGACTCGATAGTCTCGTGATCGGTCGATTTCGTCGCTACGGTCACGGTGATGACGTGAATTCGGTCGGGCTCGACCGGGGCGGTCGGCGCGGTCGGCGCGGCCAGGTGGCGTGCGGCGGCGATATCCGAGAGGCTACGGGAATCAATTCCCTGCGATTCGCAAAGGTCTTCCCAGGCTTCCTGCTTGGTTGCCCACGCCTGCTCGCTCGCGATATCACCGTCCAGCGCTGACCAGTCCCACAGGCCCTCGTCAAGTTCGTTGAACTTGAAACCGTAGTGCTGGGCTAGTCCCTCCAGCTCAAGGTCGGACATGCGCCCGCTCGCCGGCGTAGGTGTCTTGATTTCGATGTCGTAGTAGGCGCAGGCGTTTTCCCATGCCTCGCGCTTGGTGGGCCAACCAGACGGACTGTCAACGACCTCAGCAAGACTGCGCCAGCCCCACTCATCGCCCAGGTCGGTGAACTCGATCCGGTGTTGGAGCGCCAGCGCATCCAGGTCCTCTTCGGCCGGCGCGGCCGGCTGTACGCCGCCGCCCAGCGCCGCCGCCATCACATGCCAGCTGTTGTAGCCGAAGATCGGCGCCGCGGTGTGCAACGCTTTCTGCAGGCCCAGCGGGGGGAAGCTGCGGGCCTGGTGAAGCATGGCATGGTATTCGCGCAGAAATGCCTTGAAGCCTTCGGCGGTGTTCAGGGTGTTGAAGTCGATGTTACTCATCTCGTAGTCCTCGTTGCCTGCTGTCTGGTGTGCTCCTCCAATTACACGGGCAGGCAAGGTCTCGAAGATGAGTCATGTGCGCTGCTTTGCGGTGTATCGCGATGCACTCGCCGAAATTGGCGCTGGAGGCGTCGGGTGCGATCCCCGTTCCGGCCTTGCCCGTATTTCAGAGCGAAAGCGTTTGGAAGCGAGGTCAATGTACCAAGCAAGAGCGGGGCTGCAAGGGCGTTCGGGCAAGAAAAACGCCCGGAAGCGTTAGGGCTCTCCGGGCGTGTCGTTTGCGGTCGATATCGGACTGTGAGTTTAGTCGGCGGGGGCCGCTTCGGATTCGGCTCCCGGCAGAAAGCGCACCTCCATCTCCAGGCCGTCGGCCACCAGCTTCTCCAACCGTGCGCCGCGGGAGCGGGACCAGCCCGGCAGCAGTGCAATGACCGTACACCGCTGCATCTGGGCGAGGTTGAAGCGCATGTAAATGTCCCAATCCGCGCCGTCGACCAAGCCTTGCTCGGCCGGATTCAACACTTGATGGCCTTCAGCCCGTAGCGCAGCTGCCGCGGCATGGAATGCCGGGTAGTTGTAGTCTTGGATGCCGCTCATTGGCCCGGACACGTACACCAGGCCTGGAACCTTGATGCCAAGGATCTGGTCGCCCATCGGCAGATCATTGGCCGCGCCGCAGGCGTGATCTGGCACGACGTGGCGGTCTACCAGTGCCTTTCCCGCCGGCACGTGAACGAGATACAGCGACTTTCCGGCACACGAAGAACTCATCATTAAAAGCTCCGAGCAAAAGGCGTCCTACGCCGGCCTCTGCGAACGGCGTGATGGCGTGGGGGAAGCGGGTAGTTAGAGCGCTGCCTGCTCGGCGCAGAGCAGTTCGCGGACCTTGTTCAGGTGATCTTCAGTCTGAGGGACGCCGGCGCAGTTCATCTCCAGGAACATTTCCAGCAGCTGAGCGCGCGTCATGTTTTCCCCGTCCAGGTACATAGGCCACGCGAGCAGGTGCTGAAGCAGCGCTCGTCATGAATCGGGACGCCGTGCCTGTCGATTCCGTTGTATTCCACAGTGACGAAGCGGCCATCGTCCGACTGTTCTGCTACAACGCAGTCCTGCAGATTGCCGATCTCGACACGGTCACCGACCTTCAGTACGCGACAGTCCGGTACGGAGGGGGGGGATGAGGTCCGTGGTCAGCGGCGAGTCCATCCCGAAGCGTTGCTTCGCTTCGGCTATTGCCTCATCGCGTGTCAACTCTCGCTTTTGGGTTTTGGAAGGCTGTTGCTTTGCCATGTTGTTTCTCCTCCAGCCTCGCAAACGAAGCCTTATTCTTGGGAATGGGCTCATGCTAACAGTGGAGAGTTCTGCAGCAAGTTAGATGGATCAGCCGCTTTGTAGCGCTCGTGCAAAAAAACCCCGCCGGAGCGGGGTTTTATTGGCTTACACAATACGTCAGTTGCAGCGTAGGCCCGGTCCGGTCTGGATCGTTTGGGAAGTACTTGTGCACTGACCGGTTGAACTGCACCCCTTCAGCGTCCAGGTCACAGATTTCCGCCGTTCCGTATATTTCGTAGCGGTGAAGCTCGTAGCGGTCCCCACGCTATACGTTCCGTTGTCCGTGGTTAATGTGTAGGCGCTGACGTTCGTCCCTGACCAGCTCGCAGTAAGCTTGTAGCCACAGGCTGAAATACTGAACGCGCCTTGGGAGAGCGTGAACGACCCAATCGATGGTGT
>JAEAMG010000055.1_pt1 | contig 177555 bp, 159 predicted proteins | sample 8958741 | NCBI WGS metagenome assembly JAEAMG01 (sample SAMN16933256, study PRJNA681125) | bioreactor sludge metagenome | isolation source: anaerobic bioreactor treating anionic surfactant - SDBS | place: India: Bengaluru | collected 2019-02-28 | reverse complement strand
GCGCGGGCCGAGGAAAAACTTAACGTCGTGTCCGGGATTAGTTGACCACTACACTCCCCTGCTGACTTAGTTAATCACCAGCCTGTCACGATTCTTCTCCAGCAACGCCTTGCCGATCCCCTTCACCTCCAACAACTCATCCACCGCCGTGAAAGGGCCATTGCTTTCGCGGTAGGCGATAATTGCCTTGGCTTTGGCAGCACCGATACCGAAGAGGTCACGGCGCAGGGTTTCGGCGTCGGCAGCGTTGAGGTTGACCTTGGCGGATTGGTCGGTTTTGGACATTTGGGTGGTGATGGGGATTGGGGCTTCGGTTTTGATGGAGGGGGCTGCGGTGGTGGTAACGGATAGGGTGGTGAGGAAGGCGAAGATTAGGGAGGTGAGGTAGGTGTTTTGCATTGTGACGCTCCATGACATTGGTGAGGGAAAAGCAGCTTTTCCGAAGCTGCTTTTCAAACTTAGGTCATGTTGGAGATTCGTCAAAGATGAGGTAGTTACAGAGTGTAAATGGAAAATCAGTCTGTATCAGAACTTTTCGAACCAGTGAACTTTGACATAGTCACCTCACCCTCCGCGCTGATACCCTCCTGAATCAAAACTTTCTTCACTGTCATGAAAAGAATCTTGAAATCCAGCCAGACAGAATGATTATCCACATACCAAACATCAAGTTTGAACTTATCTTCCCAACTTAAAGAGTTTCTGCCGTTTACCTGAGCCCAACCTGTAATACCGGGTCTAACTTCATGACGCCGCGCTTGCTCGGCACTGTAAAGCGGCAGGTATTCATTCAGCAATGGACGAGGCCCCACTAAGCTCATATCGCCCTTGAGAACGCTCCAAAGCTCCGGGAGTTCATCCAGGCTGCTGGCCCGCAGAAACTGACCAAAGGGTGTCATGCGCTCGGCGTCGGGCAGCGGGTTGCCTTTCGCGTCTGTCGCATCACGCATGCTGCGAAACTTGACCAGCTCAAAAGGCTGCGCGTTCAGGCCTGGGCGTGATTGCCGAAACACAACCGGCCCCCCCAGATGCTTGCGAACTTTCCAGGATGTCCACGCGATCACCGGTGATAGCAAAATCAACGCCACCGCAGAAATGAGGATATCCATGAATCGTTTCAACGAACGACATCCTTGAATAACAACGAAATGTAGTCTTGTGCCAACTTTGGATAGTTCCGGTTGGACAGTAGCCACTCGCGACCACGCGCGCCCATTTGCGCTCGCTCTTCGGCGCTCTTGGACTTCATTTCCAGTATCCCGGCTACCAGCGCGTCAACGTCCCCGGCAGGCACATAAACTCCACACTCTGCCTCGTTGATCATTGATGGATAGCCGCTATAGGAAGCGATGACAGGCTTGCCAGCAAGCATGTAGTCGATCACTTTATTGAGAGACTGCCCGTAGTGCCAGACCTTGGATGCATACACCGAGAAATACAACAGATCAGACTTGGCAAGCGCTGACTGGATTCTGTCCCGGGAAATTTTGGGGGCAAAGGTAAGATTCGCCAAGTGACCATATGTGGCTTGGTAGTGCGCCTTCAACGCGCCGTCGCCAATCATCAAGAACTCGACATCGGTATGATCGCGCATCAACGCCGCGGCTTCAAAAAAAACTTCCAGCGCATTTGTGATGCCGATGGTACCGGCGTGAACAATCCTGAATTTAGGCGTCGAGAAATATTGTTGCACGTAAGCATCTGGCAACTCTTTGGCTTCGCTCAGATGGTCGTCACTCACCCCCATGGGAATGCAGAACACTGGAAGGCTCAAGCCTGTCTCGGCACGCACATGCTCTTCGAGGTTAGGCATAGTGCCTACAATCAGATCCGACCTTTTATAGGCCACTTTCTCGAGAACTGATAACGCCTTCACGAAGAGGTTTCCGTTGCTGAATCCACCCTCCTCCACAATCGTCAGCGGCCATATATCACGCACCTCAAAAACGAGACGACATTTATATTTCCGCTTCAGCAGCAAGCCATTGATGATAGTGAGTAATGAGAGACTGGAAACAACAATCACTTCAGGTCGCGGTAATGTTTTCTTATCCAGGAAAAACAAATTCCATTCAAAATGGAACCAACTCAATATCCGGGTTACGGATTTTGCTACGGAATACTTGAGTGTTTTCAGCCAGACAATTTTTACCCCAGACACCGTGTGCTCAGTGACGCGTCGATCCAAATCAGGCACATCAACCAGATTATTGGAGTCCGAGGTAATAACAACGGCATCGCATCCAGCCTTCGTCATCTCCTCAATCAGAAACCAGCCACGCCCACCGGGACTGGAAGATGTCTTGGGCGAAAAATATTTTGTGATATACCAGATAGTCTTTTTCATCTGAAAATAATCCAGCCTCTTCAGATTTTGTAAAGTTTTGGAATTGAGTTAACCACTTTTATTACTTTATCGAAATCCATGCCAAGCGCATCCAAGTACCATCGAATATTTTGATACCGCGGCTGATTCTCATCTTTGACCAGCTCAAGCGCTTTCTCACGCGTCATCACACCCTCACGAATCTGATTACTACGGAATGTATCATGCTCAGAGAAGCCCGCAACCGTATAGTAAATATAATTATAAAATGCCGCCGTACCGTCACCGATGCGCCATGTGGTACTCGTGTCGACAGCAGTCTCCCAATCATACTGATTAATCAGGGTGTCATCGATCACCTGTTCATCCCAGCACCAATAATCAAAGATATGATAATAATCTTTTTTCTCGGTGAAACTGCGGTGATACTCGCCAGAAAGGGTATCCCACAGTGACGAATTGAAGTATCCAGGACTTTTCAACATGGCTTTGAAACGTAGGCTCTGATATTCCAACTGCTTCTGCCAGCCATGCATGTAAACACGTTTCTCTTCAAAGTCCGGCGCAATACCTAGAAACCCGGCTTTAAAATGAGTCACTTCCAGCGGATTGACCCCCCACAGGTTCAAGCCGACACCCGTTTGACGTTTTACCGTTTCGACGTGGCGGAAAAAATGCTTGTCGCCCGCAGTTAAAATGCTAATCATCCCAAGGTGTGGGGATTTGAGCCACGCTTTCAAGTTAACGGCAATGTTGCGACGTTTTTTGTCTATATCGTCAGCGACGATAATGTTTTCAACGCCCATCTCGGCACACATCCGGCTGATGTTGCGGCGCCCCAAGTCCGTGACCATTCCCCAATCGTAGGTGTAGGTAACCGGATTCATTTCCAGTTCTTTGACAATCAGGTGAAGTCCGTAGCAACTATCACGCCCGCCAGAAAACGGAACAATACAGTCAAGCGCTCCATTACGACGGTAAGGTTCAACCAGCTTGAAAAGCTCTTCTTTTGGCTTTGGGATATTACGCGGCTTATACGTGTGACAGTAATTGCACACTCCGCTTGCGTCAAAAGAAATGTAAGGCATGGTTTCGGGAAGGATGCATTTGGTGCAACGGCGAATCTCAGGCATGTAATAATTTAATAACTTCTCTTCCGCCTGGTTATATTTAAAAGGGGGAATAATATTGTGGGAGCGCTTATTATCGTCAGCGACAGCAATATTCAACCCTGCTGGCACATCAAGGACAACCGCTTCTTCCCTGACTTGAACAATGCCTGAACAGCCAATCTGCGATAATGGAAAACTTTCTGAAGAAAAACAAACACCATTATTCGTTCGACCGAGGTACAAACTACCATTATTTGAGAAAATAACAGCTTTGCTCAGGCGCGGAATAATGATCGCGCAAGCGACCACACCTTTGCACAACGCAAGTACGTGTCCTGCCAAGCCGATTAAATCATCGGCATTTTCCTGCAAATATTGCTCAGTAATCGCTGCAATTACTTCGCTGTCAATTTCAAGCGCGCGTTTAGGTTTTATCGCGTCCCAAATATCTGCATCATTGACAATTATACCGTTATGAAAAACGCAGATACCCTCGCGCACAACGGGCTGATTATCCGAGAGCCCGTTGGTGATCAACCGACTGTGGCCTACGACAAGCGTGGCGTTGGCGATCGACGTACGCTTCAAAAGCTTTACTACGTCGTAATCAGCCCTGACAACGCTGTAATTCCTGGAGTCGTAGGTCAGCAAACCACTGGAGTCTTTGCCGCGCTGCATTGCATGCCTGGCCAAAGATTCAAGATCGCTTTTGACGACAACTGATGAAGAGATGAGGCCGAATATACCGCACATAATAATAAACCCTGTGTAATCTGAAACTCCGTCAAAGCTTGAACTGCCTTGCTACCGGAATCACATTAAACTAATACCCATTCAGGAATAGACGCTCAGCCGCTTGCCCGTGACCCGAGCCACAAAACTCTGCAACCACTTCAGGACGCGATACCTTCCTTCCCAATTAGGAAAATCAGTGTAATGGTGAATGGGGGCGCTCATGAAGCCTTCAAACTCGGCACGGGAAATTCTCAACTTTTTGCAAAAATATGAAATATCCAGTTCCAGCTGATCCGCTTCGTAGAGCGGCTCAATGAGCTTCTCCAGTGCCACCTCCCTGGTCATCTGACCAGATACAATCAGACTCGCATAGTGCGGCCGACGCTTATCATAGCCAAACTTGACCGGCAAGTAGTAATTCTGGAATAACTTGGTAAATTGCGACTCACCATGTTTTCGCGCGTAAGGTTTATAACCGACCGTCCTCTTCAACTCTTCCAACGCCAACTCTTTATCATAGGGCATATAGTTGAGCGGGCGTACCGTACGCATTTTTCTGAATAACGGGTACCAAATATAGTATTGAAAAAAGCTGATGGTTTTGTAGTTCTTAATCTTACTCGTGCCATATTTCTTGTGAATGGCTTTCAAATTAATTGCATCCATTGCCGTGCCGTGCCAAGAATCAGGGAATACCCCCTCAGTGGCCAGGTTGCCCCCGGACAGAATGCACTCGATCCCATTCTTTATCGCAAAGTGATAAAGGCTGGAAAAGAAAATATGATCTTGCGGTACGTCCTGATTGGAAATCCCCGCCCGAAGGTAGGATAAATGCAGGTCACGCATCTCCTCCCAATCTACCACGTGGGTGTGCAAATCATAGCCGCAGTATTTGACAATAGCTTCAATATTAGCCACTGCCAGCTCACTATTCCAACCTGCATCCACATGAACAACAAGCGGTCGCAAGCCCCACTCCTTCAGCTTAATCGCTAAATACGAGCTGTCGACGCCGCCACTAAGCCCTAAAATACAATCATAGTCCTTGCCTTTACCGGAAATTTTAATCCTTTCAACTATATCTTGCCACTTCCGCTTGCCTTCCTCACCGGGAAACCAGCTCGTCTTGGCAACATGCTCGAATTTCAGACAATGATTGCATACACCATCGGCATCAAATTCAATCTGCTCATCTGACGTATCCATTACACATTTAGTGCAGATCTTATATCCAGCGTTTTTTTCAAACATAACTATTGTCCTGGTTTTTCCTGGTGCAAACCATAAGTCCGATGAGCAACCCGATCCCTGATGAAAGCAAGGCGGTAGTCGCAGCCTGTTCTATAATTAAAATAGAGTACGAGAACCCTATATAAATAAAAATCGGATTGTTCTTTCTGACATACGCAGCATCTAAGATAAAAAATACAACTGCCACTAATAAGATGGTCAGCAGGTAGAGGACAATCCCTCCGGAGCCAAGCGCATACATAAATGCATTCGTATTGGCATTCAAACCTTCAAAGCCAAGGTAATCCTCTCCTACGACGAAGCTGACAGGTTTACTTCCGCTGATACCCGTCAAAAGCGACCAATGCATCGAGTCTGCGCTCATAAACTCGAAGAACGATGCAATCACCCAAGAAGGAACAGTAAATGTCCTCCTGAGAAAATAATCAGCCACGTAGGAATAGCCCCCGGCGACGTATTCAAAAACAAATATCAGAAACGACGCGATCAACAATCCGTATACATAGCTTATAAATGATTCAATTTTACGCCTTCTCGCCACATAACCCAATAATGCGGCCACCGCGATAAACAACAGAGGTGCTTTTACACCCAAAAGATAAAAGAACGTTAGCCAACATAAAAACGGAACGATCACCAACCAGGCCTTTCTCTTCCAGCATGCCCAAAACGCGACTAAAGGCGAAAACCCATTAATGATGGCAGTGCTAAAGTAAGAGATAAAAGATCCCGATCTAAAGATATCGCGCCCCTCCAACCGCCGATCATATGAGGTAGCCAAGTCAAAGCCCGCAGAAGGCGTCGGATTAGACAACACTATGACTACACCAACAATAATCAACCCGCACAAGAAAAGTATGACGTTACTCTGATTAAATAAACCAGGAAAGCGAAAAACGGGCAACTTAAACAACACCACTTTTATAATCAACAGAGGCAAAAACAATACGACAAAGTAGAGCGTAAAACTTTCAATCCCCACCTCCCCCCTTATCGAGCACAACAACAAATAAGGGAGCAAAATAAAAAAACCATAAAAAAAGCAAAAGAAGTCGGAGGGCTTATTTATTTTACTTGGCACCAACATCGCGACGAACAAAAAACCTACCGTCAAGTAGATTAAAAACCTATAACCGAGTGATATAGGGGCATACCCTATACTAGCATTAGCACTCTGCAACTGCACAGCATAAACGAGCATTATAAAAAAAGCGAATATCAGCAGTAGAAGTGGCCGACGCAATTTTTTTCCAATAGCTCGTAAATTACTCATCATTATAGTCGGATATCTGTCGGGTAATTTATCAAAACCGCGCGATGTTTCCCATGAAAAACAAACATGCTCCCCGCAGCAACTCCAGACACCTTACCCTCACGGATAGCGTATGACAAGTCATCCATCGACCCGGCTCCGCCACACACAACCACTGGAACGTTCACCTTGCTGGTGACACCGAGTATGGGCTTTAAATCATAGCCAGCCATCGTGCCATCACGGTCGACATTATTTATAAAGATCTCCCCAGCGCCGGCAGCGACCAGATCACTTATATGGTCATCCATACTTCGCTTGACGTCGACAGTCGCTGACTTCACACACACTTTGTACGTACCAAACAAATTTTTTCTTATATCGACAGCACCGACAATAGCTTGGCTTCCAAAAATATCAGCAGCTTCACGTATAATATTGATAGATTCTACAGCTGCAGTATTTATGACAACTTTCTCTATACCAAGCCTGATCAGCTGCCGGATCTGGGCAAGTGTCTTTACTCCCCCGCCGTAGGCCATGGGCATAAATGCTTCACCTGCCATCTCTTCAATTAACTGATAGTTGATATCGCCACCATTTTTTGACACATCAATATCAAGCACGACAATTTCATCAGCTTCTTTGTCGCTGAAAATCCTCACCGCATTGACAGGATCACCAATATAAACGGCATCCTTAAACTTCTTCGTTTTAACCAATCCATTTCCACGAATCAATAAGCAAGGAATAATGCGCGCGCGATGCATTCAAAAACCTCGGGCAAAAGAGTTCAGCAATTGCTTGCCAAAACGGTGACTTTTTTCTGGGTGAAACTGCACCCCCGCGATGTTGCCCCGGCTGACCCCAGCAGCGAACTCAATCCCGTATTTGGCATGGAGCATAATATCTTCCGGGTCAGTTGGTTTCATGTAGTAGCTATGAACAAAATAAAAACGAGCATCATCCTCCATACCCTCAAGTAATGGATTGTTTTTATTTTCCGTCCATACCTCATTCCATCCCATGTGCGGGACACGCAGGCCGTCAATATCAGGAAACTTCTTCACTTGCATATCCAGCCACCCTAGGCCCGACTCCTCGCCTTCGGCGCTTTTGACGCCCAACATCTGCGCGCCAACACAAATCCCCAGAAGTGGCGTCTTTTCGCGCAGGACCTTTTCCTCCAAGGTCGGCACCAGGCCACTCTCCCGGAGATTTTTCATGCACGCGTCAAAGGAACCGTTACCCGGCAAGATAATCTTGCTCGCCTGCTCAATATCTTTCGCGCTTGAAGTCACCATGGAGCGGATCCCCAGTCGCATCAACATGTTAGACACTGCAGCGATGTTGCCAATGTCATAGTCAACGATGGCGATCATTTTTTTGCCCCTAAGCTAAAACGGAATGACATGATTATATAGACGACGTAAAGCAAGGCATACCCGCCGCTATACATTTTTAGTGCACTTTCGTAGTGAGCGGGCACTGTCAAACATACCAACGTCATTACTAGCAGGGCTATCTGCCAAAACAGGTCAACGTGCTGCCTTCCGGCGATGTACACCATATAGCTTAATGGGCTTGCTATGAAGGCCAAGGCGAAGTACGGCAACATCCACATTGCAATAGTGCCTGAAAAACGCCACTGCTCTCCAAATGCCAAGACAAATAACGTTTCACTAAGGAAAAACATAAAAATCACAAACAACAGCGAACCGCCAGATAACACCTTGAATGTCTGAAGGTAAATATCCCGGCATTCACCAAACTCACGATAACGAGTCGCGGCATGGCGCTTGAATACGTCAAGTACCGACTTGCCCAGCAACCCCAACGGTGCACCGAGTATACGGATGGTCATCGCAAGTAAACCCGCTACTTCGGCGCCGAAGCGACTCGCGACAATGATAATTGGCAGTTGTGCAGCAGCCGTATTGATCGAATCTGCCGGCAGAGAAAGCAGCGGGAACCGACGCTGCCTATGCCAAAAAGCTTTAATAGAATCAAAATTTCTATATTCAGCCGACAGTTGTCCGACAGGCATCAACTTGATGCATAAGGCACAAGCGATTATGCCTCCCACCAAATAGCCAAGCGCTAATACCGAAGCATCTGGCTGAAAAAAGCCAAATAGAATTTGTGACATGGTTATGGCACCGGCGTTGACGATCCTGATAACCGTAAGCTTCCTGTACGCACCTTCCGCCGCAGCCCAGGACTGCCAAACCTGCACAACAGCGACGGTGAGGGCCGTGGGCACGGCACACAGCAGTAGCGAAAAGGCTATTTTTTGCAATATTACCGGGAATAAAACCACCGCAGCCGCTAACAAGAGCAGGAGTGTAAATGAAGCGATACAAACAACCACCAGTGTAGATATAAACGCCAGCTTTCGCGGCTCACCATCGGGCTCGATCGCTAGCGAGGTTTCAAACCTACCGGTTATGACCACACTAATGAAAACCACCACACCTAACCACGACGCATACAATCCGAACTCACCAGGCGAGAATAGCCGCGCAAGGATCAGGGCGCCGAGAATAGGGATAGCTTGAGCAACTGCCGACCCGGTCAGCACAGAGGCAATGCTCTTCCAATAGCCGTTCGTTATATTCACCCTCATTATAAAAGAATCACCACACCGCTCTCATTTAGCTGAACCACACGACAGCCCATTTTTTCCACTCAACTTTACCCAAAATAGCTCATACGCGAACACCGCGCTTTACTTTCATAAGGCTCAGCCAGCAGACACCTCGACAATTCTCTCTTGATCTTCAGGACTCAAGTAAGGTCCCATAGGCAGACTTATAACTTGCTCCGCAATGCGATCACCCACGGGTAGTTTCGCATTATGGTCAGCCACTGCAGGTTGCTTGTTGAGTGGAATTGGGTAGTGAATAGCTGTGGGGATGCGCGCCTCTTTGAACTTCTGCTGCAACTCATCACGCGCCTCAACGCGCAATGTATATTGAGCCCAGGCGCTGCTATTGAACGGTTCTACGTAAGGCGTAACCAATGCTCCTGCGGATGCGAACAACTCGTCGTATTTTTTTGCAACGCGGTCGCGCATCGCAAGCTCTTCCGCGAAAATCTCGAGTTTTGGAAGCAAGATGGCAGCTTGTAACGTATCAAGTCGACTGTTAACTCCCACACGGACGTGGTGATAGCGTCTATCTTGACCATGCCTGGATATTTGCCTGAGGATCAGCGCAAGGTTTTCATCATTCGTAAACACCGCACCACCATCCCCATAACAGCCCAATGGCTTGCTTGGAAAGAAGCTGGTACATGCAATGGTACTCAAGTTGCAGGAGCGCCGCCCTTTATACACTGCACCAAAACTTTGCGCTGCATCCTCGATTACCGGGATACCATACTTCCCCGCAATTTTGTTGATCTCATCAAAATCCGCACATTGGCCATAAAGAGAAACCGGTATAATCGCCTTTGTACGAGGACTGATCGCAGCTTCCAGCAATGTAGGATCAAGATTATAAGTCTTGGCATCAACATCTATGTAGATCGGTTTGGCACCAAGTAATGCTGTGGTCTCGGCGGTAGCAATATACGTAAATCCAGGAATGATAACTTCGTCACCATGGCCAACGCCCAAGCCCATCAACGCAATCTGCAGCGCATCTGTTCCGTTCGCACAGGTGATGCAAAACTTTGCACCTACAAACTCGGCGAGCTTGCCCTCAAGCTCGGCAACTTCTGGGCCGAGTATATATTGACCATGCGCTAGTACCCTTTGAATACCCGCGTCGATCTTGTCTTTGATCCGTGCTTGCTGAGACTTCAAGTCAATGAATTCAATCATTTAGATTTCCACTTGCCTTAGTTGATTATCAGACAGCACATAGGTCACGTGGGTGTGCTGACAGCGAGCGACTGCGTCACCGGTCAACGGAAGATCAAGCCGTTCTCCGTACTCACTCATCCAGCCGATTTGTTGTGCGGGAACACCCACCATCAGCGCATACGCCGGTACATCCTTATTAACGACAGCACCCGCACCGATAAAGGCGAACTCACCAATTGTCACACCACAAACAATCGTGCAGTTTGCGCCCAGCGTTGCGCCTTTTTTAACAAGCGTATTACGGTATTCATTCTTACGCTCAACAAACGAACGCGGATTATAGACGTTCGTGAACACCATGCTAGGGCCGCAAAAAACACCATCTTCCAAGGTGACGTTGTCATATACGGAAACGTTATTCTGAATCTTGCATTCGTTGCCAATAATTACGCTATTGCCAACAAATACATTTTGCCCCAGCGATACGTTCTGCCCGATAACCGCCCCAGAACAGACATGCACAAAATGCCAAACACGCGAGCCGCGGCCGATTTTGGCACCATCATCTATAATTGCACTTGGATGAGCGTTGTATTCCATTGTTTTACTCAATAATTAGTCGTCAATCATACAAAAAATCAGTACAGCCCTTTAGTATTCGCCATTAAACTCAACATTCGGCATTTATCCTTCGGTTGCAGAGCAAAGGATAAATGCCGCTGGAAATGCCTGGCGCGGAGCAAGGCTTGAGTAGCACCGAGAAAATAGAAGACTAAAAAGCAGAAGTTGAAAAGTATCAGTCGTCACGGGCGACAAGAAGCTTTGGGGGGCTCGCTGATGGGGCTCGCAGAAGGTCCGCCACCGATGCCAAGCACCGGGTTTCAGAAAGCCTGCTCTCGTTGTGGATACCAAAATCAAGAAGTAGCTCATCCCCATGAGTTCCTGTTGCGCCATGCCTTCCACCGTGCGCCCTTAAGTGGGTATCGGAGAAGGCACGACCTACGGCGACCTTGCAAAACATGTCACCGAGTAGACAATAATACGCCTAAGGTACAGGATTCACGGCCTCATGGAAAATGTGGGTACGGCTCAGAAGCCCCCTTCCATTCAAAAACCTGATGGTGCTTAACCGACTTCATACACAGGTAACGGTTAACGAGGTTGCGAGACGTCTAGCGCGGCAAAAATGCTCAGACGTCAATCAGCAAAGAGCCGGAGGGAAATCAGCACTGCGCCTTCGAGGCAAAGCCAATTCTCAAGGCCTGGCAAGGTACTCCGCGATTTTAACGGCTGCCGTTCCACCACCATACAGCTGGCCGCTATCGCTAACGACCCTGTTCAAATGAACGGAAACAGCGTCGACTATGGTTTTCTCAGTCGCGCTCACCAACAGGTTGGCGCCTGAGTCAACGAGCTCGACCCACTCCGTTTCATCACGAACAGTGACGCAGGCTTTATTGAAGAAAAACGCTTCCTTTTGTACTCCACCACTGTCGGTGAGTACCAAACCCGCTCGCTGAAGCAGCCAGATCATTTCCAGGTAGCCGACGGGATCAATCACAGCCACTTCCAGCGTCAAACCGGCCTTTTGAATGGCGGCTCGTGTGCGTGGGTGCAGCGACATCACCACCGGCGCGATGGTCCGATGCACAGCATTCAACGCGGAGACAATAGCTCTGAGTCTTTCAACATCATCCGTGTTTTCTGCCCTGTGCAAGGTCGCGAGCACAAAGCCGCTGCCCAGCGTGAAGTTTTTTGGCGAGCTGGCACGCTTCGCAAAAAACAACGCGCTGTCCTGCATCACATCACCTACATTCAACACTTGGACTGGCTTGCTGGAGAAACCTTCACGCTCTAAATTGTCGACAGCCGTCTGTGTTGGGCAAAAAAGTATGTCGCTTACTTGATCAGTAACAATTCTATTTATTTCTTCGGGCATGCGCATATTGTAACTGCGTAATCCCGCCTCAATATGTGCAACAGGAACATGAATTTTTGCAGCAACCAGGGCACCTGCCAGGGTCGAATTGGTATCGCCATAGACCAAGACCCGATCAGGCTTTTCCTTAAGCATAGCCTGCTCGATTTGGATCATCATACGCCCGGTCATCTCACCGTGCGAACCTCCATGAATATCCAATTGGTAGTCAGGTCGTGGGATACCCAACTGCTCAAAAAAGATATCCGACATATTCGAGTCAAAATGCTGACCCGTGTGCACTATAACTTCTTCCAACTCTGGACGCTGCGCGATAGCCATGGAGACCACGCTTGCCTTAATAAATTGGGGACGTGCACCAATAATAGTAAAAATCTTCAACTGTAACCCCACGCTAGAATTTTTCGTAAAACTCAATCAATTTTTTGCTTTCGACATCCCAGTTATAACGAGTATAAACCGCATGCTTGCCATTACAACCCATCTGCTTCGCCCGCTCAGGATTATTGATGAGAAAATCAATTCCATCAGCGATAGACTGCGGATTTAGCGGGTCGACACACACTCCGCACTCACTACCTTCTATAAGGTCCCGCCATAGCGGAAAATTTGATGCAATGACCGGTATTCCAGACGACATGTATTCAAACATTTTATTTGGTTGGGCATCTATGTGATTCGGAAGCGGATGAAATGTCACCAGGCCCGCTATTGAGCGCCCGAGCACTTCGCGCACCTCCGCCCTGTCTAGCTGTCCGCACGCGTTGACCGATGTCCAGCCAGCTAGCTGCTTGACTTCTGTTTCGACGGCACTCTCGGAAAACTCACCTACCAAGTTCAGGCGCACGGGGCTTTTTATCAACGACAAGGATTGGATGACTTCGCTTATTCCTCGAATAGAGGCGATTCCTCCCACATAGCACACTTCATTCTGCTTATTCTCCCAAGAAACTTCAGCATCTAGTTCGCCAATCATCGGGTAGTTATTAACATCGAGAACGACCGAATTCATTGCTAGAAACTTATCACGAATAAATGGCGTCGCCGTGACAATACCATCAAGCTTCGAACACACATAACGCTCATACACAGAGAAAACGGCTGATATTAACCGACGAAACAAAGGATGAAGATAAGGCTTACTGAGTAACTGCCTAGGTACATCCTCATGAGAGTCAAAAATGACAATTTTTCCCTGTTTCTTCAACTTCAAGCCAATCGGCAGTAACTCTGGATCATGCAGATGATAAATATCGGCATTTATTTTCAACGCTTTTTCAAAGACACACCGGGTAGTACGAAATATACGATTCAAACGCCCTGGAAGTAGCCCCGCATCAACGATACTCACGCCATCTACGCACTCATCTCCCTTGCCATCTGCCACAATCAAGGAGACATCATATCCGTGCTCTGCCAGCGTTCTGCATTCTTTTCGAAAAATGCGTATGTCCTGTCTAGGATGCGCCGAGGTCACATGAGCTACTTTTAACAAATTACCTCCAGGTAATTTTAGTAATTTACTTGAGTTCTAAACTGTGATTCCGTACTTAAACAGCCAAGAACCACCCGCCACAAAACGGACATATACAGTGCCGCGCTCCTAGGGTTCGAGGCGACGCTGCTGGTAGATCCAATCAACTATCTCACCATCCGGAGCGTAACCACTCACTGTATCACGCAGAAGCTGTCGTACCCGCGTGTAGTCATCTTGTTCTACAGCCGCGATAAGGTCGGCGAGCTTGGACTTCAGCACCTCCCAATCGAGATGATCTTCATTGGCACTCATGATCATCGGATGTTGGGTCGCAACAACGTTATCGCCGATCAGCAGCTCTTCATACAATTTTTCTCCGGGGCGTAAACCGGTAAATTCAATAGCAATATCCCCATGAAGATTTTTTTCAGACCGTACACTCAGGCCTGAAAGGTGAATCATCTTTTCGGCTAACTCTACAATCCTGACAGGCTCGCCCATATCAAGGACAAATACATCCCCCCCCTGTCCCATGGATCCAGCCTGAATCACCAACTGCGCCGCCTCGGGAATCGTCATGAAATACCGAGTGATTTTCGGATGGGTAACAGTCAGCGGCCCACCGGACTTTATTTGCCGATGGAATAATGGAATAACCGAACCAGAGGACCCCAAAACGTTGCCGAAACGGACCATGGTAAATCGTGTTTTATTTACACGGGAAATGTTCGATTTCTCACCGAACAATACGGGTGCGAGCTCATGGCTGAGCGCCTGAAGGGTTAACTCAGCCAGCCGCTTGGTACTTCCCATTACATTTGTTGGCCGAACCGCTTTATCGGTAGATATCAGTACAAAGTTGGAGACGCCGGATTGCAGTGCTGCTTGAGCGGTATTGAGTGTACCCATTACGTTGTTCAATACGCCTTCAGCTATATTATGCTCGACCATGGGCACATGCTTATAAGCCGCCGCGTGATATACAGTATCTATCCGCCAAGCTTTCATAACGTCCAGAAGCTTACCCTGGTTACGCACAGAACCAAGTATAGGCAAGAGCCTGACCGTCAGAGACTCGTGGCTTACACGCCGTTCGAGTTCAGAGAGTATGGTGTAGAGGTTAAATTCACTATGATCGAACAACAGCAGCGTGGTTGGCTGCAGCGACAATATCTGGCGGCACAGCTCGGATCCAATGGATCCCCCCGCGCCGGTTACCATCACACTTTTGCCCTTGATACAGCGCTCAAGCAGCTCACTTTGAGCAGGTACTGCGTCTCGCCCTAATAGGTCGGCAATATCAACTTCTTGAATGTCGTCGACCTTCACTCGCCCACTTGCAAGGTCCATGAAACCTGGAACGCTTCGCACATGGAGTGGAAACCCCTCAAGAAAACCCAGGATTTCTCGCCGACGCGCTCGGTTCGATGACGGAATGGCCAGGAGGATCTCTTGCGCGCCAGTCAAATCTATCATCCGCTGGATATTCTTCGGCTTATAAACCATCAAGCCGGAAATAACACGGTCAGAAATACCGAGGTCATCATCGATAAAAGCGACTGGACGCATCAGTCTCCCCATGCGCAGTGCGGCAACCAATTGGTTTCCAGCAGCGCCGGCGCCATAGATGGCTACACGGGGAAGGCCATCTTCACGATTGGTAAAGGGCACATGCTGTGATGCTTCGAACCAATCGCCGAGAAAGTACTGCCGCATGGCGAGCCTTAACCCGCCAATCATGATGAGACTTAGCCACCAGTAATTGAAAATTATGGAACGTGGCACCACACTCTGATGATTGCCATACCAGTAAACAACAATTCCCAGAATTAACGAGGAAAGGCTCACTGCTTTGATGATCGCAATCAGAGCATCGTTACCGAAGTAACGCATGACTGCTCGGTACATCCCGAATTTGATAAACAGCGGAATAGCGACCAATGGAGCGCTGAAAAACAACCAGGGATGCAAGATGAGAGGGTTGGCCACATCGTCAATACCCAACCGCACCACGAACGACATCCAGAGCGCTATCCAGACCAGCAAGACGTCTGTAGCCACCTGAATCAGACGCTTCTGATGGCGTGGTAACGCCAGCAGCACCGTTCTTAATCTCCCCATAACCCCTTCGAACACCTTTTGCTGCTCCTGCAACCTACATCATTAGCGGTACGTACTAATAGAAAACGCACCCTTGTGTGCCTTCGACCTGAAACCGAGAACGCCGCTCATTAAGAGTAATAAGACTCAGCCGCCTGTCGCGGTCTCGATCACCTTCTTCAATACAGTGCAGGTCTTGTCTATTTCCGCCTCACTTAGCGTGGGGTGGACCAAAAACATCAAACTCGTTTCGCCTAACACCTTCGCAACAGGTAGACGCTCAGCAGGACGCCAACCTGTGCCATCAAACGCTTTCTCAAGGTACACCTCTGAACATGATCCAGAGAAACAGGGTACGCCAAGAGCAGCAATTTCCGACAGGATACGATCACGGCTCCAGTCAGGTCGAAGTTGTTCTGGGTCGATAAAAACATAACATTTATAGGCGCCATGGACGTAATCCGGCGGTACAACCGGCACTCGCACGCCTTTCAAACCTGCGGCACAGTCCCAGATGCGCCGTGAATTGGCTACGCGACTATCGCGCCACACAGGCATTCGTTGTAGCTGGATTCGCCCCACAACGCCTTGAACCTCCAACATCCGCCAGTTCGTGCCGAATCCTTCATGCAGCCAGCGAAAACCAGGGGGATGCTCGCGCTCATAGACGGCCTCCCAGCTCTTCCCGTGATCCTTGAACGCCCACATTGCCAGCCAGAGTTTACGGTCATTGGTCGTGACCATGCCACCCTCGCCCCCTGTGGTCATGATTTTGTCCTGGCAGAAGGACCATGCCCCAATGTCGCCGATTGAGCCGACAGCACGCCCTTTATAAGTTGCGCCATGGGCCTGGGCACAGTCCTCAATAATCTTGAGATCATGGTTTTGAGCCAGCGCCATGATCGGATCCATGTCGCACGGCCAGCCGGCCAGGTGCACGCAAATGATCGCGCGCGTACGAGGAGTGAGCACGGCCTCGATGGTCTGGGCTGTAATGTTCTGGGAGTCAGGGTCCACATCCGCGAACACGGGGATAGCACCGGCGTTTACGATGCTGGATACCGAAGCCAGGAACGTCCGCGACGTAACGATGACTTCATCCCCCGCAGTAATGCCCAGGGCATGCAGTGCCAAATCCAGCGCTACAGTACCGTTGGCCAGTGCGATTGCGTGCTTGGTGCCGACCCAGGCGGCAAACTCTTTCTCGAATTCCCGGCACTCGGTGCCTGTCCAATAATTGACTTTATTCGAGAGGATCACATTTCGTACGGCATCAGCCTCCTCGACGGTAAAAGAAGGCCAAGGAGAGAAAGGAGTATTCAGCACAACGCGACACCTATCGAGTTCCGAAAAAATTAAGACGCTGTACGTGCGTCCCCAGCTACAAAGCCTTTGCAGGCACTCCGACCACGGTGAGCGAATCGGCGATGTCGCGCACGACTGCCGAGCCAGCGCCGACGACAACTTCTTGGCCAATCCGTATTGATTGTTTCACGCTGGCGCCAATACCAACCCAGCTTAGATCACCCACCTGGACGCCTCCGGCCAGTCTGGCGCCGGGACTTATATGAGTAAAGCTGCCTAACTGACAGTCATGATCAACACTGCATCCCGTGTTAAGGATAGCCCCTCGGCCAATCCTCGCATCCACGTTTACCACGACCCCGGCGAAAACCACTGAACCTGTACCAATCACTGCGCGCGGACTGATAACTGCTGAAGGATGCACTAACGTAACCAACTGCGCACCCGCCGTCTCCATTTCTTCGACTTTGGAACGGCGCACACTGTTACTGCCGATAGCAACTATGATCCCGTCAAATTCTCCAACCCGACTTAGCAGCGAGGCCGTATTTCCTGAGATAGGCCAGTGACCATTCATCGTGCGTGCCGGCCACTCATCTCCAAAGAACTCTACACACTGCCAACCACAAGACTCGGCAGTATCGGCCACTACCTTCCCATGACCACCAGCGCCTAAAATGGCAAGCCGTTTCAAAGCGCTGCTCCTGGGCTATTTAAAGGCATGACGTCGCCGTCCAATGAGCCACTACTGGCAACGACGGTACGGCTGCAAATAACACCCTTCGCCTTTCTCGGCGCGTATTCCATTAGTGGAAAATCACGATCAGAAAACATAAGCGATACCTGATAGTCCATTCAAAGCGACGGGGCTAATAATGTTTTAAGAAGTGGAGCCGCAAACATACCGTAAGCACGGGCTCCTATTTCATTCAGATGACTATTATCCATGTAAATCAGTTGGCCTTGAAAAAAAGGAGCGTCTGCAAAAAATTCGCTGCCCGATAAATCTATGAACTCAGCGCCCTTATACTGACTGACAATAGATGCGACTTTTGCATTTGCCTGCCGCCAGTCCTTGTCTTCACTGACGTTCGAGGGCAAGCCGAGCGTTTCAAAACGTCGTACTCGAAGTAGACTCACATCAAACATCGGTACTTGAGCCAGAACAATGACTCGCACATTGCGTCTGGTTGTCTGCTCTAAAAAACTCGAGAAAGCCGTCATGAATGCCGGGCTTGGGACCTGCCATTGCCACATCGCGGCCACTACGATAACGCGTGCTTGCTCCACATAAGGCGCTAGTGCGGAGATCTGGGATCGGCATGCCGCCTGAGCAAACTCGGGCAAACGCTCTACATCAAAATCCGGAATCGGTACGCAACTGCTTCCCGTAATGACTCTCGCAGAAAACTTGTCTGTTTCGCCCGCGACATCAAAGAACTCGTTTAATTGTGCCGCGTGACTGTCCCCAAGAACAAGCACGGTCGGCTGTTCGGCAAGATCACCCCGCACACAGGTGCCCACGATCTGCCCGTGACATATTTCGACGTCGGGTGCGTAACGGGTCATCTCTGCAGGCAAGGTTGCTTCCACGGAGGCATTAAGCCGCGGGCTCAAAATGTAAACGAGTGCGGCGAGCGTAATGATCCCCCCCCCCTAAAGCCGGCCCCCACATTCCACGTCCACGGCGCGCAGGCTCCTCCACACAGCGGTAGGACATCCATGAAAGCGCGTACGTGATCACCAAAAAACTGAACAGCCAAGTACCCGACAATTTATCATGACCAAGGTAATAACGCATGAACGCCAAGACTGGCCAGTGCCACAGGTAAAGCGAATAGGAGAGAGCCCCCAGCCACACAAAACCGCGCGAGGAAATGATCTGGCTGACGATGCTGCCTTTGGTCGCAATCAACATGCCCGTTGCTAAGCACGGCAAGAAAGCCGCCAACCCAGGAAAACTTTTTTCGTCCGTGTACATGAAACACAGACCGAGCAAGAACAAACCAGCAACCGAAACCAAAGAGGCAACTCGAGATGACCAACGGCTCCCTATGCCTGCGACCGCGATAAAAACGCCAACCAGGAATTCAGGCACCCTAGCAACGAGCGAGAAATAAACATGCTTTGAATTGTCAGGAAGACTCAGGCGCCACTCGGCATACATAAAAAAAACAACGCACATCCCACCCACTAATAGACCCAACCACCTGCGTGGAGTCCACAAAATCAGCGCTGGTAAGAAAATATAGAACTGCATTTCAATGGCCAACGACCATGTATGCAGTAGAGGAAGCTCATGTGCACCTGGGGCAAAATAGCTGCCAAAATTAGAAAAATATTGATTACTTACAAAGAAAAAAGCCGAAAATAAAGATTTTTTAAAGTAGGAAAAGTCACTAAGCACAAACAAAATCGAAGAAACGCAGCTCACAACCGCAAGCATGACAATATAGACTGGTACGATCCGCTTGATGCGATTCCAGTAGAAGCCGCTCCAACTGAAATCTTTTTCACGCTCAATAATGATTGAAGAAATCAAAAAACCGGAAATTACAAAAAAAATATCCACGCCAATAAAGCCAGCAGGGAGCCAGCTACTTTGTGCATGAAAGATCATCACCGCCAGGACTGCAATAGCTCGCAGCCCCTGCACATCACCACGGAATTTTAGCTTCGCTTCAGAGCGACCCTCTTCAGCAACGAAACCAGCCGCATCTCTTGTTCCAATCAGGCTCACTAAGCTTGCTCAACTTCTCAACAGGAATAGAAGCGGATGACTGCAAAAGTCATCCACCTAGTAGATATTATTTTAATAACTCGGACAGTACCGGGTGGCCTTCGCCGTCTGCAGGAACCACCACTGTGGAAGCACGAATCGTCTCCACTGTCTGCACGCAATGGCGTGCGTCTTCGATCCCATAGCCACGACCGGCCAATATTTCCTGATAGCTTGTGGTATGAAGATCGGTAAAACCTTCCGAGAACTCCAACTCTTCACCCTCTACCGTGATGGAGCGGTAGGTCGACTTTTTGCCTTTAACGGCGGCCGGTAAATCATTCGCGTCAATTGTCAAGAACCAGCGTACTTTTGCCCTTTCGTATTCCAGATAACCCGCTGCTTTGTACTCACTAACAAAGTGCACGACAGTTCGTTCAAGCTTTCCAAAAACAAAGTGCAACATGTCAAAAAAGTGAACACCGATGTTGGTCGCCACGCCAAATGACTTGCGCGGATCTCCCTTCCAGCTTTCCATGTACCATTTGCCACGAGACGTCATGTAGGTAAGCTCAACGTCGTACTTACCTGCTTTTTGCTCACGGGCAACTTTCGATTTTAAATCAAGGATCGCCTGATGGTGTCGAAGCTGCAGGATATTAAAGACACGCTTACCGGTTTCCACCTCGACGCGTGTGAGTTCATCCAGTATTTCAGTAGTCGGTACAAGCGGCTTTTCGCAAATAACATCACAGCCAAGTCGTAAACCAGCAACAATATGGGCGTGATGTAAATAATTTGGCGAGCAAATAGCTACATAATCAAGCGCTGCACCCGGATCCCGCTTCAATCGAAATGCGTGCTCTTGAAAACGCTCAAACTCGGTGAAGAATTCACTGTTTGGGGACAGGCTGTCGATGATACCGACTGAGTCATTGATGTCATAAGCTGAAACCAGCACATTGCCAGTGTCTTTGATCGCGCGCATGTGGCGCGGCGCGATATACCCGGCAGCACCGATAAGAGCGAAGTTTTTCATGGAGTCTTTCCTTAAACATTCGAAGACTCCCAGCGCACCCTTGGCGGGGGCTGGGAGGGCGTATCAATCAAGACGGCCTATCAAGCCTTCACAATATGCGGCGCCGCTACACGGTACTTACCGCGGCTATCCACGATCAGCTGGGCGGACGCCTTGATGAGCTCGTAGTCGAACTTCTCGTGATCAGTTGCCAACACGACCGCATCGAATGCTGCCAGGCTCTCGGAAGTCAGCTCCACGCTCTTGAGATCGAAATGGTGTTCGCGCATCTTGGGGAACACAGGAACATGTGGATCGCTGTAAGCAATTGTGCAGCCTTTAGCCTGGAGCATCTCCATGATTTCTACCGATGGCGACTCACGCATGTCGTCGACATTTTTCTTGTAGGCAATACCGAGCACCAGCACTTTGCTGCCCTTGAGCGGCTTGCCACGTTCATTGAGGCCATCCGCAAGCTTACTGACCACGTACTCGGGCATTGCCTGGTTAACCTCACCAGAAAGCTCGATGAAGCGAGTGTGCAGCCCATACTCACGGGCCTTCCAGGTCAGATAAAACGGATCGATCGGAATGCAGTGGCCGCCCAGGCCAGGGCCTGGGTAATAAGCGGTAAAGCCAAACGGCTTGGTGGCTGCGGCATCCACAACTTCAAAAATGTCGATCCCCATGCGGTCGGCAACGACTTTCATCTCGTTGACCAGACCGATGTTGACGGCGCGATGGATGTTTTCCAGCAGCTTGGTCATTTCTGCTGCTTTGGTGGAGCTGACAGGAACGACCTGATCAATCGCCTGCTCGTAAAGGGCCGTCCCCACCTCCAGGCACGCAGCTGTGTCGCCCCCGATAATTTTCGGGATGGTACGGGTTTCGAAATCAGGATTCCCCGGGTCTTCGCGCTCGGGCGAATAAACCAGAAAAATATCCTCGCCCACTACGAGGCCGCCTTCCTGGACGCGCGGGAGCAGCTCTTCAACCGTCGTACCTGGATAGGTAGTACTTTCCAGAGATACGATTTGACCAGCACGCAGGTAAGGCTTGATCGCATCAGTGGTGTTGATGACGTAGCTCATGTCAGGTTCGCGATACTTGTTCAACGGCGTGGGTACGCACAAGATCAATGCGTCACACTCAGCAACGCGGGCGAAATCAACTGTTGCTTCAAACCCCGAATTACGGGCCGCAGCGATTTTGGAGGAAGCGATATGTTCGATATAACTCTTGCCGGCGTTAAGATCGTCGACCTTCTCCACATCGATATCTATGCCGAGCACGCGAAAACCAATCGCATTGTAACGAAGCATTAAAGGCAGACCGACATACCCAAGACCAACAATCCCGATCAACGCTTCCTTATTTTTGAACTTGGTAACACTGGCCAGCTTCTGCAGGTGCATCAGTAACGCTCCAATTAAACTATATAAATTTGAAAGTCAGCTTGTGGCCATTCAAATGACGACCTCCCTCACTCGGCTTACCGCCTGGCGGCGACCGGATACTCACCTGTCCCAGTCGGGCATGGACAATCATCGGGCATGAGGCGCCAAGGGTAGCTTTCCGAAAGCAGTCGCTTCGTATCAGACATGGCACTAATTAAATCATAGCTTCGCCCCAAAATCCGCATAAAGATTCCGGCAATAGGGTCTACTACCATGATAGATACCTCGACGCCACCACTCGCTGGCGCCCTCCCCCTGCCATCATGGCAAAGCCTGCCCTATTTCGCTGCGGCGTCTGGCAATAATGTTATCTGATGGAGGGGCGGATCTTGTATGCAGCATCATACGCGACGACCCCTCACGCCTCCCCCTGGAAGGCATAGGCGTGAGCCAACAGCCAGGCCTATCGCAATTTTCGATAATTTCAAAGATTGCCCCCTCCCGACCAAACGTAAGAACCATATTCATTATGTGAATAGCCGAACACAACCGATAAACTTCGATACAGCCTTATATATGAGATAGTTACGTACGACTAAGGAAAGACACCACTTTCTTAATAGTAAAGAACCAACAAAGATGCATTAGTAACTGCTACGGAGATCACCCTCGAGCACATGATGCATATTTCTTTATGGATTTTTATATTAAAAATAGCAGCTCCCGCTACGCAATGAACATAGCGCATACGAGATAACCAACAGTGATAATAGGTTTCCAGCAGCCTTCATTCATCCACGTCGCAAAATTTAAATAGCTGGCGGGTAACGCTTATAGCGCCTACGCGCCTTGCAGAAAGAAATGCAAAAGTAGGTTTATTTTTTAGACCGCTGACCATGCTCGCAGAGGACTTATTCGTCAGCAGCGATTACATCGACCATGCACCCGTTATCAGGCAACTGATTGTGACCGGCAAAGAACCCGACAGACAAGGACCACCTGCCCCCCTATCCCTGGTCACTGACTCGTGGACGAGAATGACTTCTTATACCCTTTTCGGCAAAACAACAGAACCAGTACGGGCCCCACGAGCATACCAACAATCAAGGCCAACACTAAAAATACCGAAACCGGCATTTGTGAGGTAGACCAACCCAACAATGAAAGCGTAGCCTTCTGTTGGTTTTCAAGTATGAATGCCAACACTATCAAGCTAGTGACCAGCACTGCCAATATCGCAAAAACACGCTTAATCCCGCGCATACCTCCCCCCTCTCAAATGCTCAGACGCCCTCTTCCTCATCCTCATTCACCCGATCCCGCAACTCCTTCCCCGGCTTGAAATGAGGCACAAACTTCCCATCCAGGCTTACCGACTGCCCAGTTTTAGGATTCCGCCCTACCCGCGGCGCACGATAGTGCAGCGAAAAGCTACCAAACCCCCGGATCTCAATCCGGTCCCCAGTCGCTAAACACTGGGACATTTGCTCAAGCATGGTCTTGATAGCCAGCTCCACATCCTTGGATGAGAGCAGCCCTTGATGGGTGACAATTCGTTCGATCAACTCCGACTTCGTCATATTTTTCCCTTCTTTTTCAAGCAGCTAGGAAAAGCGCTTCGAAGGTTTTAGCATGACTTGGTGAATTTGAACAGCCCATGTATCAACTTATCTGCTGTTTGAATAAGGCCCGCCATTAACGATCAACATGCTCAATTGCAGATCACGAGCATGGTACGGGTGACCGCTCCAGCAGGGTTCCAACCGAACAAGTAATCACCCTCTTCGTCCTTGGCGTCGCTGGACCTGGTGATGACCTTATAGCCCTGCATCTTGCATTCGCGTGCGGCGCGTCTCTCGCACTTCTCCCAGTTATTGCCCAGCCCCGAGCAATCGACCTCAATGCCGCTGACACCGCGCCTCGCGTGAGTTTTGGCGCTGGTAGCAGTACAGCCTGCAAGCATTACCACTGCGAGCACCACGATTAGCCTGTTCATCGAAATCCTTAACAACACCGGAGCGCCTTTATCAATACTGTATTCAGCTCTGACCCCAAGCTGCATGCCTTGGTTCTTACCTGTCGATTCAACGAATTTCAGGCAAAAAAAAGGGCGACCGAAGTCGCCCTTTTTTACAGCCTTACAGAACTTAGTTCTGCTTAGCCATTGCTTCGCGCAGCAGGGAGGCCATGGTGGTCTCGCCAGTTGCAGCTTCCGGAGCCGATTTCAGGCTCTGGATTGCTTCTTTCTCTTCAACTTCGTCTTTCGACTTGATGGAGAGTTGGATCACGCGGCTCTTACGATCAACGCTGATGATCTTGGCTTCTACTTCCTGGCCTTCTTTCAGAACGTTGCGCGCGTCTTCAACGCGGTCACGGCTGATTTCGGAGGCTTTCAGAGTCGCTTCGATATCGTCGGCCAGAACGATGATGGCGCCTTTGGCGTCAACTTCTTTCACAGTGCCTTTAACGATTGCGCCTTTGTCGTTCTCTTGAACGTACTCGGAGAACGGATCGCTTTCCAGTTGCTTGATACCCAGGGAGATGCGCTCGCGCTCTGGGTCAACCGACAGGATAACGGTGTCCAGCTCGTCGCCCTTCTTGAAACGACGAACAGCTTCTTCGCCAACTTCGTTCCAGGAGATGTCGGACAGGTGAACCAGGCCGTCGATGCCGCCGTCCAGACCGATGAAGATACCGAAATCGGTGATCGACTTGATGGTGCCGGAGATGCGGTCGCCCTTGTTGAACTGGCTGGAGAAGTCTTCCCACGGGTTGGACTTGCACTGCTTGATGCCCAGGGAGATACGACGACGCTCTTCGTCGATGTCCAGAACCATAACTTCCACTTCGTCGCCGACTTGTACGACTTTCGAAGGGTGGATGTTTTTGTTGGTCCAGTCCATTTCGGAAACGTGTACCAGGCCTTCTACGCCTTCTTCCAGCTCAGCGAAGCAGCCGTAGTCGGTCAGGTTGGTAACACGCGCGGTGACGCGAGTGCTTTCTGGGTAACGGGCTTTGATAGCGACCCATGGATCTTCACCCAGTTGCTTCAGGCCCAGGGAAACACGGTTGCGCTCGCGATCGTATTTCAGAACCTTGACATCGATCTCGTCGCCAACATTGACGATTTCGGAAGGATGCTTGATACGCTTCCAAGCCATGTCGGTAATGTGCAGCAGGCCATCGACGCCACCCAGATCGACGAATGCGCCGTAATCGGTGAGGTTCTTGACGATACCTTTGACTTGTTGGCCTTCCTGCAGGGATTCCAGCAGAGCTTCACGCTCGGCGGAGTTCTCTGCTTCCAGGACGCTGCGACGGGAAACGACAACGTTGTTGCGCTTCTGGTCGAGTTTGATGACCTTGAATTCGAGTTCTTTGCCTTCCAGGTGCGTGGTGTCGCGCACAGGACGAACGTCGACCAAAGAACCTGGCAGGAACGCACGGATGCCGTTAACGTCGACAGTGAAGCCGCCTTTAACCTTACCGTTGATAACGCCCTTGACCACTTCTTCAGCTGCGAAGGCTGCTTCGAGAACAATCCAGCATTCAGCGCGCTTGGCTTTTTCACGGGACAGCTTGGTTTCACCGAAACCGTCTTCAACCGAGTCCAGAGCAACGTGAACTTCGTCACCGACATTGATTGTCAGATCACCAGCATCGTTGTAGAACTGTTCCAGCGGGATCAGAGCTTCAGACTTCAGACCAGCGTGAACGGTTACCCAGCGAGCTTGGTAATCGATATCAACGATAACACCGGTGATGATGGAGCCTGCCTGAAGGTTCAGGGTTTTTAGGCTTTCTTCAAAGAGTTCCGCAAAGCTTTCGCTCATTTTAATTCCTGTTGATAAGGGCGAAGAATACGCCCATCTCCACACCCCAGACGGTGTGGGTCAGTTTCAGTTAAAAGAAGCCACCGCAGGACTATGACTGGTCCCCTGCGGCCTTCTTGATCACCCGGCGATATCGCGAATGGCGATTTCACTCAAGATGCGTTCCAGCACCTGCTCGATGGACAACTCCGTGGAATCCAGCTGTATGGCATCAGCCGCCGGCTTTAGCGGGGCTACTGCGCGCTGGGTATCACGCTCATCGCGTGCACGGATCTCATCTAGCAGACTCGACAGACTAACACCATCGACTTTGCCCTTCAACTGCAAGTAGCGGCGGCGAGCCCGCTCCTCGGCGCTGGCGGTCAGGAAAATCTTCAGCGGCGCCTCGGGAAACACGACCGTGCCCATGTCACGGCCATCGGCCACCAGGCCCGGCGGCTCCTGGAAAGCCCGCTGACGCTGCAACAGCGCATCACGCACAGCCGGCAGCGCGGCAACCTGGGAAGCCCAGGAGCCGACCTGCTCGTTACGCAAATCATCGGTCACATCGTCCCCTTCCAGGATGATGCGCTGGGGATGACCTTCCGTCGCGCCGACGAACTGCACATCGAGGTGCGCGGCCAGCAGCTTCAGGGATTCTTCGTTGGTCAGGTCGACGCCATGGTTGCGTGCGGCAAACGCCAGCAGGCGGTACAGCGCGCCGGAATCCAGCAGGCACCAGCCCAGGCGCTTGGCCAGGATGCCGGCGATCGTGCCTTTGCCCGAGCCGCTTGGCCCGTCGATGGTAATCACCGGTGCTTTGATATTCACAATTGAGCCTCTTGGGCAACACGGATGCCGACGTGGGCACACAGTGTAAGAAAGTTCGGAAAAGACGTAGCAACATTGGCACAGTCATGGATACGAATCGGCGCAGCCGCCCGCAGGGAAGCCACACTGAAGGCCATGGCAATCCGGTGATCACCATGGGCATGGACTTCACCACCGCCCATCAGGCCACCGTCAATGATAATCCCATCGGGGGTCGGTTCACACTTCACCCCCAACGCCAGCAGACCGTCGGCCATGACCTGGATACGGTCGGACTCCTTCACACGCAACTCTTGCGCCCCCCGCAACACGGTTCGCCCTTCAGCGCAGGCCGCCGCGACGAACAGCACCGGGAACTCGTCGATCGCCAACGGCACCAGCGCCTCAGGGATCTCGATCCCTTTCAACGCAGCCGCCCGCACACGCAGGTCAGCGACAGGCTCGCCACCCACTTCGCGCGGGTTCTCCAAGGTGATATCTGCCCCCATCAATCGCAGGATATCGATCACCCCGGTGCGGGTCGGGTTGACGCCGACATGCTCCAGCAGCAACTCGGAACCCTCGGCAATCGAAGCCGCCACCAGGAAGAAGGCCGAAGAGGAGATGTCCCCCGGCACTTCAATATGGGTCGCCGTCAGTACATGACCCGACTCCACCGACGCAGTAGCACCTTCCACCGCAACCGGGTAACCAAACCCGCGCAACATACGCTCGGTATGGTCTCGGGTCGGCGCAGGCTCGGTCACCGCGGTTTTACCTTCGGCATACAACCCTGCCAGCAGCAGGCAGGATTTGACCTGGGCGCTGGCCATCGGCATTGCATAGCTCATGCCTTTCAGCGCCTGGCCACCACGAATGGTCAGCGGCGGACGCCCTTCCGGCCCGGTCTCGATCACCGCGCCCATGTCTCGCAATGGCTTGGCCACGCGGTTCATCGGGCGCTTGGACAGGGAAGCATCGCCGGTCAACACGCTGTCAAAGCGTTGCGCCGCCAACAACCCGGATAGCAGGCGCATGGACGTACCGGAATTACCCAGGTAGATCGGCCCCGGCGCCGGCTTCAAGCCGTGCAAGCCCACGCCATGAATGGTCACGCGCCCATGGTGCGGCCCCTCAATCACCACGCCCATGTCGCGAAACGCCTGCAGGGTCGCCAGGGCGTCTTCACCCTCAAGGAACCCTTCCACCTCCGTCACACCCTCGGCCAACGAGCCGAGCATGATCGAGCGATGGGAGATCGACTTGTCACCCGGCACCCGGATACGCCCGCTCAAGCGGCCGCCTGGGTTGGCGAGGAAGGTCAGGTCATCGGCGTTCACAGCGGTTTCCATATAGGCCCGGCGAGCCAGGATCTTGCTGAAATGCTCACGCGCCACCCGCGCACGGGTGAACACGCCCAATAATTGATGGCCATCCCCGGCATCGACCGCATCGCGCAAGGCGTCGAGGTCACTGCGGAAGGTGTCCAGGGTGCGCAACACCGCTTCGCGATTGGCGAGAAAGATGTCGTGCCACATCACCGGATCGCTGCCGGCAATCCGCGTGAAATCGCGGAAGCCGCCGGCGGCGTAACGGAAAATCTCGAGGTTTTCGTTGCGCTTGGCCAGGGAGTCCACCAGGCCGAATGCCAGCAGATGCGGCAAATGGCTGGTCGCCGCCAGCACTTCGTCATGGCGTTCGACCTGCATATGCTCCACGTCCGCCCCCAGCTCACGCCAGAGACGATCCACCACCGCCAGCGCGGCCGGATCGGTTTGTTCCAGTGGCGTCAGGATCACTTTATGGCGGCGGAACAGCTGCGCATTGGACGCCTCCACCCCGCTCTGTTCGGAACCGGCAATCGGATGGCCCGGCACAAAACGCGACGGCATGCCGCCAAAGGCCTGTTGCGCCGCACGCACCACATTGCCCTTGGCACTGCCGACGTCCGTCAGGATCGCCTGGCCCAGGTCCATGCCGGCCAATACCGCCAGCAGTTTCTCCATCGCCAGGATCGGCACAGCGAGCTGGATGACGTCAGCACCCTGACACGCCAGCGCCAGGTCCGCCTCACAGCGATCCACTACGCCCAACTCCACCGCCAGCTTGCGTGATTGCGGGTCCAGGTCCACCCCGACCACTTCCCTACATAGCCCGCTCTCGCGCAGGCCTTTGGCAAAGGAGCCGCCGATCAATCCCAGCCCCACTACCACCAGGCGACCGATCATAGGCACAGCAGGTTGCAATGCAGTGACATCAACCACGAGCCAGGACCTTGGCCAACGCCTCCAGGAAGCGGCTGTTTTCAGCCGGTAACCCGATGGTGATCCGCAGGTGGTTCGGCATGCCGTAGTTGGCCACCGGCCGCACGATCACACCTTCGCGCAGCAGCCCCTGGAATACCGGGGCAGCCACTTGGCCAAGGTCGACACAGATGAAGTTGCCCTTGGAGGGAATCCAGCCCAGGCCCAGTTCACGGAAGCCATCCTGCAACTGCAGCATGCCGCTTGCGTTGATGCGACGACCTTCTTCCAGGTATTCGGCATCCTTCACCGCCGCACAGGCGGCTGCCAGGGCAAGGCTGTTAACGTTGAATGGTTGGCGCACACGGTTCAGCACATCGGCAACCACCGCCGTCGACAAGCCGTAGCCAACCCGCAACGACGCCAGCCCATAGGCCTTGGAGAAGGTTCGCGACACCAGCAGGTTTGGGTAGGTCGCCAGGAAATCCAGGCCGTCCGGCAGGTCGCTGCCTTCGGCGTACTCGATGTAGGCTTCGTCCAACACCACCAGCACATGCTCAGGCACGTCTTGCAGGAAGTCGTTGAGCGCTTGCGCATCGAACCAGGTGCCGGTCGGGTTGTTTGGGTTCGCGACAAACACGACGCGGGTCTGGGCGTCGATGGCGGCCAGCATGGCCGGCAGGTCATGGCCCCAGTCCTTGGCAGGAATCACGCGGGCGTCGGCACCGACTGCCTGGGTGACGATCGGGTAAACCGCAAACGCGTGCTCGCTGAACACGGCGTTCAGCCCCGGCGCCAGGTAGGCACGGCCGACCAGCTCGAGGATGTCGTTGGAGCCATTACCCAGGGTTACCTGGTTCAGCTCGACCCGGCATGTTTCTGCCAGCAGCGACTTGAGGGCGAAGCCATTGCCGTCCGGGTAACGGGTCAGCTCGGCCAACTCTTCGCGAATCGCCGCCAATACCTTGGGGCTTGGACCCAGTGGATTCTCGTTACTCGCCAGCTTGACGATTTTGGAAGGATCCAGGTTCAACTCACGCGCCAGCTCGTCCACAGGCTTGCCCGGAACGTAAGGCGACAGTTGTTGCACGCCCGGCTGAGCCAGGGCGAGGAAGTTGCCACTCATGTTAAAGCCTCACAAAACCGCTTTCGGGTAAGAGCCCAGCACCTTGAGCGCCACGGCTTCCTGACTGATCTTCTCCAGCACGCCCTTGACCAGCGGGTCGCGGTGGTGGCCGATGAAGTCGATAAAGAACACGTAAGTCCATTTACCGCTGCGCGAAGGACGCGTCTCGATACGCGTCAGGTCAATCCCGTTGTCGTGGAACGGCACCAGCAGCTCATGCAGCGCGCCGGGCTTGTTGCTCATGGAGACGATGATCGAGGTCTTGTCGTCGCCGGTCGGCGGCACTTCCTGGCTGCCGATCATCAGGAAGCGCGTGGAGTTGTCCGGGCGATCCTCGATTTTCTCGGCCAGGCGCGTCAGGCCATACAAGCCAGCCGCCATATCACCGGCGATCGCCGCCGAATTCCACTCACCCTTCACGCGCTTGGCCGCTTCGGCGTTGCTGGACACCGCCACGCGCTCGACATTCGGGTAATGAGCGTCCAGCCACTTGCGACACTGGGCCAGGGACTGGGCGTGGGAATAGATGCGGCTGATGCTGTCGGTCTTGGTGCTCTCGCCCACCAGCAAGTGATGGTGGATGCGCAGCTCGACTTCGCCGCAGATCACCATGTCGTGCTCGAGGAAGCTGTCCAGCGTGTGGTTGACCGCGCCTTCGGTGGAATTTTCCACCGGCACCACGCCAAAGTTCACCGCACCGGCCGCCACTTCACGAAACACTTCGTCGATGGCCGCCATTGGCTTGCTGATCACCGCGTGGCCGAAGTGCTTCATGGCCGCCGCTTGGGTGAAGGTGCCTTCCGGGCCTAGGTAAGCCACTTTCAGCGGCTGCTCGAGCGCCAGGCACGACGACATGATTTCACGGAACAACCGCGCCATCTCTTCGTTGCCCAGCGGGCCCTTGTTACGCTCCATGACGCGCTTGAGCACCTGGGCTTCACGCTCCGGTCGGTAGAACACCGGCACTTCGCCTTCAGCCAGGGACGCCATCTTCACCCGTGCCACTTCCTGGGCGCAGCGCGCACGCTCGCTGATCAGCTCCAGGACCTTTTCGTCCAGGCTGTCAATGCGTACCCGCAGGGCCTTGAGTTCTTGTTCAGACATTAGCCGTGTTCCTTTTCGAACTCTGCCATGTAGGCAACCAGCGCGTTGATCGCGTGGATGTCGACAGCGTTGTAGATGGAGGCGCGCATGCCACCTACCGAACGGTGGCCCTTGAGGTTCAGCAGGCCGCGTGCGTCGGCACCAGCCAGGAATGGCTTGTCCAGGCGGTCGTCAGCCAGGCGGAACGGCACGTTCATCCACGAGCGGTCAGTCAGGTTGATCGGGTTGCTGTACAGGCCGCTGGCGTCGATGAAGTCGTACAGGGTGCGCTTCTTCTCTTCGTTGAGCTTACCCATGGCGGCGACACCGCCTTGCTCTTTCAACCACTCGAACACCAGGCCCGACAGGTACCAGGCGAAGGCCGGCGGGGTGTTGTACATCGAGCCATTGTCGGCTGCGACCTTGAAGTTGAGCATGGTCGGGCACAGCGAGCGGGCGCGACCCAGCAGGTCTTCACGGACGATGTTGACCAGGATGCCGCTCGGGCCGATGTTCTTCTGCGCGCCGGCGTAGATCATGCCGTAGCGCGACACGTCGATAGGCCGCGAGAGGATGTCCGAGGACATGTCGCACACCAGCGGGACGTCACCGACTTCCGGCACCCAGTCGAACTCCAGACCACCAATGGTTTCGTTCGCGACGTAGTGCACGTAGGCCGCATCCTTCGACAGCTTCCATTCGTTCTGACCTGGAATGGCGAAGTAGTCGTAGGGCTTGGCGGTGCCGGCGACATTGACGTGACCGTAGCGCGAGGCCTCTTCAATAGCCTTCTGCCCCCAGATACCGGTGTCGATGTAGTCGGCAGTGCCGTCTTCTGGCAGCAGGTTCAGCGGGATCTGGGCGAACTGTTGGCTCGCGCCCCCCTGCAGGAACAGCACTTTGTAATTGGATGGGATGTCCAGCAAGTCGCGCAGATCCTGCTCGGCCTTGGTGGCAATGGACACGAACTCATCGCTGCGATGGCTCATTTCCATCACGGAGAGGCCTTTTCCATGCCAGTCGAGGAGTTCACCCTGCGCACGCTGCAGGACTGCTTCAGGAAGCGCCGCGGGACCGGCACAGAAGTTATAGGCTCTCTTGCTCACATCCAATCTCTCTGATCTGGTGGGACTGAAATCAAACACTGCAGGAGCGAGCTTGCTCGCGAAAAACCCGAGAACGCAAGGGCGCATCAGGCACCTCGCGTTATCGTTGACGATTTTCGCGAGCAAGCTCGCTCCTACAGGGGGCGGCGTTGTTCTTTCAAAGGGGACAAACAACAAGGGGGCGAATCTTCATCCGCCCCCTGTGTGTCCGCTTATTCCTGCGGTTCTTCTTCGTCTGCGGCAGCATCGAGGGTTGGCTCGTCGACGTTGTCATCGCCCGTTGCGATCACCTCGCCTTCAAACTCCTCACCTTCCAGCTCTTCGCCTTCCACTTCCGACGGTTCCTGGACACGCTCCAGGCCGACCAGTTTTTCGTCCTTGGCCAGCTTGATCAGGGTCACACCCTGGGTGTTACGGCCCAGGCTCGACACTTCAGCCACACGGGTACGTACGAGGGTGCCCTGGTCGGAAATCAGCATGATTTCCTCGCCGTCGAGCACCTGGACCGCGCCGACCAGACGGCCGTTGCGGTCGTTGCTGACCATGGCGATAACGCCCTGGCCGCCACGCTTGTACTCCGGGAACTCGCTGATGGCGGTGCGTTTGCCATAACCACGCTCGGAAGCGGTGAGGATCTGGCTGCCTTCTTCCGGGATCAGCATCGAAATCAGCTTCTGCCCTTCCGGCAGGCGCATGCCGCGCACACCGCGGGCGGTACGGCCCATGGCACGGACGTCGGATTCCTTGAAGCGTGTCACTTTGCCGCCGTCGGAGAACAGCATGACTTCACGCTCGCCATCAGTGATGGCCGCGCTGATCAGTACGTCGCCTTCGTCCAGCTCCAGGGCGATCAGGCCCACGCTGCGCTGGCGGCTGAAGGATTCCAGCGGGGTCTTTTTCACGGTGCCTTTGGCGGTGGCCATGAAGATGAAGTGACCTTCGGTGTATTCCTCGACCGGCAGCATGGTGGTGATGTATTCATCACTGTCCAGCGGCAGCAGGTTGACCAACGGACGACCACGGGCAGCACGGGAGGCTTCCGGGATTTCGTAGGTCTTGAGCCAGTACACCTTGCCCTTGCTGGAGAACAGCAGCAGCGTGGTGTGGCTGTTGGCGACCAGCAGGTGAGCAATGTAGTCCTCATCCTTCACGCCGGTAGCCGATTTACCTTTACCACCACGACGCTGGGCCTGGTACGCAGCCAATGGCTGGGTCTTGGCATAACCACCGTGGGAGATGGTCACCACGCGCTCTTCTTCCGGGATCATGTCACCCAGGGTCAGGTCGAGGCGAGCATCGAGGATTTCGGTGCGGCGCACGTCGCCGTATTCGGCGCGGATCACTTCCAGCTCTTCGCGGATCACTTCCATCAGGCGCACGGCGCTGTTGAGGATGCGGATCAGCTCGCCGATCTGGTTGAGGATCTCCTGGTACTCGGCCAGCAGCTTCTCGTGCTCCAGGCCGGTCAGGCGGTGCAGGCGCAGGTCGAGAATGGCCTGGGCCTGTTCCGGCGACAGGAAGTACTTGCCATCGTGCAGGCCATACTGCTCGGGCAGGTCTTCAGGGCGGCAGGCCTCGGCACCGGCGCGCTCGACCATGACCTGCACGGCACTGGACTCCCACGGCGTGGAAATCAGGGCTTCCTTGGCCTCGGAAGGCGTAGGCGAAGCCTTGATCAAGGCAATGACCGGGTCGATGTTGGACAGCGCAACCGCCTGGCCTTCAAGGATGTGGCCGCGTTCGCGGGCCTTGCGCAGCTCGAAGACAGTGCGGCGGGTCACCACTTCACGGCGGTGACGGACGAACGCTTCGAGCAGGTCCTTGAGGTTGAGCAGCCGCGGGCGGCCGTCCACCAGGGCCACCACGTTGATGCCGAATACGCTCTGCAGCTGGGTGTGCTGGTAGAGGTTGTTGAGCACCACCTCCGGCACTTCGCCGCGGCGCAGCTCGATGACGATGCGCATGCCGTCCTTGTCGGACTCGTCGCGCAGCTCGGTGATGCCTTCGATCTTCTTCTCTTTGACCAGCTCGGCGATCTTTTCGATCAGCCGCGCCTTGTTCAGCTGGTACGGCAGCTCGGTGATCACGATCTGCTGGCGGCCACCGACCTTGTCGATGTCTTCGACCTCGGATCGGGCACGCATGTAGACGCGGCCGCGGCCGGTGCGGTAGGCCTCGATGATGCCTTGGCGACCGTTGATGATGCCGGCTGTCGGGAAGTCCGGGCCGGGGATGAACTGCATCAGTTCATCGACGGTGACTTCCGGGTTGTCGATCAGCGCCAGGCAACCGTCGATGACTTCGCCAAGGTTGTGCGGCGGAATGTTGGTCGCCATACCCACGGCGATACCGCTGGAACCGTTGACCAGCAGGTTGGGGATACGCGTGGGCATGACCGCCGGGATCTGCTCGGTGCCGTCGTAGTTGGGCACCCAGTCGACGGTTTCCTTGTGCAGGTCGGACAGCAGCTCGTGGGCCAGCTTGGTCATGCGCACTTCGGTGTATCGCATGGCCGCGGCATTGTCGCCGTCCACCGAACCGAAGTTGCCCTGGCCATCGACAAGCAGGTAGCGCAGCGAGAAAGGCTGGGCCATACGCACGATGGTGTCGTAGACCGCAGTGTCGCCGTGCGGGTGGTACTTACCGATCACGTCACCGACCACACGGGCGGATTTCTTGTACGGCTTGTTCCAGTCGTTGCCCAGTTCGCTCATCGCATAGAGAACGCGACGATGCACGGGCTTCAAGCCGTCACGTGCATCGGGCAGCGCTCGCCCGACAATCACGCTCATCGCGTAGTCGAGGTAGGACTGTCTCAGTTCGTCTTCGATATTGACCGGGAGGATTTCTTTGGCCAGTTCGCCCATGAGAAGCCTGATTCCTTTTTCGGGTGAAACCTCGTCGCATCCATATGGGACGAACGAAGCTCGCCGTTGCCGGCACACTGCCTGACAACGACTTACGACAAATCAACGAGTTATGACACGGATCTGCACGTTATGGGCAACCCCTGGGGGCGGCCCTGGAAACCGCCGGATGTTATCACAATCGCCGCCACGCACCTATCCCCCTGATGCGCATGGAGACTAGTAATTTGACGGATGACAGGCTTGAGGGCGACGAGAGGGGCTCAGAGATGGGGTGGTGCTTTTTTTTGAGGGCGGATCCGTGGGTTTTATTGACTTTCAGGGCCAATCGGGGGCAAGCCCCCTCCCACATTTCGACTGTGTTCACCCTTCAAGTGTGGGAACGGGCTTGCCCCCGACAGCCGTTTCACCCACATCACAGCCCTCAATGCAGCCGCTTACGGCACATTAACCTGGCCAATTTCGCCGTATCCGGCCGCTCAACCACGCCCTTCTCGGTCACAATCACATCAATCAAGTCGGCCGGAGTCACATCAAATACCGGATTAAACGCATTAACCTCCAAGTGCTGCCCCATAACCTCCAGCAGCTCGCCGGGATCGCGCTCTTCCAACGCAACATCCTCCCCCGTGGCCATCATCAGATCCAGGGTCGAACTCGGCGCCACCACCATGAAACGCACGCCGTGATGCATGGCGCACACCGCCAATTGATAGGTGCCGATCTTGCCGATCACATCGCCGTTAGCGGCAATGCAATCGGCGCCGACGATCACCCAGGTGATGCCCTTGGTCTTGAGGATATGCGCGCCGGCCGAGTCGGCATTCACTGTGACCGGGATACCCTCGCCCGCCAGCTCCCAGGCGGTCAGCCGCGAGCCTTGCAGCCATGGACGGGTTTCATTGACATAGACGTGCTCGATCAAACCCTCCAGGAAGGCGGCGCGAATCACCCCGAGGGCCGTGCCGACACCGCCTGTCGCCAAGGCGCCGGCGTTGCCATGGGTCAAAATCGCCTGAGCATTGCCCTGATGCTTGCGAATTCGCTCAACGCCCAACTGGGCCATGACGAAGTTGGCTTCCCGGTCGCTTTCATGGATAGCGATAGCTTCGGCTTCCAGCACCGCCAACGGATCGGCGTGCTTCCTGACGCGGTCCAGTCGATCGCGCATGCGCTTGAGCGCCCAGAACAGGTTCGAGGCGGTCGGACGGGTATCGGCCAGTAGCGCGTAGTCGTCTTCCCATGCGGCCTGCCAGTCACCGCCCTCGGCGATGCGCTCGCGAGCGGCGAGCACCAGGCCATAGGCCGCGCTGATGCCGATGGCCGGTGCACCACGCACCACCATGGCGCGAATGGCCGCAGCCACTTCATCGACCGTGGAGCAAGCCACCCAGCACTCCTGGGATGGCAAGGCACGTTGATCGAGCAGGTGCAGCGTGCCATCACGCCAATCGATGGCCTTCACTTTCTCCGCTGCCAACAGTCGATCGCGCATCCCTCACCCCGTACTCATCAACAAAAGCCGCCGATTATAGCGATCCGCCAGCCAGGACGCTCGGGTATACTTCGCGCTTCTTTTATAGCTGCCCGGGAAGAAGCCTGCGATGACCTCCACTGCCGCCCCGCTCGACTTATTGCTACTGCCAACCTGGCTGGTACCTGTCGAACCCGCCGGCGTGGTGCTCAAGCAACACGGCGTGGGCATTCGCGATGGGCGGATTGCCTTTATCGGGCCACGGGCTGCGGCGTTGAAGCTTTCGGCCAGTGAAGTGCGCGAACTGCCGGGCATGCTGCTCAGCCCCGGCCTGATCAACGCCCACGGCCATGCGGCGATGAGCCTGTTTCGCGGCTTGGCCGATGACCTGCCCTTGATGACCTGGCTGGAAAAACACATCTGGCCCGCCGAAGCCAAGTGGGTCGACGAGGCCTTCGTGCGTGACGGCACCGACCTGGCCATTGCCGAGCAGCTCAAGGGCGGCATTACCTGCTTCTCGGACATGTACTTCTACCCCAAGGTCGCCAGCGATTGCGTGCACAACAGCGGCATGCGTGCACAGATCGCGATTCCGATCCTCGACTTCCCGATTCCCGGCGCCGGCACCGCCGATGAGGCTATCCGCCAGGGCATCGAGCTGTTCGGCGACCTCAAGCACCACCCGCGCATCAAGATCACCTTCGGCCCCCACGCGCCCTACACCGTGTGCGATGCCAACCTGGAAAAAATCCGGGTAATCGCCGAAGAGCTGGACGCCGCGATCCATATGCATGTGCATGAAACCGCTTTCGAGGTACAACAGGCAGTCGAACAAACCGGTGAACGGCCATTGGCGCGCCTGGGACGCCTCGGCCTGCTGGGCCCGCGCTTCCAGGCCGTTCATATGACCCAAATCAGCGAGGACGACCTGGCTTTGCTGGTAGAAAGCAACACCAGCGTCATCCATTGCCCGGAATCGAACCTGAAACTGGCCAGTGGCTTCTGCCCGGTGGAGCGTCTGTGGCAGGCGGGCGTCAATGTGGCCATCGGCACCGACGGCGCCGCCAGCAACAACGACCTGGACCTGCTGGGTGAAACCCGTACCGCCGCGATGCTGGCCAAGGCCGTCGCCGGCTCGGCCACCGCCCTGGACGCCCACCGTGCGCTGCGCATGGCTACGCTCAACGGTGCGCGTGCCATGGGCCTGGAAAGCGAAATCGGTTCCCTGGAAGTGGGCAAGGCGGCGGATATGGTCGCTTTCGATCTGACGGGGCTGGCGCAACAACCGATCTACGATCCGGTCTCACAGCTTATATATGCCACCGGACGCGATTGCGTGAAACACCTTTGGGTCGCCGGCAAGCAGTTGCTCGACGACCGGCAACTCACCCGCATGGATGAACAACAGTTGACCGCCACGGCCATTGCCTGGGGAAAACGCATCAGCGGGCACACCGAATAACGCTGGCTCTGAACCCGCGTGTTCAGGACCGACAAACCGATTTATCAGATTTAGAGGATTCACCATGAGCAACGTCGACCACGCCGAAATCGCCAAGTTTGAAGCCCTGGCCCACCGCTGGTGGGACCGCGAAAGCGAGTTCAAACCCCTGCACGACATCAACCCGCTGCGGGTCAACTGGATTGACGAACGCGTCAACCTGGCCGGCAAGAAGGTGCTGGACGTCGGTTGCGGCGGCGGCATCCTCAGCGAAGCCATGGCCCAGCGCGGCGCGACCGTGATGGGCATCGACATGGGCGAAGCGCCGTTGGCCGTGGCCCAACTGCACCAGCTGGAATCCGGCGTCAGCGTGGAATACCGCCAGATCACCGCCGAAGCCCTGGCCGAGGAAATGCCCGAGCAGTTCGACGTGGTCACCTGCCTGGAAATGCTGGAGCACGTGCCAGACCCGTCCTCGGTGATCCGCGCCTGCTTCCGCATGGTCAAGCCGGGCGGCCAGGTGTTCTTCTCCACCATCAACCGCAACCCCAAGGCGTACCTGTTCGCGATCATCGGCGCCGAATACATCATGAAGCTGCTGCCGCGCGGCACCCACGACTTCAAGAAATTCATCCGCCCGTCCGAACTGGGCGCGTGGAGCCGCCAGGCCGGGCTGACCGTCAAGGACATCATAGGCCTGACCTACAACCTGCTGACCAAGCACTACAAACTGGCCAGCGACGTTGACGTCAACTACATGATCCAGACCCTGCGCGAGGAGTAAGCCTGTGAAGTTGCGAGCGGTTCTCTTCGACATGGACGGTACCCTGCTGGACACCGCGCCGGACTTTATCGCCATCTGCCAGGCCATGCGCGCGGACCGTGGCCTGCCACCGATGAACCCCGAGCACATCCGCGACGAAATCTCCGGTGGTGCGCGGGCGATGGTCGCCGTGACCTTCTCGATGGACCCTGAAACGCCTGGTTTTGAAGAACTGCGCCTGGAATTCCTCGAGCGTTACCTGAAAGGCTGCGCCGTCCACAGCAAATTGTTCGACGGCATGGCCGAGCTTCTGGAAGACATCGAGAAGGCCAAGCTGATCTGGGGCGTCGTTACCAACAAGCCACTGCGCTTCGCCGAGCCGATCATGCAGCAGTTGGGCCTGGCCGAGCGTTCAGCCCTGCTGATCTGCCCGGACCACGTGAAAAACAGCAAGCCGGATCCGGAGCCCATGATCCTGGCGTGCAAGATGCTCGACCTGGACCCGGCCAGCGTGCTGTTCGTGGGGGATGACCTGCGTGACATCGAGTCTGGCCGCGATGCCGGAACGCGCACGGCGGCGGTCACCTACGGCTATATCCACCCGGACGACAACCCACGCCACTGGGGCGCGGATGTGGTGGTGGATCATCCGCTGGAACTGCGCAAGGTGTTGGATAACGCACTGTGCAGTTGCTGATCGCTCACTCGCTCTACTGACTAAGGAAGATCCAATGTGGGAGGGAGCAAGTCGAATCGTCGCACCGCCCCTCCCACATTTGGATCTTCACTGCGCTCAAGATGGGTGTTTGTAACCCGCTGAATTCTGTCGAGGCTTTTTATGTTTGATTACTCTGCACGTCCAGAACTGCTCAAAGGCCGGGTCATCCTGGTGACGGGCGCCGGTCGCGGGATTGGCGCGGCGGCGGCGAAAACCTACGCAGCCCATGGCGCGACCGTGCTGTTGTTGGGCAAGACCGAAGCCAACCTGGCCCAGGTGTATGACGAGATCGAAGCGGCCGGCCATGCGCAGCCGGTGGTGATCCCCTTCAACCTGGAGACCGCCCTGCCCCATCAATACGATGAGCTGGCAGCGATGATCGAAAAAGAATTCGGCCACCTCGACGGCCTCCTGCACAACGCCTCGATCATTGGCCCACGTACTCCGATCGAGCAGCTGTCCGGTGAGAACTTCATGCGGGTGATGCACATCAACGTCAATGCGATGTTCATGCTCACCAGCACATTGTTGCCGCTGCTCAAGCTGTCCCAGGATGCGTCGGTGGTGTTCACCTCCAGCAGCGTCGGGCGTAAGGGCCGGGCGTATTGGGGTGCTTATGGTGTGTCGAAATTTGCCACTGAAGGCTTGATGCAAACCCTGGCGGATGAGCTCGACACGGTCGCACCGGTACGCGCCAACAGCATCAACCCCGGCGCCACGCGTACCAGCATGCGGGCCCAGGCGTATCCAGGGGAAAACCCGAGCGACAACCCGACGCCGGAAGAAATCATGCCGGTGTACCTGTACCTGATGGGGCCGGACAGTACCGGCATCAATGGGCAGGCGTTTGACGCGCAGTAAGGCACACCGTTGAACCCAATGTGGGAGGGGGCTTGCCCCCGATGGCAGACTGTCAGTCACTGTATCTTTGGCTGACCCACCGCTATCGGGGGCAAGCCCCCTCCCACACTTGGAACTTAGTTCTTCACCACTTCCTCAAGCGTGAAGCGCCCCAGCGGGTTTTGCAGGAAGTTGCTCACATTCTTGCGTGAGATGTTGATGTATGGGCTGTAGTACAGGTCGATCCAGTTCACATCCTGTTTCGCCAGTTTCTGCAGTTCAACATACATCTGCTCACGCTTGACCGGGTCGGCCTCGATGCGCGCCGCCGCCACCAGCTCCTTGACCTTGTCGTTCTTGTAGCGGGTCATGTAGTTCTGGTTGGTGTCGTGGCCGAGCACGAAAGTGGTCTTCTGGTCCGGGTCGAGGATGTCGTTGGTCCAGTACATCACCGAAATATCGTATTCACCGTCCACCAGCATCTGCCAGCTTTGGGTCGGGTCGACTTTCTGCAGGTTGGCGGTCACACCGACCTTGGCCAACTGGTCCTTGATGATCACCGCGATCTGCTCGTCGGCTTCGTTGCCGGCGTTGACCACATAGTTGAGCTTCAAGTCCTTCGCGCCAGCCTTTTCCAACAGCTTCTTGGCGGCGGTCGGGTCATACGGGCGTTGCAGGTTGTTGGCGTAGTGGAACAACGAGCCTTTAGGGATGTAGGAATAGGCCACCGTGCCTTGCCCGTAGGTGGCGGTTTTCACCAGCGACTGTTTGTCGATCGCCATGTCCAGCGCCTCGCGCACTTCCTGCTTGGCGAGCAGACCGTGGGCGTGGTTGATCAGCAGGTGATCTTCACGGGTGGAGGGGTCGGAGTGGATCACCACGCTCTTGTCTTTCTTCAGTTCTTCAACCCGGGAAAAGGGGACGAAGATCGCCGTGTCCAACTCGTTGTTCTGGACCATGCGCATCCGCGTGTTGTCGTCGGTCACCGAGACCCACTCCACGCCATCCAGGCTGACCTTCTTGGCCTGCCAGAAGTTCGGGTTCTTCTTCAGGATGACCCGGTCGCCCTTGCGCCATTCGTCCACGGTAAACGCGCCGGAAGTCACCGGATTTTCCGAGTAGGCGTCCTCACCCATTTTGGTCATGGCTTTTTCCGACAGGATCGAGACCGTCGGCGAGGCCAGTTGCGAGAGGAAAGCCACCGCCGGAGTCTTCAGCGTGACGACCAGGGTCTGCGGGTCTGATGCCTTGGCCGTGTTGATCAGGTTGAAGGGGTCAGCCCACAACGAAGCCTTGTTGTCGCGGATACGCAGCAGGCTGAACGCGGCATCCTCGGCGGTGATCGCCGAACCATCGGAGAACTTCGCATCGCGCAGCTTGAAGGTGTAGGTCAGGCCATCCTTGGAGACGTCCCAGCTTTCTGCCAGGCCCGGCTCCATCTTGGTACCCAGGTTATCCACGCGCACCAGGGTGTCGTAGACGTTGGCGAATACCCAGGTATCGCGGTTTTGCGCGCTTTTGATCGGGTCGAACGTGGTGCTGTCTTCACGGCAGCCGATGGTGAGGACGCCGGCGGCCTGGGCAAGACCGGCGGTCAGCGACCAGGCTGTCAGCGTAGCAGCGGCGAGTAACTTCAAGTGGCGCGATTGCATGTCATAACTCCTTGTTCATGATGGGCAGGAAGGGTCAACGGTTCTTCAAGCACGCAACTGTACCGATGCTCGTGCAGGGAATGGGTAGGCGGCAACACCACGGAACACATCGTCCGGGCGTACCGGCAACGTGGGTGGAAGGCACAGCCCGTAGGCAAATTCAGGGGGCTCGGCGGCTCGCCAGGCAACGGTTCCGTAGGCAAAGGCCGATGCGGATCGATCTCCGGAATCGCCTCGATCAACGCCGCCGTATACGGATGGCGCGGCGACGTGAAGACCGCTTCCACCGGCCCTTCCTCGACGATCTTGCCCAGGTACATCACCGCCACGCGATCGCACAGGCGTCGTACGATGGCCAGGTCGTGGGCGATAAACAGGATCGCCAGGTTCATGCGCTGTTGCAGTTCCAACAACAGGTTGATGATCTGGCCCTGGATCGACACATCCAGCGCCGCCACGCATTCATCGGCGATGATCAAGCGCGGCTCCACCGCCAGCGCCCTGGCGATCCCCACACGCTGGCACTGGCCGCCACTGAGGGAGCCGGGTTTACGACTGGCCAGTTCAGGGCGCAGGCCGACCAGCTCAAGCAGCTCGTTGACGCGAGTCGGGATACGCTCTGCCGGGACTTTGCGCTGCACCCGCAGCACCTCGGCGATGGTTTCGCCGATGGTGTGGCGCGGGTTCAACGCGGCGTAGGGATCCTGGAAGATCATCGCCGTTTCATGGCGCAGGCGCGCTATGTCGACCGCGCTGCCATGGGCCATGTCGATGCCATCGAACAACACCTGCCCGGCACTGATCGGGTTGAGGTGCAGGATCGCTCTCCCCAAAGTGCTTTTGCCGCTGCCGGACTCCCCCACCAATCCCAGGGTTTCACCGGCTGCCAGGTTCAGCGACACGCCGTTCACCGCCCTCACCCACTGCTTGTTCAGGCCGAACACACCCGTGCCGGACGCGGCGAACCGCACCTCCAGGTCCTTGATCTGCAACAGGCTCATGGGCGCGCTCCCAACGGGTAGTGACACGCCACGCGCGCGCCTTCGGGCAACAGTTCGGTGCACAACGCGCCGACCTGCGGGCAACGCGGGTTGAAGCGGCAGCCATCCGGCAGCGCATCCAGCAAGGGCGGCTGGCCGGGGATGGTGCGCAGCAACGCATGGCCACTGCTGTGGGCCGGCTGGCAATCGATCAGGCCTGCGGTGTAGGGGTGTTGCGGATGGGCGAGCAGGTCGTATTTGCTGCCGTGTTCGCACAGGCGCCCGGCGTACATAACGGCGATGGAATCACAGGTTTGCGCGACCACACCGAGGTCGTGGGTGATCATGATGATCGACAGGCCGCGCTGGTCACGCAGGTCCAGCAGCAGGCGCAGGATTTGCGCCTGCACGGTTACATCAAGGGCCGTGGTCGGTTCGTCGGCAATCAGTACTTTGGGGTTGCAGCCCAGGGCCACGGCGATCATCGCGCGTTGGCGCATGCCACCGGAAAACTCATGGGGATAGTTGTCGACCCGTACCTGGGGATCGGGAATGCCCACCTGGCGCAACACCTCGATGGCTTGTCGGCGCGCGTCTTTTTTCGACATGCCCTGATGCAGGCGGATGCCTTCGGCGATCTGATCACCGATGCGCATCAGCGGGTCAAGGTGACTGCTGGGGTTCTGGAAGATCATGCCCAACTGCCCGCCACGCACTGCCCGCATGCCGGCGTCATCCAGTTGCAGCAGGTCCTGGCCGGCCAGGCGTACCGCACCGCCCTGCACGCGCAGGTTGGGCGACGGCAACAGGCGCATCAAGCCACGGCAAGCCATGGTCTTGCCCGAGCCGCTTTCGCCCACCAGGCCGAGGATTTCGCCTTCGGCCAGGTCAAAGGACACGCGGTCGACCAAGGTCACATCGCGCCCGGCGTTGTTGGCGATCACGCTGAGGTCTTGCACCTGCAACAGGCTCATGAGCGGTCCCCCAACACTTGCGCCACACCATCGGCCAGCAGGCTGAAGCCCATGGCCAGGCTCACGATGGCCAACCCCGGAAACGTGCAGATCCACCAGGCCGTGGTGATAAACGCCTGCCCTTCGGCAATCATCGTGCCCCACTCCGCCGTCGGCGGTTGCACGCCCAGGCCCAGGTAGCTCACGGCCGCACCGTTGAGCAGCACCAGCACCGCGTCAGACATGGAAAACACTATCGAGCCAAACATCGCATTCGGCAGCAAATGCCGGAACAGGATGCGCCCATGGCCAAAACCCAGGCTTTTGGCCGCCAGGGCAAAGTCGCTTTCCTTAAGCACCAGGATCTGTGAGCGGATCAGCCGCGCATACGACACCCAGCCGACCAGCGCCATGGCGATATAAAAACTCTTCAGGCCCGGGCCAAGGATAGCCATGATCGCCAGCATCAACACCAGGAACGGGAACGCCAGGATCACGTCGATCACGCGCATGCAGAAACTGTCGAAGCGCCCGCCGATATAGCCAGAAACGGCGCCGATAAACGTGCCGATCATGAACGGGAATATCACCCCGATGATGGCAAGCTGCAGGTCGACGCGCGCGCCCCAAATCACCCTCGAAAGGATGTCTCGACCGTAGTTATCCGTACCGAACGGATGGGCCAGACTCGGTCCCAGCAAGCTGATGTCGGTGTTCTGCGCAATCGGGTCATAGGGCGCGATCCACGGTGCACACAGCGCCAGGACCAACCACAAAAGCAGTATCAAAAGCCCCCACGCGGCCGTCAGTCGGCCATTGCGAAAGCCAAAACGCAGACGCAGGCGCCATGGGGCGATCAGTGGACGGCTGCTCATTGCATTTTCACCCGAGGATCGAGGGCCACCGTGACCACGTCCGCGACAAAATTGACCACCACCGTCGCGCACGCCAGCACCATCGCCACGCCCTGCACCACCATGTAATCGCGGGTAAAAATGCCGCGCACCAGCAATTGGCCAATGCCGGGAATGGCGAACAGGCTTTCGATCACGACGGTGCCGCTGATCAGCCAGCCAATATTCACCGCCAGCAGGTTGACCGCCGGCACCAGGGAATTGGGCAACACATGACGACGGAACACCGCTGCTTCCGACAGCCCACGCGCCCGAGCGGCGGTGACGTGGTCGGCCTGCAGCTCCATCAACATGCTCGCCCGCAGGTTGCGGACCAGCACCGCCGACAGCGCCAGGGCGATGGTCAGGCACGGCAGGACCATATGGTGCGCCTTGTCCAGCCAGGTACGGCCGTAGCCGGACACCGGGAACAGCCCCCATTGCACGCTGAACAGCAGGATCAGCATCAGGCCCAGCCAGAACGCCGGCATGCCCAGGCCCACGGTGGTGAACACGCGGATCAGGTTATCCGCCCACCCGCCTTTATTGCGCGCGGCCAGCGTCGCCAGCGGCAGCGCAATCAGCAGCGCCAGCACCACGCTGCCGAGCACCAGCACCAGGGTGGGTTCGATACGGGTGACGATCAATTTCAAGGCGTCGACTTTGTACAACAATGATTGGCCGAGGTCGCCCTTGAGCAGGTTCTTCAGGAAGTAGAAATACTGCTGCCACAAAGGCTGGTCGAGGCCGTACTGGGCGCGGATTTTCAGCAAAGCGTCTGGGGTGCTGCGCGAGCCCAGCAAGGCGCGTGCCGGGTCGCCCGGGATCGAGCGCACCAACACAAACGTGATCAGGCTGATGCCAAACAGTACCGGCAGCAATTGCAGCGGCCGGGACAGTACAAAACGGTAGCGCGCCAGGTTCATCTGTCAGCCTCGGTGGCGAGCGAGAAAGTCCAACAGTACTGGAAAATACGCGTGTGGCTCCTCGTAGAACGGCATATGGCTACTGTTGGGAAATACATGCAGTTCGGCGTGCTTGGCTGCCATCTTCATACGCATCGCGCAGGCCGGGGTGAGTTCGTCGTGCTGGCCGGTGGTGATCAGGATCGGCATGTTGAAAGCGGCCATCTCGGGGATGCGGTTCCAGTCCTTGAGGTTACCGACGTAGAGGAATTCGTTGGGGCCCTGCATGGTTTCGTAGGGCCCCATGTTCCAGTCGCCAAGGGAGCGCTTGACCGGTTCGGGCCATTCGTCCAGACGACACACATGGCGATAGTTGAGCAAGGTGATCGCGGCCTGGTACTGCGGGTGGTCCAGGGTGCCCATGGCTTCATGACGCTGCATCATGGCCACGGTTTCACTGCCCAGCGCGCCGCGCAGGCGTTCCAGCTCCTGGGACAGGTGCGGAATGTCGCCGACGGTGTTCTCGAGGATCAGGCTTTTCAGCGTGTCGGGGTAATGGATGGCGTATTCGATGCCCAGCCAGCCGCCCCAGGAATGCCCGAGCAGGTGCACGCGGCCGAGGTCCAGGGCTTGGCGTACGGTTTCGACTTCTTCGACATAACGGCGGATTTCCCACAGGGAAACATCGGTCGGTCTGGCTGATGCGCCTGTGCCAAGCTGGTCGAATGCAACCACTCGCAGGTTATGGTCCTTGAGCCAGCCATGGGCGTCGCGCAAGTAGTCACACGGCAGGCCCGGCCCGCCGTTTAGACACAAAAGCACCTCATCGCCTTCGCCAAAGCTGTAGACCACGAGGTTGTGGCCATCGACTTGCACGTTGTACTGCTGGTCGGGGGCAATTTCACGCCACATGCATACATTCCTTGTGTTGTATCGGCCTGGCGGGTAGCGGCCGTTTATCAGGCCAACACTACCGAGGATGCCGTGCGTCCATAACCTAGTATTTCTTATAGGTTTGGCCTGGCAGTCCTTCGCCGGGGCGTGGCATTCTACTTGCAGCAAGTCGAGATTCAAATGAATTCGGGAGCAGAACGGATGCTGACCAAGCTGACTGCCTTCAATCAACGTCTGATGCCGGGCAGGAGCCTGGATGAGCAGATGGACAACACGTTCATCCTCGCCCAGCAGTTGGGCTTCGATGCACTGGTGTACGACTACAGCCCGGTGCCGATCGACCAGGAGGGTGCATTGATCACCCCTTCGGTGCTGGAGCTGCGCAATACGCCGCCCGATTGGCATGCCTTGTGGTGCCGCGAAGGGTTTTACCAGATAGACCCGGTGCAACACCTGTCCCTGAGCACGGTGTCACCGTTTGTCTGGTCCTACGAAGCCAAGGCCAACACCCCGCTGCAAAAGATCATCGACCCGTGCCACGCCCCCGTGTCGTCCTACCTGCACGACCAGCAACTGACCTGTGGCGTCAGCGTGCCGATCCATCTGCCTCGGGGCGGCTTCGCTTCGCTGACGGGCCTGCGAATCGGCAAAGCTCACACCGTATTGCCGGATGCGCAGCAGACCTTGTCTGACTTCAGCCTGATTTCCCACGCTTTGCAGGAAGCGGCCTACCCGCTGTTCGGCAAGGAGCTGCGCACCTACCCGCACATTCACCTGACCAAACGTGAACGCGAATGCCTCAAGTGGGCCGCCGACGGCCTCACCGCCGCCGAAATCGCTACGCAATTGAGCCGTTCACTGGCGGTTGTCACCCTGCACCTGGCCTCGGCGATGCACAAACTGGGGGCCAAGAACCGTGTACAAGCTGTGGTCCGCGCCACCCATTACCGTCTGCTGGAAGACTGATCCCCCGGCAAAACCTAGCTGTTTTGCTAGTTACCTAAATTTCGCGCGCAGACTATCGTGTCCCTGATCCTTTTTTCAGAGCAGGGCACGAAATGGAATTCATCGAAAAAATCCGCGAAGGGTATGCGGCGTTTGGCGCCTACCAGACCTGGTACCGCGTCACTGGCGACCTGTCCAGCGGCCGCACGCCGCTGGTGATCATCCACGGTGGCCCCGGCTGCACCCATGATTATGTCGACGCCTTCAAGGACGTCGCAGCCAGCGGTCACGCGGTCATCCATTACGACCAACTGGGCAATGGCCGCTCCACCCACTTGCCAGAAAAAGACCCGTCCTTCTGGACCGTCGATCTATTCCTTAAAGAACTGGATAACCTGCTGGACCACCTGCAGATCAGCGATAACTACGCGATCCTCGGCCAGTCCTGGGGCGGCATGCTCGGCAGCGAGCACGCGATCCTGCAACCCAAAGGCCTGCGCGCGTTTATCCCGGCGAACTCGCCGACCTGCATGCGCACCTGGGTCAGCGAGGCCAACCGCCTGCGCAAACTGCTGCCCCAAGGCGTGCATGAAACCCTGCTCGAGCATGAAGCCGCCGGCACCTACAACGATCCGGAATACCTCGTCGCTTCGCGGGTGTTCTATGACCAGCACGTGTGCCGCGTTAACCCGTGGCCGGAAGAAGTGGCGCGTACCTTTGCCCAAGTCGACTCGGACCCCACGGTGTATCACGCCATGAGCGGTCCGACCGAGTTCCACGTGATCGGCAGCCTGAAGGACTGGAAATCCATTGGCCGCTTGTCGGCGATCAAGGTGCCGACCCTAGTGATCTCCGGCCGGCATGATGAAGCCACGCCACTGGTGGTCAAGCCGTTCCTGGATGAGATCGCGGATGTGCGCTGGGCGCTGTTTGAAGACTCCAGCCACATGCCCCACGTGGAAGAACGCCAGGCATGCATGGGTACCGTGGTGAAGTTTTTGGATGAGGCGTGTTCTATGCCGCACACAGTCCGCAAGGTTGGTTGAGTTCCGAATGTGGGAGGGGGCTTGCTCCCTCCCACATTTTTAGACCTCCGTGGTTTCAGCTTGTGCAGCTTTCGTTGGCACCTGCGCCACCAATGGAATCTCCTTGCCCTCGGCATCGAACAACTTGCCCCCCCTGAAATAGTCCCCATCCCGCAACGCCGCTACGTCGTGGAAGCACAAACTGCGCTCAGTCCCCGCCACAAACACCGACTGCTGGTCAGAGTTACCCGCGGTGAAATGGTTGAACGCCAGATTCAACAGGATCGCCATGATCGCCGACGAACTGATACCCGAGTGAAAAATGGTCGCAAACCAGCTGGGGAATTGGTCGTAGAAACTCGGCGCGGCAATCGGGATCATGCCGAAACCGATGGACGTGGCCACGATGATCAGGTTCATGTTGTTGCGGTAGTCCACCTTGGACAGGGTGCGAATACCACTGGCCGCCACGGTGCCGAACAGCACAATCCCGGCACCGCCCAGTACCGAGGTCGGTACCGCTGCGATCACCCGCCCCATGAATGGCAGCAAGCCGAGGATCACCAGGAACACCCCACCCGTTGCCACCACAAAGCGACTCTTCACCCCGGTCACCGCCACCAGGCCGACGTTCTGGGCGAAGGCGCTCTGGGTAAACGAACCGAAGATTGGCGCGAACATGCTCGACAGCATGTCGGCGCGCAGGCCGTTGCCCAGGCGTTTGGAGTCGACCTTGGTATCGATGATTTCACCCACCGCGAGAATGTCGGCTGAGGTTTCCACCAGCGTCACCATCACCACGATGCACATGGAAATGATCGCCGCGATATGAAAGGTCGGCATACCGAAATGGAACGGCGTAGGGAAACCGAACATCGGCCCCTGGGTGACGCCGGAAAAGTCCGCCATGCCAAGGAACACCGCAATCACCGTACCGATCACCATCGCCAGCAGGATCGACAGGCGCGAGATAGTCGCGCTGCCGATCTTGCTCAATAGCAGCACCAGCACCAGGGTCAACGCCGCCAGGCCGATGTTGGGCATGCTGCCGAAATCCGCCGCGCGGCTGTTACCGCCCATGGCCCAGCGCGCCGCCACGGGCATCAGGGTCAGGCCGATGGTGGTGATCACAATACCGGTCACCAACGGCGGGAAAAACTGGGTGATCCGCGAGAACACCGGGGTGATCAACAGCCCGATAAACGACGCGGCCATCACCGCCCCTAGAATCGCCGGCACCCCACCGGCGCCATCGCTGCCGACAATCGCCACCATGGTCGCCACCCCGGCAAACGACACACCCTGCACCAGCGGCAACTGACAGCCAAAGAACGGTAGGCCAAGGGTTTGCAACAGGGTCGCGAGGCCACCGGCAAACAACGATGCGGCGATCAATAGGCCAATATCCGCTGGTGACAACCCGGCCGCCTGGCCAACGATCAACGGTACCGCGACGATGCCGCCATACATGGTGAGCACATGCTGCAGGCCGTAAGCCATGTTAGCGGCGACGCCTAGATTCTCATCTTCCGGCCGCTGCGGTGACGCCTTCGGGATAGTCATGGTGAGGGGTTCTCTGTTTTTGTTGTGCGGCCACTGTATGCAATCTTTAGACTGGATGTCCATAGAGTTGTATACAATCAATCGAACAAAATACCCTCCATCAGCGTTACAAAAAAAATTCGACTGTGATGAGCCAGAACGCTACATGCTCAACCTGACGTGGCGAAATTCCAGGGGTTCATCAATTACGTCGGGGGAAAAAGGCGAGGACTACCGCGGCCGTGATACGGCACCGGAAGCCTTGATGCGCAGCGCGCTGATGGTCGCGGTACGACCGGGCAAGAGCGTGAAGCCGAACCTGTACCTCGGGGTGGGTTACGAGGACTGGCACAACAAGTTCGGCGTGGACGGCGGCCGGGGCAGCCGTGCGTCACGCCGACGGTGAACAGGGAAGTGACGTTCTAGGCAGCCGCCAGTTCCGAATCGTCTGCCTTCGGCCGCGCCAGCCAATAGCCCAACACGGCCAAGGGCGCGGTCGCCAGCATCACGATCGCGGTGATCAGCAACGGTTGCTCGATCATCGACGACACCAACAGGCTGCTGAGAAAGCACAGGCCCAGTTGCAGGGTGTTTTGCAGTGCCGCCGCCTTGCCGGAGTTTTCTGCAAACGGCATCAGCGCATTCGCCACCACGATCGGGTAGCTGGCGCCATTGACCAGCGCCATCAAGCAGAACGGAATCAACAAGGTGGTGAGCGTCGGCACGGTCAAGGTGGCGACCAGGTACAACGCCACCATGCTGATGCAATAGGCCAGCAGCAACCACGGCAACAGCGTCTTGCCCTGGAAACGCTGCAAAGCACTGCGGCAACTGTAGCCCCCCACCAGAAACGCCAAGGTTGGCAGCACGTAGCTCAGGCCGATGTCATTCGGGCTGTAGCCCATGTCGCCCAGGATAAAGGGCGAAGCGGTCAGCCAGGCGAAGAAGCTGGCCGAGCAGGCGGCGAAGATCATCACATTGCCGGTAAACACCCGGGAGGTGAGCAACTGCCAATAGCCAAGGCCCGCAGGTTCGCCTTCCCGCGCCTGAGGTTTCGGCACGGAGCGCAGGAACAACGTCGGCAGCAACAACAGCAACGACACGCCCAGCAATACGCCGAAGATGGCCTGCCAACCAAAGTGGTTCAGCACCATCGCGCCCAGCAGCGGCGCCAGCGCCGGCGACAACGACATCAACGGCATGATGCTGGCGAATACGCGGTGGGCCTTGTCGGCCGGGTAGCGGTCGATCACCAACGCCTGCCAACTCACGGCGGCGGAACACACGCCAATCGCCTGCATAAAGCGCAAGGCCAGCAACTGCGGCGCGGTTTCGACCCAAAACATCCCCGCGCACCCCACGACAAACAGGCTCAAGCCTGCGAGCAAAATCGGCTTGCGCCCCAGGCGGTCGGACAACGGTCCCCAGAGCAATTGCCCCACCGCAAAGCCGGCGAGGAAAATACTCAAGCTGGCGCCCACCGCCCCCGCACCAATATGCAACTGCTCGCCCATGGCGCCGAACGCGGGCAAATACATGTCCATGGCGAGGTAACCGAGCATGCTCAGCCCCGCCAGATACCAGGTGAAACCAAAAGAATTTTTCATTGAAGCCTTGTTAACCTTGCCATCAAACTATTTGCTGACTGCCGCGCATTATGAAGCTGACAGTTTCTGTGTGAAGCGATAATAATTGGCGACTGTTATCAATATTTTTGAAGGCAACCCTCATGTGGTCCGAATACTCCCTGGATGTCGTCGACGCAGTAGCGCGGCATGGCAGCTTCAGCGCCGCCGCCCAGGAACTGCACCGTGTGCCGTCAGCCATCAGTTATACCGTACGTCAACTTGAAGAGTGGCTGGCGGTGCCGCTGTTTGTGCGCCGGCATCGTGATGTGGAACTGACCCCCGCTGGCCGCCTGTTTATCGACGAAGCCCGCGGCGTGATGAAAAAAATGCTCGGCACACGGCGCCTGTGCCAACAGGTGGCCAATGGCTGGAGTGGCCAGTTGAAGGTGGCCGTGGATTCCATCGTCAAACCCCAGCGCTGCCGGCAGTTGGTGCTGGATTTCTATCGGCAGTTTCCCGAGGTGGAATTGCTCCTGGAATACGAGGTGTACAACGGTGTGTGGGATGCCTTGGCGGATGAGCGCACCGATATTGTCATCGGCGCCACCAGCGCCGTGCCGGTGGCCAGTCACTTCACCTTTCGCGATATGGGCTTATTGAACTGGTTGTGCGTGGTCAGCGCCCGGCACCCGTTGGCGGCGGTGGAAGGTTTGCTCAATGACGACCAACTGCGCCCCTTCGCCTCGCTGTGCATGACCGACACCTCGCGCAACCTGCCCAAGCGCGACACCTGGACCCTGGATAACCAACGGCGGCTGGTGGTGCCGAACTGGGCTTCCGCCATCGATTGCCTGCGCGATGGCCTGTGCGTCGGCATGGCACCGGCGCATCAGGTGTTGCCGTGGATCGAGCGCGGTGAATTGGTGGCGCTGCAACTGACGCGCCCGTTCCCGGCCAGCCCGTCGTGCGTGGCCTGGGCCCAGAGCAAACTGTCCCCGGCCATGACGTGGTTGCTGGAGTACCTGGGGGATACCGACACCCTGAACCAGGAGTGGCTCAACGGCAGGGACCTAGCTCAATAGCCGAGTGATGGCCCGCACGATCATCTCGACCTCCTTGGTCTCCAGGGTCAACGGCGGCAGCAGGCGAATGACCTTACCTCGCGTCACGTTGATCAGCAGCCCCTGCTCCTGGGCGGCGCGCAGGGCCAGGTCGCGATAGGGGCTGGCCAACTCAATACCGATCATCAGGCCCTGCCCCCGAATCGCCAGCACCTGCGGATGCTCTTCCAATTCCATGCGTAACCGCGCCAGCAAGCGTTCGCCCTGTTGCGCAGCGTTCTGTAACAAGCCTTGCTCTTCGATAATGTCCAATACGGTGCAGCCCACCCGGCACGCCAGCGGGTTGCCGCCAAAGGTACTGCCGTGACTGCCGGGCGTGAAAAGCTCGGCTACCACAGCCCTGGCCAGGCAGGCACCGATGGGCACCCCATTGCCGAGGCCTTTGGCCAGGGTCATCACATCCGGGACAATGCCTTCATGCTGGAACGCAAACCAGGCACCGGTACGGCCGATGCCGGTCTGGATTTCGTCGAGCATCATCAGCCAGCCGTGCCGTGTGCAGTGGTCACGCAGGGCTTGCAGGTAACCCGGCGGCGCTGGCAATACCCCACTTTCGCCCTGGATGGGTTCCAGCAAGACCGCCGCGATTCGCGTGCCGAACGTCTGGGTGATTGCCTCGATCGCCGCCAGATCACCAAACCTGACCTTGAGAAAATCCCCCGGCAAGCGTTGGAAACCCAAGCGCACCGAGGGGCCATCGCTCGCCGCCATGGTGCCCAGGGTGCGGCCATGGAAGGCATTCTCCATCACCACCACCAAGGGCTCTTCGATGCCTTTTTTCCAGCCATGCAACCGCGCGAGTTTCAGCGCCGTCTCGTTGGCTTCGGCGCCGGAGTTGTTGAAGAAGGCACGGTCCAGGCCGGACAGCTGGGTCAAGCGCTGGGCCAAACGTTGCTGCCAGTCGATGCTGTAGAGGTTGGAGGTGTGCAACAACAGGCCGGCCTGTTCGCTGATGGCCGCCACCAGCTTTGGGTGGGAATGCCCGACATTGGTCACTGCCACACCCGCCACCGCGTCCAGGTATTCGCGCCCCTGCTGATCCCACAGGCGCGTGCCCAGGCCACGAGTGAAACTCAGGGCCAAGGGTTGATAGGTGGTCATCAGGCAGGCGGCGGTCATGGTGGCAGGCTCCAGTGCATCGTTGTGATAGCAGCAGTATCGTTAGCCACCTCAGCTGGATAAACTGCACTTTCCTGCAATGACTTTAAATCAGGGCTTGTTAATGGATCTGTTCCAAGCGATGTCGGTGTACGTGAAGGTGGTAGAAGCCGGCAGTATGACCGCCGCCGCCCACGCCTGCGGGATGTCGACCACTATGGTCGGCAACCACTTGCGCGCCCTCGAACAACGCCTGGGCGTCAGCCTGCTCAAGCGCACTACCCGCAAACAGAGCCTCACGGAATTCGGCGGCCAGTATTACCAGCGCTGCCAGGAAGTGCTGGGACTGGTGGCCGACTCCGAGCAACTGGCCGAACAGGCCCACAGCGACATCCCCAAAGGCACCCTGCGCATCACCGCGCCACCCGCCTTCGGCACCGAACGCCTGGCGCCGGCCCTGAGCGAGTTCTCACAACGCTACCCGCTGATCAAGCTGTACGTGGTGCTCAGCAACCAGCGCGTGGACATGGTCGACAGCGGCTTTGACGTAGCGATCCGCCTGGGCGAACTGGAACCCTCAAGCCTGATCGCCCGACCGATGCAGGACTACACCATCACCCTGTGCGCCTCACCGGATTACCTGGCCCGACGGGGTACGCCACAGGCGCCCGAGGATCTGCAACAGCATGACTGCCTGGCGTTCGCCTATCCTTCCACCGACGACTGGCGCAACGCCGATAAGCTGTGGCGCATGACCGGCGCAGAAGGCGAAGTGGAAATCCCGGTGTCCGGCTCGCTGACCATCAATAGCTCCCAGGCCTTGCGCCAGGCAGCCGTGCAAGGCATGGGGATCGTCATGCTGCCGGATGCCCTGGTGCAGCCGGACCTGCAGTCCGGCAAGCTGGTGGCCTTGCTGACCACCTATCAACTGCCCAGCCGGCCCATGCATTTGCTGTACGGTCAGGATCGTTATCGCTTGCCGAAGCTGCGCGCCTTTGTCGATTTCGCCCTGGAAAAGTGGGCGCGCTAGAAGCCCACACCCAGCTCGCGCAATCGCCCAGCCGTCTGCTCGGCAGACACATGGTGAATACCTTGCCAGCCGAGGCCGATGGCCGCATCGATATTGCCGGCGACATCATCGATAAACACCACTTCCCCCGGCTGGATGTCCGGCAGGTACACCCGTATCTGGCTGAGGCTGGCGTGATAGATCGCCGCATCGGGCTTGATCAACTTCAACTCGCCAGACACCACGATGTTGCGAAATTTGCGAAGGAAGGGGTAATTGGCGAGCGCATAGGGAAAGGTCTCCGCCGACCAGTTTGTGAGCCCAAACAGTGGCATGTTGGCCTGATGCAGCGCGTTGAGAATTGCCACGCCTTCGGGCAACGGGCCACGCAGCATTTCGTGCCATCGGTCGTAGTAGGCCGCGATCAAGGGTTCATGGTGGGGGTATTGATCGATCAGGATTTGCGTGGCTTCGGCCAATGGCCGCCCCGCATCCTGCTCGGTGTTCCAGGCCTGGGTACAGATGTTATCGAGGAACCACTGCCGCTCTTGATCGTCGGCAATCAGCTTGCGGTAGAGGTGTTGCGGGTTCCAGTCGAACAGTACACCGCCAAAGTCAAACACTACTGCGCGGATCGTCATGGGTTCCTCCTTTTGTGCAACGCCAGGGTCAGGACAGTTTGGCATGTACCCGGCCCCTAACAGCAAGTAAGCACGAGTAGGATTGTTCTGAGATTCAAACAAGGCGTGTGCGGGGAACCCGCAGCTTCCCTAGTTAATAAAGGTCTTTAGCTTTAAGGCGCGGATTCTATCTCACATAGATAGTCACACTTGTTCTTCCCGTTTGAAGGCGCCCTCACTTTAATCTCGGGCGTCCAACTCAAGGAGCTAGCGTCTGGAGGGAATCATCGAACTTCGCTGTGGATATGACTCGGAGAAACTTCAATGACAAGCATAACCTCTTCAATGACCTCCCCTTCCGCATACAGCCTTGCCGCGCTGCAAAACTATCTCGCCCAAGGCGCAAATACTCCCACAGCAGTGCTGGTCGATCGGGTCAAGGACGAAACAGGCATCGTGCCAAGCCATCTTGCCCCCTTGCAAGACATCGCAATGACCACCAACTCCATCATAGGCATACGCCCGGTCGAAACCGTCGCAACAGGCCTGATAGAAGCCGGGCACCCCACCAAGGACTTCCATATCAAAGGCAAGAGCGCCAACTGGGGCCCTCAGGCAGGTCTGATCTGTACAGACCAGGCATTCAGCAAACTTGAACAAGTTGCCGAAAAAACACCAGCCAAAGTAGCCAACGCCAATGAGCAAATCCAAGCGTGTATCCAAGAAGGCCATGCAGTTGCAACGCCCCTGCAGCTGTCGAGCCAGCGCCTTGATGTATTGGTCAAGCTCGGCCACATAACCCAACTGGCCGTTCAAGGCGCTGACGGCACATTGCAATTAAGCGCCCGTGGGCCCAGTCAGCAAACCTATACATTCGAAGGCCATCGCACGTCACCTTCAAGCGACAGCTACTTCATCACCCATCAGGGCAAGCCCCTTGAAGTGCTGGCCAAGCATGCAGAAGGCAAACCGTTGACCGCCGATTACGACCTGCACCTGATCGCGCCCCATATCAGCGACTTCGGCCCCCAGGACAAACTCCCCATACCGGACGTGGCCCACAGTGTCTTCAAGGGTCGAGTTGAACGCTATAAGCAAGTTCCTGAGGTACTACGCGCAGACTTCGACAGCCCCGGCCATTTCTACCGGAAAGAAGATCCCCACCTTGGCAACGCAACACCACGGATAGAGCAGATGATAGGGCTGATCAATCAAAAATTGGTCGGCGAGGGAGAGAGAGTGGTTCATCACAACGCGGACTCGGGCAGCCCGGCCACGGAAGTGGCTGCCAATTACCCGGCGACGTTTTTCCTACCGGCAAAACTGGGTCGATTCGATGAAATCAGCATCATCCACGACAGCAGGGAAATGGCAGAACTGATCAAGACCGCCAAGGACAGCGGTTATTACGTACCGCTGAATCCCCTGTGGGAGAAAGAAGTGACCAACGTGAGGCGGTCCGCCTTCACCCAGGCAAAAAAAATAGCCTTGCCTGAATCATGACTGGGAAGACAGCGGCCTGATAACCCGATGATCAGGCCGCTATCAGTCACATCATTTACGCTTGGATCAAGCCATTGATCTTCACGGTCGGATTCACGTCAGCGTCGTAGTCCACGCCATCGACTTCAAAGCCGAACAAGCGCAGGAACTCAGCCTTATAGCCGGCGAAATCGCTGATCTCGTTGACGTTCTCGTCGGTGACCTGGTTCCACAAGGCCGCCACGGCGTCCTGGACCTTGGGTTCCAGTTCGGCCAGGTCGGCACGCAGGCGACCGTCAGCGTCGAGCTTCGGCTGGCTGCCGTACAGGCTGTCCTTGAACAGGCCGTAGACCTGCTCGATGCAGCCTTCGTGGGTGCCCTGCTCTTTCATCACTTTGAACAGCAACGACAAGTACAGCGGCATGATCGGGATCGCAGAGCTGGCCTGGGTGACCACGGCCTTGAGGACCGATACGCGGGCGTCGCCCTTCAGTGCCGCGAGGTTGTCGCGCAGGGTCAGGACTTTCTTGTCCAAGTCTTTCTTGGCTTCGCCGATCGAGCCGTTCCAGTAGATGTCCTGGGTCAGCTTCTCGCCGAGGTAGGTGAAGGCGGTGGTCTTGGCGCCTTCGGCCAACACGTCCGCATCACGCAGGGCGTCGATCCACAGCTGCCAGTCCGCGCCACCCATGACATTCACGGTGCCGTCGATTTCTTCCTGGGTTGCAGGCTCGAGGGTGGTGTCGACTACAACGCCTTTGTCGGTGTTGATACCGCGCAGGGTCACGGCCTTGCCGATTGGCTTGAGGGTGGAATTGTAGACTTCACCGGTCTTGGGATCGGTACGGCGCGGGGCGGCCAGGCTGTAGACGACCAGGTCGATCTTGCCCAGGTCTTTCTTGATGGTTTCGATGGTCAGGCGCTTGATCTCGTCGGAAAACGCGTCGCCATTGATGCTCTTGGCGTACAGGCCTTTTTCAACCGCAAACTTCTCGAACGCAGCGCTGTTGTACCAGCCGGCGGAGCTCAACTTGCCTTCTTCGCCTTCTTTCTCAAAAAACACGCCCAAGGTATCGGCGCCGCAGCCAAACGCAGCACTGATGCGCGCGGCCAGGCCGTAGCCGGTGGAAGCGCCGAGGACCAGCACCTTCTTCGGGCCATCCTGAATGGCGCCGTGCTCAGTTACGTAGTCGATCTGTTCCTTGACGTTCGCCTCACAGCCAACAGGGTGAGCGGTCACACAGATAAAGCCACGAACCCGCGGTTTGATGATCATAAAATTTCTGCCTCTTCCAAGGTGCCGAAGGCCAGTGGTGGCCATTCAACTTCAATCGTACCGGTCTATGACGTCCGAAAAACCGAAGCGTCACGATAGTCGCAAATCTTCTGTTTACAAAATCCAATCCACACAAGCCCACAAGGGTTAAAACGGTGTCGAGCCTTCACAATTTCGCACTATTTAAAACGCCAATCCGCTGCCGGACGCCTTATCATGACGGAGTTGTTTCATTATGTTTCAAAACCCACCACTCGCGGCCACGGATCCGGACCTGTCGAATGGCGTCCTCCTGGAGCTGTGTTGCATGAACAAGTCTGCTTTGCGTAAGAAAGCCGTATCGGTCGCCTGGGTGCTCGGCGTACTGCTGATTATCGATGTGTTCCCCGAAACCACGCTGGTGTTCCTCTGCCTGGTCCTGGTGTGTGGCGTTTACGACTTCCTGCGTAACGGCCTGTATGACAAGCCCACCTTCAAGAAATACTTTATCGGCAGCGGCCGTAACACCTGGCTGCTGGCGCCGTTCAACACCCTGTTCGACCTGCTGAGCTCGCGCAACCGTCACGTTTACACGATGCGCGACCTGCCGCCCGCCTGGCGCGCAGACCTGCAACAGGTGCTCGATGACGCCATGTCCCACAAGGATGAAATCATCGGCTACCTGGACGAACGCATGGCCGAGAAGAAGCGCGGCATGTTGTTTTTCCAGTGGTACGGGCGGCCGATCGAAACCACCCTGGATATTCCTGAACTGCGCAAAAAGCTGCCATTCGTGAAAACCATCGGTGTGTCGGTATTCAACGAAAACCGCTCGACGTCCTTTCACTTCGGCCCCCTGCGCATGATGTTCCGTGTGCTCTACAACATGGCACCGGCGCCCCATCACGACGGCGTGTACATCCAGGTCGGCAAGCACAAGCATTACTGGCATGACGACCCGCTGTTTATCTTCGATGACACGCTGATGCATGCGTCCTTCAACAAAAATGACGCCAAGCGCTACTGCCTGTTTATCGACATCGTACGGCCGACGCCGCTGCCATCGGTGCTTAACGCCGTCATCGCGGGATTTGCCGGGCTGGTCTTCACCCTGCGTCGAGTTTTCTACAAAAACTGGAAGCTGATTGAGTAAGTTCTGCGGCATGATGGTGTTGGACGGTATTTGCGCTCGGCCCTGCGCCTGAGGTAAATATTCGGCTCGTGCGCTCTAACCTGCGCCCACCATTCTCAAGTCATCGCACCTCAACAGGTGCGGTGGCTGCGCTTTCAAGGAATCAGAATGCCCCAACGCCAAGTCATCAATGCCTCCGTCAGCCCCAAGGGCAGCCTCGAAACCCTGTCCCAACGTGAAGTCCAGCAACTGAGCGAAGCCGGTACCGGCAGCATCTACACCCTGTTTCGCCAGTGCGCCCTGGCGATCCTCAACACCGGCGCGCATATCGATAACGCCAAGACCATCCTCGACGCCTACAAGAACTTTGAAGTGCGCATCCACCAGCAGGACCGTGGCGTGCGCCTGGAACTGCTGAACGCCCCCGCCGATGCTTTCGTCGATGGCGAAATGATCGCCAGCACCCGCGAAATGCTGTTCAGCGCCCTGCGCGACATCGTCTACACCGAGAACGAGCTGGACAGCCAGCGCATCGACCTGAGCAACTCCCAGGGCATCACCGACTACGTGTTCCACCTGCTGCGCAACGCCCGCACGCTGCGTCCGGGTGTGGAACCGAAGATCGTGGTGTGCTGGGGCGGGCACTCGATCAATACCGAAGAGTACAAATACACCAAGAAAGTCGGCCACGAACTCGGCCTGCGTAGCCTCGACGTATGCACCGGTTGCGGCCCAGGCGTGATGAAAGGCCCGATGAAGGGCGCGACCATTTCCCACGCCAAGCAACGCATTACCGGCGGGCGCTACCTGGGCCTGACCGAGCCGGGCATCATCGCCGCCGAAGCGCCGAACCCCATCGTTAACGAACTGGTGATCCTGCCGGACATCGAAAAACGCCTGGAAGCCTTCGTGCGCGTGGGCCACGGCATCATCATCTTCCCCGGCGGCGCCGGCACGGCCGAAGAGTTCCTGTACCTGCTGGGCATCCTGATGCACCCGGACAACCGCGACGTGCCCTTCCCGGTCATTCTCACCGGGCCGAAACAAGCCGCGCCGTACCTGCAACAACTGCATGCCTTCGTCGGCGCCACCCTCGGCGAAGCCGCGCAGGCGCACTACCAGATCATCATCGACGACCCGGCCGAAGTGGCCCGCCAGATGACTGCCGGCCTCAAGGCGGTGAAGCAGTTCCGCCGTGAGCGCAACGACGCGTTCCACTTCAACTGGCTGCTGAAGATCGACGAAGGCTTCCAGCGCCCGTTCGACCCAACCCACGAAAACATGGCCAGTCTGCAGCTGAGCCACACGCTGCCGCCCCATGAATTGGCGGCCAACCTGCGCCGTGCGTTCTCGGGGATCGTGGCGGGTAACGTGAAGGACAAGGGCATTCGCCTGATCGAACAACACGGTCCGTACGAGATCAACGGCGACCCGGCCATCATGAAGCCACTGGATGAGCTGTTGCAGGCGTTTGTCGCCCAGCACCGCATGAAGTTGCCGGGCGGCGCGGCGTATGTACCGTGCTATCGCGTGGTGCAGTGAGCTAGCCCGGCACTGTCGCGCATTTGATGACAGCCGCCAGGCTTCAACGGGCGGTCGGTCATAGTTTGTATCTGTTTGCGGCATGGGTAAGCGTGTGGCGGGGCTGAGTTCGGGCTAGGGTTTTATGACTCCGACTCACCCCTCCTCTGAAGAGCGACCTATGGACCAACGGATATTGTCCTCCATCATTCCTTACCCTAAGGTAAGGAATATTATGCTGGAGATCTTTACTATGGCGACCGCCACACTTACCTCAAAAGGGCAAATCACCATCCCCGTCCAAGTCAGGGCTGCACTGGGCCTGGAAACAGGCGACCGCGTCGAGTTCGTCGAAACGGAAGATGGCAAGTTTTCCATCATTGCAGCGAGCAAGACTGTCCATGACCTCAAGGGGCTGATCCAAAAGCCTGCCAGGGCTGTGTCCATTGACGACATGAACCGTGCCATCGCGGCGCAGGGAGCGAAGGCTGGATGATCGGACTGGATACCAATGTACTGGTGCGCTACGTCACCCAGGATGATCCCGTTCAATCCCCCAAGGCATCCGAATTGATCGAATCCCTCACCACGCTTTCGCCAGGGTTTGTCAGCCTGGTCTCCGTGGTGGAATTGGTATGGGTGTTACAGAGTTGCTACCAATCCGCCAAAAATGACATCGTCGTCGTTCTGGAAACCCTGCTGCGCACCCGTGAGCTGACCATCGAACATGCCGAAGTCATCTGGCAGGCGCTTCGACGGTTCAGGGCCAACAACGCCGATTTTGCCGACTGCCTGATAGAGCGCTGCGCCCACGCCGCCGGCTGCGAATACACCGCCACCTTTGACCTCAGTGCGGCCAAGGCAGCAGGTATGGAGCGTCTGGCCTGAGCCGTAGCATTGCGGCAACGGGCAGGCTTTGGTAAAAATCGCGCTTATCCCTGATCGAGAGAAAGCCCCACGTGCGCACGCTTCTTCTTGCTGCCCTGGCCCTGACGCCGTCCCTCGCACTGGCCGAGATCATCTGGCCCGACCTGCCAAAGAGCTGCTTCGTCAGCGGGCGCTCTGCCACCAGTGTGGATGTCGACACCGGCTGCGCAGCGTTCCTGATCAATGTGCAAGGCAAAGCGGCGGGTACGCCGATCAAGGTGGATATTCCCCAATACGCTTTACACATCGACGAAGCCACCGGCAAACAGACGCCAGTGATCATCATCCAGGCCGAAGAGAACGGAGAGGTCAAGGCCGTGGGATACAAGGAGCTGGGCACCGATCAACTCGGTGCCGCGCTGCTACGGGAAATACGGTTCCTGGGTACAAGGAAGCCATCCTAGTCGGGCTCAACGAACCCAGCCACCGCCCTGCCAGTGGTAACCATCATTACGCTGCACCCAATGCGGATGCACATAACGATAGCCTTCGCGCACCGGCTCCCAATGGCCGTGTACGGCAACGTAGCGACCGCCTTCCCAGCGCCAGTAACCACGTGACCATATGTAGCCTTCACGTACGGCAGGCTCGACTTCGATGACCTGAACCGGCGGCGGTTGTGGCGCCACCACCTCGACATATTCACGCTGCACAGGCCGGCGCTCATGCACCACGCGCTCCTGCACACACCCGGACGCCGCGACGACAACTGCCGCTAATGCCGCGTAACGTAACAACATACAACCCCCTCGGGCGTTATCGCCCCACACTTGCACCGGTAAAAAATGCCTCCGTGTTTTAGCCGTGCTCCTGCTCAGGTCTGGGTACTTTTTTAACAGGTTGTGTCTGTCGGATTGCTGAAGCAGCACGCATCAAGGGTGACCGAAGCGTCCCAACACCGCTTCGACAAAGCGTCTCAGCTTGGCCGTACGCTGGCGATTCGCCGTGTAGACAAGGTGCATCGGCCGGCTCGGCGCTTCATAGTCCGGCAGCACCCGGACCAATTCGCCCCTGGCCAATGCCCCACGCAAAAAGTCTTCGGGGCCGAGCACGATGCCAAAGCCATCCAGCGCGGCGGACATCAAGGCTCTGCTTTCATTGATCTGCAAACGGCTGGCAACCTGCACCTTGTACGGCGTCGAATCCTGGGAGAACACCCACTCGCGATCCGCCGGCCGCGACCAGAAGGCATATCCGAGGCATTCGTGACGCTCAAGGTCCGCCGGGGCCTGCGGGGTTCCGCGTGCCGCCAGGTACTCCGGCGAAGCACAGACCACCAAGCGGTAAGGTGCCAGCGGCCTGGCTGTCAGACCGGTGGTCGCCAGGGGGCCGATACGAAAAGCGGCTTCATAGCCCTCCTCCACCAGGTCCACGAAACGGTCGGTCAAGTGCAGGTCGATTTCCACATCCGGGTTATCGCGCAGGAACCCGGTAATCAACGGCATCAGGCTGTTGGAGCCAAAGGTTACCGGAGCGGTGATTTTCAGTTTGCCGCGCGGCGTGTCGTTCATGATCTGCGCCAGTGAATCGGCAGCCTCGGCTTCTACCAGGATATGTTTGCAACGCTCGTAGTACGCGCTCCCCAACTCCGTCAGGCTTTGCCTTCGAGTGGTGCGGTTAAGTAAGCGAGCACCCAGCCGCTGCTCCAACGCGGCGACATGTTTGGCCACCATCTGGGGCGACATGCTCAAGCGCTCGGCAGCCCGCGCGTACGAGCCCAACTCAGCAGCCATCACAAAGGCATTCATGCTCGACAGCCGATCCATCATTCCCTACTCCCAGTAACAACACCCACACCAAAACGACGATTTATCGCCAATTAGTTGCCAATCATCATAGCCGCTCCCCCATTCATTGGAGCAAGACCATGAAGATTGGTGTTATTGGAGCAGGCTTTATCGGGCGCGCCGTGGCCCAACTGGCGCTGGCGGCCGGGCACGAAGTGATGTTGAGTAACTCCCGCGGCCCACACACCATGAGCAGCGTAGTGAGCGGCATACTCGGCGTGCAGGTGGGCAGCGCCGACGACGCCGCCAGATTCGGCGATGTGGTGCTCGTGGCGATCCCCCTGGAGCATTACCGCAGCGTCCCGGCGCAATGGCTGGAAGGCAAGACCGTGATGGACGCCAATAATTACTACCCGAACCGCGACGGGCATATCCCGGCCCTGGATCGCTTTGAAACCACCACCAGCCGGTTGCTCGCCGAGCATTTGCCCCATTCACATGTAGTGAAAGTGTTCAACGCAATCTTCGCCCCCGACTTGACGCAGGACGCCCGCCCCCACGGCGCTCCCGACCGCCGCGCGTTGCCGGTGGCCGCGGATGACGCCGCAGCGAAGGCACGCGTCATCACGCTACTCGACGAACTGGGGTTCGACGCCGTGGATGCCGGTAGCCTGGATGACAGCTGGCGGTTGGAACGGGGCAAGCCTGCCTATTGCGTCCCTCTGGACCAGGCTGGTTTGAAGGCCGCGCTGGCTGCCGCCGAGCGTACGGTTGAACTGCCTCCTGTCGAGCGCTCCCGCAGTTAATCACGCAAAAAAAAGCCCGCTGACCGTTACCGGTTCAGCGGGCTTTTTGTTACCGGCAAGGTCCTGACTCAGAACCTCGCAGCGGCTTACAGCGCCAGGTCAGACGCCGGCTTGCTCGGTTCAGCCGCAGGCTTGGCAGCCTCGGTCGCCTTGACAGCAGCCTTTTGCGGAATAACAGGCGGTGTAGGCAGTTGCAGGATATTGGCGGTGTAGGCCCATTCCTTGGCAACAGCCTCAGGACTGTCGTTCAGCTTGGTGCCGTAGCTTGGCACGATCTGGTGCAGTTTTGCCTGCCACTCTGGGGTGGCAACCTTGTCCTTGAACACTTTCTGCAGCACGGTCAGCATGATCGGAGCCGCGGTGGACGCGCCTGGCGATGCACCCAACAGGCCTGCAATGGTGTTGTCGGCGGAGCTGACCACTTCGGTACCGAGTTTCAGGACGCCGCCCTGCTCTTCGTCACGCTTGATGATCTGCACGCGCTGACCGGCCTGCCACAGGCGCCAGTCGGATTGCTTGGCGTTCGGGAAGTACTCCTGCAGCGCCTTGAAGCGGTCGTCATCCGACAGCATCAGTTGGCCGGCGAGGTACTCGACCAGTGGGTATTCACGAATACCGACTTTGGTCATTGGCCAGATGTTGTGGGTGGTGGTGCTGGTCAGCAGGTCCAGGTACGAACCTTCTTTCAGGAACTTGGTCGAGAAGGTCGCGAATGGGCCAAACAGAATCACGCGCTTGCCATCCAGCACGCGGGTGTCCAGGTGTGGAACCGACATCGGTGGCGCGCCAACCGAAGCCTTACCGTAGGCCTTGGCCAGGTGCTGCTCGGCGACGGTTGGATTATCGGTCACCAGGAACGAGCCACCAACCGGGAAGCCAGCGTATTCCTTGGCTTCAGGAATGCCCGACTTCTGCAGCAAGTGCAGTGCACCGCCGCCGGCGCCGATGAACACGAACTTGGCGTCGGTTTCAGTCTTGGTGCCATCTTTCAGGTTTTTGTAGCTGACACGCCACGAACCGTCGGCGTTCTTGGTGATGTCCTGCACTTCGCTCGACAGTTTCAGGTCGAACTTAGGCGTGGTTTGCAGGTGAGCGACGAACTGGCGGGTGATCTCACCGAAGTTCATGTCGGTACCCAGCGGGCTCCAGGTGGCCGCGATTTTCTGGTTCGGGTCACGCCCTTCCATCATCAACGGAACCCATTTGGCGATCTGCGCCGGGTCTTCGGAGTACTGCATGCCGGCAAACAGCGGGCTCGCTTGCAGGGCTTCGTAGCGCTTCTTGAGGAATTTGATGTTGTCATCGCCCCACACAAAGCTCATGTGCGGTGTGGAGTTGATGAACGAACGCGGGTTCTTCAGCACGCCCTGCTGGACCTGCCAGGACCAGAACTGGCGGGAGATCTGGAACGCTTCGTTGATCTCGACCGCTTTCGGGATCTCAACGTTGCCGTTCTTGTCTTCCGGGGTGTAGTTCAGCTCAGCCAGGGCCGAGTGACCGGTACCGGCATTGTTCCAGCCGTTGGAGCTTTCTTCGGCGACGCCGTCGAGGCGCTCGACCATTTCCATCGACCAGCCCGGCTCCAGCTCGTTAAGCCAGACACCCAGGGTTGCACTCATGATGCCGCCGCCGATCAGCAGCACATCGACTTTCTTTGCCTCTTCCGCGTGAACGGACGTGATCCCCATCGACAAAGCCAGCCCCAGCAGGGCAGTGTTTACTTTCTTAAACATCAGTAGCACCTATGATAAAACGCCATCCGCCCTACCGTCCCGGATCATGGGCAACCCTCAATCACGCTGCGCCAGGCAACGCACCGCGAGGTTTACACATATATACGGGGACCGCAGGGTGGGCACACAAGGCCGACGTATCGACCTCACTTTTATGTCCCTTCTGCGCTGACTTCTTATCATTATTGGCTTCAGCTACCTGGGCGACAGCCAACCGCCGGGACGTATACGGGTGTACGCACCGGGGAAAGACTAGACCAAGACGGCGCGCAGAATATCACGCTAAACGGCGTTTATGCGTCGTTTGGCCAATTGACAGCTCTAAATCGCGGGTTTTAACGCGCGGATGTCAAGCGTGGCAAGCGCGACGTGGGGTCACAGGGTGTTTAATGAAACTGAACTCTGCCAAAAATGGCTGTTCTAGACGCCTTCACCGTTGCTTGCGTAGCATCGACGGTTCTCCCCCGTGCCACCTTTCAACATAGAGCGATCCATGTCTATCCACCAAACACCCGGGCACGTACTGCCCGCGCGCAGCGCCGCCAAAATGGAAGCTGCCATGGCCGTGGGCGCCTTCGCGATCGGTACTGGCGAATTCGCCATCATGGGCCTGATGCCCGATATCGCCCAAAACCTGGGCTTAAGCGAACCCCAAGTCGGCCACGCCATCAGCGCCTACGCCCTCGGCGTGATGGTCGGCGCCCCGCTGCTGGCCATCCTCGGTGCCAAGCTGCTACGCAAACATATGCTGCTGTTGCTGATGGGCCTGTATGCCCTGGGCAACCTCGCCACCGCCTTCACCCCGACCTTCGGCTCACTAGTGGCCTTCCGCTTTATCAGCGGCCTGCCCCACGGCGCCTACTTCGGCATCGCCGCCGTGGTTGCCTCGAGCATGGTGCCCAACGACAAACGCGCCGGCGCCGTGGCGCGGGTCATGATGGGCCTGACCCTGGCCATGTTGCTCGGCAACCCGATTGCCACCTTCCTCGGCCAGCACCTGGGCTGGCGCTCGGCGTTTGCACTGGTGAGCGTGATCGCCCTGTGCACCATCGCCCTGGTCTGGCAATTCGTGCCCCACCGCCACGACGAACAACGCAGCGACCCGCGCAAGGAACTGCGCGCCTTCACCAAACCCCAGGTGTGGATGGCCCTGTCCATTGGTGCCATTGGCTTTGCCGGGATGTTCTGCGTGTTCAGCTACCTGGCGCCGACCATGCTGGAAGTGACCAAGGTGTCGCCGCAGTGGATTCCATTTGGGCTGGCAGCGTTTGGCGTGGGCGGGATTATCGGCAACATCGCCGGCGGCAAGCTGTTTGATCGCATGCAGTTTCGCGCCGTGGGCTGGATATTGGTGTGGTCGATGGCCGTGTTGCTGTTCTTCCCCCTCGCGGCGTCCTCGCTATGGGGCGTGCTGCTGAGCATGGGCCTGGTCGGCACCATGGTCTCGTTGGCCGCACCGCTGCAGATCCGCCTGATGGACATCGCCCACGAAGCACCGAGCCTGGCGGCAGCGTCCAACCATGCGGCGTTCAACCTGGCCAATGCGCTGGGACCATGGTTTGGCGGGATGGCGATTACGGCTGGGTTTGGTTGGACCAGCACCGGCTACATCGGCGCGGCTACGGCACTGGTCGGCCTGGGCATTTACCTGATCGCCCGCCGTATGAAGGGCGGCCACTGACGCCTGAGGGGGGGATTGCCCTCGATAGCAGTGGGTCAGTCAACACACCAATGACTGCCCCCCCATCAATCATCATGCAACAACCCCGACCCATACTCCCCATAACTACTCCCCAGCCCACTGCCGCCAAAATTCATCTTCGCGGCCTTGCTGGGGCTGTGGTCCCCAAACGCCTGGCATCCACCTGAAAAACACGGATCACTGCTCACACCGGACGAACCCGAAGAACAAGCGCCCAACAGCAACGTGCCAGCAATCATCACGACTTTGAGGAGGTTCGAGATCATTTTTTCAGTTCCCTGTGGGCTGGAGGTGTGGGGGTCCTCTCTTAAGCGAGATCGTAGACCTCAACGGTGTAGGGAATTATGAAACTTTACTGGGTGACAGGGTGGGTTCAGGTTGCCTGATTCGGGGGGATGCCAGGTTTTCGCAGGCAGTGGCAATGATATAGTCCATTAATGTCCACCCCACCGAAGCCTGCACATGTACACCATCGACGTATTTGAATCCAACCCAAAGGGCCGCGACTTCGTGGTGGGTGATATTCACGGGCATTTCAAGCTACTCGCGTCACTCATGGAAAAAGTAAACTTCAACACCCAACAGGATCGCTTGTTTTGTGTGGGCGACCTTATTGATAGAGGCCCTGACTCTATTGATGTATTGAAGTGGCTCCGCGAGCCCTGGTTCTACGGCGTACGCGGCAACCACGAACAGATGCTGATTGATTGCCTCTCGGGAAGCGGCGACATCAACAGGCACACACGAAACGGCGGAGCGTGGCTGTACGCGCTGGCTCCCAGTGTCCAGAACGAGATTTACAACGTACTGCAAACCCTCCCAGTAATGATTGAGATCGGCTTATCGGATGGTCGAAAAATCGGCATTGTCCATGCTGAAGCGTTTCTTTCATGTGCCACCCATAGTTGGCAAGACGCCAAAGACGCTATCAGTGGTGTGCGAGGGGAATCCGCCCAACAACAAGCGTTGAAAACCGCACTCTATGCCAGGGAAAAAATAGAGCAGCAAAACCAGGCACCGATCACAGGTTTGGATACGTTATATGTGGGCCACTCGACAGTCCCCCATGTGCATCCATTGGGCAATGTCGTTTATATCGATACCGGTTGTTCTTTTTCAGATGGTGCGTTGAGTTTGATAGACATCGAGACTGGGGAGGTTAGCCATGTAAGCATGCATTTATTGCATGATTCACTCGGTGTCAGTGCGCAGTAATTACTTGAACGTGAGCAAGCATTCCCCTAAGGAATACTGGGGGGGGAACAGGTTGCCGCCTTCTTGGGCTAAGGCGGCAAGGTTGGGTGTCAGGATGTGGTCGCGCTGGCTGCCGGGGCTACTTGCTCTTGGGCTCGGTCGACGAGCAGAGAGCTCAACTCGATTAGCTGCTGAATGCCCAAGGCAATGGAGCGCTGGGACTCGTCGAGGTCGAACGCCAGGGTTGTTGCCATTTGGTTAGCGGATGCAAGGTTTTCGGCGGCGTTGGCCAGGAGGGTTTCGGTGTCGATATTGGGGCTGACGAGGAAGACGTTGCCAGTGGGTTGTTCGGCTGGTGCAGCGTTTGAAGCATGAGGTGGGTTAGGTGTGACCTTGTACATGGCGAAGCTCCTTAACTATTCAGGAACTGCCAAACTCACTTCCACATGAGGGTGGCAGCTGTACGCAGGTGTGGAAGACCAGGGCTAAGGACCCGGCGCACCGAAATGCCCCGCGCACAGCCGCCGAAACACATAATACAGGCGTAAAAAAACGCCGGTAGCGGTTTATGGGCGATTGCGTCTTAGCTTGGTACGGACTTCCACATCCGGCCGCTGGGTTGGCAGCGGCTTGAGGAGGTTAGCTAGGGGAGGTCTGAGGGGCAAGCAGGAACGACTCCACAAAGAGCGACCTCCACTTATGCAAATAAGAATAACTCGCATCTGAATCGACTAATAATAATACATGCCGTATTGCGTTTTTTTCTCTACAATTCGGAAACGTAAGGTAAAGGAACTTTTTGTGAGCATTTCAAAAAACTCGAACACCCACCACGCTAATGATGAAATAGATTTGATTCCACTTATCCAAGCCTTATGGACAAGTAAGAAAATCCTTATAGCCACAACAGTAGTGGGCACTATTGTTTCATATGCAATCTATGCAACCTCCCCCGTACAATGGACTGCCAGCACTTACATCACCAAAGCCTCGCTATACAGCTTATATGAAGAAGTCAAACAAAAAGAACCGGCCTCTGCTGCGAACCCGCAATCGCTGGCAACCGATCTGTACAGCTCAATACAAAACGATGTGTTCTACACCGCCATGGGCGTAATGGCGGCTCAAGCCATTACACTGAAGGAAGCACCGCCTAAGACAGGCAAAAACGAATCTTTCCTGTACGTTGTATCGACAACAGCCACGACTGAAGAGTCAGCAAGAGCGCAACTGAAATCCGCACTGGATACGGCCAACAACGAAGCCATCGCACTTAACTTGCCACCGCTGGCTTCTGGAAAAAGCGTTCGCGCGTTCAACGTTCTCGACGAAGTCAAAACCGTTAACAGCAAAAACTCAACAAAATTCATCGTACTGGGTGCTTTCTTGGGTTTTATTCTGGGTAGTTTTTTTGTATTGGGCAGATTTCTCACACGGCAATATAAGCAGCCGAATCGTTCGTAGAACGTTCTAGAGCAATGCTTCGATCAATAAAAAAACAACGCAGACTAATAATAATGCAATAAAAACAATAAACAATTTCGCGGAAAATGTCGTTTTCATTAATAGTACTTATAAAAAATAATGGCATTGAGCCATTATTATCCCACCATAAAGACTTTTTTTCACGATGATTTTTCCCCGCCTGCGATCTGAAGAAAAAAAGGGACGAAAAAAAGCAAAAAAGGAGACAGATTTATTTAACACTGGGCCTCGCATCGCACGATCAACACCCAGCCCCCTCCAACCCATTCCTGATAAACTGCCCACCCTTCGCATTCTCCATCCCAGATCCCAATGCCCTCAGTCATAGCTCCACCGCAAGCCCTCTCCCGCCGCTTTTCCGTGGCCCCCATGATGGACTGGACCGACCGCCACTGCCGGTTCTTCCTGCGCCTGCTCTCCAAGCACGCCCTGCTCTACACCGAGATGGTCACCACCGGCGCGATTCTCCATGGCGACCACGACCGTTTCCTGCGTCATAACGAAGCCGAGCACCCTCTGGCGCTCCAGCTCGGCGGCAGTGTCCCCGCCGATCTGGCCGCCTGTGCCCGCATGGCCGAAGCCGCCGGTTACGACGAAGTAAACCTGAACGTCGGCTGCCCAAGCGACCGCGTCCAAAACAACATGATCGGCGCGATCCTGATGGCTCACCCGGCCCTGGTGGCCGATTGCGTGAAGGCGATGCGTGATGCGGTGTCGATTCCGGTGACGGTAAAGCACCGTATCGGGATCAACGGCCGGGACAGTTACGCCGAGCTGTGTGATTTCGTAGGAACGGTGAAGGACGCCGGCTGCACCAGTTTTACCGTGCATGCGCGGATTGCGATTCTGGAGGGGTTGTCGCCGAAGGAGAACCGCGACATTCCGCCGTTGCGTTATGACGTGGCGGCGCAGTTGAAGCAGGATTTCCCGAAGTTGGAGATTATTCTCAACGGCGGCATCAAGACGCTGGAGCACTGCCATGAGCATTTGCAGACGTTTGATGGGGTGATGCTGGGCCGGGAGGCTTATCACAATCCGTATCTGCTGGCGGAGGTGGATCAGCAGTTGTTTGGCAGTGAATCGCCGGTGATCAGCCGGGCTGAGGCGTTGGCGCAGTTGCGGCCTTATATTGCTGAGCATTTGGCGACTGGCGGGACGATGCATCACATTACGCGGCATGTGCTGGGGTTGGGCACCGGTTTCCCTGGGGCGCGCAGATTCAGGCAGTTGTTATCGGTGGATATTCATAAGGCTGCGGATCCGCTGGCATTGTTGGATCAGGCTGGGGCATTGTTGGAAGGGCGTTGATTGGATAGCTTGCAGGGGGGTCAGTTGATTATTGGATGAGCTGACACACCGCCATCGGGGGCAAGCCCCCTCCCACATTTGGTGCAGTGTGTGCCAGGGAAGGCGTCAGTTGGCATGAAGGCGATATCCGACATCGGGCAGTTGGGTTGAACCTGTCGGCCGTTCTGGCCTCCTATTCAGCAGTACGGCCGGGCATTCAAACGGCTGTTTTCAGGTTGTTGCCCTCGCAAACGATCGAACGCATTTGCGCCCTTGAGCGCCTGCCAGCGCTCGGGTAATGTCATCAGACCCATAGGACAGAGCACGCCCATGACTTCCAAGCTGGAACAACTCAAGCAATTCACTACTGTCGTAGCCGATACCGGCGATTTTTCTACCCTCGCCAAGCTCAAGCCTCAAGACGCCACTACCAACCCTTCCCTGCTGCTCAAGGCCGCGTCGATTCCGGGCTATGCCAAGCTGCTGGATGAGTGTGTGCAGGACTGCAACGGCGATGTCGGCCTGGCCAGCGACCGTTTTGCGGTGGCCGTGGGCCAAGAGATCCTGAAAGTCGTGCCAGGGCGTATCTCCACTGAGGTGGACGCGCGCCTGTCGTTCGACACTGACGCCGTACTCAAGCGTGCGCACCGTCTGATCGACCTGTACGACAAAGCTGGCGTTAGCCGTGACCGCGTGCTGATCAAGATCGCCTCCACCTGGGAAGGCATCCGCGCGGCGGAGAAGCTGGAAAAAGAAGGCATCCAGACCAACCTGACCCTGCTGTTCTCGTTTGCCCAGGCGGTAGCGTGCGCAGAAGCCGGGGTGTTCCTGATTTCACCGTTCGTAGGCCGTATCTACGACTGGTACAAGAAAGCCAATGGCAACGACTACACCGGCGCGGATGATCCGGGCGTGCAGTCGGTGACGCGCATCTACAACTACTACAAGGCTAATGGCTACAAGACCGTGGTGATGGGTGCGAGCTTCCGTAACCTGAGCCAGATTGAAGAGCTGGCCGGCTGTGATCGCCTGACCATCAGCCCGGACCTGCTGGAGAAGCTGGCGGCGGATGAAGGCAAGCTGGAGCGTAAGTTGTCGCCAGGGCATGCCGGGGAAGCGCGGGTGCATCTGACTGAAGCGCAGTTCCGTTGGGAGTCCAACGAGGATGCGATGGCGACCGAGAAGCTGGCGGAGGGGATTCGTCAGTTTGCTCGAGACCAGGAGAAGCTTGAGGCGCTGTTGTCCGCCAAGCTGTAAACGGCGCAGGCGGCAAAAAGGGCGGTACCTGTGAGGGTACCGCCCTTTTTTGCTCTGTTGTCCCCTAAGTAGCAGCTGCCGAGCGCAAGCGAGGCTGCGTCTGCGGTGTGTCAGGCAGGCCGCTGACGCAGCCTCGCTTGCGCTCGGCAGCTGCTACGTGCAGACGATCCCTGGGATCAGTGACGCTCGAGGGCGTTGACGAGGTCGTGGAAGGCTTCGCGGTTGGACTCATTGAGGCCCATCAGGATCTTGTGCGCTTCCAGCACCTTGACCCGTACGACTTCCTCGGACTGGTCCTGGGACGGCAGGTCGGTGAGGCATTCCGGGCACGGGATCGGGCGATCAACGATGTTGAATACCTGGTCGAAGCCCATGGACTGCAACAGACGAGTGATGTCTTCGTGGGTGGTGACGACGGTCGGCAACAGGCCGACCTTCTGCCGAGACAGAATGGACAACTTGGCCAACAGCCCAAGGGTGGTGCTATCGATGCTGCGGGTTTCGGTCAGATCGATCACGATCGCCGAGAAATTCAACGCTGTGAAAATCCGCTCAATCGTCGCATCCAGCGCCGAACACAAGGTCAGGCGCACTTCACCGACAAACTTCAGGACGAAGGTCCCGTCTTGCTCGGCGAATTGGATTCTTCCGGTACTCATCAAAGATTCCTGCTCAACACCAATAGGGCGATATCATCCGGCATCTCCCCTAGCGTGGCCAATCCAAAAACCTGCCGCAGGCCATCCAGGCTGCCGCCCGCCGACTTGACCTTTTGGGGCAAGGCGGCTTCTTTCTCTTTGAGTGTAGGCTCTGGAAGAAGGTCCAGGATGCCATCGGACATCAGCGTCAGGCTGAACGTCGGCGGCAGCTCCAGAATGTGGTCTTCGTAGGTGGCTTCATTGAACAAGCCTACGGGCAGACCACGCCCTTCCAGGTAACGCACACTGTCGGGAGTGTATAAAACAGGCATCGGCAGGTGACCGCCGATGCTGTAGGTCAAAAGACCGGTTTCTTCATCAATCACGCCGCCCACCATCGTCACGTGCTTGCCCAGCTTGCAGCTGATCAGGCCTCGGTTGATGTGGCCCAGCACCTCGGAGGGGGTGAACTCCGGCAAGGTGCCATTGCGCTTGGATTCGAACAACAGCCGTGTGGTCATGAACTTCAACAACACGGTGACAAAAGCAGAAGAAGCACCATGACCGGAGACATCGGCCAGGTAAAACGCAACACGCCGCTCGTCTACGCGGAAATAATCGACAAAATCTCCCGACAGGTACAACGACGGGATGATCTGGTGAGCAAACTGGAATTCGTCGATGGTCCAGGGGCTGACCGGCAGCATGTTCATCTGCACCTGGCGACCGGCGTTCTGGTCTTCCTGGAGCAGGTTAAGGCTGGCTTCGAGTTCGCGGTTGGCGGTTTCGAGCTTTTCGCGGTAGCGCTGGTTCTCGACCAGCAAGCGCGCACGATCCAACGCGCGGCGCACAGAGTGCTCCAGTACCGCCAGGTCTTCGAGGGGCTTGATCAGGTAGTCGGCAGCGCCCAGGCGCAGCGCCTCGACGGCATCGTTCATGACGCCAGCGCCGGACACGACAATCACCGGCGTCTGCGGGGCAAGCTCGGTCACCTGGCGAATCAGCTCCAAGCCGCCCATCTGGGGCATGCGCAGGTCGCAGATCACGAGGTCGGGCTGGTCGCGCTCGAATACCTGGAGACCCTGTTGGCCATTGCTGGCCTGCAGGACGCTGAAGCCACTGTCTTCCAAATAGGCTGCAAGGCTTGCGCGCACTACTTCGTCGTCATCGATTATCAGCAGCGTGGCACTGGTTTTTTGCATGTGGGCAAACGGCGCCAGAATTAGGTTGGCGTAGGTGGCTCGGCAATGGCCGGGCTCACGTACTGGATTCGCTTTCTAGCCTCTCTGTCCTACAAAGCATAGGCGTTTTGCCCACGCACAACTGTAAAGCAGAGGTGCCCTTCTAAGGCGCAGACGGTACTCCCATCCGCCAGGTGTTTCAAGCTCATGCCGATGGTCGCCGGGCGTCTTTACATCGCAAATCACCGGGAGTTATAAGAACAGCCACGACCACAACACAAAGTAAGGATGGAGCCGATGGGCGAACACGAGCGCGACTACGCCGAAAAACGCGATTTCATCCGCATGCGGGTGGATGCCGAAGTATCTTTGCTCCACGAAGGCCAGGAGATTGCCGGGGTTTGCGTGGACCTTTCCAGCTCCGGGATGCAGGTGCAGGCACCGCGCCAGTTCAACGTCGGAGACCTGCTCACCGTGCGCATTGATTCTGAGCATGCGGCGCTCAAGGGCCTGGAGGCAGACACTGAAGTGGTCTGGACCAAGACGGCAGGCGAAGAGCAACAGCTGGGCCTTAAGATCTTGAAAATGCGCTGAAACCCGCGCACAAAAAAGGCGACCGCCAGGGTCGCCTTTTTTCATTTCAAAACATCACAGCTTAAAAGTCGTCGACGACCTTGCCGTCCTTGACCTTGAACTCACGGTTCTGCAGGTAGGCATTACGGATAAAGGTGTACTTGTCGCCGGTGATCAGCTTCTCGCTGTCGAGCAGGCTGGCACGGGTGTCAACGATGTTCAGGCCCATGGTGCTGTTGCGCCAGCCGATATCGTTCATGTAGCGGTACGGTTGGGTGTAGCTGTCTACGTATTTGGACGGCGCATCACGCAGGGTGCTCGGGCCCAGCAGCGGGATCATCACGTAGGGACCGCTGCCTACACCCCAATAACCCAGGGTCTGGCCGAAGTCTTCATCACTGCGTTGCAGCCCCATTTTGGTGCCGACGTCGATAAAGCCCAGCACGCCGAACGTGGTGTTAACCAGCAAACGCGCAGTGTCGACCCCGGCATTGTGGGGCTTGAGCTGCAGCACGTTGTTGGCCAGGTTGCCGACGTCGCCGATGTTGCGGAAGAAGTTGTGGATACCGTCTTCGACAAATTGCGGGGTGATCCACTGATAGCCTTGGGCCAATGGCTTGAGTGCGTAGGTATCAACGGTGTCGTTAAAAGTGAAGATCGGGCGGTTGACGCTTTCCCATGGATCATCTTCCGATGCAGCCTGTGCAGCGAAAGGGGCCAGCAAGACAGTGGCACACACCGACAGCTGAGCGAAGTATTGGCTCCAGCGCATAGCTTTTGCTCCTTGAATGGTCTGTCATGGGCGCTATGCCCTGAATAAGGCCGTCAGTATATGACGGAAGTGTCCAATTAGGCAGCTGCTAGGAATACTCCTAACACAAATGGACAATTTTCCTACAATTCACCCGCCTGTCATCTGCTTGTCATCCTGCCCCGATAGCGTCACAGCTATTTCAGGGATGTCGACATGCCTCACGCCGAGATAGCCATCGCCAAAGCGCCCGCCTTGACCGCTGTTCTGTTTGGCCTGAGTGGTTGCCTGGTGGACTTTGGTTCCCAGGCGCGCACCGATTCCTCCTCCCCGGACTCCCAAGCCACGCCCGGCGCCCTGAAAATCCTGCGCAGCCTCAAGGAACAAGGCATCCCCTGTGCCTGGCTGGATGAATTGCCGCCATCGGTGACCACACCACTGGCCGCCGTACTGCCCGGCTGGCTCAAGGCGGCATCCCCCTCCTCCATCCGCTGGCCCGCGCCCCATGCCTGCTGGCAAGCCTTGATGGAACTGAACATTGAGCGCCTGGAAGGTTGCGTACTGGTCAGCGGTGAACCGCGCTTGCTGCAATCGGGGCTGAATGCCGGGTTGTGGACCATTGGCCTGGCCTCCTGTGGTTCACTGTGCGGCCTGGCGCCTGAGCAGTGGCAGGCGCTGAGCGACAAGGAACGCGAGCACAAGCGCGGCAAAGCCACCGTTGAGCTATATGGGCTGGGGGTGCACTCGGTGATCGATCACCTTGGTGAACTCGGCACCTGCCTGGCTGACATCAGCCTGCGACAGCTCAAAGGCGAGAAGCCCTGATCGAGATCATGCACAGTCGACGCCCGTGGATTAATCTACAGGTCAGTCCGTAGACCTTTCACGGCGTGCCGCGGTCTATGCCAGTGCCTATCGATAAAAAGGAAGAACGTCATGCCTGATCGCAAAAAACTGGAAGAACAGGTCGAGATCCTGCGCGGGCAGTTGGAACAGGAACCGCCGCTGTCGGAAGAAAAACGTGAAGCGCTGGAGGCCTTGATTGCCAAGTTTGAATTACAACTTGAACTTGAACCGGCCACCCAGACCCCCAGTATTTCCGACGATGTGAGTCAAGCTGCCATAGAGTTCGACGCCGAGCACCCGGTAATTTCCGGGACATTGCGCAATATTATGATCACCTTGGGCAATATGGGCATCTAACCCGAACCCAAGCCAGGCGCAGAACCAAAATGTGGGAGGGGGCTTGCTCCCGATGCAGTGGGTCAGGCACAACGACTGTGACTGACACTCCGCAATCGGGAGCAAGCCCCCTCCCACATTTGGTTTTGTGTGAAGGCTTATTGGCGAGCCAGGCGCACGTTCTGGAACGCCACATCCTCAGTACTGCGGTAAGGGTTGATATCCACCCCCCCCCGCCGCACATACCGCGCATACACCGTCAACTTCTCCGGCTTCAGCAGGCGCTGCAGATCGAGGAAGATCCGCTCAACACACTGCTCATGAAAGTCCGAGTGCTGGCGAAAGCTCACCAGGTATTCCAGCAAACTCGCGTGATCCAACGCCGCACCGCGGTACTCCACCACCACGCTGCCCCAGTCGGGCTGGCTGGTCACCGGGCAGTTGGACTTGAGTAGGTGGCTGTGCACGCTCTCCTCGACAATGCGCGACTCATCGCAACGCAGCAACTCCGGGCGCGGATGCTCATAGTTGCTGACGCGAATGTCCAAGTCGTCAATGCACACACCCGGCAGGGCCATCACGCCTTCGGCTTCAATCTCGGCCAGGCGGCGGATACGCACGCTGACCGGCTTGCCGGCGGCAGCGCTGAGGTCGGTACGCAGGGTCGCTTCCAGGCTTGGTGTATCGGTGAACGCGGTCTGGTTCAGCGAGTTGAGGTATAGCTTGAACGACTTGGACTCGATGATGTTCGGCGAGTCGGCCGGGATGCTGAATTCACCGATGGCCACCACCGGCTTGCCCGACGGCAGCAACCAGGACAACTCGAAGCAGTTCCAGAAGTCCACGCCCTTGTACGGCAGGGTCTCGGCGCTCAGGCCCAGCTCGGCCCATTTGGCGGCGCGTGGAATCGGGAACAGCAACGAAGGGGTGTAGGTGGAGATGTATTCACTGGACTTGCCCAGCGGCGAATGTTCGGCTGCGGGATGCATGGCGGAAACCTGGCTAAATAAACCGCGCCAGTCTACCAGCCTTTGCCCCCGCCCTTAAGAAACGCCTTACTCAACGGTCAGCTTACCGACCATGCCCGCCTGGTAATGCCCGGGGAGGTTGCAGGCAAACTCCAGGCCGGTGGCCTTGGTGAACGTCCAGGTCAGCTCAGCGGTCTTGCCGGGCTCCACCAGCACGCTGTTGGGGTCATCGTGTTTCATGCCGCCCATCTCACCGTGGCCCATGGCACTGTGATCCATCTTGCCCATTCCCGTAGACGTGAGCATGCCGCTGGCCTGCATCTGCAACATTTCCTTCTGGTGTTCGGCGTGCATCGCCGCGTCACCGAGGTTGAATTCATGCAGCAACTGGCCTTTGTTGACCAGTACAAAGCGCACCGTCTCACCGGCTTTGACGTCCAGGGACTTGGACGAAAAGGAAATGTCCTGCAGCGTCACTTCCACGGTACGCGTGGCCTTATCGGCCGGTGCCGGCTGACCGAACGCGTAGGTATGGGTCGCATCCGCCATTGCATTGAAACTCAACGCCAACAGGCAGCCCGCCAACAACAGGGGTGTACGCAATGCCATCTCGATTCTCCAAAAGTGTGCAACCTGCTTGGACAGCACTTTAAAATTGCGCCGCTGCCAGCCAGCTGACTGCTAGATTACAACTTTGTCAGGTTGCGCCCTTCCCCTGGCACCCACGGTATAAAGCCCCTCGTGAACTGTTGCCAAGAGCCGCCCATGAAATTGCTGATCGTCGAAGACCAACCGAAAACCGGCCACTATCTGCGTCAAGGCCTGGCCGAGGCTGGCTTTACCACCGAACTGGTGGCCGACGGCACCAGCGGCCAGCACCTGGCGCTGACCGGCGATTATGACTTGCTGATCCTGGACGTGATGCTGCCTGGTCGCGACGGCTGGCAAATCCTGCAAGCAGTGCGCAGTGCCGGCATGGAGATCCCGGTGCTATTCCTGACCGCCCGGGACGCTGTGGAAGACCGTGTGCATGGCCTGGAACTGGGCGCCGACGATTACCTCGTCAAGCCCTTCGCCTTCTCCGAACTGCTGGCGCGCGTGCGCACCCTGCTGCGCCGTGGCAGCAGCACGCCGCAGGAAACCTCCCTGCAATTGGCCGACCTGCGCCTGGACCTGATCCGCCGCCGCGTCGAACGGGGCGGCCAGCGTATCGACCTCACCGCCAAGGAGTTCTCCCTGCTGGAACTGCTGCTGCGCCGCCAAGGCGAAGTACTGCCCAAGTCGCTGATCGCCTCCCAGGTGTGGGACATGAATTTCGACAGCGACACCAACATCATCGAAGTCGCGATCCGGCGCCTGCGCCTGAAAGTCGACGACCCCTTCCCCACCAAGCTGATCCATACCGTGCGCGGCATGGGTTATGTGCTGGAGGAGCGGAGCCATTGATCCAGCGTCTGTCCCTGGCCAGCCGCCTGGCCCTGCTGTTTGCAGCCTGCACCGCAGTGGTCTCGCTGCTCGCGGGCGTGCTGTTCAACCATGCCAGCGAGGCGCACTTCATTGAGCTGGACCAACAGCAACTCGACAGTAAGCTGGTGGCGCTGCGCAGTACCTTGCAGGGTGTCGAATCGCTGGACTCATTCGCCCAACGCGAAGCGCAGCTGCGAGCCGAACTCAATCGCCAACCTGACCTGACATTACGCATCACCGCCGCAGGCCAGCGCTGGCTGGACGATGCGCCAAGCGTCACTCTGCCCGAGGCGCCGGGCCTGCACACCCTGCAAAACGCCGGCACCGACTACCGCGTGTACAACGCGCCCTTAAGGCCCGGCCAGCCCACTTCACCGCAGCTGACCCTGATGCTCGACATCACCCACCACCAGCACTTCCTGCAACGCATGCAGCATTTGATCTGGCTCACCGTCGGCCTGTCGGCCCTGGCCACCGCGCTGCTGGGCGCCTGGGCTGCACGCAGTGGCTTGCGCCCGTTGCGACGCATGGGCGAAGTGGCTGCCGGCGTATCGGCCCACTCCTTGACCCAGCGCCTGCCTCAACAGCAAATGCCGGCGGAATTGGCCGAACTGGCCCAGGCCTTCAATGCCATGCTGGGTCGGCTGGACGACGCATTCCAGCGCCTTTCAGCGTTCTCCGCCGATATCGCCCATGAACTGCGCACGCCGCTGTCGAACCTGCTGACCCAGACCCAGGTCATCCTCACCCAGCCGCGCCCGCTGGAGGACTACCGCGAGGCGCTGCACAGCAATCTGGAAGAGTTGCAATGGATGGCGCAACTGGTCAACGACATGCTGTACCTGGCCAAGGCGGACCATGGTTTGTTGGTGCCCAAACGTGAGGCCCTGAACCTGGCGATTGAAGTGGATGCCCTGTTGGAATTCTTCGCTTTGCTGGCGGAGGAGGCCCAAGTCAGCCTGGTGCGCGAAGGCACTGCCCATACCCTGGGTGATCGCGGCATGTTGCGTCGGGCGCTTTCGAACTTGCTCGATAACGCACTGCGGTTTACGCCAGCGGGCGGTGAAGTGCGTGTGAGTCTGGTGGAGGGTGTATCGGTGAAGGTTGAGAACAGCGGCGAAGGCATTCCACCAGAGCTGCTACCGAGATTGTTCGACCGATTCTATCGGGCCGATCCGGCGCGCCATGAAGGCAGCAGCGAGCATGCCGGGCTGGGACTGGCGATTACCCAGTCGATTGTAAGAGCGCATGGGGGGAAGATTTTTTGTGAATCAGAGGCGGGATGCACAAGGTTTATAATTGAGCTGCACGGGTAAGGCCAATCGCCAACAGCTTCTAAGGGATCTGAATCCGCACCTAAGATAAAGAGCCACTTACAAGAATCGGCGAAATCTAATCAACCGAAAGAATGCACAGAATAAGAACTTAGCATCCCCAATAAGTCGTATCTCTTTAACTTCAAGTATTCCGACAGCCATGGCCTAAATACAGATTCTTTTGGAAATACGAACTCGCCCGCATTTGGATCCATGAAGACAACCTGCGTTTGACTACGCAGAAAGCCCATCCCATGAGCACGTTCGAGGCTCGCGATGGTGAAAAATACATATCGGCCAGGCACCCGTAACAGTGAGTTGGCTATATCAGCCGCTCTCACTTTTTGAACAACATCAATATTTGTTTCGAAAGTGAGCAACACCAAGCCTGCCGAGGACATTCCCGCCTGGAACTTGGATTTCGCATCTGCATCAGTGCCTTTTAGACACACCATCTCTTGACGCGCCATGAGAAAACGTACGCGATTCTTCCCCGACTCACTATTGAGCGACTCCCAGAAATCAATACTATTACGCTTACATCGCAACCAGTCGATCGTCATGCCAAAACACCAACCTCCTCTCGTCAAATCATAGCTGCGCATTGCATGGTCATCGCGTTGCCTATAATCTTTAACGATTTCCACATCATACTTTTGACATAAATTTAGTAACCGCTCTTTCATATTCACACTCCCCGTAACCACTCGTAACTTTCCAGCTTGGCGCGCCATACTTACAGGCTCATTTAAGCGCTCTAAACCGACAGTCATTATTTTTACGAAGAATGTTCCTGAAAACCAGTCATCAATTATGGTTAATTAACTAATAAGGAAAAGCCTACCCCCCCCCCGCCGAGAACACCCGGAGTGACTGGGCTGCTGGGACTGGTGATGTGACCGCGCACGACGCTGATCATTTACAGCTGTGCCGGCCGAAGAAAATCTTTGTATGTGTAGGCCGGCCACCCCTTGGCAATTGACCGATTCTATCGGGCCGATCCGGCGCGCCATGAAGGCAGCAGCGAGCATGCCGGGCTGGGACTGGCGATTACCCAGTCGATTGTAAGAGCGCATGGGGGGAAGATTTTTTGTGAATCAGAGGCGGGATGCACAAGGTTTATAATTGAGCTGCACGGGTAAGGCCAATCGCCAACAGCTTCTAAGGGATCTGAATCCGCACCTAAGATAAAGAGCCACTTACAAGAATCGGCGAAATCTAATCAACCGAAAGAATGCACAGAATAAGAACTTAGCATCCCCAATAAGTCGTATCTCTTTAACTTCAAGTATTCCGACAGCCATGGCCTAAATACAGATTCTTTTGGAAATACGAACTCGCCCGCATTTGGATCCATGAAGACAACCTGCGTTTGACTACGCAGAAAGCCCATCGCATGAGCACCACCGAGGCCGTAGATGGCGAGAAATACATATCGACCACGCCCCCGTAACAGTGAGTTGACTAAATCAGCCGCACTCACTTGACCAATATCCCCTTCGTCTTGCTCTAAAGTGCGCAACACCAAGCCCGCCGAGGACATTCCCGCTTGGATCTTGGATTTCTCATCTGCAACAGTGCCTTTTAGATTAGTCATGTTTTGACGCGCCATGAGAAAACGTACGCGATGCTGCCCCGAGTCGCTATTGAACGACTCCCAGAAATCAATACTATTACGCTTACATCGCAACCAGTCGATCGTCATGCCATGACACCAACCTCTTTTCGTCAAATCATAGCTGAGCTTCGCAGGGTCATTGTCTTGTTCATAATCTTTAACGATCTCCACATCAAATTTTTGACATAAATGCAGTAACCATCCATCCATATTCACACTCCCCGTAACCACTCGTAACTTTCCAGCTTTGCGCGCCATACTCACAGGTTCATTCAGGCGCTCTAAACCGACAGTCATTATTCTACGAAGAATGTTCCTTAAAACCAGTCATCAATCATGGTTAATTAACTAATAAGGAAAAGCCTACCCCCACCGAAAATACCGGGAGTGACTGGACTGCTGGCACGGGTGATGTGACTGCGCACGACGCTGATTATTTACAGCTGTGCCGGCCAAGGAAAATCTTTGTATGTGCAGGCCGGCCACCCTTGGCCAATTGGGCGCATGCAATACCAGACGAGGCAACCGTAAAGTTGCCTGCAGAGGGAAGGTGTTGATACGGCCAAGCTGTCTTAGTGCAAAAACCTGCTAAGGACTTGGCCGTAAACAAAGTATCTACAGGTACAGTGCACTCCCCTGTAAAAACTGATTGACCGACGACGACAGTGTCAAATGTTACGAATATCTCAAGGCATGCGCCGGCTCAATCTTCGCCGCCCGATACGCCGGGTAAATCGTCGCCAGGAAGCTCAACACAAACCCGGCCGTACAAATCAACACCACATCGCCACTTTGCAGCTCCGAAGGCAGGTTGCTGACGAAGTACACGTCCGAACTGAAAATATGCTGCCCGCTCACCCGCTCCAGCCAGCCTACCAGCTCACTCACGTTGAGCGCCGCAAGCACGCCCAGCACGCCGCCGATCAACGTGCCGACGATGCCGATCACCGTGCCCTGCACCATGAAAATCGCCATGATCTGCCGTGGCGTGGCGCCGATGGTGCGCAGGATTGCGATGTCCGCGCCCTTGTCGTTCACCACCATGATCAGCGTGGCGATGATGTTGAACGCCGCGACGGCGACGATCATCAGCAACAACAGGCCGATCATGGTCTTTTCCATCTTCATCGCGCTGAACAGGCTGCCCTGGGTGTGGGTCCAGTCATCGGGCTTGTAGCCGCTGCCGAGGCTGGCGGCGATGTCCGCCGAGACCTGGGGCGCTGCGTACAGGTCTTTCAACGCCAGGCGCACGCTCTGCACCTGGTTCGGCTGCCAATGCTGTATCTCGGCAGCGTCAGCCATGTGGATCAAGGCCATGGAACCATCCAGCTCGGCGCCGACCTTGAAGATACCCACCACGTTCAGACGCTGCATGCGCGGGGTGATACCACCGGGCGCGCTGCTGATTTCCGGGACGATCAGGGTCAGTTTGTCACCCACATTCAGGCGAAAACGCCGAGCGGTGATTTCGCCGACCACCACGCCGAACTCACCGGGCTTCAGGTCCTCCAGTTTGCCCTGCACGATATGTTGGGCCACGATCGACACCTTGCCTTCCTGGGCCGGATCGACGCCGCTGATCTCAATCGGCTGCATCGCGCCCTTGTAGGAGAACATGCCATCCATCTGAGTGAACGGTACGGCGGCGGTCACTTGCGGGTTCTTCATCGCCGCAGCGGCCACCGGCTGCCAATCATCGATCGGGTTGACCCCGACGATGGTGGCGTGGGGCACCATGCCAAGGATGCGCGAGCTCATTTCGCGCTGGAAGCCGTTCATCACCGACAGCACCACGATCATCGCCAGCACGCCCAGGGCGAGGCCGATCATCGACGTCATCGAGATAAACGAAACAAAACGGTTGCGGCGCTTGGCGCGGGTATAGCGCGTGCCGATGAAAATCGATAACGGTCTGAACATTCGCGGGCACCGTTGGAAAAATAGAAAACCTGGCGTCAGGCACCGGGCTTGAAACAGGTCAGATGGCGACCAGATGACCTTCCTGCAGGTGCAGCACGCGGTCCATCTGGCGGGCCATGCTCATGTCATGGGTCACCACCAGGAACGCGGTGCGCATCTGGGTGCTCAGTTCCAACATCAAGTCCTTGATGCCCTGGGCGGTGTGGGAGTCGAGGTTGCCGGTAGGCTCGTCGAGCATCACCAGGCCCGGGTTGTTCACCAGGGCACGAGCAATCGCCACGCGCTGGCGCTCGCCACCGGACAGTTCGGCCGGCTTGTGCTCCAGGCGATGGCCGAGGCCGACGCGCTCGAGCAACGCCTTGGCACGCTGGCGCGCTTCGGGGATAGCGGTCTTGCCGATCAACAGCGGCATGCACACGTTTTCCAGGGCGGTGAATTCCGGCAACAGGTGGTGGAACTGGTACACAAAGCCCAACGAGCGGTTGCGCAACTGGCCACGGGCCTTTTCATTCAAGGCCGACAGTTCTTCACCGGCCAGCCATACGCTGCCCTGGGACGGCGTATCGAGGCCGCCCAACAGGTTGAGCAAGGTACTTTTGCCGGAACCGGAACTGCCAACGATCGCCACGCGCTCGCCGGGGTGCAGTTCCAGTTGCAGGTTGGACAGCACCACAACCGACTCAGGGCCTTCCTCGTAGGATTTGCCCAGGTTGCGGCAGCTCAGGATTGCTTTTTCACTCATGCCCGATTCACTCATAACGTAAGGCCTGTGCTGGCTGGGTACGTGCCGCGCGCCAGGCTGGATACAGGGTGGCAAGGAAACTCAGGACCAACGCGGCGCCGCCGACCATCAGCACATCCTGGGCCTGAACCTGGGATGGCAAGTAATCGATGAAGTAGACGTCGGCGTTGAGAAACTTGTGGCCGATCACCTTTTCAAGCAAGGCGATGGCGGCGCTGACGTTCAGCGCGGCCAAAATGCCCACCGCCGTGCCGATCAAGGTGCCGACCACGCCAATCACGGTGCCCTGCACCATGAAGATCGCCATGATCTGCCCAGGCGTGGCGCCCAGGGTACGCAGGATGGCGATGTCGCCTTTCTTGTCATTCACCACCATCACCAGCGTGGAGATGATGTTGAAGGCGGCGACGGCGACGATCAGCAGCAACAGCAGGCCGATCATGGCTTTTTCCATGCGGATGGCCTGGTACAGGTTGCCGTGGGTGCGGGTCCAGTCGCGGGCGTAGTACTGGCTTTCACCCAGGTGCTGGGCGATGTCCCAGGCGCCGCGCGGGGCGTCGAACAGGTCGTTGAACTTGAGGCGCAGGCCCTGCACCTGGTCCGGCTGCCAGCGATGCAGGCGGGCCAGGTCGGTGAGGTTGGTCAGGCCGAGGTAGCCGTCGATCTCGCCGGCGCCGACGTGGAAGGTGCCGACCACGGTAAAGCGCTTCATGCGCGGGAACATCCCGGCCGGCGTCACGGTGACTTCCGGCGCGACGAAGGTCAGCTTGTCGCCGATGCCCACGCCGAGCTTGGCCGCCGCCTTGTCACCGATGACGATGCCAAAACTGCCGGGCGCCAGATCGTCGAGTTTGCCCTGCAACATGAACTTGTCGATGATCGAGACGTTGCGTTCCTGGGCCGGGTCGATGGCATTGAGCAGGATTTTCTGCACCTTGCCGTCGTTGGTCAGCAGCCCCTGCATCTGGGTAAACGGCGCGACGGCCACTACCTTGGGGTTCTGCTTGACCTTGGCGGCCAGGCTTTGCCAGTCGCTGATGGGCGCATCGCCTTCAATGGTCGCGTGGGGCACCATGCCCAGCACGCGGGTGCGCATCTCATGATCGAAGCCGTTCATCACCGACAGCACCACGATCATCACGACCACGCCAAGGGCGAGACCGATCATCGAGGTCAAGGAAATGAACGACACAAAATGATTGCGACGCTTTGCACGGGTATAACGCGTGCCAATAAATACGAAGAGAGGTCTGAACATGTCGGGGCTTGTTCGGAGGAAAAGAAGACGTCCCGGTGGCGGGGTCTGGTAAGCAGCTTTACACTCAGACCATTACCGCTAGCTGGGGTTCGCCATGTCGACATTAGATGAAGAAGAACGCCGCGAATACTACCGTATCGACGACATGATCGCACTTCAAATCAAAAGCCTGTCTGCCCCCGAGGCGGCGAGCAAGGAAGTATTGCTGGATGATTCACCGCTGTTCAATCTGCTCAGCGAACTGCACCTGAGCGAATTTGAAGCCCAGCACCTGCTGCGCCAGCTCAGCGAGAAGGATCGCACCCTCGTCGCCTTCCTGCGCGTGCAGAACAAACGCTTGGACCTGCTCAGCCAGATCATGGCCCGCGGCCTGCTGGATGAGGTCGGCGCGCCGCAGCCGGTGATCATTTCCGAAGGCGGCCTCGACTTCCAACACCCCTCCCCCCTGACTGTCGGTGCGCACCTGGCGGTCAAGCTGGTGCTGATGCCCCAGGCGCTCGGCCTGCTGCTGCGCGCGCGGGTCACCCATTGCGATCCCAAGGGCACGGGCTTTGACGTAGGCACGGAATTCGAAGCCATGACCGATGCCCAACGCCAGCTGCTGGCGCGCTACATCCTGCAGAAACAGGCGCAGGAACGGCGCCTGGCACGGGAACAGAGCGACGCCCAAGACACCTGAACTCTCGAATTCACCCCGCCAGACAACCTGGCGTAAAGGAGCAACTGTGACCCTGATCTACGGCCACCGCGGTGCCAAAGGCGAAGCACCGGAAAACACCCTGACCAGCTTCCAGGAGTGCCTCAAGCACGGTGTACGCCGCTGCGAACTGGATTTGCACCTGTCCATGGACGGCGAGCTGATGGTCATCCACGACCCGACCCTCAAGCGCACCACGGACCGGCGCGGCAAAGTCGTTGAGTATTCGGCGGCAGACCTGGTGAAGATGGACGCGCGCAAGGGCGGCCCGGGCTGGGTCAAGCCTTGCCCGATTCCACGCCTGGAAGCGCTGTTCGAACAGTGCGACTTCGATCACTGGCAACTGGAAGTCAAAAGCGCCTCGCGCACCCGCGCCGCGACCACGGTGCTGGCAATTCGTGAGATGGCCGTGCGTTTCGGCCTGATGGACAAGGTCACCGTGACCTCAAGCTCGCGGGAAGTGTTGAAAGCAGCGGTTGAGCTCACTCCCGACCTGTCACGCGGGCTGGTCGCCGAATATGCCTGGCTCGACCCGCTGAAGGTCGCGCAAAACTACGGCTGTGAGATGCTGGCGTTGAACTGGACGTTGTGCACCCCCGAGCGTCTGGAAAAAGCCCAGCGCCAAGGCTTGCACGTGTCCGTGTGGACAGTCAACGAACCTGCGCTGATGCGCAGGCTCGCCGACTTCGGCGTAGATAGCCTGATTACAGACTTTCCCGGTTTGGCCACTGCCACCCTCGAGAATTACTGAAATCGGTCTCCCCGGCCGGCTCAGGCCACCGGCCGGAGCCGCTCAAAAAAGCCGGTTGAGGCCGTCGTAGGCCGCTACCCGATAGGCTTCAGCCATGGTCGGGTAGTTGAACGTGGTGTTGACAAAATACTTGAGGGTATTTTGCTCGCCCGGCTGGTTCATGATCGCCTGGCCGATGTGCACGATCTCCGACGCCTGGTAGCCGAAGCAATGCACGCCGAGGACTTCCAGGGTTTCGCGGTGGAACAGGATCTTCAGCATGCCTTGCGGCTCACCGGCGATCTGCGCACGCGCCATGCTCTTGAAGAACGCCTTGCCGACTTCATAAGGCACCTTGGCCTTGGTCAGTTCGTGCTCGTTCTTGCCGATCGAGCTGATCTCGGGAATCGTGTAGATCCCGGTCGGCACGTCGTTCACATAACGCCAGCTGCCGTTGTCGACGATGCTGCCGGCCGCCGAACGGCCCTGGTCATGCGCCGCACTGGCCAGGCTTGGCCAGCCGATCACGTCACCGGCACCGTAGATGTTGGTCACGCAGGTGCGGTAGTTCTCGTCGACTTCGATCTGGCCACGGTTGTTGACCTTGACCCCGATGTTTTCCATGCCCAGCTTGTCGGTGTTGCCGGTACGGCCATTGCACCACAACAAGGCGTCGGCCTTGATCTTCTTGCCGGACTTGAGGTGCAGGATCACACCGTTGTCCAGGCCTTCGACCCGCTCGTACTCTTCGTTGTGACGCACGGTGATGTTGTTGTTGCTGAAGTGGTAGCTCAACGCTTGGGAAATTTCCGAGTCGAGGAAGCTCAGCAACTGGTCGCGGTTATCCACCAGTTCCACCAACACGCCCAGGCCGCTGAAGATCGAGGCGTATTCACAGCCGATCACGCCGGCGCCGTAGATGATCAGTTTGCGCGGGGTGTGGCCCAGGCTGAGGATGGTGTCGCTATCGTAGATACGCGGGTGGTGGAAATCGATGTCAGCCGGGCGATACGGGCGCGAACCGGTGGCGATGATGATGTGCTTGGCCACCAGCGTCTCGACCACGCCGTTGGCGCACACCACTTCGACGGTTTGCTCGTCGGCGAAGCTGCCGGTGCCGAAGAACAGGTCGACACGGTTACGTGCGTAGTAACCGGTACGCGAAGCCACCTGCTTGGAGATGACCTTCTCGGCGCTTTTCAGCACGTCCGGGAACGAGAACCAGCGCGGCTCGCCAATGGCCCGGAACATCGGGTTGGTGTTGAACTGCATGATCTGGCGCACCGAGTGACGCAAGGCCTTGGACGGGATGGTACCCAGGTGGGTGCAGTTGCCGCCGACCTGGCGACGGCTATCGACCATCGCCACCTTGCGCCCTGCCTTCGCGGCGTTCATTGCCGCACCTTCTCCAGCCGGGCCGGAACCCAGTACCACCACGTCGTAGTTGTAGACAGCCATGCGTACTCCTCAGAACAGGCCAGGCGCACGGTTGGACGCCTGGCTAAATCATGCCGCGGCCAGCGGTCATGAAGGACAATTTGGCTCAAGTGTGTGAACCGGGGCACAGTCTATATAAGGCTCAACGCCGCGCACATTAACCCTTGGTCGCGTCGTAGGCCAGTTTTGCCTTTACTACACACGGCTGATTACGGTTTCAGCGCCGTCAGTTGCTCGAACGCCTGGTTAGTGCGCGTGACGAAGCCGTCCCCTTCGCGCCTCACAAAAAAGGCCGCGATGCCGTGCTGCTCAGCATAGTCCCAGCCTTGCTCAGGCCCGAGGATGAGCAGCAACGTCGACAAACCATCCGCCATCAACGCCGAAGGGTGCAATACGGTCACCGAGGCCAGTTGATGGGTGATCGGCGTACCGGTGCGCGCATCCAGCGTGTGGGAATAACGCCGACCATCCTGCTGGAAATAATTGCGATAGTCACCTGACGTCGACACGCCAAAGCCGTTCACATTGAGGATTTTCTCGGCGACCTGCTGATCGTCACGCGGTTCTTCGAGGGCAATACGCCAAGGTGCGCCGTCAGGTTTATGGCCGGCGGCCTTGAGTTCGCCGGTGGCTTCGACGAGATAGTCCTGGACGCCCTGGTGGGTGAGCAGCTCGGCGATTCGATCGACTGCGTAGCCGGCAGCGATGCTGTTGAAGTCGACTTCGACCGCGGCGCCCTTGCACAGCTGCTCGCCGTTTATGCGCAAATGCTGATGGCCGACTCGCTGGCGGACTTGCGCCAGACTCATGGCATCCGGCACCTTCAACTCACGCGCCTGGGGACCGAAGCCCCACAGGTTCAGCAGCGGCTCGACCGTCAGGTCAAACGCACCGTCGCTCCCCTGGGACAGCTGCTCGCCGGTGCGCACCAAGAGCAGGATCGGCGCAGGCATGGGCTGACAGCTGCTCGCCGGCAGGCGGTTGAAACGCGCGATAGCGGAGTCGCTGCGGTAGGTTGACATCTGCCGGTCAACTTCGCCCAATAGACTTTCCACCTGGCGCTGGAGTTCTTGCGGGCCTGGCGTGCTCGATGTCCTGACGTACTGGATCGAATACGTACTGCCCATGGTTGGCCCGCCAAAGCGCTCCAGCGAATCGCCGCCGCATCCGGTGAGCAGCGCCACCGCACAGAACATCACCATTTGACGCAGATTGCTCATAAACCCTGCCATTGCCGGAATTGAATTAACCTGAAGGCACGCACCTTTTCAGGACCGACCATTATGCGGCATGTCGTTTTGTGTTTATTGCTGATGTTCTCGATCCCGACGTTCGCCAATGAGGCAGATCGCCTCACCCAGGCGAATTTTCCGGCGCAGTCCCAACAGTTGGCGTTGAAAAACCAGGCCGTGCTGACCTATCTCTGGGCCGATGTCTATGCAGCGGCGCTGTATGCCCCGGCGGACCTGGGTGCGAAGCAGGCGTGGGACCAGCAAAAGGCGTTGCGCCTTGTGCTGTACTACTTTCGCGATATCGACCGTAGCGACGTGATAAAAGCGGCCAACACGACACTGGAACGCCAGCAAGCCAGCGCCCGCTTGAAGCCCGAGCTGGACCAGCTGCACGCCAGCTTTCGTAACATCCGCAGCGGTGATCGCTACGCCCTGGACTTTCACCCGGGCCGTGGCCTGAATTTGGAGATCAATGACCAAGTGGTGTTCAGCAGTCGCAATGACGCGCTGGCAAGAGCCTACCTGGGCATCTGGCTGGCACCCAAGGGCTTGTCGGATGAGTTGCGCGGCAAACTGCTGAAATGAAAAAGGGTGCCAGGTGCAGATGTTGCAGCTGAACCACCGCTATCGGGGGCAAGCCCCCTCCCACATTTGAATCTATTCGCAAATCCAAGTGTGGGAGGGGGCTTACCTCCGATGAGCATAGGTATCTACACAATTTTCAGAGACTGGCGAGTTCCCCTGTGGCGAGCGGGCTTGTCCCGCGTTGGGCTGCGAAGCAGCCCCAGTAAGAAAGAACGCGGTGTATCAGACACTCTGTGGAGGCTGGTTTTGGGGCTGCTACGCAGCCCAACGCGGGACAAGCCCGCTCGCCACAACAGCCCTATCTGCCGGGCGTTCAGCGTTGAGCAAAAGTTGTGTAGATACCCATGCTCCGATGAGGCCCTCACCCACACCACAAGCCCAGCCATGAAAAAGCCCCGAACCAGTCGGGGCTTTTTCATTCACTGCAACGGCTTAGCGCGGGAACGCAGGCGGGTTGACCCCGGCCATATCTTCCATCACGCGAACCACCTGGCAGCTGTAGCCGAACTCGTTGTCGTACCAAACGTACAGCACAACGCGGTTGTCCTGGCTGATGGTCGCTTCCGCGTCCACTACGCCGGCGTGGCGCGAGCCAACGAAGTCGGTGGAGACCACTTCCTGCGAGTTGACGAAGTCGATTTGCTTATGCAGGTCGGAGTGCAGCGCCATGTAGCGCAGGTACTCGTTCATCTCTTCACGGGTGGCGGCTTTCTCAAGGTTGAGGTTGAGAATGGCCATCGACACGTTAGGCGTCGGCACACGGATCGCGTTACCGGTCAGCTTGCCAGCCAGCTCAGGCAGGGCCTTGGCTGCGGCAGTGGCAGCACCGGTCTCGGTGATGACCATGTTCAGCGCGGCGCTACGACCACGGCGATCGCCCTTGTGGAAGTTGTCGATCAGGTTCTGGTCGTTGGTGTACGAGTGAACGGTTTCAACGTGGCCGTTAACGATGCCGAACTTGTCATTCACAGCCTTCAGCACCGGCACGATGGCGTTGGTGGTGCAGGAAGCGGCGGACACGATCTTGTCGTCGGCGGTGATTTCGCCGTGGTTGATGCCGTGCACGATGTTCTTGAGCTTGCCTTTGCCTGGCGCGGTCAGCACAACGCGGTCGATACCCGGGCAGGTCAGGTGCTGGCCCAGGCCCTCGGCATCACGCCATACGCCGGTGTTATCCACCAGCAGGGCGTCCTTGATACCGTACTGGGTGTAATCCACCTCAGTCGGGTTCTTCGCGTAGATCACCTGGATCAGGTTACCGTTGGCGGTGATGGTGTTGTTTTCTTCGTCGATGGTGATGGTGCCGTTGAACGAGCCATGCACCGAATCGCGGCGCAGCAGGCTGGCACGCTTGGTCAGGTCGTTCTCGGCGCCTTTGCGCACCACGATGGCACGCAGGCGCAGGCCGTCGCCGCCACCGGTTTTTTCGATCAGGATGCGCGCCAGCAGGCGGCCGATACGACCGAAGCCGTACAGGACAACGTCGGTGCCTTTGCGGGCAGCGGCGTTTTGCTGGCCAACCACATCGGCCATTTCTTCACGCACGAACTGCTCGGCGGTACGGCCGGCGCCTTCCTGGCGGAATTTGTAGGCCAGCTTGCCCAGGTCTACCGAAGCCGCGCCGAGCTTGAGCTCGCTCATGGCCTTGAGCAGGGGGAATGTTTCGTGGACGGAGAGTTCGCTGTCGTCGGCAGAACGATGGCGAGCAAAGCGATGCGCCTTGAGAATCGCGATGACTGATTGGTTGATCAGGCTGCGGCCATAGATCGAGCTCACCACATTGTTATTGCGGTACAGCTGACCGATAAGCGGGATCATCGCTTCTGCGAGTGCTTCACGGTCGATCCATTCACCAAGACACTGGTCGGGCTTCTGAGTCACGGGAACCTTCCACATGTAGGGGCTGAAAAAAGGGGCTACATTATGTCGCCCGACCGCCCGTTGAGCAATGCGCCAACCACAACAAAAAGCCCTTGCAAAAAAATACCACCCCGCTACAGGTCAGGAAACACGCGGGTTTCAGAAGGCCACCAATGGCGCACTGCCGCCAACTTGTCCGTAACTCTCCGAAACATCCGTGCAAAACGGCACTACATAATGAGTCAAAAGGCTGCTTTGTTTGTCTTAGCCACTACATTTCCTACAAACCGTAATAGGCTCAGTCAGCAACTGACAGGCGGCACCTCGGGCCGTTACAATTACCGACTTTGTCGCAACGCTTGGAGCTCAACCTTCCGTGCCCGTTCTGCGTCTACCGCTTCTCCCTGCCGCGGCAGGTAAACAGCACTGGGGCAACCTGCCCGGTGCCGCCCTGAGCCTGGCCATTGCCGAGGCTGCCAGCGCAGCCAAGCGCTTTACCCTGCTGCTCACCGCCGACAGCCAAAGCGCCGAACGGTTGGAGCAGGAGCTGAGCTTCTTCGCCCCCGATTTGCCGGTGCTGCATTTTCCCGACTGGGAAACCCTGCCCTACGACCTGTTCTCGCCGCACCAGGACATCATCTCCCAGCGTATCGCCAGCCTGTACCGCCTGCCGGAACTGGCCCACGGTGTGTTGGTGGTGCCGATCACCACCGCCCTGCATCGCCTGGCGCCAACCAAGTTCCTGCTGGGCAGCAGCCTGGTGTTGGATATTGGCCAGAAGCTCGACGTGGAGCAGATGCGCACGCGCCTGGAAGCGAGCGGCTACCGTTGCGTCGACACGGTGTATGAGCACGGCGAATTCGCCGTGCGCGGCGCGCTGATCGACCTGTTCCCGATGGGCAGCAAGTTGCCGTACCGCATCGACCTGTTCGATGACGAAATCGAAACCCTGCGCACCTTCGATCCGGAAAACCAGCGTTCCATCGATAAGGTCGAGTCGATCAAGCTGCTGCCGGCGCGGGAATTCCCGCTGCAAAAAGACGCGGTCACGCGCTTCAAGGCGCGCTTTCGCGAACGCTTCGATGTGGACTTCCGCCGCTGCCCGATCTTCCAGGACTTGAGCAGCGGGATTACGCCGGCCGGTATCGAGTACTACCTGCCGCTGTTCTTCGACGAAACCTCCACCCTGTTCGACTACCTGCCCCAGGACACCCAAGTGTTCTCGTTGCCAGGCATCGAGCAAGCGGCGGAAAACTTTTGGAATGACGTGCGCAACCGTTATGAAGAGCGCCGCGTCGATCCGTCCCGGCCTTTATTGCCGCCCGCCGAGCTGTTCCTGCCGGTGGAAGACTGCTTCGCCCGCCTGAAAAACTGGCCGCGCGTAGTTGCCAGCCAACAGGATGTGGACGCCGGCAGCGGCCGCGAACGCTTCCCGGCGGCGACGCTGCCGGACCTGGCGATCCAGGCCAAAGCCACGCAACCACTGGAAGCACTCTCGAACTTCCTCGGCGACTTCCCCGGCCGCGTGCTGTTCACCGCCGAGTCCGCCGGGCGCCGTGAAGTGCTGCTGGAACTGCTGGAACGCCTGAAGCTGCGGCCGAAAACCGTCGACAGCTGGCCGGATTTTGTCGCCAGCAAAGAGCGCCTGGCGATCACCATCGCGCCATTGGACGAAGGCCTGCTGCTGGATGACCCGGCGCTCGCGTTGATCGCCGAGAGCCCGCTGTTCGGCCAGCGTGTGATGCAGCGTCGCCGCCGTGAAAAACGCGCCGACGCCAACAACGATGCGGTGATCAAAAACCTCACGGAACTGCGCGAAGGTGCGCCGGTGGTGCATATCGACCACGGCGTCGGCCGCTACCTCGGCCTGCAGACCCTGGAGATCGACAACCAGGCCGCCGAATTCCTCACCATGGAATACGCCGAGGGCGCCAAGCTCTACGTGCCGGTGGCGAACCTGCACCTGATCGCCCGCTACACCGGCAGCGACGACGCCCTCGCGCCGTTGCACCGCCTGGGTTCCGAGACCTGGCAGAAAGCCAAGCGCAAGGCCGCCGAACAGGTGCGCGATGTCGCCGCCGAACTGCTCGACATCTATGCCCGTCGTGCGGCGCGCGAAGGGTATGCCTTCGCCGACCCGAAAGCCGACTACGCCACCTTCAGCGCCGGCTTCGCCTTCGAAGAAACCCCGGACCAGCAAACCACCATCGAAGCGGTGCGCGCCGACATGCTCGCACCCAAGCCGATGGACCGCCTGGTGTGCGGCGACGTGGGCTTCGGCAAAACCGAAGTGGCCATGCGCGCAGCCTTTATTGCGGTACACGGTGGCAAACAAGTGGCGATCCTGGTGCCGACCACCCTGCTCGCCCAACAACACTACAACAGCTTCCGCGACCGCTTTGCCGACTGGCCGGTGAGCGTGGAAGTGATGAGCCGCTTCAAGTCCGCCAAGGAAGTGAACGCCGCCGTCGCCGACCTCGCGGAAGGCAAGATCGACATCGTGATCGGTACGCACAAGCTGCTGTCGGACGATGTGAAGATCAAGAACCTGGGCCTGGTGATCATCGACGAAGAACACCGCTTCGGTGTGCGTCAAAAGGAACAGCTCAAGGCCCTGCGCAGCGAGGTCGACATTCTTACCCTCACCGCCACGCCGATTCCGCGCACGCTGAACATGGCCGTGTCGGGCATGCGCGACCTGTCGATCATCGCCACGCCGCCGGCGCGGCGCCTGTCGGTGCGCACCTTCGTCATGGAGCAGAACAAAAGCACGGTCAAGGAAGCGCTGCTGCGGGAATTGCTGCGCGGCGGCCAGGTGTACTACCTGCACAATGACGTAAAAACCATCGAGAAGTGCGCCGCCGACCTTGCCGAACTGGTGCCGGAAGCACGCATCGCCATCGGCCATGGGCAGATGCGCGAACGCGATCTCGAACAGGTGATGAGCGACTTCTACCACAAGCGCTTCAACGTGCTGATCGCCTCGACCATCATCGAGACCGGCATCGACGTGCCGAGTGCCAACACCATCATCATCGAACGGGCGGACAAGTTCGGCCTGGCCCAACTGCACCAGCTGCGCGGCCGGGTTGGGCGCAGTCACCACCAGGCGTATGCCTACCTGCTGACGCCGCCCCGCCAACAGATCACCGGGGACGCCGAAAAGCGCCTGGAAGCGATCGCCAACACCCAGGACCTGGGCGCCGGTTTTGTCCTGGCCACCAACGACCTGGAGATCCGCGGCGCCGGCGAACTGCTGGGCGATGGCCAGAGCGGGCAGATCCAGGCAGTCGGCTTCACCTTATATATGGAGATGCTTGAACGCGCGGTGAAAGCCATCCGCAAGGGCGAGCAGCCGAACCTCGATCAACCCCTGGGCGGCGGTCCGGAAATCAACCTGCGCTTGCCGGCGTTGATCCCCGAAGACTACCTGCCGGACGTGCATGCGCGGCTGATCCTGTACAAGCGCATCGCCTCGGCCACCGACGAAGAGGGCCTCAAGGACCTGCAGGTGGAGATGATCGACCGCTTCGGCCTGCTGCCCGAGCCAACCAAGAACCTGGTGCGCCTGACCTTGCTCAAATTGCAGGCCGAGCAGCTTGGGATCAAGAAAGTCGACGCCGGGCCGCAGGGCGGGCGTATCGAGTTCGAAGCGCAGACACCGGTGGACCCACTGGTGCTGATCAAGCTGATCCAGGGCCAGCCCAACCGCTACAAGTTCGAAGGGGCTACGCTGTTCAAATTCATGGTGCCGATGGAACGTGCCGAAGAACGCTTTAATACATTGGAGGCGTTGTTCGAGCGCCTCATCCCGAAATCTGTTTGAAGGACGCCCCAATGCGCCTGTTCCGCATTCTGAGCCTGTTATTGGTAGTACTCGCGCCTTCGGCATTTGCCGACAGTCCGTACCAGGTGGAAATGATCCTGGTACGCCAGAATGCAGAGCCTGCGCTTAACAGCCGCGCCGCACCGGAAAACTGGGACGACGGGGCCGTGCGCCTGGGCGACAGGATGAGCCCGCCGCGCCTGAACAATATCGTCGACAAACTCAACGCCGATAACAGCTTTACCGTACTGGCGCACAAGGCCTGGGAACAGAACCTTGGCGAGCAGCCGGTGAAGATCGCGATCACCGACGGCCAGGAGCAGTTCGGCCAGTTCCCCATCGAGGGTGTGTTGAGTCTGCAACTGGGCCGCTTCACCGATATCGATGCGGACTTCTGGCTCAACACGTTCGACAGCAACGGCAGCGTGGTGGCCAGCGAACACCTGAGCCAGAAAGACGTGCGCACCAAGAACAACCAGCTCAACTACCTGGACGGCGGCCACCTGGCACTGCTGATCAAGATCACTTCGCTGACCGCCAAACCACCCAGCGCCCCCCCGCCCGACATTCAGGACTGATCCAGCGCCATGCCCCTGACGTCGCCGCTGACCAAACCCCTGGCCCCTTCATGGGCCAATCGCTTCAAAGAGCAAAGCCTGGAGCGCGGACGACGCTACGCCCTGGAGAACCGTGTGCGCATCGTCGAGTCCGGCGACAGCACCATCATCGCCAGTTGCGAAGGCTCGGGGGGCAACGTTCACCGGCAGACCATCTCATTGCGTGAATCGGCCAAGGGCGCGCTGATCCTGGTGGACAGCCGCTGTACCTGCCCGGTGCACACCAACTGCAAACACATCGCGGCGGTGCTGCTCAAGGTCCAGGAAACCCTGGCCTACCCGGCTGCGACCCAGGATGCCGAGCTGCTGGAAAAACTCCAGGCCGTGCTGGATAACCGCGTGGTGTTGCCACAGGTGGTGATGGAGGATGTGGTGCCCGTGCCGCGCCTGTGGCTGGCCAGCGTCGAGTTCAGCGCGTTTGAACCGCGCAACGGCAAGATGCAGCGCTATATCCAGCACCGTGCGGCGCTGTCGTTCAACTATTTGGGCAACTATGTCAGCGGGCAGAAGAACGCCGACATCATCGTGCGCCAGGAAACCCAGAGCCTGCGCATCAAGCGCCATCCCGAGCTGGAGCAGCCCTATCGCGAGCAACTGCGCCTGCTCGGTTTCAAGATCGCCACGCGCCAGAGCAAGGCATTGCCGGAAAGCGCCGGCGAGTTGTTCGAGATGGTCAATGACAGCGCCTGGCTGAACTTCACCCTCAATGCATCGCCGACCCTGCGGGCCGAGGGCTGGGAGCTGCAGATCGACGAAGACTTCGGTTTTGACCTGAGCGCCGTCGACGACTGGTACGCCACTGTCGATGAAGGCCCGGAACGCGACTGGTTCGACCTGGAGCTGGGAATTATCGTCAACGGTGAGCGCCTGAGCCTGCTGCCGATCCTGCTCAACCTGATGCGCTCCCACACCGAAATCCTCAACCCGGAAAAACTCGCACGCCGCCGCGATGAAGAGCTGATCCTGGTGAATATCCCCGGCCTGCCCAACGGCGGTCACGGCCCACTGCAAGTGGCACTGCCCTACGGCCGCTTGAAACCGGTGCTCGCCACCCTCGGGGAGTTCTACCTGCAAGAGCCCGGCACCACCACGCTGCGCCTGGCCAAGGCCGATGCGATTCGCCTCAACCCGCTGGAAGACCTGCCCCTGCAATGGGAGGGCGGCGAGAAGATCCGCAACTTTGCCCAGCGACTGCGGGACATCAAGGATTTCACCTGCGCAGCGCCTGAGGGGTTGAACGCAACACTGCGGCCTTATCAGCTGGAAGGCTTGAGCTGGATGCAGTCGCTGCGCCAACTGGAGGTGGGCGGGATTCTTGCGGATGACATGGGCCTGGGCAAAACCCTGCAGACCTTGGCACATATCCTCAGTGAAAAGATCGCCGGGCGCCTGGACCGGCCGTGCATGGTGGTGATGCCCACCAGCCTGATCCCCAACTGGCTCGACGAAGCGGCGCACTTCACCCCGCAACTCAAGGTGCTGGCGCTGTACGGTGCAACGCGCAAGAAACATTTCGCCAGCCTGCAAGACTACGACCTGCTGTTGACCACTTACGCCCTGCTGCCCAAGGACATCGAACACCTCGCCGCCCTGCCCTTGCATGTGCTGATCCTCGATGAAGCCCAGTACATCAAGACCCCTTCCAGCAAGGCTGCCCAGGCCGCGCGCGAGCTGAATGCCCGGCAGCGCCTGTGCCTGAGCGGCACACCGCTGGAAAACCACTTGGGCGAACTCTGGTCGCTGTTCCACTTCCTGCTGCCGGGCTGGTTGGGCGACGTCAAAAGCTTCAACCGCGACTACCGCGTCCCCATCGAAAAGCGCGCCAGTGAGGTGCGATTGCAGCACCTCAACGGCCGGATCAAACCCTTCCTGCTGCGCCGCACCAAGGAGCAGGTGGCCACGGAACTGCCGCCCAAGACCGAGATCATCCACTGGGTCGACCTCAATGAGGCCCAGCGCGATGTGTACGAGACCATGCGCCTGGCCATGGACAAAAAGGTGCGCGACGAGATTACCCGCAAAGGCGTGGCGCGCAGCCAGATCATCATCCTTGAGGCACTGCTGAAGCTACGCCAGGTGTGCTGCGACCTGCGCCTGGTCAACGATGCGACCCTGCCCACCCGTGGCAGCAGCTCGGGCAAGCTCGACAGCCTGATGGACATGCTCGAAGAGCTGTTTGAGGAAGGCCGCCGGATCCTGTTGTTTTCCCAGTTCACCTCGATGTTGAGCCTGATCGAAGTCGAGCTGAAAAAACGCGGTGTCGCCTACGCACTGCTGACGGGCCAGACCCGCGATCGGCGCACACCGGTGAAGGATTTCCAGAGCGGCAAGTTACAGATTTTTCTGATCAGCCTGAAGGCCGGCGGTGTGGGCCTGAACCTGACCGAAGCCGATACCGTGATTCACTACGACCCGTGGTGGAACCCGGCCACGGAAAACCAGGCCACTGACCGTGCGTACCGCATCGGTCAGGAGAAGCCGGTGTTCGTGTACAAGATGATTGCGCGAGGCACGGTGGAGGAGAAAATCCAGCACCTGCAAAAGGAAAAATCCGACCTGGCGGCGGGTGTGCTGGATGGGCGTACGACTGGGGATTGGCAACTGGGCAACGAGGATATCGAGGCGTTGTTTGCGCCGTTGCCGAACAAGCAAGAGAAACGTTGACTGTCAGACTGCTATTGCAGGCAAGCCAGCGCCCACATTTGGAATGCGTTCGCCTGCGGGGCTGGCTTGCCTACGATGAAGACGACTCGGTCCTCAGCCTGACAACGGCGCAAACAACGCCTCAATATCTCGCTCCTCCAGCTTCCAGCCGGCACTCGCGCCGCCTTCAAGCACACCGTCGGCCAGCGCTGCTTTTTCCAATTGCAACGCCTGGATTTTTTCCTCCACCGTGCCTCGCGCAATCATCTTGTACACGAACACCGGTTTCTCCTGCCCGATGCGGTACGCACGGTCGGTGGCTTGGTTTTCCACCGCAGGGTTCCACCACGGGTCGTAGTGAATCACCGTGTCTGCCGCTGTCAGGTTCAAACCTGTGCCACCCGCCTTCAGACTGATCAGGAACAAAGGCGTATTGCCCTCCTGAAAATTCTTCACCGGTGTGCGCCGGTCGAGGGTTTCACCGGTCAGGATCGAGTATTCAACGTCGCGCTGCCTCAACTCTTCCTCAATCAGCGCCAGCATCGACGTGAATTGCGAGAACAACAGGATTCGACGCCCTTCGCTGAGCAATTCCTCAAGCATCTCCATCAAACTGCCAAGCTTGCCCGCTCCCGCGCGAGTCAATTTGGACGCTGGCGCAGACTTGACCAAGCGCAGGTCGCAGCAGACCTGACGCAACTTGAGCAACGCTTCCAAAATGATGATCTGGCTGCGCGCCACACCATGACGGCTGATTTCGTCACGCACCTTCTTGTCCATCGCCACACGCACGGTCTCGTACACATCGCGCTGCGCGTCGCTCAAATCCACCCAGTGCACTATTTCTGTCTTGGGCGGCAACTCGGTGGCGACCTGTTCTTTTTTACGCCGCAACAGGAAGGGTTTTATCCGCGCCGTCAGGTGCTGCATGCGCTGCGCATTACCGTGCTTTTCAATCGGCGTGCGGTAATCGCGGTTGAAGGTCTTGCTATCACCCAGCCACCCCGGCAGCAGGAAATGGAACAGCGACCAGAGTTCGCCCAAGTGGTTTTCCAAGGGCGTACCGCTAAGGCACAAACGCTGGCCAGCCTCCAATTGCCGAGCAGCCTGGGCTGCCTTGCTATTGGGGTTCTTGATGTTTTGCGCTTCATCGAGAATCAGCACGCTCCAACGCTGCGCCTGCAACACTTCCAGGTCTCGGGGCAGCAACGCATAGGTGGTCAGCACCAAATCGTAATCGGTCACACGCGTGAAGTCGCTCTGACGCTGCGCGCCATGCAAGGCCAACACGTTGAGTTGCGGCGTGAAGCGCGCAGCTTCATCCATCCAATTGGGGATCAGGCTGGTGGGCATCACCGCAAGTGCGGGTGTTTGTAAACGACCGGCCTGCTTTTCGCAGAGCAGATGCGCAAGGGCTTGCAAGGTTTTGCCCAGGCCCATGTCGTCGCCCAAAATGCCGCCCACTTCCAGTTCGCGCAGGGTCTGCATCCAGTTCAAGCCTTCAAGCTGGTAGCCACGCAGCTCGGCGTTCAAGCCCTGCGGCGCTGGCACATGGGAGCGCGTGGCGTGTTTCAGGCGCTTGGCGAAATCACGTAAGCGCTCTGCGCCTTGCCAGATCAGAGGAAGCCCCTCGAGATGGCTGAGCAGCGCTGCATCAGGAGCGGTCAATCGCAGGGCATTACCTTCCGGTTCACGCAGATAAAGGCCGCTCAAGGTGGCCATCAACGGCTTGATTCGCGCATAAGGCAAGGCGACCTTGGTTTTCTCACGGGTGCCCAGGTTTACCAGCACGCGCTCGTCGTCAGCCCGCTCCGCCAGATAGGCGGCGTCGAGTAGCTTGGGTTGGCGACGCAGCAGATTCAGGATGATGGGCAACAAGCCATGGCGTTGACCATCGACTTCGATGCCCAACTCAAGATCAAACCACTCGTGACCGGGCGATTCGTCAATCTCGGCATACCACTGGTCAATGGTCTGCACATGGTAATAAAAGCCCGGCTGGATACTCACCTCCCAGCCTGCTTCACGCAGGATGGGTAAACGGTTTTCAACCAGACTCAGCCAGTCTTCATCACTCGACAGATCAAACATTTCGCCGGTTCCCGCCGGCAGCGCCTTGGTCCTTCGGTTGACCTTGGCAAAACCGAGCTTGGTCAAGACCTTGCGCAGGGCCTTCTCGGCTGTCGGCTTGCGCTGAATACGTTGGGTCTCGGTGCCGCTGAGCAGTAAAATCTCCTTCCCAGCCTTGTCGGTGGCCAGACTCGTACCGTAGCGAAAAGCCAGGGCGGCGCAGTGCTCAACCTCCGGGAAGCCGGAACGGTAGTTGTAGGACTCGTGACTACCTAGCGTCAGGCAGCCTTGAGGCTCAAGGGTATCAACGACGCGCTCAGTCAGCTTCTGGGGCGGTGGAATCCCTGCGGCCAACCCGCCGACGCGGTGGCTGAACAACGCGACCTCGCTCGCCGGAATCTCAGGCAAGCTACACAGGTGAACGGCGAGACTCTCTTCCATCCCATGCTCAAGAGGCGCCAGCTCCATCCGGGCAAGGTCCAGGTTATACAGCGGTTCGAGCGGCAGCACGTACTGCAGCGGTGTCGCGCCGATCAGCCATTGCGGGAGGTAGTTACCGTTGGGCAATACCGTCCAATCGAAACGAGCCACCTGTGCCGCGGCGGTGCCAAGAGGGCGGGGGTCATCGAAATCATGAAACAGACGCCCGGTCTTAAGCGCCGCCTCCAGTATTTCCACCCCCTCTTTTCCCACCAGGGGAAAGTTACTGCCGTAACGCCCGTAAGGTCGTCCGACCAGGAGCAACCTCCCGAGGCGCTTGTCCACCTCCAAGAGATAGCCTGGAGAACGCATCAGGGTCTCTTCCAGGGAGTACAGCGACTTGATATCGGCAAAGCCGCCATTTTTTAACACCCGGGCCCGATAAACCGCCAATGACCAGTCACTTGAGTACCGATCAACAAAGAGTTTGTACAACAGGCACGTGTTACTGCCTTTGGGCACCGTCTCAGCTTCGATGACGGGTGCGGGCAGGCTTTTCAGCCAATGTTCGATGTGTGGGCTAAGGCGGTTGCCCGCCGGCTCTCGTTGCGTCTTGAGCGTGTCGAACTGAGAGATCAGGGTAAAAAGAACCGCCGCTGCATGTTTGCAATTCACCGCAACCGGGCAAGAGCACACGCAGTCGATATGGGTCGAGTGGGAATCGGCTGATTCAAAGGAGATTGCCAGGGAGTAGGCATTCCCCCCGGAACCCTCGCACCAAGCAATAATCCGCTGCGGGCCTGCCTCGACAATCTTTACACGCCCTTCCTGCGCATAGCCGAAGCCCCGGTCCAATGAACGGGAGTCGAAGTTTTCCTGCCAGTCCGAATTTATAAAGCGCGTGATCAAGTCATTCATGGAGACGAACTCTACACCAGCGAAATCGGCACAAAAACGAAGCAATCTCCTACACAGAGGTACGAATTTACAGCCGCTGCACTTTGATATTTCCGAGTGTTAAACGCTCAGGTAAACACGCACGCAAAGACTCTGTTTACCTACTCAATAAGTTGAGCACCCCGTAGCGCCCCCAGAGCCGCCAGCCAGCGGGGATCCTGCTTATAGTCAGTCGAGGCAATCGCCTGCCCACGCATACGCGCGATGCGGGCCGAAGGCGTGACCTTCATCCGCTGGGCCGCAGTGAGAGCCAGTTCAGCAGCTGCACGATCATTGCACACCAGCCCCATGTCGCAACCAGCAGTCAGCGCCGCTTCAATCCGACTGGCCGCGTCGCCGACCACATGGGCACCGGCCATCGACAGGTCATCGCTGAAAATCACCCCATCGAACTGCAACTCGCCGCGCAGGATGTCCTGCAACCAGCGGCGTGAGAAGCCGGCGGGCTGCGCATCCACCTGTGGGTAAATGACGTGCGCTGGCATCACTGCCGCCAACTGCTTGCTCAGGCGTGCGAAAGGCACCAGGTCATTGGACCGAATCTGTTCCAGGCTGCGTTCGTCATTGGGAATCGCGACGTGGGAATCGGCCTCAGCCCAGCCATGGCCCGGGAAGTGTTTACCCGTGGCGGCCATGCCCGCGCTGTTCATGCCACGGATAAAGGCACCGGCGAGCACCGCAGCGCGCTCGGGATTGCCTTCGAAGGAACGGGTGCCGACCACGGCGCTGCGCTGGTAGTCCAGGTCCAGCACGGGAGCGAAGCTCAGGTCCAGGCCAACGGCAAGCACTTCGGTGGCCATGATCCAGCCACACTGCTCGGCCAGGTATTCGGCATTGGGGTTATCCGCCAACGCACGCATGGCCGGCAGGCGCACAAAGCCTTGGCGCAGACGCTGGACACGACCACCTTCCTGGTCGACGGCCAACAGCAGGTCCGGGCGCACGGCACGAATCGCCGCGCTCAGTTCCCGCACCTGGCGCGGATGCTCGATATTGCGCGCAAAAATGATCAGGCCACCGACTTCAGGCTGGCGCAACAGGTGGCGATCCTCGGCCGTCAGCCAAGTACCCGCCACGTCGACCATCAAAGAACCTTGCAGGGCAGCAGTCATAAACCTTCCTTAAATAACGCACACACCCCATTGACCTCACCATGCGCAGTGAGAACAACAGGTTGCGAGTAAATAGCTGAATTCGGCATGGGCGGCTAGCTTAGCGGATGCAAGCGGCTGCGCACACCCGGGGCGGTCAAACCTTGGCGGGGGCTGGCGCGGATTTGCTGCGGGGGCGCAATTGGGCGGCAGCCATGGCCGAGTCGGTCACGCCGGTTTCAGCGCGCATGCCGGCGGCCAGGAACGGCACCATCAGGCGCATGACCTGCTCAATGGAGGTGTTGACACCGAAATCGGTCTCGGCAATCGCACGCAACGCCTTGATCCCGGACATGCTGAATGCGGCCGCACCGAGCATGAAGTGCACGCGCCAGAACAGTTCGATAGGCGGAATACGCGGCGCAGCTTCGTTGACCAGCAACATATAGCGGCGGAATACCTTGCCGTACATGTCTTCCAGGTAACGGCGCAAGTGGCCCTGGCTCTGGCTGAATGCCAGGCCCAACAGACGCATGAAGATCGACAGGTCATTGCCGCTGCGTGGCTGAACCACCAGCGCTTGCTCCACGAGCATTTCCAGCAGGTCTTCCAGGGAGGGCTTGTGGTCGGCCTTGGCCTGGCGGCGCTCGAGCTCACGGTCGAGGCTGGCACAGAACGGCCCCAGGAAGCGCGAGAACACTGCCTGGATCAGGGCTTTTTTCGAGCCGAAATGGTAGTTCACTGCGGCAAGGTTGACCCCGGCCTTGCTGGTGATCAGCCGCAATGAAGTTTCAGCAAATCCTTTTTCCGCGAACAATTGCTCGGCAGCATCGAGAATGCGTTCAACGGTTTCCGACTGGGCCATGGATACTCCGCCTGACAAACACTTGTTTGAAACATACGTTTCAGGGTGTGTCTTGTCAAGCCTGCAAGTTCGCTTTCCGGCCGGGCAGTCATCTATTTCATCGCTATTTAATCACATACTCCAAGGTCTGTAGGCAGCGCTATCTCTGCCTTGTAGGACAGCTAACGAATGACCGTCCAGCGGCGTCGCAGAAAAGGATGATTGCCAAGCGCAGTTCACTGTATATAATCCCAGTCACTGTATAAAAAGACAGAGCGATCAACATGCTAAAACTGACGCCACGCCAAGCTGAGATTCTGGCTTTTATCAAGCGCTGCCTCGATGACAACGGCTACCCGCCGACGCGAGCGGAAATTGCGCTGGAACTGGGGTTCAAATCCCCCAACGCTGCCGAAGAACACCTCAAGGCCCTCGCTCGCAAAGGCGCGATCGAGATGACCCCCGGTGCTTCGCGGGGCATTCGCATCCCTGGCTTCGAAGCCAAGGCCGACGAATCGACACTGCCGATCATCGGTCGCGTCGCCGCCGGTGCGCCAATCCTGGCACAGCAGCACGTCGAGGAATCCTGCAACATCAACCCGACCTTCTTCCATCCCCGTGCGGACTACCTGTTGCGGGTGCACGGCATGAGCATGAAGGACGTAGGGATCTTCGATGGCGACCTGCTGGCCGTCCACACCACCCGCGAAGCCCGTAATGGCCAGATCGTCGTCGCCCGTATCGGCGATGAAGTCACCGTCAAACGCTTCAAGCGCGAAGGCAGCAAGGTCTGGCTCCTGGCCGAGAACCCTGAGTTCGCCCCGATTGAAGTGAACCTGAAAGATCAGGACCTGGTGATCGAAGGCCTGAGCGTCGGCGTCATTCGCCGCTAAAGGAGGCATCATGCAGCTCGTGCACACCCCCCAACACACACAACTGTCGCTGTTCGAGGCCTTTATGGCCCAACCCCTTGCGCCCATCCTCAAGGAAACGGTCGAGGCGCCCTGGAGCGCCGAACCTGAGGCGTTCAGTGAACTGTCGTTGCGCGGTGCGGCCGGGAGCTGCCTGAGTCTGCTGGCGCCGATCCTTCGCGAACTGAGCGAGGAACAGGATGCACGCTGGTTGACGCTGATTGCCCCGCCCGCCAGCCTGACCCAGGCCTGGCTGCGGGACGCCGGTCTTAACCGCGAACGCATCCTGTTGCTGCAACCACGTGGCACGCAAAGCGCTCAGCAGTTGACCTGTGAAGCCTTGCGCCTGGGCCGTAGCCACACCGTGGTGAGCTGGCTCAACCCACTGAATGCCACTACCAAGGCACAGCTGATCAACGCGGCACGTACCGGCGATGCGCAGAGCTTGAATATTCGATTGGGGTAGTTCGGTGTGCCGCAGGCTATCCCTGCGGTGGGGCCTGCTGTGGCGAGCGGGCTTGCCATAACAGCGAACCCACCTGCCACACTCAGTGAAGAACGCGCGGGCCGTCTTCTTTCTCCGGCTCGCCTTCTGCCAGGCGACCTGCCATCTGCACACCAACGCTCAACATGGCTTTTGCCACTTCCACGTGCTGGCCTTGCAGGAACGCCTTGGCGTCCTCGGAAAAATCCAGAATAACCAGAGAACCTTCGTCCTCAGCCCGGCGCAGCTCGATTCGGCCGTCAGGCAACTCAACAATTTCCAGAAAGGACGTCGGCATAAAAGTCTGTTCTCCACGAAAGGCCGGGATTATATCAGTCATCCGCCCGGCCTCGCTGAGGATCTGAGGAGGTTTCTTTACGGCTTGATGAACGGTGCCGTGTGAATCCGACCAACGCTCAGCACTCGTTCAAACCTTCACGAAAGCGCAATGCCATCTTTTTCAGCGCCTGACGCCAGCCTTCCAATTCTTCGCGACTCAGTGGCTTGGGCTCTTCCTCTTCCAACGCAACCGCCACGATCAAGGGCTGGGTCACATCGCCCTTAGGCACATGGGGAACACGGGGCGGCTGAAACATATCCGCATGGGCCTTAAGCAGACGCGCGACCCAGCTGTCAGGGCTCTGGGCCATTTCCACCAGCTCGGCCAGCTCAGGGATCGCCATGCTTTCCAGCACTTCACGATTCATGATCATCTCCGCACGGGGCGAACCGGCCTGGGGCAAGCGGTAGAACCCGGCGATCTCATGACACAAGCCCAGTAACGCACCATACAGGTGGAACAACGCGGCTTCACGCCCAGCCTGAACCAGCGCAATCGCGTTCATCTCCTTCCCTTCCTCGGCACGGCCAAGGGCTTCCAGGGACAAACCCGCGAAGTAAATTTTCTGGTTGGTACGGGTATAGAGTTCGTTGGCCATAACGGCAATCTCCACAACGAATAAGCGTGATACTGGCTGAACAGTGTCACGGATCAGCCGAGCCTACTGCAAGTGCAATAAACCGCTGCTTATGCGGGTCAAAACTCGACTTTCAGATCCAAACAGATCCAAATGCGGGAGGGGGCTTGCCCCCGATAGCGAAGCATCAGTCATACACATGTCGACTGATATACCGCTATCGGGGGCAAGCCCCCTCCCACATTGGATCTTCAGCGCATCCGACGGGTCAAGCGCCCTGGCGCTTGTCCTCGACCTTCCACTTGCCACCGTCGTAGAACGCCTTCCAGCCGGTAGGCTTGCCGTCCACTTCGGTCTGCACGTACTGCTCCTTGGTCTTGCGGCTATAGCGGATCACGGCTGGGCGACCATCCGGGTCCTTTTTCGGCGCTTCACACAGGAAGTGGTACTTCGGATCGATCTCGTCCTTGTGCGGCACGATCTCCAGCACCAACGGCGCTCGGGTCTCGCGGTTTTTCGGGAACTGGCTGGCGGCCAGGAACAGGCCCGAAGCGCCGTCACGCAGGATGTAGGTGTCGTTGACCTTCTCGCACTTGAGTTCCGGCATCTTCACCGGGTCCATCTTCGGCGGCGCCGCGTCACCGCTTTTCAGCAGTTTGCGCGTGTTCTTGCAGGTCGGGTTGGTGCAACCGAAGAACTTGCCGAAGCGGCCGGTCTTGAGTTGCATCTCGCTGCCGCACTTGTCGCATTCCAGGCTCGGGCCTTCGTAACCCTTGATGCGGTAGCTGCCCTCTTCAATCTCGTAGCCGTCGCAATCCGGGTTGTTACCGCAGATGTGCAGCTTGTGCTTCTCGTCCAGCAGGTAGGCATCCATCGCCGTGCTGCAGATCGGGCAGCGGTGCTTGCCACGCAGTACCAGCGACTCGGATTCACCCTCGTCGTCGGCGGCGATTTCATCGCCCGGCACCAGGTTGACGGTAGCCTTGCAGCGTTCTTTCGGCGGCAGGCTGTAGCCCGAGCAACCGAGGAACACGCCGGTGGACGCAGTACGAATCTGCATCGGACGGCCACAGGTCAGGCACGGGATGTCGGTCATCACCGGCTGGTTGGCACGCATGCCGCTCTCAGGGCTTTCGGCCACTTCGAGTTTTTTCTTGAAGTCGCCGTAGAACTCGTCCAGTACGTTTTTCCAGTCACGCTCGCCCTGGGCCACATCATCGAGGTTTTCTTCCATACCGGCGGTAAAGCCGTAGTCCATCAGGTTGGAGAAGCTCTCGGACAGGCGCTCGGTGACGATGTCGCCCATCTTTTCCGAATAGAAACGACGGTTGTGCAGCGCGACGTAGCCACGGTCCTGGATGGTGGAGATGATCGCCGCGTAGGTCGAAGGACGACCGATACCGCGTTTCTCCATCTCTTTCACCAGGCTGGCTTCCGAATAACGCGCCGGCGGCTTGGTGAAGTGCTGGGACGGGTCGAGCTTGATCAGCTTCAACGTGTCGCCCTGGGCCATGTCCGGCAGCACATCGTCGTCACCGGGCTTGGCGATCTGCGGCATTACGCGGGTGTAGCCGTCGAACTTGAGGATACGGCCCTTGGCCCGCAGCTCGAAGTCCCCAGCGCCCACACTGACGGTGGTGGACAGGTATTGCGCCGGCAGCATCTGGCAAGCCAGGAACTGGCGCCAGATCAGCTCGTAGAGGCGCTCAGCGTCGCGTTCCATGCCACTCAGCTTGCTTGGCTCGGTGTTGGCATCGGAAGGACGAATCGCTTCGTGAGCCTCCTGGGCGCCTTCTTTGCTGCTGTAGACGTTCGGCTTCTCCGGCAGGTACTTCTTGCCGAATTCGCTTTCAATATAGGTACGCGCCATGGCCACCGCGTCTTGCGACAGGTTGGTGGAGTCGGTACGCATATAAGTGATGTAGCCGGCTTCGTACAGACGCTGGGCCATCATCATGGTTTTCTTCACCCCGAAGCCCAGGCGGTTGCTCGCGGCCTGTTGCAGGGTCGAGGTGATGAACGGCGCCGACGGCTTGCTGCTGGTCGGTTTGTCTTCACGCTTGACGATGCTGTAGCTGGAGGCTTTGAGCTTCTCCAGCGCGGCCATGGCCTGGGCTTCGTTCAGCGGCTTGAACGCCTCGCCTTTCTCACGGGCCACTTCGAAGCGCACGTTGGCGCCCTTGGCGGTGCCCAGGTCGGCGTGGACTTCCCAGTATTCTTCGGGATTGAACGCACGGATCTCACGCTCACGTTCCACCACCAGCTTGACCGCTACCGATTGCACACGACCGGCGGACAGGCCACGGGCGATCTTGGCCCACAGCAGCGGCGAGACCATGTAACCCACGACGCGGTCGAGGAAACGACGGGCCTGCTGGGCGTTGACGCGGTCGATGTCCAGCTCGCCCGGTTTGGAGAAGGCTTCCTGGATGGCTTTCTTAGTGATTTCGTTGAACACCACGCGCTTGTAGCGGCTGTCATCACCGCCGATGGCTTCCCGCAGGTGCCAGGCAATGGCTTCCCCTTCGCGGTCCAAGTCCGTTGCGAGATAGATGGTGTCGGCATCTTTGGCGAGCCGGCGCAGCTCTTCGATGACCTTTTCCTTGCCCGGAAGGATTTCGTACTTGGCCTTCCAGCCATGATCCGGGTCCACACCCATGCGCGAGACCAGCTGCTTGCGCGCTTTCTCTTTAGGCGTGAGCACCGGGCCTTCGCCCGCAGCCGCCTTGCCGCGCTTGGCGGCAGGCTCCTTGCTGGCGCTAGCCGAACCGCTGGTGGGCAGGTCTCGGATATGGCCGATACTCGACTTCACCACGTACTCGTTGCCCAAGTACTTGTTGATGGTCTTGGCCTTAGCCGGGGATTCCACAATGACCAGCGATTTGCCCATGGATCGGAAAATTCCTGAATTCGAGAAGTGAAAGGCAGTTGGCGCCTGACGCGGCAACGCTATATATAGTGGCAACAAGGTGAGGTCAAGCGCAGCATTCTGCGCGGCCTGCCGTTATTGCCCTGAAAAAAGACTGGGTTCGGCCTGGACCAAAGCAAAGCGCGGGACCTGCTCGCCGTCAACTTCGACGGTCTCCAGGAACATGCTCAAGGGACGCACCCAAAAGCCGTAATCGCCATACAGTGCTTGGTAGAACACCACTTCTTCTTCGGTCTCGGAATGCCGTGCCACGCTGAAAACGCGGTACTGCGGACCTTTATAATGTTGGTAGAGCCCTGGTTCGACTTTCATGCTCTGGCCCCCTTACAAAATTTGTTGAAAAAAAATATTAAAAATTCCAAAAAACAAAAACCGGGGCACTGGGCCCCGGCTTCCGTCAACTCAACGCTTAGACGCGTTCGAAGACGGTGGATATGCCTTGGCCGAGACCAATGCACATGGTTGCAACCCCAAGGTTACCGCCATTTTGCTTCATCACGTTAAGCAAAGTGCCGGAAATACGCGCACCGGAGCAACCGAATGGGTGGCCCAGGGCAATCGCACCGCCGTGCAGGTTAACCTTCTCGTTCATCTTGTCGAGTACTTTCAAATCTTTCAGCACCGGCAGGGCCTGTGCAGCGAACGCTTCGTTGAGCTCGAAGAAGTCGATATCGGAGATGGTCAGGCCTGCGCGCTTCAAGGCTTTTTGTGTCGCCGGTACTGGACCATAGCCCATGATTGCCGGGTCCACACCCGCCACAGCCATCGAACGAATCACCGCCAGCGGCTGGATACCCAGGTCCTGGGCACGCTGCGCCGACATCACGATCATGCACGAGGCGCCGTCGGTGATTTGCGACGAAGTACCCGCCGTCACGGTGCCGCCCTTCGGATTGAAGGCAGGCTTGAGGGCCGCCAGGCTTTCCAGGGTGGTATCCGGACGAATGGTTTCATCGTAGTCGAACAGTTTCAGGAAACCGTTCTCGTCGTAGCCGTTCATCGGGATGATTTCATCCTTGAACTTGCCTTCCACGGTCGCCTTGTGGGCGAGCTGGTGGGAACGCACGCCGAACGCATCCTGGGCTTCACGGGTAATGCCGTGCATCTTGCCGAGCATTTCCGCGGTCAGGCCCATCATGCCCGAGGCTTTTGCCGCGTACAGCGACATGTGCGGGTTAGGATCGACCCCGTGCATCATGCTGACGTGGCCCATGTGCTCCACGCCACCGACCACGAACACATCACCGTTACCGGTCATGATTGCCTGGGCGGCGGTGTGCAGCGCACTCATGGACGAACCACACAGGCGGCTGACGGTCTGGCCGGCTGCCGTGTGCGGGATCTGCGTCATCAACGACGCCATGCGCGCGATGTTCCAGCCCTGCTCCAGGGTCTGGTTGACGCAGCCCCAGATCACGTCTTCGACTTCGTTAGGGTCGACCTTGACGTTGCGTTCCAGCAGCTTGCTGATCAGGTGCGCCGACATGTCTTCAGCGCGGGTGTTGCGGTGCATGCCGCCCTTGGAGCGGCCCATCGGAGTACGACCGAAGTCGACAATCACGACGTCTCTTGGATTCAAGCTCATAAATATTCTCGCTCTAGTCGTCTGGGCACTTAACCGAAGAAGCGCTGGCCGTTCTTGGCCATTTCACGCAGCTTCGCGGTCGGGTGGTACAGCGGGCCCAGATCAGCGTATTGATCAGCCAGGGCAACGAACTCGGCCACACCGATCGAGTCGATGTAACGCAGCGCACCACCACGGAATGGAGGGAAGCCAATACCGTACACCAGGCCCATATCGGCTTCGGCGGCGGTTTCAACGATGCCGTCTTCCAGGCAACGCACGGTTTCCAGGCACAGGGCGATCATCATCCAGTTGATGATGTCCTCGTCGGACACCTCACGCTGCTCGTAGATGACCGGCGCGAGTACTTCGTGCACCGATGGGTCGGCCACTTTCTTCTGCTTGCCCTTCTTGTCCGCCTCGTAGGCGTAGAAGCCCTTGCCGTTCTTCTGGCCCAGGCGCTTGGCCTCGTAGAGCGCGTCGATCGCCGAGCGGCGGTCGTCTTTCATGCGGTCCGGGAAGCCTTCAGCCATCACGTCACGACCGTGGTGGCCGGTGTCGATGCCAACCACGTCCATCAGGTACGCCGGGCCCATTGGCCAGCCGAACTTCTCCATGACCTTGTCGATGCGCACGAAGTCCACACCGGCACTCACCAGCTTGGCGAAACCGCCGAAGTACGGGAACAGCACGCGGTTGACCAGGAAGCCCGGGCAGTCGTTGACCACGATCGGGTTCTTGCCCATTTTCTTGGCATAGGCCACGGTGGTGGCCACAGCCACTTCACTGGACTTCTCGCCACGGATCACTTCCACCAGCGGCATCATGTGCACCGGGTTGAAGAAGTGCATGCCGACGAAGTTTTCCGGACGCTTGAGGGCCTTGGCCAGCAGCGAAATGGAAATGGTCGAGGTGTTGGACGCCAGGATGGTGTCGTCTTTGACGTGGCCTTCAACTTCAGCCAGTACCGCCTGCTTGACCTTCGGATTTTCGACAACCGCTTCGACCACCAGGTCGACATGGCCGAAATCGCCGTAGGACAACGTAGGACGAATGCCGTTAAGCACCTCGGCCATCTTCGCAGCCGTCATGCGACCTTTATCGACGCGGCCAACCAGCAGCTTGGCGGCTTCGGCCAGGCCCTGCTCGATCCCGTGCTCGTTGATGTCTTTCATCAGGATCGGCGTGCCTTTGGACGCCGACTGATAGGCGATACCGCCGCCCATGATACCGGCACCGAGTACGGCAGCCTGTTTCACGTCCTTGGCGATTTCGTCGTAGGCCTTGGCCTTTTTCTTCAGTTCCTGATCGTTCAGGAACAGGCCGATCAGGCTCTGGGCAGCCGAGGTTTTCGCCAGTTTGACGAAGCCTGCAGCTTCCACTTCCAGGGCTTTGTCGCGACCGAAGTTCGCAGCCTTCTGGATGGTCTTGATCGCTTCAACCGGCGCCGGGTAGTTCGGGCCTGCCTGGCCAGCCACGAAACCTTTGGCGGTTTCGAACGACATCATTTGTTCGATGGCGTTGAGCTTGAGTTTTTCCAGCTTCGGCTGACGCTTGGCCTTGTAGTCAAATTCGCCGCTGATGGCGCCCTTGATCAGGTTCAGCGCGGCTTCGGCCAGTTTGTCCGGCGCCACAACAGCATCGACGGCACCGACTTTCAGTGCGTCTTCAGCGCGGTTTTCCTTACCAGCGGCAATCCACTCGATGGCGTTGTCGGCACCGATGATGCGCGGCAGGCGCACGGTACCGCCGAAGCCTGGGTAGATGCCCAACTTGACTTCAGGCAGGCCGATTTTGGCAGTGGCCGCCATGACGCGGAAGTCCGCCGCCAGGCACATTTCCAGGCCGCCGCCCAGGGCGATGCCATTGATCGCGGCAACGGTCGGCACGTTGAGGTCTTCGAAATCGCTGAAAATCTTGTTGGCTTCGAGGTTGCCAGCCACCAGCTCGGCATCGGGCAGCTTGAAGTTGTCGACGAATTCGGTGATGTCAGCGCCGACGATGAACACGTCCTTGCCGCTGGAGACGATCACGCCTTTGATCGATGCATCAGCCTTGATGGTGTCTACGGCCTGACGCAGTTCGTTCAGGGTTAGACGGTTGAACTTGTTGACGGACTCACCCTTGAGGTCGAACTTCAGTTCGACGATGCCACTTTCAAGAGCCTTAACCGTGATGGCTTTACCTTCGTAAATCATCAACTGATCTCCACGATATGGAAGCTGAACAGTACACATTGGACGCTGGCCTATGGTTGGACATTGATAATTTCGTCAATGCTCAGGCCAATCCGCCAGGCACACCCGCCAATGCGATAGTCGGGTTCTGTATGAGCGGTCTGACAGACAAACGCTCAATTCATACGCCCGTTTGATTTGGGTACGCCACCTTCATCCAATTCCGAGCAATTGTCAATCGCTCGAAAGGCTAGGAAAAACGCGACTTTCCAGTCATTTCAGAACCCCGGCCCCAAGCCCGCGATTCGTCAATATTCAACTATTCATGAAATCAATAATGAAAAAGATAAGGGAAAACGCTGTACAGGACGGGATATGCCGCTAGGCTAGCGACAACCGTAACGCGCCTGGATGAACATCCGACGCGGGAAACACAGATTTACCGGCCTGCCTGGCCAACTCCAGCCCGATGATGCTTTCGGGCTTTTTATTGCCTGGCGTTTAACACTGAAGAGTCAGGCCAGGGCCTTGAGCAATTTATCAATGGCCAGCAGGTCGCTCGCTTCGCCCTTCTCGCCCCAGTAAAGGGCAATCATTTGCTTGTCGGCCTCGACCTTGTAGACGTTGGCCGGCAGCGTTGCAAAATGCGGCAACAACTTCTCGTCCTCACACACCTCGCGCCACTGGTTGACCCACACGCCCGGCTCCAACTGCCAGTAACTCCAAATGGCCGGCGTGCTGCCGCGCCGTGGCCGGCAGTACTGCGCACACGGGCTCGGCGGCTCATGCTTGAGCCAATGCGGCCACTCCTGGGGGGCCAATTGCATGGCCAGGCCGATGCGGCGTGCCTCCATGCGCAGGGCCATGCGCCCGCTCTGATGGCGCGATGGGCGCAGCCATGCCAGGGGGCTCAGCACCACAACAAGGATTGACACCACTATCCAGACCGTCATATGAGTACCCCCGATTTTTCTGATGAGCGGATTTGACCTGACGTAACCCTATCCGCTTGAAAGCAGCCATACTGAATCTATTGCAGTCCCCTGGAGGAACGCCCCATGTCCTACGAACATATTCTGGTCGCCGTAGACCTGACCGAAGAGTGCGATCCAGTGATCAAGCGCGCCCGAGCGTTCGCCGTCGCCAGCAACGCCAAACTGTCCCTGGTGCATATCGTCGAACCCATGGCCATGGCCTTTGGCGGCGACGTGCCCATGGACCTTTCCCAATTGCAGCAACAACAGTTCGACCAGGCCAAGGAGCGCCTTGACCGCCTGATCCTCAAGTACCCCGAAGTGACCAAGGAAAACTCCCACCTCACCTACGGCCAGCCTCGCCAGGAAATTCATCACCTGGCCAAGGAACAGCATTGCGACCTGATCGTGGTCGGCAGCCATGGCCGTCACGGTTTGGCGCTGCTGCTGGGCTCCACCGCCAATGATGTGCTGCACGGTGCGCCGTGCGATGTGTTGGCGGTGAAGCTGGTAAAAAGTTCGTAAGACCGATGGAAATCCAATGTGGGAGGGGGCTTGCCCCCGATAGCAGTCTGTCAGTTGAAACATCACTGGCTGAGACACCGCTATCGGGGGCAAGCCCCCTCCCACATTTGAACCGCTTTTTACTGACCTAAGGTCACTCAGGCATCCAACTCAGCCCAACGCTCCACCAGCACTTCCAGTTCCTGGTTCAACGTCTCCAGGGAAGCGATGACCTTGGCGGTTTCCGCCGCGGGACGCAGGTAGAAACCCGCGTCAGCCATTTCCGCTTCTACCGCTGCGATCTGCTGTTCCTTGGCGTCGATGTCCCCCGGCAAGGCTTCCAACTCACGCTGCAGCTTGTAGCTGAGTTTTTTCTTGGCCGCCGGTGCAGCGTCCTGGGCAGGTGCGGCAGTTTCCACCGGAGCCACCACAGCGGAGGCCAGGTCGGCCTTGCCGGACTTGCTCTCGGTCACGCCCAACAGGCGCGGCGAGCCGCCCTGGCGCAGCCAGTCCTGGTAACCACCGACGTACTCACGCACCTTGCCTTCACCTTCGAAGACCAGGGTGCTGGTGACCACGTTGTCGAGGAATGCCCGGTCGTGGCTGACCATCAGCACGGTGCCGTTGAAGGTCAGCAGGACCTCTTCCAGCAGCTCGAGGGTTTCCACGTCGAGGTCGTTGGTCGGTTCGTCGAGCACCAGCAGGTTGGCCGGCTTGCTGAACAGCTTGGCCAGCAGCAGGCGCGCACGCTCACCACCGGACAAGGCTTTCACTGGCGTACGTGCACGCTGCGGGCTGAACAGGAAGTCACCCAGGTAGCTGAGTACGTGGCGGCTCTGGCCGTCGATGTCGATAAAGTCGCGGCCTTCGGCGACGTTGTCGATCACGGTTTTTTCCAGGTCCAACTGATGGCGCAACTGGTCGAAGTAGGCCACGTCGATGCGTGTGCCCTCTTCCACGGTGCCGCTGGTCGGTTTCAGACCATTGAGCATCAGCTTGAGCAAGGTGGTCTTGCCGGTACCGTTGGCGCCCAACAGGCCGATACGGTCGCCGCGCTGCAGGACCATCGAGAAGTCCTTGATCAGGAACGGGCCATCCGGGTGATGGAAGCTGACGTTCTCGAGCACCATGACCTGCTTGCCCGACTTATCGGCGGTATCCAGCTGGATATTGGCCTTGCCGGTACGCTCGCGACGTTCGCTGCGCTCAACACGCAGTGCTTTGAGGGCACGCACGCGGCCTTCGTTACGGGTGCGGCGCGCCTTGATGCCCTGGCGGATCCAGACTTCTTCCTGGGCCAGTTTCTTGTCGAACAGGGCATTGGCGGTTTCTTCGGCGGACAGCGCGGCTTCCTTGTGGACCAGGAAGCTGGCGTAGTCGCCGTTCCAGTCGATCAGGCCGCCACGGTCCAGTTCGAGGATGCGCGTCGCCAGGTTTTGCAGGAAGGAACGGTCGTGCGTGATGAACAGCACGGCGCCCTGGAAATCCTTGAGGGCTTCTTCCAGCCAGGCGATGGCGCCGATGTCCAGGTGGTTGGTCGGCTCGTCGAGCAGCAGCAGGTCGGGCTCGGACACCAGGGCCTGGGCCAGCAGCACACGACGACGCCAGCCGCCGGACAACTCGGCGAGAGTCTTGTCGGCCGGCAGTTGCAGGCGGCTCAGGGTGCTGTCGACCAATTGCTGCAGGCGCCAGCCGTCACGGGCTTCGAGGTCTTGCTGGACGTGCATCAGCTTGTCCAGGTCCTCTTCGGTGACGCAGTTCTGCGCCAGGTGATGGTATTGCGCAAGCAACTCACCGACACCGTCCAGTCCTTCGGCAACCACGTCGAACACGGTCCGTCCGTCGGCAACCGGCAATTCTTGCGGCAATTCGCCAATCTTGAGGCCTGGGGCGCGCCATACAGAGCCGTCATCGGGCTTCTGGTCGCCTTTTACCAGCTTCATCATGCTGGACTTGCCGGTGCCGTTGCGGCCGATGATGCACACCCGCTCACCACGGGCGATCTGCCAGGACACCTTGTCCAACAACGGCATAGCGCCGAAAGCAAGGGACACATCGCTGAATTTGAGCAGGGTCATACGCTTCTCCAAAAACTGGGCGCGCATTCTACCTGACTTGAGGGTGGGATGCGGCCAGCATTTTCGCTGCCGACACGTTCTGTAGGACATTTCCGGCGAACTTGAACGAACCCACTGGCAAAGCTTTCGCCGGCCGCTGGCAAAAGGCTAAGCTAGGGGCAATCAGTGTCGGCGGTGCCGGTGCTAGTCGTGATTTCTCTGCACGGACGTCTCATGCGCAGTCGCCTTTTCAACTTTTTATCTTGTCTGCTTCTTTCTGCCACCGCCGCTCAATCCGCCCAGGCCGTGGACCTCACCACCCAACGTCAATATTACGATGAAGCCAAACGCGCCCTGGCCAAGGGCGATACAGGCCCCTACATGCAATACAGCCAGGCCCTGGCCGATTACCCGCTGACGCCCTACCTGGCCTACGACGAACTGACCGCCCGGTTGAAGACCGCCAGCAACGAGGAAATCGAACAATTCCTCGCCAAAAACGGCGACCTGCCCCAGGCCAACTGGATGAAACTGCGTTGGTTACGCTGGTTGGCCGACCGTGGCGACTGGCAGACCTTTGAAAAGTACTACGACCCCAAGCTCAATTTCGTCGAGCTGGACTGCCTGCATGGCCAGTTCCAGCTGACCCACAACTTGAAAGCTGAAGGCTACAAGACCGCCGAAAAACTCTGGATGACCGGCAAATCCCAGCCGACCGCCTGTGATGCCACCTTCGGCCAATGGGCGGCCGACGGCCAACTCACCGAACAAAAAATCTGGGACCGCGCCAAACTCGCCGCCGAAGCACGCAACTACGCGCTGGCCAACAGCCTGGTAAAAACCCTGCCGACGTTGAGTGCCCAGGGTCGTTTGATGGTGGACGTGGCGCAAAAGCCCGACATGCTCAGCGACCCGTCGCGCTTCCTGCCGGCCACCGAGGCGATGTCTGACGCCGTCGGCCTGGGCCTGCGCCGTCTGGCACGCCAGGATCCGGACAAGGCCATGGCCCTGCTCGACGGTTATGCCAGCAGCATGCACTTCTCCCGTGACGAAAAAGTGGCAATCGCCCGTGAAATCGGCCTGACCCTGGCCAAGCGCTTCGACCCGCGCGCACTTGAGGTGATGACCAAATACGACCCCGAGTTGCGCGACAACACTGTGTCCGAATGGCGCCTGCGCCTGCTGTTGCGCCTGGCCCGCTGGGAAGATGCCTACCAACTGACGCGAAAACTCCCGCAGGATTTGGCCACCACCAACCGCTGGCGCTACTGGCAGGCCCGCAGCCTGGAACTGGCCGAGCCGAAAAACCCGCAAGCCCTGGTGCTGTACAAAAACCTGTCACGAGAGCGTGATTTCTACGGTTTCCTCGCCGCAGATCGCTCCAAAGCGCCGTACCAGTTGAACAACAAGCCGCTGGTAATGAGCCAGGCGCTGGTCAACAAGGTGCGTAACACCCCCGGCGTGCGGCGTGCCCTTGAGTTTTATGCGCGTGGCCAAGTGGTGGATGGTCGCCGCGAGTGGTACCACGTCAGCCGTCACTTCAACCGTGACGAAATGGTCGCCCAGGCCAAGCTGGCCTACGACATGAAATGGTACTTCCCGGCGATCCGCACCATAAGCCAGGCGCAGTACTGGGATGACCTGGACATCCGTTTCCCGATGGCCCACCGCGACACCCTGGTGCGCGAAGCCAAGGTGCGTGGCCTGCATTCCAGCTGGGTATTCGCAATCACCCGCCAGGAAAGTGCCTTCATGGACGACGCCCGCTCCGGCGTCGGCGCCAGCGGCCTGATGCAACTGATGCCCGGCACCGCCAAGGACACCGCACGCAAGTTCAGCATCCCCCTGGCCTCACCGGCCCAGGTGCTGGACCCGGACAAAAACATCCAGCTCGGCGCCGCTTACCTGAGCCAGGTGCACAGCCAGTTCAATGGCAACCGCGTTCTCGCCTCCGCCGCCTACAATGCCGGCCCCGGCCGCGTGCGCCAATGGCTGCGCGGCGCCGACCACCTGAGCTTCGACGTGTGGGTGGAAAGCATCCCGTTCGACGAAACCCGCCAGTATGTGCAGAACGTGCTGTCTTATTCGGTGATCTACGGGCAGAAGCTCAACTCGCCACAGCCCCTAGTGGATTGGCATGAGCGGTATTTTGACGACCAATGACGCACCACATCCCTGTGGCGAGCGGGCTTGCCCCGCGTTGGAGTGCGAAGCGTTCCTGAGCCAGTCGTTGCGGTGCAACTGATAGTTTTTGGGGGGCTGCTACGCAGCCCAACGCGGGGCAAGCCCGCTCGCCACAACAAGCCCGCTCGCCACATAGATCGTGCTAGGCCTGGTTTTTTGCAACCTCTGCGGCGTCGCTGAACTGCAACGCCGCCAACCGCGCATACAGCGGGTTGCTCGCAATCAACTGCTGGTGCGTGCCCACCGCCACCAGCTTGCCCTGGTCCATTACCGCAATCCGGTCCGCATGCTTTACGGTCGCCAAACGGTGGGCGATGACGAGCGTGGTGCGCCCTTGCATCAACTGCGGCAACGCTTGCTGGATCAGGTGTTCACTCTGGGCATCCAGGGCGCTGGTAGCCTCGTCCAACAGCAGGATCGGCGCGTCTACCAGCAACGCACGGGCAATCGCCAGGCGTTGGCGTTGGCCGCCGGAGAGGCCCATGCCGCCGTCGCCGAGGTGGGTCTGGTAGCCGTCGGGCATTTGCAGGATGAAATCGTGGGCGTGGGCGATGCGGGCAGCGGCTTCGACTTGCTCGCGAGTGGCCGTTGGGTTGCCGTAACGGATGTTCTCCTCGACGCTGCCGAAAAACAGCGCCGGGCTCTGGGACACCAGGGCGAAGTGGCGACGCAGGTCCAGCGGATCAAGATCGGTCAACGCCTGGTCTTCAAGCAGGATGCGGCCTTGCTGGGGGTCGTAGAAGCGCAGCAACAGGTCGAAAATCGTCGACTTGCCCGCGCCGGACGGGCCCACCAGCGCCAGGGTTTCGCCGGCGTTGATGGTCAGGCTCAAGCCGTCGATGGCATAGCTGTCCGGCCGTGAAGGGTAGGAAAAGCGCAGGTTCTGCAGCTCCATGCGACCGCTGACGCGCGCCGGCAACTGCACGCTGCCCGTGGCCGGCGCCTGGATGTCGTTGCTCGACTGCAACAGTTCACCAATGCGCTCCGCGGCACCGGCGGCACGTTGCAGTTCACCGAGGACTTCGCTCAGGGTACCGACGGCGCTGCCGACGATCAGGCTGTAGAACACAAACGCGGCCAACTCGCCGCCGGAAATGCGCCCGCTGATCACGTCCATGCCTCCGACCCAGAGCATCACGCCCACAGCCCCCAGCACCAGCATGATCACCAGGGTGATCAACCAGGCACGCTGGGCGATGCGTTTGCGTGCAGTGGTGAAGGCCTCTTCAACGGTTACGGCAAAGCGCTGCTCGTCCTGCACCTGGTGGTTATAGGCTTGCACGGTCTTGATCTGGCCGAGGGTCTCGGACACGTAGCTGCCTACATCAGCAATACGGTCCTGGCTCTGGCGCGACAAACTGCGTACGCGGCGGCCGAAGATCAGGATCGGCGCCAACACCAGCGGCAGCGCCACCACCACGATGCTGGTGAGCTTGGGGTTGGTGATGAATAACAGCACGATGCCGCCGATCACCATCAAGGCATTGCGCAGGAACAGCGACAGCGACGAGCCGATCACCGATTGCAGCAAGGTGGTGTCGGTGGTCAGCCGTGATTGGATTTCCGAACTGCGATTGTTCTCGTAGAAACCCGGGTGCAGGTAGATCAGGTGGTTGAAAACCTGCCGGCGAATGTCCGCCACCACCCGTTCACCGATCCACGACACCAGGTAAAACCGCGCAAACGTGCCCACGGCCAAGCCCAGCACCAACACCATGAACAGGCCGATGGACTGGTTGAGCAGGTGCGGCGACTGGGTCATGAAGCCCTGGTCCACCAGCAGGCGAATACCCTGGCCCATGGACAAGGTGATGCCGGCGGTGACGATCAGCGCCACCAAAGCACCCAGTGCCTGCCAGCGATAGGGCGCGATAAAGCGACTGGCCAGACGAATCGCGCGGCGTTGACGGACTGAGAACATGAGGGGCATCACCTGATCGGAAAGGGTTGGTACCTGACCCTGCTTACATGGGGGGAACTTGGGCGAATAACAATGAGTCAGGTTAATTATGCCCACCGATGCTGACCCCTAGAGGCTATCGGTCTAACGCCCGGCTGGAAATCCGTAACGGTTTCTGGTGGACTGGACGTTCGAACCGGTGATCTCGTAAGGAGTTGTAACAGCGCGGTCACTCGGGGGTTATACAGTAGGTACACAACCTGATGAGGAGACAGGCCATGACCTTGCAAAATAGCAGCGATGCCAAAATTGAAGTAATCCGCCAACCGCAGCACTTGCCCTGCTCCGTGATCGACGCCCAGGGCCGCGAAGTGCAGATTACCGAAGAGATGATCCAGCAAGCGTGCCGCGAGCTGGAACAGCGACTGGTCAAGCCTGCCCAGCAAGGCTGAAGGGCCCACGCTCTTTCAAACCCGGCCCAGGTGGCCGGGTTTTTTATTCGGTGTTTAAACGGTTGCCGCGCCCAATGCGGACACGATGCTCGCCAACACCGCCGACTCCCCGTTCACAATGCGCACCTTCAAGCCATCGATTTCACGACGCTCCGGATAATGCTTGCGCAGCAGATCGAACGCCTTGCGTTGTTCTTCGACGCTGCCCACCAGGCTGCGGCGGAAATCCGCATCATCACGGCGCGGGTCGTACACGCTGCGGCACAACGTCGCCAGCGCCCAGGCCGGGTCGGTCGAGGCGTTCAAGTGCACCTCGGCCAGCCACGGTTGCGGCAACAAGTCACTCAGCTGAATGCTCTGTTCCTGGCCCAGGTGCGCGCAGAACGCCTGATAGATCTGCGCCGTACCGCGCTGCTTGCCGTCAAGGCTGTAGCCGGCGATATGCGGGGTGGCCAACACACACAGGTCGGCCAGGTCGACGTCCACCTCGGGCTCGCCTTCCCACACGTCCAGCACCGCTTGCAGGTCTTCGCGCGCAAGCAGTACGTCGCGCAGGGCGGCGTTGTCGACCACCGGGCCACGGCTGGCATTGATCAGCCAGGTACCGGGCTTGAGGCGGCTGAGGCGGTCGCGATCAAACAGATGCCAAGTAGAACCATTGCCGGATTTGGTCAACGGCGTGTGCAGGCTGATCACATCGCATTGCTCGATGATCTGCTCGAGGCTGACGTAATCGCCGTCTTCGGCGATCTGTCGCGGCGGGTCGCACACCAGCACCTTCCAGCCCAGGCCCTTGAGCACTTCGATCAGTCGCCCGCCCACTTCACCGGCGCCGACCACGCCATAGGTGCGCTGATTGAGGTCGGCGCCTTCGATCTCGGCCAGGGTTTGCAGGCTGCCCAGCACATAGTCCACCACGCCACGGGCATTGCAGCCGGGAGCGCTGGACCACTGGATACCGGCCTGCTTGAAGTACTCGAGGTCGAGGTGGTCGGTGCCGATGGTGCAGGTGCCGACAAAACGCACCTTCGTGCCGTCCAGCAGGGCGCGGTTGACGTTGGTCACCGAGCGCACCAGCAGTACATCGGCCTGTTCAACCGTCGCGCGGTCGATGGAACGGCCGGACACTCGGCGAATCTCGCCAAATCCTTGGAAGAACTCATCGAGCAGCGGGATATTTTCGTCGGCAACAATCAGCATGGCAGGCTCCTTTGGCGGATCAGCAGTGTACAGGGATGCGGTCACCAATGTGGGAGGGGCGATAGCCTGGCAGGTCGCTTACAAATCGCTAACACAGGTTTTTTCCTGACTGTTGCGTCAAGGCGTAGAATCCGCCGGCCTTGCGCCCTTCTCTACTGGACACCCGTACGTGAACACTGCCACTGCCCCCCTTACCCGCCCCGCCCGCATCAGCCGGGAAGTGGGCGGCCTGATGACACTCGCGCTGCCGATCATGATCGGCCAACTGGCAACCACCTTCATGAGTTTTGTCGATGCGGTGATGGCCGGCCGCGTCAGTCCCCAGGACCTGGCGGCGGTGGGCCTGGGCAACTCGATCTGGATTCCGGTGTACCTGCTGATGACCGGTACGTTACTGGCCACCACGCCGAAAGTCGCCCAACGCTACGGTGCGGGCCACTACGGCGAAATCGGGCCGTTGGTGCGTCAGTCACTGTGGCTGGCCGTGGTGGTCGGCATCATCGGCTCGCTGCTGCTGCTCTGCGCCGAGCCGATCCTGCATGCGATGAAGGTTGAACCCGAGCTTATCGCCCCCACCATGGGCTACCTGCATGGCATCGCCGCAGGGATGCCGGCCGTTGCCCTGTATTACGTGCTGCGCTGTTTCAGCGACGGCCTGGGCCGCACCCTGCCCAGCATGGCCATGGGCCTGTGCGGGCTGGCGCTGAATGTCCCGCTGAACTACATCTTCATCTACGGCCACCTGGGCTTACCGGCCATGGGCGGCGTGGGCTGCGGCTGGGCCACGGCGATTGCGATGTGGGTGATGATGCTCGGCATGGCCGCCTGGACCCGCTGGGGGGCGGCCTACCAAAGCAGTGAACTGTTCAAGCGCTTCGACTGGCCACAGTGGTCGGTGATCAAGCGCGTCTTGGGGATTGGCCTACCGATCGGCATCGCGATCTTTGCCGAATCGAGCATCTTTGCCGTCATCGCCCTGCTGCTCGGCAGCCTGGGCGCCACCGTTGTGTCGGGGCACCAGATCGCGCTGAACGTCAGCTCACTGGTGTTCATGATCCCCTACTCCCTGAGCATGGCCGTCACCGTGCGCGTCGGCCAGGCCCTGGGGCGTGGCGAGGCGCGTGAAGCACGCTTCGCCGCCGGGGTCGGCATGGGCACGGCGCTGGCGTACGCCTGCCTGTCCTGCAGCCTGATGCTGGTGTTTCGCGAGCAGATTGCGGCGATCTACACCCCGGACCCCATCGTCATTCACCTGGCATCGACGCTGATCGTGTTTTCAGCGCTGTTCCAGTTCAGTGACTCGATCCAGGTCACCGCCGCCGGCGCCCTGCGTGGCTACCAGGACACCCGCGTGACCATGGTGCTGACCCTGTTTGCCTATTGGGGCGTGGGGCTGCCGGTGGGTTACGCCCTGGGGCTGACCCACTGGCTGGGCGAACCCAGCGGCCCGAGCGGTTTGTGGCAAGGGCTGATCGTGGGGTTGAGCTGTGCGGCGGGGATGCTGCTGGTGCGCCTGGCGCGCAGTGCACGCCGGCGCATTCGCCTGGAGAAGGCGCGGGGTTAATCGGCCTTTTTGCGGATCCAGTACAAATACGTACCGACCTGCTCCTGCTGATCCACCAGTTCATGGTCAAGGAACACGCAGAACTTGGGAATATCGCGGCGCGTTGACGGGTCGGTCGCGATCACCTTGAGCAAGCCGCCGGGCGGCAGGTCGCGGATGTGCTGGTGCAGCATCATCACCGGCTCAGGGCAGTTGAGGCCCGTTGCGTCGAGGATGCCGTCAACGGCGGTGTCGAAAATATCGCTCATTGTCTACTCCTGAAACCGGCGCCCAGTTTAGCGGGCCTTGGTTTTCTTCACATCCACCAGCCGACGCAGGTGGCAGGTCACTTCTTCACGGTCGTGATACAGCTGCTTGCAGCCGATCTCCACCCGAATGCCGCGCGCCTTGAAACCGTCTTCGATACGTTCCAGCAGGCGCTTGACCTCGGCGTAACGCTGTTTCATCGGCAGCTTCAGGTTCACCACCGCCTCGCGGCAGTACCCTTCGCCGATCCAGGTTTCCAGCAGCGCCGCGTTGCGCGCCGGCTTTTCGACGATGTCGCACACCATCCAGTCCACCGGCTGCTTGGGCACGAAGGTAAAGCCGTCGGCCATCAGGTGCTGCACCAGGCCGGTGTCCATCAGGCTTTCGGCCATGGGGCCGTTGTCGATGGCGGTCACCAGCATGCCACGGTTGACCAACTGCCAGGTCCAGCCACCAGGGGCTGCGCCCAGATCGACGCCGGTCATGTCGCCATGCAGGCGCTCATCCCACTGATCGCGGGGGATAAAGTGGTGCCAGGCCTCTTCCAGCTTCAGGGTCGAGCGGCTGGGCGCGTCCCGAGGGAATTTCAGGCGTGGGATGCCCATCGGCCACATCGCCGAGTTATTCGACTCGGCCAGGCCCATGAACACTTCGCGGCCGCTTTTGAAGGTCAACAGCAGGCGCGGCTTGCTCGGGTCGTCCACCAGCTTGCCGGCGTTCAACAAGGCTTTGCGCAGGTGCACTTCGAATTTCTTGCAGAAGTTCGAGAGTTCCTTGCCGTCATTGGTGTCGACCATCTCCAGCCACAGGCTGCCGCACACCGGGAACTCACGCAGGTGAGCGAGGATCACGCTGATACGATCGGTTTCCGGCAGGTCGATAAACACCCCGCGCGCCCACTGCCGCGGGAAGATCAGCTCGGCAAAGCGCTGGCCGTGCATCAGGCGCTGAGCGCCGTCTTCTTCGGTGCAGACAAATTCGGCGCAGGCGCTGCCCGTCTTGGCCTTGGCGTAGCCGGAAACGTTCAGGCGCGCGGCGTGTTCCGCGATCTCGGAACAGACTTCGCCCTCAAACCCCGGGCGGCAGTGCATAAAAAGGGTGTTCATCGACTCTCCTGGTGACTCAACTGACGTTGCGCTATCGCAATGCCTGTCATGAAAACGCGCGCATGATAGCCGAGTTCGGAACCTTGGTTCTGTCCATAGAGTCCAGTAATTAGCCAGCTACTGAAAACAGCGCTAGTTTGAACGCTCTGTTCGTCCCGTCAGGTCCGTAGCCGTGCGGACCATAAGGAGTCATGTAATGTCATCCCTTGATAGCCTGAGAACCCTTAAAACTTTAGAAATCGACGACAAGACCTACCACTATTTCAGCCTGCCCGAGGCCGCCAAGAGCCTGGGTGACCTGGATAAGCTGCCGATGTCCCTCAAGGTGCTGCTGGAGAACCTGCTGCGCTGGGAAGACAACAAGACCGTCACCGGCGCCGACCTCAAGGCGATTGCCGCCTGGCTCAAAGAGCGCCAGTCCGACCGCGAGATCCAGTACCGCCCCGCCCGTGTGCTGATGCAGGACTTTACCGGCGTACCCGCCGTGGTCGACCTGGCCGCCATGCGCGCCGCCGTGGCCAAGGCCGGGGGCGACCCGCAGCGCATCAACCCGCTCTCCCCCGTGGACTTGGTGATCGACCACTCGGTGATGGTCGACAAATTCGGCAACGCCGACGCCTTCGAGCAGAACGTCGACATCGAAATGCAGCGCAACGGCGAACGCTACGCCTTCCTGCGCTGGGGCCAGAGTGCCTTCGACAACTTCAGCGTGGTACCGCCGGGCACCGGCATCTGCCATCAGGTCAACCTTGAATACCTGGGCCGCACCGTGTGGACCAAGGACGAGGACGGCCGCACCTACGCGTTCCCCGACACCCTGGTCGGCACCGACTCCCACACCACCATGATCAACGGCCTCGGCGTACTCGGCTGGGGCGTGGGCGGGATCGAAGCGGAAGCGGCGATGCTCGGCCAACCGGTGTCGATGCTGATCCCGGAAGTGATCGGCTTCAAGCTCACCGGCAAACTCAAGGAAGGCATTACCGCCACCGACCTGGTGCTGACCGTCACCCAAATGCTGCGCAAGAAAGGCGTGGTGGGCAAGTTCGTCGAGTTCTACGGCGACGGCCTGGCCGACCTGCCCCTGGCGGACCGCGCGACCATCGCCAACATGGCCCCGGAATACGGCGCCACCTGCGGCTTTTTCCCGGTGGATGAGGTGACACTGGACTACCTGCGCCTCTCCGGTCGTCCGGCCGCAACCGTGAAGCTGGTCGAGGCCTACACCAAGGCCCAGGGCCTGTGGCGCAACGCTGGCCAGGAACCGGTGTTCACCGACAGCCTGGCCCTCGACATGGGCAGCGTCGAAGCCAGCCTCGCTGGGCCAAAACGCCCACAGGACCGTGTGTCCCTGCCCAACGTCGGCCAGGCGTTCAGCGACTTCCTCGACCTGCAGTTCAAACCCACCACCAAGGAAGAAGGCCGCCTGGAAAGTGAAGGCGGCGGCGGTGTGGCCGTGGGCAACGCCGACCTGGTGGGTGAAACCGACTATGAATACGAAGGCCAGACCTATCGCCTGAAAAACGGCGCCGTGGTGATCGCCGCCATCACCTCCTGCACCAACACGTCCAACCCCAGCGTGATGATGGCCGCCGGGTTGGTAGCGAAAAAGGCCGTGGAGAAAGGCCTCACGCGCAAACCCTGGGTGAAAACCTCCCTGGCGCCCGGCTCCAAAGTGGTCACCGACTACTACAAGGCGGCGGGCCTCACCGAGTATCTGGATAAACTTGGCTTCGACCTCGTGGGTTATGGCTGCACCACCTGCATCGGCAACTCCGGGCCGCTGCCTGAACCAATCGAAAAAGCCATCCAGAAGGCCGACCTCGCCGTGGCCTCGGTGCTGTCCGGCAACCGCAACTTCGAAGGCCGCGTGCACCCACTGGTGAAAACCAACTGGCTGGCCTCACCGCCGCTGGTGGTGGCCTACGCCTTGGCGGGGACCGTACGCATCGACATCAGCAGCGAACCGCTGGGTAACGATCAACAGGGTAATCCGGTGTATTTGAAGGACATCTGGCCGAGCAGCCAGGAGATCGCTGACGCCGTAGCGCAAGTCAGCACCGGCATGTTCCACAAGGAATACGCCGAAGTGTTCGCCGGCGACGCACAGTGGCAAGCGATCGAGGTACCGCAGGCCGCGACCTACGTGTGGCAGAAAGACTCTACCTACATCCAGCACCCGCCGTTCTTCGATGACATTGCCGGGCCTCTGCCGGTGATCAAAGACGTCAAGGGCGCCAACGTACTGGCGCTGCTGGGCGACTCGGTGACCACCGACCACATCTCCCCCGCCGGCAATATCAAGGCCGACAGCCCTGCCGGCCACTACCTGCGCGAGCAAGGCGTGGAGCCGCGTGACTTCAACTCCTACGGCTCACGCCGGGGCAACCATGAAGTGATGATGCGCGGCACCTTCGCCAACATCCGCATCCGCAACGAAATGCTCGGCGGCGAGGAAGGCGGCAATACGCTGTACATCCCCACCGGCGAGAAAATGCCGATCTACGATGCGGCCATGAAGTACCAGGCCTCCGGCACTCCGCTGGTGGTGATCGCCGGCCAGGAGTACGGCACCGGCTCCAGCCGCGACTGGGCCGCCAAGGGCACCAACCTGCTGGGGGTCAAGGCGGTGATCGCCGAGAGTTTCGAGCGGATTCACCGTTCCAACCTGGTGGGCATGGGCGTGCTGCCGCTGCAGTTCAAGCTGGATCAGAACCGCAAGGCGCTCAAGCTTACGGGCAAGGAGAAGGTCGATATTCTCGGGCTCACGGACGCGGAGATCGTGCCGCGGATGAACCTGACACTGGTGATTACCCGCGAGGATGGCAGCCGCGAGAAGGTCGAGGTGCTGTGCCGGATCGATACCTTGAATGAAGTGGAATACTTCAAGTCGGGGGGGATTTTGCACTATGTGCTGCGGCAGTTGATTGGCTCCTAAAGGAGAGCTTTAAGTTACAAGCTTCAAGCTGCAAGTGAGGTGTCAACTTGTAGCTTGTCGCTTGAAACCTGTAGCTTGTAGCTTGAAACCTGCAGCTGTTTTCATCCAAACAACCACTTCCACAGCAGCACCAGCACCAGCACCGCCAGCACCGGCCGCGCAATGCGGTAAGCCTTGGGATGCTTGCGCTTCCACTGCTTGACCACGCCGCTGAACTTGTCGCTGAAGGTCTTGCTCCAGGCATACGCCTGGTTGATGCCGCCGACGCGTTCGTCATCCAGGTTCTGTGGCGCGGTGGCGCGACCCAGTTGCTTGCTGACCCAGCGATTGACGCGGGTCATCAGAGGATTGCTCAGCGGGCGTTCGATGTCGCAGAACAGGATCACGCGGGTCTGTTCGGTTTCGTTCTTCACCCAGTGCACGTAGGTTTCATCGAACATCACATCGTCGCCGTCACGCCAGGCGTATTCCTGACCATCGACAAAGATGCGGCAAGCGTCTGAGTTCGGCGTGGACAAACCCAGGTGATAACGCAGGGAACCGGCAAACGGGTCACGGTGCGGGTTGAGGTGGCTGCCGCCCGGCAACAGCGCGAACATCGCGCCCTTGACGTTGGGGATGCTGCTCACCAAGGCCACGGTTTTCGGGCACAGCGCCTCGGCCGATGGCAGGGGTTTGTCGTACCACTTGAGGTAGAAACGCTTCCAGCCCTTCTTGAAGAACGAACCGAAACCGGCATCGTTGTTCTTTTCGGCGGCGCGGATGTAACCCTCGTCGAACAGGTGCATGGCCTCTTCGCGGATCACTTCCCAGTTGTCCTTGAGCACGTCCAGTTCCGGAAACTTGCTGCGGTCCAGGTACGGCTTGGACGGCACGGCCGAAAACAGGTACATCAAGGCGTTATAGGGGGCGAACAGCGCCGAATGGTTGACGAACTGGCGCAACATCGGCAAACGGGCCTTGCCGCGCAAGTGCACATACAGCGTGCTGCCGATAAACAGCAACAGCACCGACAGTTTGGCGGCCAAAGAAAAGGTCATGCAGCAACTCCTGGAAATAAGCGCCTGGCCAACAGCCTCCCGGCGATGGGAGACCAGACGTAACAGCCGGCCATGATAAACATTTGGGCCATTATGCAGAAGGCCCAGGCTGACCGGCTGACATAAATCAAGCCTGGTTTTCTTGCTCGGTAAACAAATCGCTGAACAGCATGCTCGACAGGTAGCGCTCACCGGAGTCCGGCAGGATCACCACAATGGTCTTGCCCTGCATTTCCGGCTTTTCGGCCAGGCGCACGGCCACGGCCATGGCGGCACCGCAGGAAATACCGCACAGGATCCCCTCTTCCTGCATCAGGCGCAGGGCCATGGCCTTGGATTCCTCGTCGGTCACCAGTTCCACGCGGTCGACCATCGACAGGTCAAGATTTTTCGGCACGAACCCGGCGCCAATGCCCTGGATCTTGTGGGGGCTGGGCTTGATCTCTGCACCGGCCAGGGCCTGGGTGATCACTGGCGACACCATTGGCTCGACGGCCACCGACAGGATCGGCTTGCCCGCCGTGTTCTTGATATAGCGCGACACACCGGTGATGGTGCCCCCGGTGCCCACGCCTGCGACCAGCACGTCCACGGCGCCATCGGTGTCGTTCCAGATTTCCGGGCCGGTGGTTTTTTCGTGGATGGCAGGGTTGGCCGGGTTTTCGAACTGGGCCGGCATAAAGTAGGTGGCCGGGTCACTGGCAACGATTTCGCCGGCCTTGTCGATGGCCCCCTTCATGCCCTTGGCCGGCTCGGTCAGGACCAATTCGGCGCCGAGGGCCTTGAGCACCTTGCGGCGTTCGATGCTCATGGACGCCGGCATGGTCAGCAGCAACTTGTAGCCACGGGCGGCGGCCACAAAGGCCAGGCCGATGCCGGTATTGCCGGAAGTCGGTTCCACGATGGTCATGCCCGGCTTGAGTTTGCCGGTGCCTTCGGCGTCCCAGATCATGTTTGCGCCAATGCGGCACTTCACCGAATAACCTGGGTTACGCCCTTCGATCTTGGCCAGGATGGTCACGCCACGCGGTGCGATACGGTTGATCTGAACCAGGGGCGTGTTACCGATGGAGTGCGCGTTGTCTGCAAAAATGCGGCTCATGGCGGGTCCTATTGGGCGGTTTTCAGGAAGGTTCCAAGGGTATGCCTCGTGTTGCAAAGCGTCCAGTCAGAGGAACGTTGCGCGTGTCCCGGCAGTCCATCTCCTACCTGCAAGGAGAACTGCCCCATGAAACGTCGCTACAGCTGGCCACTATGGACCGTTGCCGGATTGCTGGTGGTCCTGGTCGCCGTGAGCATCGCGCTGCCCTATCTGGTGCGCAACTACCTGAATGACAAGCTCGCCGACATGGGCGATTACCGTGGCCAGGTGACCGACGTGGACCTCGCGCTGTGGCGTGGCGCGTACCGGATCAACGGCCTTGAGATCATCAAGGTCGACGGCAAGGTGCCCGTCCCGTTCGTCAAGGCGCCGCTGATCGACCTGGCAGTGAGCTGGCATTCTCTTTGGTACGACCACGCGGTGGTGGCCAAAGTGCTGTTTATCAACCCCGAAGTGAACTTCGTCGACGGCGGCGCCAACAAGCAAGCCTCCCAGACCGGTAAGGGCACCGACTGGCGCGAGCAGTTGAGTAAGTTGGCCCCCATCACCCTCGATGAAGTGCGCATCGAAGACGGCAAGATCGCCTTCCACAACTTCAGCTCCAAGCCCGTGGTGAAGATCGACGCGACCGACGTCAACGCCAGCTTCTACAACCTGACCAATGTGGTCGACGTCAAAGGCCGACGCGACGCGCGCTTCGACGGCAAGGCCCTGCTGCAAGGCCAGGCTCCGCTGGAAGCCACCGCCACCTTCGACCCGCTGAGCAATTTCGAGAACTTCGAGTTTCGCTTTCGCGCCAGGGACTTGCAGCTCAAGCGCATGAATGATTTCGCCTCGGCCTATGGCAAGTTCGACTTCAAGGCCGGCACCGGGGATGTGGTAATCGAAGCCCAGGCGGAAAAAGGCCAATTGACCGGCTACATCAAGCCGCTGCTGCGCGATGTGGAAGTCTTCGACTGGCAGCAGGACGTCGAGAACAAGGACAAGAACATCTTTCGCTCAATCTGGGAGGCGGTGGTGGGCGCCAGCGAGACCGTGCTGAAAAACCAGGCGAAGAACCAGTTCGCCACCCGCGTGGAACTCAGTGGCAGCGTGCATCAACAAGATGTCAGCGCGTTCTCCGCTTTTTTGGCGATTTTACGCAATGGTTTTATCCAGGCGTTCAATGCACGGTATGAACAGCCCAAGCCCAGCGCAGATTAAAATGTGGGAGGGGGCTTGCTCCCGATGGCAATGTTTCAGCCAACAGATTCATTGGCTGATCCGCCGTCATCGGGAGCAAGCCCCCTCCCACATTGGTCATTCAGAGACTGAATAACCCGTCTGCGTTCACAGTCGCCGGGGGCTCGCGGTATAGTCGTGCATTGATGAATTCGAGGAATGACCGATGAAGTTCGAAGGCACCCAGGCCTACGTTGCCACCGATGACCTGAAACTGGCCGTCAACGCTGCCATCACCCTGGAGCGTCCGCTGCTGGTCAAGGGTGAGCCCGGCACCGGCAAGACCATGCTCGCCGAGCAACTGGCCGAGTCCTTCGGCGCCAAGCTGATCACCTGGCACATCAAGTCCACCACCAAGGCCCATCAGGGCCTGTACGAGTACGACGCGGTCAGCCGCCTGCGCGACTCGCAGCTGGGCGTAGACAAAGTGCACGACGTGCGCAACTACCTGAAGAAGGGCAAGCTCTGGGAAGCGTTCGAGTCCGAGGAGCGGGTGATCCTGCTGATCGATGAAATCGACAAGGCCGACATCGAGTTCCCCAACGACCTGCTGCAAGAACTCGACAAGATGGAGTTCTACGTCTACGAAATCGACGAGACCATCAAAGCCAAGAAGCGCCCGATCATCATCATTACCTCCAACAACGAAAAAGAGCTGCCGGACGCGTTCCTGCGCCGCTGCTTCTTCCACTACATCGCCTTCCCCGACCGCACCACCCTGCAAAAAATCGTCGACGTGCACTACCCGGACATCAAGAAAGACTTGGTCAGCGAAGCGCTGGACGTGTTCTTCGACGTGCGCAAAGTGCCGGGCCTGAAGAAAAAACCATCCACCTCCGAACTGGTCGACTGGCTCAAGCTGCTGATGGCCGACAATATCGGCGAAGCGGTGCTGCGCGAGCGCGACCCCACCAAGGCCATCCCGCCCCTGGCCGGTGCCTTGGTCAAGAACGAGCAAGACGTGCAGCTGCTGGAACGTCTGGCATTCATGAGCCGTCGCGGTAATCGCTAATGTTGCTCAACCTGCTCAATGAAATGCGGGCCGCCAAGGTACCGGTGTCGGTGCGCGAGCTGCTCGACCTGATCAACGCGCTGAAACAGCGCGTGACCTTCGCCGACATGGACGAGTTTTACTACTTGGCCCGGGCGATCCTGGTCAAGGACGAGCGGCATTTCGACAAATTCGATCGCGCCTTCAGCGCCTATTTCAACGGTTTGGAAAAACTCGACGACCACCTGCAGGCGCTGATCCCCGAAGACTGGCTGCGCAAGGAGTTCGAACGCTCGCTGAGCGATGAAGAACGCGCGCAGATCCAGTCCCTTGGAGGCCTGGACAAGCTGATCGAGGAATTCAAAAAGCGCCTGGAAGAACAGAAGGAACGTCATGCCGGCGGCAATAAATGGATCGGCACCGGCGGCACCAGCCCGTTCGGCTCCGGTGGCTATAACCCGGAAGGCATTCGCGTCGGCGACGCCGGCAAACGCCAGGGCAAGGCGGTAAAAGTCTGGGACCAGCGCGAGTACAAGAACCTCGACGACCAGGTGGAACTGGGCACGCGCAATATCAAGATCGCCCTGCGCCGCCTGCGCAAGTTCGCACGCCAGGGTGCGGCCGAAGAGCTGGACATCGATGGCACCATCGACCACACCGCCCGCGATGCAGGGCTGCTGAATATCCAGATGCGCCCGGAACGGCGCAACACCATCAAGCTGCTGTTGCTGTTCGATATCGGCGGTTCGATGGACGCCCACGTGAAGATCTGCGAAGAGCTGTTCTCGGCATGCAAGACCGAGTTCAAGCACCTGGAGTACTTCTACTTCCACAACTTCGTGTACGAGTCGGTGTGGAAGAACAACCAGCGCCGCACCTCGGAGCGCACCTCCACCCAGGACCTGCTGCACAAGTACGGTGCCGATTACAAAGTGATCTTTATCGGCGATGCGTCGATGGCACCGTATGAAATCACCCAGGCCGGCGGCAGCGTCGAGCATTGGAATGAAGAGCCGGGGTATGTGTGGATGCAGCGCTTCATGGCCAAGTACAAGAAGCTGATCTGGATTAACCCGTATCCCAAGGATACGTGGGGTTATACGGCATCGACGGGGATTGTGCGGGAGTTGGTGGAGGATCAGATGTACCCGCTGACCCTGCGCGGGCTTGAGGAAGGGATGCGCTTCCTCTCCAAATAAACGCCGATCCCCATACTGCAGGAGATCTCATGTGGGAGGGGCGGTGCGACGATTCGACTTGCTCCCGATGGCGGTGGTTCAGTCACTGATGTGTTGACTGACACACTGCTATCGGGAGCAAGCCCCCTCTCACATTTTAAATTGCGGTGTTATGTAAATCGGCGCACATACTCGACATGCTGCCGATGCGCCGTCTCCTGCACCACCGGCGCCAACCTCACCTTTTCTCCCGGTAAACACTGCGCCAGCCGGGCCAACGCCAACGGCGTCAATGCCCCCAGACGCGGATACCCGCCAATGGTCTGCCGATCATTGAGCAACACAATCGGCTGCCCATCCGGCGGCACCTGGATGCCACCCAACGGAATCCCTTCGGAAATCAGCGACGGCCCCTGGTACTGCAACGGCGTACCGAGTAAGCGCATGCCCATGCGGTCGGCGCGGCTGTCCAGGGCCCAGTCGGTGTTGAAGGCATCGAACAGGCTCTGGCCGCTGAACAGACCAATTTGGGCACCGACAATCACCTCCAGCGGCGCCTTGGTTGGCAACGCTTGCGCGCTCAGCACTTTCATCGCTCCGCCGGTACCGGAATAAGCCAAGCGCCCGCCTTCGGCCAAGGCCTTGCCGAAACCGTCCGGCCCGCCCAGTTCCTCGCGTACCACCGTGGCGCAACTGCCCAGCACTGGCGGTGCATCAAACCCGCCGGGCGCCGCCAGGTAAGCCCGCGCGCCGCTGAACGGCTGGGTAAAGCGCAGGCGCTGGCCCTTTTGCAGGATAAAACTGCGCCCAGGGCTGATGGCGCGCTCGTCGATATACGCGCCCAGATCCGCACCGGCCAAGGCCAGCAGGCAATACTCTTCGGCCTGCACGGTGAAGCCGCCGAGGGTGATTTCCACCACCGGCGCATCCAGCGCATTGTCCAGCAGCCAATTGGCCCAGGACATCGACACCCAATCCAGCGCACCGCCCTGGGTCACGCCCAGGTGGCGCACGCCAAAACGGCCGGCGTCCTGCAACAGGCACAGCGGCGTGCTGGCCTCGATGATCAAGCGGCTCATGCCTGCGCCTCCAACGGCGTATCATCGCCACCCAGATTGATAAATTCGGCGTGGCTGACTGACTCAAAGCGCACCGTGTCGCCAGGCTGCATCAGGCTGTAGCCGTCGCGCTCGCGGTCAAACAGCTTGGCCGGCGTGCGGCCAATGAGGTTCCAGCCACCAGGGGACACCACCGGGTAGGCGGCGGTTTGCCGCTCGGCGATGCCCACGCTGCCGGCCGCCACGCGTTTGCGTGGGGTGCTCAGGCGCGGTGTGGCGAGGATTTCATCCACCAGCCCCATAAAGGCAAAACCGGGGGCGAAGCCGAGGGCGAATACCTGGTATTCGTGGGCGCTGTGGCGGCGGATCACCTCGTCGACGGCCAGGCCACTGCGTTGGGCGAGCAACGTCAGTTCAGGGCCGACACTCAGGTCGTACCACACCGGCAGCACATGGCACTGACCGCTGCCCCGGGCCTGGGGTTGCAGGTCGGTCAGCGCCTGATCAATCAAACCCCGTGCCTGCGCCGGGCTTAACGCAGTGAGGTCGTAATGCACCATCAAGGTGGTGTAGGACGGCACCAGATCCACCAAGGCTGCACCAAAACAACTGCGCAAACGCTGGGTGGCAGCGAGCATCCACGGCATATTGGCTTCGGCGATTACCTCAAACAGACGCACCATCAGGCAGTCGATGGCCACCACTTCAATCCGTGGCTTCATGCTGGCTTCAATGCCTCGCGGATACGCTTTACGGCGGCGACCGAGCTGGCATTGTCGCCATGCACGCACAAGGTGTTGGCGCGCAATAGCAACGGGCTGCCATCGCTGGCGGTCAGGGGTTCGCCACGGGAAAGGGTCAAGGACTGCTGGACGATGACCTCTGGATCATGGTGCACGGCGCCCGGCAACTGGCGCGAAACCAGATGGCCGTTGGGGTCGTAGGCACGGTCGGCGAAAGCCTCGAACCACAGGATCACCCCGTATTCGTCGCCCAATGCCTGGGCCGCGCTGTTGTCGCGGGTCGCCAGCAGCATCAGCGGCAGGTCGCCATACGCGGCCACGGCCTCGATCACCGCACGCAGTTGCGCCGGGTTGGCCATCATGTCGTTGTACATCGCGCCGTGGGGTTTGACGTAACTGACACGCCCGCCCTGGGCACGACAGATGCCATCCAGCGCGCCGATCTGGTAATGCAGCAGGTCCTGGATTTCCTGGGGGGTGTAGACCATGGAGCGGCGACCGAAGCCTTGCAGGTCCTGGTACGCCGGGTGTGCGCCTACCTGTACACCGTGCTTGAGGGCCAGGCTGACGGTCTTGCGCATGATGCTCGGATCGCCGGCATGAAAGCCGCAGGCCACGTTGGCGCAATCGATAAACGGCATGACCTCGGCATCCAGACCCATGGTCCAGTTGCCAAAGCTCTCGCCGATGTCGCAATTCAATAGCAGACGGCTCACGGTGGTTGCTCCTGTAGGCTTTGTTTTTTTGTAGTGTGGGATTTTTTACGCAGAACTCGCAACTTGTCCTGACACCCCAACGGCGCTTATCGTGGAATGGCTCGATTTTTGGCGTTTGCCCGGTGCGGCGTCCAACTAATAAAAACCGATCCATGCATAAGAAAAAGTTGATCCCATGAATTTGAAGTTCCTCGAAACCTTCGTCTGGGTGGCCAAGCTCAAGAGCTTCCGCCTGACCGCCGAGAAGCTGTTCACCACCCAGGCCTCGATTTCCAGCCGCATCGCCGTGCTGGAAAGCGAGCTGGGGGTGAAGCTGTTTCTGCGTGATTCACGGGGCGTGAGCCTGACCCCGGAAGGCCTGAAGGTGCTCGATTATGCCGAGAAAATGATGGTGACCATGCAGGGCCTGAAGCAGTCCCTGGAGACCACCAGCAGCAAGGTCGGGCGCATCCGTATCGGCGCGATGGACACGGTGATCCACACCTGGCTCAGCCCGTTGGTGGCGGAACTGATGGACCACTTCCCGTTGGTGGAAATCGAATTGGTCGCCGATACCGCGCTTAACCTCAGCGATCAACTGCAAAAAGGCTTCCTCGACCTGATCCTGCAAACCGACCTGCTGCGCCTGGAAACCGTGCGCAGCCTGGAGCTGGCCAGCCACCCCATGGCCTGGATCGTCGCCAGCCAGTCGATCTACAACCGCGACTACGCCTCCCTCGCCGAACTGGCCCAGGAGCGCATCATCACCTACTCGAAAAACTCCCACCCGCACCAGGACGTCATCAGCCTGATGCAAGCCAACGGCGTGGCCGCGCCACGGATGAACTGTGTGAACTCGGTGTCGGCGATTACCCGGTTATTGCGCGATGGTTTTGGTATTGGCGCACTGCCACCGGTGCTGGTCAGCGAAGAACTGGCGCGTGGCGAATTGGTGATGTTGCCGATGGCGCAGAAACTACCGAACCTGCAGGTGGTGGTGTCGTGGCGCGTGGGAGTGGAGTTGGTGGAGGAAATTGTGGGGTTGTGCCAGAAGGTCGTTGCCCGCTATGCCGAGGAAGTCGGCGAAGAGCGGATGCTGCTGACCCCCTGACGAAACTCGATTAAAACTGTGGGAGGGGCGGTGCGACGATTCGACTTGCTCCCGATAGCGGTGGATCAGTCACCAGATGTAGCGACTGTTACTCTGCTATCGGGAGCAAGCCCCCTCCCACATTGGATTTGTGCCGGTTTTTAGAGACCTTTCAGGTCCCGCTCCTCAATCGGCCGGCTCTGGCGCAGGCGCCTGCCGCCCAGCACCACCCAGTCGATCAGGCGGAACAAACACTCCAGGCCGAACGACAGCAGCATCGCCCCGCCCAGGCCCCAGCCCATGGCTTCGGGGGTCAGCAGGATCTGGTAGCTGTAGCCGTTCCAGGTCTCCAGGCGAATATCCGGGTCGGCGGCCACCGCCACTTGCAGGGCGCGGATGTACCACGGGCCTTGCATGGCCTGGAATTGCTTGTCCAACGCCACCTGGCGGTCAAGCATCGCGCCCAGGCTGTTGGCGTCGCTCTGGAACACCGGGTCATCGCTGGCGCGGTAGTGGGCCACCAAGGCCTTCAAGTCACCGTTGAAGAACTGCCGCGCAGTGGTTTCAAACCCGCTCAGGCCGGTCTGGGCCTCGATCAGGTGGGCTTCGACGCGCTTGGCGTAGTCGTTGATAAACCCCGGCACTTGCACGCCAACCAACAGGCCAATGGCAAACAGCACCAACCGCAGATAACTGAGCAACATAGTCGATATCCTTACTCGGTAACGCCCTGGCTGACGCATTCACCGCGTCGCCACAGGCTCCATTGGCCCGGTTCGTAGCGGGTCCAGTTTTCGTTGTCGGTCAACGGTTCGGTGGCGATCACCGTCACCACGTCGTTAGGCGTGGTTTCAGCCTGAAAATCGACGATCACGTCGACATCCTTCAGGCGCGCGGGGCCAAACGGTGCCCGCCGGGTGATCTGCGCCAATTTGGTCGAGCAGTAGCAAAACAGCCAATCGCCATCACTGAGCAGGCAGTTGAACACGCCTTTGCTGCGGTATTCGGCACAGGCGGCGATCAGGTCCGGCAGCATCTGTTCGATGTCCACCGGCTCGGGGAAGGCTTCGCGCACGCGGTTGAGCAAATCGCAAAAGGCCGCTTCGCTGTCGGTATCGCCGACCGGGCGGTAGAAGGTGGCGCGGGGGGTGAAGTCCGCCAGTTGGCCGTTGTGGGCGAAACACCAGTTGCGGCCCCACAGTTCGCGCACGAACGGGTGGGTGTTGGCCAGGCTCACCTTGCCGACGTTGGCCTGGCGGATATGCCCGATCACCACTTCGCTTTTGATCGGGTAACGCTGCACCAGCAGGGCGACTTCCGACTCGCTGCTCGCGGCCGGGTCCTGGAACAGGCGCAGGCCACGGCCTTCGTAGAAAGCGATGCCCCAACCGTCGCGGTGGGGGCCGGTGCGCCCACCGCGCTGCATCAGCCCGGTGAAGCTGAACACGATATCGGTGGGGACGTTGGCACTCATGCCCAATAATTCACACATGCCAGGGCTCTCGCTGCAGGGCGGACAACGTTAAAGGCGCGGTTCGACCCGCATACCGCTCACCGGTGCAGGACGGCGGAAAGGCTCGTCGTCTTCGTCCTCAGGCTCGGCGGCCAAGGCGGCATCGGTGGCGGCCTTGCGCTCACGGCGGGCGTTGGCGGCGCGCTCGATGGGCCAGCGGATCAGCACAAACACGATATACACGCCAAAGGCAATCATGGTGTACATGAACAAATCGGAAATGGCCCGCCAGGCGTTATTGCCGACCTTGAGCACCAGGTCCAGGGCGGTAATGGCCACGGCTGGCGCGAACTGAGTCTTGACCGGGTCGACGATGGTCGGGCTCAACAACAGCACCGCCATCAGCAATTGCAGCGGCTCGCGCAGCCAGCGCCAGATCCAGCGGGTCATGCGCCACCACACCAACAGGCAGCCCAAAGCGGCGAAGGCGTAAAGGCCCCAAGCGGTCAGATAGTCGTTCTCGGTCATGGTGTCCATGGCAAGGTAGGCAAACAGGCGGCTATGATAACGGCTTTTGCGTGTCGCGGCTGCAATGCCTGCCACCTTCCGCCAGACAGAGAGTGATCCATGCCGTCATCGCCCCACATCACTGCCGCCCCGATTGCCCGCAAGGCCCCAGGCCAAGACCCGTACGCCTGGCTGCAAGAGCGTGACAGCAGCGACGTCCTCGATTACCTCAAAGCCGAAAACGCCTGGCAGGAAGCGCAGCTCGCCGACCAGCAGGCCCTGCGCGAAACCCTGTTCGAGGAGATCAAGGGGCGCATTCTCGAAACCGACCTGTCCCTGCCCTCCCCCTGGGGCCCGTACCTGTATTACACGCGCACCACCGCCGGTGACGAATACGCCCGCCACTACCGCTGCCGCCGCCCGGCCGACGACAGCAACCAGGTGGACGACAGCAGCGAAGAACTGTTGCTGGACCCGAACGTATTGGCCAACGGCGGCTTTTTTTCCCTCGGTACATTCAGCATCAGCCCCGACCACCAGCGCCTGGCCTACAGCCTCGACACCAGTGGCGAAGAGATCTACACCCTCTTCGTGAAGGAATTGGCCACCGACAAAGTCAGCGAACTGGCGTTCGAGAACTGCGACGGCAGCATGACCTGGGCCAATGACAGCCTGACCCTGTTCTTCGGCGAGCTGGACGACACCCACCGTCCGCACAAGCTGTATCGCTACCGCCTGGATGGCACGGCGGCGCAGGAAGTGTTCCATGAGCCCGACGGGCGTTTCTTCCTGCATTGCTACCGCTCCAGCTCCGAGCGCCAGCTGCTGCTGGCCCTGGGCAGCAAGACCACCAGCGAAATCTGGGCGCTGGACGCCAACCAGCCGCACCTGGACTTCACCTGCCTGGCACCGCGGGTCGAGGACCATGAATACGATGTCGACCACGGCCAACTGAATGGCGCGTGGACTTGGTTTATCCGTAGCAACCGTGATGGCATCAACTACGCCCTGTTTGTGGCTACCGACATTGGTGACGTGCCGACCGAGGATGAGTGGCAGAACCTGATCCCCCACAGCGACGAGGTGATGCTCGATGGCGTCAGCCTGAACACCACCGCCATGACCCTGAGCCTGCGCATCGGCGGCCTGCCGGTGATCGAAGTGCACCCCCAAGGCGTGCCGGCCTATCGCGTGGAATTACCCGACGCCGCCTACAGCCTCTACGTGCAGAACAGCCTGGAATTCGTCAGCGACAAGATCCGCCTGCGCTATGAAGCCCTGAACCGCCCGGCCCAGGTCCGCCAGCTGGAACTGGCCAGCGGCGCGCAGCAGGTGCTCAAGGAAACCCCGGTACTCGGCGTGTTCAATGCCGACGACTACGTCAGCCAGCGCCTGTGGGCCACCTCCGCCGATGGCACCCAGGTGCCGATCAGCCTGGTGGTCAAGCGCGACCAGCTCGGCAAGCCGACGCCGTTGTACCTGTATGGCTACGGCGCCTACGGCCAAAGCCTCGACCCGTGGTTCTCCCACGCCCGCCTGAGCCTGCTGGACCGTGGCGTGGCCTTCGCCATTGCGCATGTGCGCGGCGGTGGCGAACTGGGTGAAGCCTGGTATCGCAATGGCAAGCAGGAACACAAGCAGAACACCTTCAGCGATTTTATCGCGTGTGCCGAGCACCTGATCGCCAAGGGCCTGACCACCTCCAAGCAATTGGCCATCAGCGGCGGCAGTGCCGGCGGCCTATTGATCGGCGCGGTGCTCAACCAGCGTCCGGCGCTGTTCCAGGCGGCGATTGCCGAAGTGCCGTTTGTCGACGTACTCAACACCATGCTCGACCCGGAACTGCCGTTGACCATCACCGAGTACGACGAGTGGGGCAACCCCGAAGAGCCCGAGGTGTATGAACGCATCAAGGCCTACGCGCCATACGAAAACGTCAGCGCCCAGGCCTACCCGGCCACGCTGGTGATCGCCGGCTACAACGACAGCCGCGTGCAGTACTGGGAGGCGGCCAAGTGGGTGGCCAAGTTGCGCGACACCAAGACGGACGACAACCTGCTGTTGCTCAAGACCGAACTGGGTGCCGGCCACGGTGGGATGAGCGGTCGTTACCAGGGATTACGTGACGTAGCGCTCGAATATGCATTTGTGTTCAAGGCGCTGGGGCTGATTTAAGGAACTTCACGGGGCGGCCCTGTCTGAACACAGGACCGCCTCCTGATTGATGGACCAAGATTGCAGCCATGGCACTACCGACGCTAATGAATACCGAAATCCGCGACATGCTCATGGACTGCGGCCTGTTCGACCCTTTGCTGCCGGAAGACTTTCACGTCGCCGCCGGCTACTTCAATATCAGCAGCATTGCCGAGGGCGAGGTGATTTTCCTCGAGGGCGATGCCGGCACTTTCATGTGCATCATCCACAGCGGCCAGGTGGCGGTGCAGAAAACCAACCACACCGGCCAACGCCTGACCATCGCCACCCTGCGCAGCGGCCGGGCCTTTGGTGAGATGGCGGTGCTTGACGGCGAGCGGCGCTCCGCCAGTTGCGTGGCCGCCAGTGACTGCGTGTTGTTGAACCTGGGCAAGGACGCCCTGGAAAAGATGCTCAATGAAACGCCGCGTGTGGCGGCGAAGATCATTCGCGCAATCGCCATCGCATTGTCCAAGCGCCTGCGCATGGCCGATGGGCAATTACTCTCGCAACAGTTTTAACCGCCGGGCGTCTTCGGCTTGCTGTCGTTCTGCTGCAGGCCAGGCACCGTCTGGTCCTTCGGCGGTGTCGGTAATACGATCGGCACCAACGGCGGTGAGCCGTTCGTCTTCGGCACGGCCGGCGGGGTGATCTGCGGATACAGCGTCGGCGTTGGAGTGCCCGGTGCACCTGGGGTCGGTGCCGGCGCCACCGGTACGGTTTGCAACTCCTGAGCCTGCGCTGCACCCAATGCGAGCGCGCTCAACACAATGACCGTTAGAATGCTGCACTTCATCGATGGCTCCATGGCCTGACCGGAATGTCGTAAGGCTACTCCCAACCGCGCAAGAATGCCCTTCCCAATGAGATTTCCATGAAACGTTTCGTTCTGCTGGACACCACCCCGATCCCCGACAACGGCGGTGCCTTGTGCCTGTTCGAATACGGTGAAGACTTTGTCATCAAGATCCAGGGCGGTGACGGCGGCCAATTGATGAACACGCGCATGCACGGCTCCGAAGACGCGCTGGCAGAAATCCCTTGCCGCAAGGTCGCGGGGCGCCCGGACTCACGGGTATTGATCGGTGGGTTGGGCATGGGCTTCACCTTGGCCTCGGCGCTCAAGCACCTGGGCAAGACCGCCGAAGTGGTGGTGGCGGAACTGGTGCCGGGTGTCGTGGAGTGGAACCGTGGGCCATTGGGGGAAAAGTCAGGGCGCCCACTGCTGGACCCGCGCACAGTGGTCCGCATGGAAGACGTGGCCAAGGTGCTGCAGGCCGAGCCTCAGGGCTTTGACGCGATCATGCTTGACGTCGACAACGGCCCCGAAGGCCTCACGCAAAAGGCCAACAGCTGGCTCTACTCCGCCGGTGGCCTGGCCGCCTGCGCCAAGGCCTTGCGGCCAAAGGGCGTGCTCGCGGTATGGTCCGCCAGCGCCGACAGGCTGTTCAGCGACAAACTGCGCAAGGCCGGTTTCAAGGCCGAGGAAGTGCAGGTGTTTGCCCATGGCAACAAGGGCACCCGGCACACCATCTGGATTGCGGAAAAACTCAAGAGCTGAAAAAACCGCTCCGCCGTATGAACCAAACTTTATATTTTATCGGCAACGCCTGTGCTTGCCGATAAATGACCACCGACACTTTTACCTGTTTCTTACATACACCAACACCCGCGGCTGACATTCCTTTCGTTAAAAATCAAAGAAACTGCCACCACTGCGCGGCACAACGCTTTACCGTGCAGACACTGTTCGGAGACGAAGTAATTATTTTCAGTATCCGTTACAGCTTCTTACTCATACGTAACAAGGGTGATTGTTATGCAAGAAGAAACCATGATCGAACTCGACATCAACGAACTTGAGGAAATCCGTGGCGGCGGTGCTTTTCAAGACGCAGGCAAGTGGGTGGACGGAGCAGCACAAACGGTCGAGGACTGGTTCGGTGGTGTTGGCAAGGCTATTACTAACAGCTGATTCATAAAGCCACTATTTGCGCTGTAAAACAGGCCAGGGAAAGAGCAACTACCTTCCTTGGCCTTCTTATTGACTGGATCATTAACATCCCCCTACAAGTATTGAGAGAGTCACTGGTCTAATTATGCTTGAACTGGGAAGTGTCACGCCAAGGTCATCCCTTCGGCCATTGGTATTCGGCTGGTTGATTTGCCTCTTTTTCATTACTGCACTCATCCTGCTGTTCACGGGCACTTATGCAAGAAAAGAGGAAATAACAGGCCATATTCAGACCCGCGATATTGTACGTATTACCAGCGAACGATCAGCCCATATCAAAGAGGTGCTGGTGGGCGCCGGAGAGACAGTCAAAAAGGGCCAGCCATTACTGCAGATGCTGAACAACAACCCGGAAATCGTCAGTGGACAAACCCACACGACGTCTTCCAGCGCGAGCGCTGAACGGCTTGAGCACCTCTTGGCAGACCGGCTTGCCGACGAGGCCAGCGCACGATCAACCCATGACGCCCAGCAGCAACTGCTCCACCTGCAACGTGAACAATTGCGTGCAAGCCTGCAACTGAACAGCACCGTCCAACAGTCCATACAGCGTCGTGCCTACATCGCCCTGGAACAAAAACAACGGCATGAACGCCTGGCAGAACAACAGGCCATATCCCAGGCAGATCTTAACGCCGCAACGGTCCATCACGAGTCCGTGCTTCAGGACCTGGCCACCAATGAGCTGGCCAGGACTCACGCCCAGCAGCGCTTGCTTGAGCTTGAACAAGCCAGCCTTGAGAACGAACAGGCCTTGACCCGCCGCCTCAGCGAACTGGCACGTCAAGACCATGAACTGCGCGAACAGCTGCAAAATCTGCACAAAAACCAAGAGTACGTACTGCTTTCCCCCGTCGACGGCGTTGTCGACAGTGTTTCGGTTTTTTCAGGCAGCCGAGCGGACATCGGGCTCCCGATGATCGTGCTGCGGATCGACCAGCCCTCCCTCCATGCCCCGGTGGTGGTGCTTGAAGTCAGCCCTTCCGCCATTGGCTTCGCCCATGTGGGCAGTGAGGTGATCGTGCGAATCGACGCGTTCCCCTATGCGCGTTACGGGGTCATCAAGGGGTCTATTGTCCACAGCACCTCAAGTACCTATCTGAACACCACGCCGATTGGCACCGCCGATCCTGCCCGCAACGGCCAGGTATATCTGGTGGAGGTCAACCTCGACTTCGAGGGCAGCAGGACCCAGATCCAACAGGGGTGGCTCAAGGACGGCATGACCCTGCGCGCCTCATTGAGCCTGGAGCGCTTGAATCTGATGCAATGGCTATTCCTGCCTGTGCTCAAGGGCATCGAACGCACCCCCGATCTTCGAAGCTTGCCTCCCACTGACGGGCATTCGGTATGACAGCATTCAAACAGGTACTGACCGACGCACTCAATCGCTCGCGGCAGTGGCTGCGCAAACGCATGCCAGTGATTCTCCAGGACGAGATGTCCGAATGCGGCATCGCCTGCATCGCCATGATCAGCAGCTACTACGGCAAAAACCTGAGCCTTCGCGACATGCGCCAGCACTACCGGGTGGCACGCGATGGAATGTCATTGTTGCAAGTGGTCAAGATGTGCGAAGAACACAACTTGATTTCCCGCCCCCTGCGCTTGACCCTCGCTAACACGGTGCATCTGCGTACACCGTCAATCCTGTTCTGGAACAACCGGCATTACGTGGTTCTGGAATCCACCAATGCTCGCGGGCTGCATATCGTCGACCCAGCGGTCGGGCGGCGGTTCTATACCTGGGCCCAAGCGCTGACGATGTTCAGTTCAATCGCGCTGGAAGTGCAACCGAGTCTTTCATTCACGACGAAGGCCAAGGGCACAGCCAAACAGTCGTTGAGTTTTACCCACCTGCTGGAGCGCAACCCCTGGCTGTTGCGCTACCTGATACCGATGGGGCTGCTATCCATTTTTGGCTACGTAGGTGCCATCGCCGCCCCCAAACTGTTTGCCCTGACAATCGACGAGGTCGTGGCAAAGAACGATCAGGACTTTCTGTACCTTATCCTTTATATCTTTGGCGCTTTGTTTATCTTCAAAACCCTGGCTGCGTGGCTCAGGGCAATCCTGGACATGCGCCTGCGAGTGGCGCTGAGCCTGGACCTGGCAACGGGAGTCGTTGCCTGGCTGCTGCGCCTGCCGGTGCAGTACTTCGAGCGCCGCGCCGCGGCCGACCTGCTGCGTCGAACCCAGGCCACGGAAAAAGCCTATCTGCAATTCACCTCCGGGACGATGGACATCACCATCGACCTGCTGGCCAGCGTACTGTTCCTGGCGTTGATGGCGCTGATCAACCCAATGTTGGCTGGACTGTCGATAGCGCTATGCGGTGTGTTTTTTGTATTCCGCAGCATCACGCTGCCGGCAATGGAGCGACATCACAAGGCCTCAATCGAGGCAGAGACGGCCCGCAACGTCACGCTGTTGAGCACGCTGGGCAACATCGAGTCGATGAAACTCTATCAATACGAAGCGGACCGACTGGCCGCCTGGAACAATCACCAAGCTGACATGGAAAGCGCCAGGGCACGGGTTCAACACCTGCAAGTCATGAACAACGTGGTCCACGAGGGGTTATCTCACAGTCACTCGTTGCTGGTGAGCGCGATAGGAGCGTTGGCAGTGCTGCATGGGACAAACAGCGTCGGCGACCTGTTTGCCTTTGTTCTCTACAAAGACCTGTTCATGGGGTGCCTGTTCAAAGCCATCGACAATTACATCAACCTGCGGCTGGTACGTGTCGAGTTGCTCAGGGTCGAGCAGATCGTCGACGAGCCCAGGGAAGCGATGGAGACCTGCGTCTATAGCGCCAAGGGGCTGAATGAACCGGATCCGGTTACCTCGGTCAGCCTGGACGGTGCATTGTTTCGCTACAGCTCGTTTGATCGACCGACCTTCAAGGACGTGCACCTGAGCCTGCCGGATAGCGGGCGCAAAATCGCGATCTTCGGGCCGTCAGGGTGTGGCAAAAGCACCTTGCTGAAAGTCCTCGCGGGATTTTACCCGCCCGACCAGGGCCAGTTGATGATCAATGGTGTGGCGCTGCAACGCTTCGGCCTGCGGCGCTATCAAAAAAACGTGGCATATGTCACTGCGATTGGCGAAATCATCGACGGCTCCGTCATCGAAAATATCGCCATGGGCATCGAGCCCCTGGATGGCGAATACCTGCTGGTGTGTGTCGAACAGGCCGGCCTGCTGGACAGCATTCGCGCATTGAGCAATGGCTTCAATACATTGCTCGGCCCGGGCGGCGTACAGCTGTCTTCCGGGCAACGACAACGGCTGTTGATCGCCCGCGCGCTTTTCCGTCGCCCAAGCCTGTTGTTGCTCGATGAACCCACCTCGCACCTGGATGGCGATGCCAGGGATGTGATCATCGAAACATTGCGCCGGCTCCCCATGCTCTGCGTAGTCGTGACGCATGACTTGGCGGTGACCAAAGCCTGCGACCGGGTATTGCAGATGGTCGACGGCCAACTGCTGCCCATGCCGGAAAACCGCCCATGAGCCTGCGCTGGCAATTGCGCTGGGCTGTCGGCAAGGTCCGCATTCACAAGGCCGTGTGTACCTTGCTGGCAACGGCATTGGGCGACGAAGTGCGGGCGCGCGGGCTGGTACGGTTACCGCAGTGGCTAGCGCACTTGCCAGCGCGCGCGCGCGGCGCGCACTACCAGCGAACCGTCCAAAACCTTGAGCTATTCGATCTGCCCCCCAAGGATATTGAAGCCTGCGCCTGCCGTCATATCGCTATTGAATGGCAAAAAGGCATCCACCAACAGCGTTACCCCTTGCAGCACCCAGCGCTGTTACGCACTTGGATTCGCTCGGTTGCCTGGGTCGATCCAGAAAACCACTGGCAACGATTGCCTCACAGTCCGTACCTGCTGGTGCTGCTCCATACCGGCGAATACTGGATGGCAGTCGCCAGGCTGGTGGAACGCTACGTTGCACCGACACGTTTCGTCATTCCGATCTGGAACTACCGAGACCCATTCACCTACGGCGCCCTCATGAGCCTGGAAGGCCTGGGTCATAAGGTCGAGATTCTCGACAGCAACTCACCCGCCACAGCGCTGTGTATTGCGCGCCGTATCAGGCAAGGCCATCAAGTCATCATCTTCTCGGATATACCGGTGAGCCTGAATACCAGCAGGGCCGGTGAACCGGTCGATGGGACACTCTTCGGACGTGCAGCCCAGTTTGTCAAAGGGCCAATGTTCCTCGCTTCACGACTGGGCTGCCCGGTCCTGCTGGCCGGCCATCGCGTCCAGCTTGGAAGCCACGGCCAGCTGCATGCGATTGCCCATATCGCGCACGGGGAGGTGCAAGACATGCTGGCCCATTGGAGCAAAGCCATGGAGCGCTTTATCCGCCAGGCACCGGAACACTGGTTCTACCTGTCGCAGATGGAAGCCTTCTATCAAAGACAGCCCGATTCGGCGCAGCGACGCTCAAACATCCCTGCCGCCTTAACCAAACACACCCACCGCCGAGTTGCCCCATGAAAGCCTGGACCGGATTGCTGACGTTGGGCCTGGCCGGTTGCTCACTGACCCCTGACTACCAGGCGCCAGCCTTGCCAGTTGCCGCGCACTGGCGCGATCACCCAACTGAAATCGAGGCAAAGGCGCTGTCTGAATGGCACGAAGTTTTTTCCGACCCGCAACTTTATGCGCTGATCACGCAAGCCTTGCAGCACAATCGCAACTTGCAGGTTGCCATCCTGCGCATCGAGGAGGCCCGTGCTCAGCATGGCATCCAACGCGCCGGGCAATGGCCAGCAGTAGGCCTCAACGGCTCGACCGAACGAAAGCAGGTGTCCGCCCTGGATTCGCCTGATGGTCAACGCCACATTCTCGAACGCGGCCAGGTCGGGCTTGGCATCACAGCATTCGAACTGGACCTGTGGGGGCGCCTGGCTGCACTCAAGGACGCCGCAGGCCATAGCTTTGTGGCCACCCAGGAGGATGCCCGTAGCGTACAGATCAGCCTGATAGCAGAAGTGGCCAGCCACTACTACAAAGCCTTGGCCCTGCTGAAAATGCGTGACCAACACCAGCAATTGCTCACCATGGCGCATGCTGCAAGACGGATGATGACCACGCGTTATGAAGCAGGTCTTGTCAGCGAGTTGCAGGATCGCCAGGCAGACAGCTGGTTGCAGAATCTGCAGAGGCAATCGGCGGAGACCGATCGCGAGCTGAACCTCACCCTTCACAACCTCGAGTACCTGGCGGGGAACCCGCTAGATCAATCCCGCCTGCTGTCGGCCGCTTGGCGCGACGGCTCCGTCATCCTGCCTGTCAGCCCCGGCCTTGCGTCGCAACTCTTGACCCGCCGCCCGGACATCCGAGCGGCAGAAGCACGCCTGCGGGCGCTCGATGCGAACATAGGGGCTGCACGTTCGGCTTTTTTACCGTCCATCAGCCTGACCGCACTGCTCGGTTTCAGTAGCCCTCAGTTGGGGCAACTGTTCTCCGGTGATGCGAGAAGCTGGTCGTTCAGCCCGCAGTTGGGAGTGCCACTGTTTGATATGGGCAAGCGCCTGGCCCAACTGGACGTTGCCAAGGCCCAACGCGAAAGCGCCGTGGCCCATTATCAGTTGACGGTCCAGCAAGCCTTTCGTGAAGTGGCCGATGCATTGGGCTCTGCCGAACCCCTGCAAATCAGGCTTGAAGCCCAGGAACGCACGGTGGCGAACGAGCTACGCCGGGTAGAATTGGCAAACCTGCTGCTTAACGAAGGGCTGAACAGTTATCTGGAAGTCGTGGATGCGCAGCGCCGCTTAAGTTCGGCGCAACAGGATCTGATCACTGTGCGCCTGTTGCAGATCAACAATCGGATATCCCTTTACAAAAGCTTGGGCGGTGGTTGGTCATAACGACAAGGCTGCCCGGCTTGGTGCCCCCCGGTTGCACGCTGGCACCCTTCAGGGCGCCAGGTGCCTGCTAGACAATCCTCACATGAACTGACGCATCTGCTGCACGTCCCGCTCGGTCAGCTCGCCCCGGCCCACCGGTGCCAGCTTGAAGGTGCCGTCAGGCTTTATGTCAATGCCGCTGGAGCCGGCGATTACCGTGCAAATACCTGGAGTTTCCAGCAGGTCCCTCAGTGGATGAAGACCTCCCTTCTCCTGCTTCAGGCTGAGTGCCAGCTGAAAATCGGTCTGCGCATCCACCCCCCCTACCCAGATGACTTTACCGCCACCCGCCAAAGAACCCTTGAGCTCGGCAAGCAACTCAGGGACGTCTTGATCGATCAAGCCGTAGCGCAGGCTGCCTCCATTCAGATGCATCAACGTACGCGATTCGTAGGTACTGCCATTCCAGCCTGAAAGCACTGCCAGGGCTGAGCAGCTGGACAAATACTGCGCGGACAGCATCGACGTGTTGTCCTTGACGGTCTTGAAACGCCCCGTGTCGACAAAAACGGTTTGCGTGGGCGGTGAGGCTTTTTGGCTTGGCGATACTGCATGGCCTTTGCGGAAAAAACCTTTCACCTTGGTAAAAATAGAACGGTTCGCAGCCGGGCAAGCATCGTCACAGCCAGGCCGAAAGGCCTGGGAAGAGGGAATTTGATTTGATGTGGTTACTCGGGGCATCGCATACCTCTGAGGTTCTCTGTTGTGGAGCAAACGAGAGTACCTGAGACCAGGACGCTGCTCACGGCTGGCCCGGCGGTATTGGTGTACAGGGTATGTCTCGGATGAGAGCGCTTGCGTACGTTGCTGAAAAAGCCGCAGCCAACTGCATGTCGAACGGCTAGAATCACCCTCATCCGTGACCCACCAAATAGCCAGGAGCCATGATGAGCTCGACCAACCCGCCCTCCCACACCGCCAAGCTGGACCGCATCCTTGCCGATGCCCAGCGCGACCGGGAAATGGGCTACCGCGACAAAGCCCTGAAGATGTACCCCCACGTGTGCGGCCGCTGCGCCCGTGAGTTCGCCGGCAAGCGCTTGAGTGAACTGACCGTACACCACCGTAACCACAATCATGATGACAATCCCCAGGATGGCTCGAACTGGGAGTTGCTGTGCCTGTACTGCCACGACAACGAACACTCGCGCTACACCGACCAGCAGTACTTCGGCGAAGGCTCCACCAGCAGCCCGACAATCGCCAAGGCCACGCATAACCCGTTTGCAGCGTTGGCGGGGTTGATGAAGAAAGACGACTGAATTACGCAGCTTCAAGTTTCAAGCAGCAAGCTACAAGAAAAAGCCATGGCTCTTTTACTTGCAGCTTGTAGCTTGCCGCTATACTGCTGCCTTTTTAAGGCACTCCCGTGGGCAATAAACGCTACAGCTGCATTGGTCTGTATAACCCCAAATCCCCCGAAAACGTCGGTTCGGTCATGCGTGCCGCCGGCTGCTACGGCGTGGCCTCGGTGTTCTACACCGGCGTGCGTTACGAGCGCGCGCGAGACTTCATCACCGACACCAAGAAGGTCCACCACGATATTCCACTGATCGGCATCGATGACCTGAAGAAGATCCTGCCGCTGGGCTGCATCCCGGTCGCCGTGGAGCTGGTGGAAGGCGCCCGCCCACTGCCCGAATACACTCACCCAGACCGCGCGCTGTATATCTTCGGCCCTGAAGACGGATCGCTGGATAAAGACATCCGCGATTGGTGCGAAGACGTCGTGTACATCCCGACCACCGGCTGCATGAACCTCGCCGCCACCGTCAACGTGGTGCTCTACGACCGCATGGCCAAGGGCAACAACACCCGTTCGGGCCCCAAGTACTGATCTTTTGGGAACATCCGGCGCCTCCACGCAGTCAGCTGCATACACTTGCCCTTGTTGGAGACAGATCATGAGCGACAGCAAAACCTTGCGACCTATCATCGAACACACCCCCTTCCAGAACCCGTCTCCCCAGAATCAGCCCACCCAGAACGTGCATGGCTGGGAACGCATCGGCTCAGTGGCCGGTGGCGTGATGATGGTGGGCAAAGGCCTGCGCCGTGGCGGTATTTTCGGGTTGATTCAGGTGGCGATCGGCGGCGTGGCGCTGGCTCGCGGCTTTACCGGGCACAGTGCGCTTAAAGACAAGCTGGAACAGGGCCGCCAGGAAATGAACAGCGTACGTACGAAGATCGAGCGTGCGGGTGAAGAACTGAGAAACCTGAAGACCAAGGCGGAAGTGGCGGCTGAGAAGGCCGTTAAAACCACGGGTTAGATTCAAATATGGGAGGGGGCAAGTCGAATCGTCGCACCGCCCCTCCCACATTTTGTTTTGTGTATGGCGACGATTCAGCGTAACAACTTGCTGTCCAGTACCACCGACGATTCGCCGATGATGCTCTCGGCCAACTGCACGAACTCCACGGTGGTAATGCTGTTCGCGCGCATCACTGCCTGCGCGAGGTCATCGAGGGAACGTTTGTTGTGGGTTTTCACGCGGATCTCGCGGTCCAGCTCCTGCAACACCAGCACCGCCCGTGACACCGTCGCGCCGCTGACGTGATCGCCGCGCAGGCTGGTCACGTCCTTCCCCTCCTTGGCCAACCGCGCCTGTATCGCCTGATACCGCTCATCGGTAATCCCGCCTGCACGGCGCACCAGTTCGATGGCGTAGTACTCGGTCAGCCCCTCGGTGATCCAGTCGCTGGTGTCGTGGTCGTTGAAGCGGCCAATCGCTTGCACCACTTCGCGAATCAACGGGCTGCTGCCGTTCTCGCTGACCAGCGGCGTGCGGCTGTTGAGGTAGATCGAGTCGCGCGCGGAAAAGGCTCCGCGCCGCATCGGGTCGCTGGCGCCCACCACCAGCAGCTTGGCCGGATGACGCGGGAACGCCGCTTCGACCTGCGGCCAGACAAAGGTCAGCAGTGTCAGCACATCCATACGCCGCATGGCTTGACCCTTGGGCGAGGCGATGGTCACTTCGGTCTCGCCCAGGCGCACGCGGCGGCTGCCGAGGGTGCCGGCGAGCATCCAGCCGGTGGGTCGGTCGAACAGGCGCGAGACGTTGTCGATGCGGAACTTGTTCTTGCCGATGCGCGGCCAGGCGGTTTCGATGCTGTTCCAGCCGGCCGGCAGTTCGAACACCAGACGCGAGACCAGTTCGACCCCGTCCTGCTGGTCGAGGCGTGCGGAGGGCACCAGGTCTTCGCCGCGAAACAACGCCCAGCTCGGCGTCATTCGCGCTTCATAAATACCCGGCTTGCGCGCGTGGCTCAGGCGTACACGGTAGGTCAGGCTGGCCTTGCTGGCGCTGGGTTGCCACAGGCCACGGTGGCCATTGACGCTCCACTGGCCATCCGCCTTGAAGTCGCTGTAGTCGCCATCGCGGCCCAGGTCGAAGTTCAGGCTACGCACCGCCGAGCCCTGGGACAGGCTCACACGCACCTCGGCCTGATCGCCCTGGGGCAGCAGCTTGACGTGATAATCCAGGTCGACCTTCTTCGCGCACCACGCCGGCATGCTCAACGCCAGCAATACCAGGCTTGCCGCCAGCTTGGTTCCCGCCCTCATACACACTCCTTGTTCAGCCCGCGCGGAAGATCAGGTAATCCTCCCAGTCGTCTTCGGGCACGCTACCTTCGCTGAGCATGCGCCCGGACTGGGAAATGCGTTCGTGGTGCACGGCCTCGCGGTCGCCGCAGACCAGGTGGTGCCACAGCGGCAGGTCCTTGCGCTCGCTGACCAGGCGGTAACCGCAGGTGGGCGGCAGCCACTTGAACTGGTCGGCCTGGCCTGGGGTGAGCTGGATGCAGTCGGGCACCGAGGCGCGGCGGTTGGGGTAGTCGGTGCACTGGCAGGTTTTCAGGTCCAGCAGTTTGCAGGCGATACGCGTGTAATAGACGCTGTTATCGTCTTCATCCTCAAGCTTTTGCAGGCAGCACAGGCCACAGCCGTCGCACAACGACTCCCACTCCTCCTGGTCGAGGTGTTCAAGGGTTTTGCGTATCCAGAAAGGTTCGACTTTGGCGGCCATGGCTCTACATCAGTATCGGTAGGTGAAAAGGCCGCCAGTCTAGTGCCCAAGGCCCTTGGGGCCAAGCGCTTACGACTGTCGGTATGAGAAGACTTGTCAGTCTAGCGGGCGCGCAGTAGCTTTGAGCGCCGAATTGACGATCAGGAGCTGCCCATGACACGCGTTGCCGATTACCCGATCCACACCCAGTTCACCGAACGCTGGTCGCCCCGCGCCTTTACCGGCGAGAGCATCCCGCAGGAAACCCTGCTGAGCTTCTTCGAAGCCGCACGCTGGGCACCGTCGGCCTACAACTCGCAGCCTTGGCGTTTTCTCTACGCTCGCCGTGACACGCCGGACTGGGAGCGCTTCCTGGGCCTGCTGAATGAATTCAACCGTGGCTGGGCGCAGCATGCGTCGGCCCTGGTGATCATCGCCTCGAAAACCGACTTCATCGCCCCTGGCGCCACGGAAGAAACCCCCGCCCTGTGGCACACCTTCGACACCGGCTCGGCCTGGGGCCACCTGGCGCTGCAAGCCAGCCTCAGCGGCTGGCACACCCACGGCATGGCCGGCTTCGATCAGGAGCTGACGCGCAAGGAGCTGAAGATTCCAGAGGGTTATGCGCTGCATGCCGCCGTTGCGGTGGGCAAGCTGGGCGACAAATCGAGCTTGCCGGAGTATCTGCAAGGCCGAGAAGCGCCAAGCCCGCGCAAGCCGCTGAGCGAGCTGGTGTCCGAGGGGGACTTTAGTCTTTAACACCGTTGAAACCCTGCCGTTGAAAACGGCAGGGTGAACCATCAAGCCTCTCGAGCGATCAGCTCACTGAACGCGGCGCGCAGTTCTCCGATTTGTCTGTCGTAGACCCTTTTCACCACGGGCACCATAAATTCCCCCGGCAGGCCGTCCATGTCGACGGGGTAGACCTTATTGTCTTTCTTCGAGTACATGAAGTTTTTCAATTGCGGATCGTTGTGAAAAATATCTTTCGCCTCCATCCGCGCCACTGCTTCATCAATTAACAATTGCGCGCTTGGCGGTAAACTCTTCTTTTCAAGCGTACTCAGATCCACACCGTCTATTCTGCCCATTTTTATATATTTGCGGCCGTCTTCAACCATCACAACGGCAAAGCCATCCCCGTAGTATTTGTTCATATTGACTACCGCCATATCAATGTGGCCCTCGGCGGTGGTCAAGCGTGTGGGCCCCAGGTCTTTGTAGGCACTTTTCCCGTCGAGGCTTGCATAAACAACGCCCTCGCTGCCTTGGCCGATCTGAGGCCCGAGATCGGCCTTGACCGAAACCGGATGACCACCGCGCACGCCCAACCGACGCCATTGATCGCCCTGGATATGCTCAAGCAGTAATGAGGTCTGTCGATTGTTGTGATACACCCGCGCCTGGACTTTGCCATCCGCAAAACGCGTAACTTGGCGCACTTCATAAATGGAGGCGTTGCCCGCGCTGTCAATATTGCGGATATGGGACAGGTGCCCGTCGGCAGCGACATACACCCCCTGACTGTTGCGCGACAGCCCGGCAATTCTCGACTCGGGCACCTTGAATTGGTCAAACAGCCTATTACTCAGCTCGCCATCCACCGCGCGGGCTCCAGGCACGAAGTCTTCGAGCGGGCGACCATAAGGGCGCATCGTATGCGTATCGAAGGCATACCATTTGCCGTGATGCAGCACGGCCCCGCCTTCAATGGGTTCGCCCGCGATCTTGAAGACGCCCGTTGCCGCGTCCTCATACTGTTTGCTGGCCGCCTTGAGCAGGTCATAGCTGCCAGCAGAGCCGCGCAGCTGGTTGAACTGCTGCGCCACCTTCGCTGCGGAATAACGCGCGCCACTCGCCGCCAGTCGGCCGCCGCCCGCCAGCAGGTCCCCCATGCCGCTCAGGGGGTTGAAGGCTTCAACCACGGTCGCCCCAACGAACCGTGCAGCCTTTGCCACATGGCCCGCGGATGACAAGGCTTTGCCCAGCACCTTGCCGGCCTGCGCCGCCTTGCCCGCTCCCAGTGTGACCAGGCCAACCACATCCAAAGCCAAGTCGAAGATGCCCTGGCCGACATTGCCCTGTTGAAAGTTGACGATCGCCGAGCGCAAAGGGATGAGATTGAGAAAGAACGTGTAAATCGCCTCATTCCTGGCGTGTTCTTGATCGAAGGAAGTAACGCCCCTGGCCTCGTTCAACAGATCGTCGTTTTTAAGGTCGAGGGACTTCACGAATACGTCAGCGATAGCCTGGCTGCGCCCCGAGTTGAAACTGTCTGGCTGACCTGTCTCGGTCGATCGCTCCTTAAACCGCTGCGCATGTTCGTCTTTATCGGGTTCAAACAGCACGGTTCTGGACAAGATATTGGCGTCGCGCGTTTCCAGTTTATTCGCTGTGTAAGGCTCGGTGCGGCGGCGTATCAGAAAGTTCTCTTTCTCTATGACGCCTCGCCGCGTGTCGATTGTGTAGAGATTGACTTGCCCGTCTCTCGTCGCCTTCACTTCCAACGTATGTCCTCTGACGTGAAGAGCAGGCGGGGTCAGTAAATCAACGGCTATCGTGTATTGGTTGGTATGGAAGAACTCCAGCTTTCCAAACTCCAGGTTTTTGCGGTCCTCCAACGGCAGCGTGGCAATCAGTTGCTTGACCCTGCCCTGCTGGCCCTGCTCATGGGCATTGATTGCCGTGTCGTAAGCAGCCCTGAACGCTGTAGCCACCTCCAGCTTGCCCATACGGAAGAGGTTGCAAAACGTATTGACGGGGATGCGCTTGTCATTGCTGACCCAATGATCTTCAGCGCCCAGGCTGCCCCCTTCCATCACAATATCCAGCATTGAGCGTGCCCCGGGATGAAGACCCGGTCTGCCTTTCCTCAACCTGGCCTTTTGGATACTGCGCACTTCAAAGAGACGAGGGTCCAGGTCAGGAAACGCCTCTTCCAGCCGGGCGAGAGCCATCGCCTTTCGGCTGGGGATTTCCGTTTGCAACAGGGTGCTGGTGCTTTTCAGTGAGCTCAACTGGCTGTTATACGCCGTCCTCACACGCTCCATGTCCCTCGCCGAGGGTGCCTCTTCAGCGGTGGCGAGCAAACCGTTCACGACGCCCCAATCCCTCAATGCCTGATAACTGCTTGGCTGGCTGACGGCTTCGTCGGTGTTGAGTTTCTCAGCGGCCAGCAAAATTTCCCCGTAGCCCATGGCGAGCGTACGGCCTGGGGTTTGCGCTTCGATCCGGGCCACTGACATCACCAATTGCGCCCACAGCACGCTGCCGTAGGTCACGCTGGCGGGAATGTCCTTGACCAGGTATTCAGGCGCCGTCCTGGCCAGCAGCAGATAGGCCGCCAGGTTGGCGGTTTGCGCGTTGGCCCGGCCCTTTTCAATCAGGTGCTTGCCCAACCCTTCAACCACTACCGAAGCCGGTTGTCCCCAGTGCCGATTGTGCGCCAGGTCAAAACCGGCAACGCTATGGTGGGCAGGCGCTGCCTGGGACTCCGGATCAAGGCCCAGTTGGATAGCCGTCATCACATAGTCGTTGCCGCCGCCGTCAGTGACGATCCCGTTGAGCCGGGTCTGGATGGCTTGCTCCAGGGCTACTGCCTTGGCGGATCCGAGCAATTTCTCCATCGCTGCAACAGGGTTTTCCAGGTCGGCCTGGGACACCGAACTGCCGCTGATCAAATAGCCCAGCGCCCCTGTACCGCCCTCGATCAAGGGCAGGCCTGGCACTGCGCTGGTATTGCTGTGCAGCAGGTCGACAAGCGCTTTCTGATCCTGCCCGGGCATAGGCAGCGGCCAGGACAACCCACCACTCAAGTTACCGAGGGGGTGGACCTGCGCTTGCCTGGACACGGTTTCTGTCAAATCGAGCAGCGCCTCCAGGGTTGTCGGCACCTGCAACCCACTGCCGAGGATAAAAGCTTCCAGACTGATCAGACGGTTGACGGGCAGAGGCTGCAGCGGCGAATAGGACGAGTCTTCGCACACATACATCAGGGTACTTTTCAACTGCGCAGCCAGCGCCGTTTGCATCAGCGTCCTGGCCCGGGCCATGGATAAAGACTCACCGGGCAGGGGCTGATCCAGAATTTGGCGAGTGATGTACTGGAGTTTATCGGCCAGCATGCGTTGGTTGCAGCGGTCGCCCAACGCAATCTTCAGCGCGGATGACTGCGCGAGTACAGGGGTGTCAGCTGCGTCGGCAACCGTTTCGGAGGGCGGGTTGGCGGACGCCATGGGGATGTTGGAAAGAGGTATCGAGCGTGGATGAATAGCGGGAAGAGCGAGGGTGGTCATGATGGTACTTGTCCTTAGTCGAATGAAACCCCTTCAAAAGGCGCTAACTTACGCCCTCTGCGTCCCCTGGGTGGGGAGGCTCGCACAGGAGGTTCCATCTTGACTGTCAGGTGGTGTGTACATGACCACATGTGAACGAACGCGCCCGACTGCCGGGCGCTGCCGTCAGTAACCGCGCTCGAAACTCACTTCGCCGCGCAAGGCTTGCCCAACCTGATAGGCACGTACGTTTTCCAGGAACAACTCCACCATCATCGACGGCGAGGTCGGCGCCGAGCTGTGCCCGGTCAGCAGCAGACCCCAGGCAGTCCAGAACGGGTGGCGTTGCGGCAATGGTTCCTGGCGGCACACGTCGATGACCGCGCCGGCCAGGTGCCCTTCTTTCAGGGCCTCGACCAGATCGGCATCCACCACCGCCACACCGCGCCCGACGTTGATGAACAAGCCGGTCGGCTTGAATTGCTTGAACAGCGCAGCGTCGTACAGGTCATGGGTGTTTGGCGTGTTGGGCAGCAGGTTGATCACGTAGTCCACCTCCCCCACCAGCCGGCCCAGTTGGTCGAGACCAGCCACTTCGATAAACGGCGCTTGTTCCCGCGCGGTACTGGCGATGCCGTACAGCTTGACGCCAAACGGCACGAGGAACTCTGCCACGCGCTGGCCGATATCGCCGGTGCCCACGATCAACGCCTTGCGCCCTGCGAGACTCTGACCGGTGCGGCTGTCCCACTTGCGCTCGACCTGGCTGACCAGCCGCGCGAGTACTTCGCGCTCGTGGCCCAACATATAGGTGAGGATAAATTCGGCCATGACCTGGCCAAAAATACCGACGGCGCGGGTCAGGCGATAGTCGCGGGGCAAGCCTTCGGCGAGCAGCGGCGTAACGCCGGCCCAGGTCGATTGCAGCCACTGCGGTTGGTGGCCCTGGCGCAGCAGCGTCGCCAACAGGTCCGGCTGGCCCAGCCATACCGGGCAATCGGCGGCCAGGCGCGACAGCTCGGCCGAGTCGCCGCTGGTGAGCACCTCAAGGTCCGGCGCGGCTTCATTGAGCAATTGGGCGTAGAGCGGGTGATCCTGTTCAGCAATCAGAACACGCATGGTTCAAACCTTTCAAAAACAGTGCAGACGGCCGCCCGCTTCCCTACGGCCACCGCCCACTAATACGATTCCATTGAAACATGTGCCCCGGGCGGAGCACTGACCGATCACATCGGGTCGTTACGGCGCAGCAGCTCTTCGGGCAGGTGCTCGATGTACTCGTCCTCGGCCGGCGGCATTTGCAGGTGATAGCCCTGCTTGTCGAGGTTTTCCAGCACGACAAGGATGTCTTCACGCGACAGCTTGCGCTCCGGCGTCAGCACCATGTCGAAGGCGTGGTGCGGTTTGCCGAACGCAGCCATCAACGGCTCCGGCACACGCTCCAGCGCGTCGCTTTTGAGCACGTAGAGGTACATGCCGTCTTTTTTCAAGCTGCGGTAGATGGAGCAAATACGTTTCAAGGCTGTTCTCCGGCAGTGGCCAGGCTGTCGAGCAGCGCCTGGCCCATCAACTCGCGGCGCCAGCCACGCAGCGAGTCTGGCAGTTTATAAGGCCCATCGGGGTAGCCACTTTTAACCAGGGCTTCGAGGGTTTTCTTGCGCAGCATCAGTTCCGGCGCCATCTCCAGGCGCTCGGCGAACGTCTGGCCCAGGGCGCGCAGTTGCTTGATCAGCGTGGCGGCGTCCACTGGCAGCGGTTCAGCCACGGCCGGCGGCCATTGGTCCATGGACACGCTGCCGGCCCGCTTGATCAGGTCCAGCAGGAACTGGCCATCCTGGCGCACGGTACGCGGATGCATGTCTTCGATCTTGCCCAGGGCGGCGAGGTTGTCCGGCTGGGATTTGGCCAGGGGCCACAGCGAGTGTTCGCGAATGATGCGGTTGCGCGGCAGGTCCCGGGCGCGGGCCTGCTGCTCGCGCCAGGCGCATAGTTCACGCAAGACAGCGAGCTGGGCTCGGGACAGTTTCCACGCCAGCTTGGCGTCGCGGTACACCTCGTACGGGTCGACTTCGCGGCGCAGATTGGTGACCAGTTCGGCGCCGTCTTCCAGGACCCAGGCGTATTTATCGTCCGACAAACGCGGGCGTAGCCGGATGTAGACCTCGGCCAGGTGCACCGCATCTTCGGCGGCGTAGCTCACCTGGGTTTCGGACAATGGCCGCTGCAGCCAGTCCGAACGGGTCTCGCCCTTGGGCAGCTCAATATCGAGCACGGCTTGCACCAGGCGCGAGTAGCCCATGGAGAAGCCAAGGTTCAGGTAAGCGGCGGCCAATTGGGTGTCGAACAACGGCACCGGCAGGCTGCCGGTCAAGCGCAGCAACACCTCAAGGTCTTCGCTGCAGGCGTGCACCACCTTGATCACCGCCGGGTTCTCCAGCAAGGCGGCCAAGGGTTGCCAGTTGTCGATGGTCAGCGGATCGATCAGGTAAGCGCGTACGCCATCACCAATCTGGATCAGCCCGGCAATGGGATAAAAGGTGTCGACCCGCATGAATTCGGTGTCGAGGGCGACGAATGGCAACTGCTGCCATTCGGCGCAATGCTGGCCGAGGCTATCGTTGTCGCAGATCCAGTGAATATCGATGGCCACACGGCTCTCCCTTGAAGAATGGCGCGCAGTATATATCGCGAACGGGGCTAGCGAGCATCCGCAGTGCACAGGCAACCATGAAAACTCAGACAGGAGATGAAGAATAGTCCGACAAGCGGGAGTTATCCTTTCTTACGAAGAACGTAGACCCGCCACAGGCTGGAGCCCGGAATGAATTCCTGGTGATTCAAGACCTTGAATCCGGCTTGGCGAAATTCCTCCTCCACGGTGGTACGCGAGAGCACCGAGACAATCACCGTGTCGCGGCTGACCCGATGAAACTCGCGCAGCAACGCCATGCGCCCTTCGCTGCTGGGCACATGACGAAACAACTCCAGGCAGAAAATGCAATCCACCGCATTCGCTGACAAGCCGATGGAAAACGCCGAGCCCTGGAAGGTTTTGACGCGTTTGAGCAATGACGCCGGATGGTGGGTGCGGGCGTGGTCGAGCATGTCCTGGGAATTGTCCGAGGCCAGGATCACCCGGTTGATGTGCTCGGCCAACACTGGCCAGAAGCGCCCCGAGCCGCAGGCCAGGTCCAGGATCAGCCCCGGCTCGCCGGCAACTTTGAGCGCTTGGCGCACCAACCACTCGTCGCGCCATGACGCCAGGCGCTGCCGCAGTCGCGGCGGGCGCGTGTCACCACAGACCCTGGCGTGCTCAAGGCCACAGCGTTCGGCGTATTCGATCTCGATGGAAGAAGGAGGTTGTGGCGACATCGCAGGCTCATGTGACTGAAACGGTAGTGAACGACCTTGTTTCGCAGCTTAACCATTGCAACGTGAAAAAAAGGTCGAAACCCTCACCCTCGTAAAAGTCATCACGCCTGATGCAGGTACCAGCGCCAGTCCTGCTCGCCCACCTCGCCCATGAACTGGCGATATTCAGCACGCTTCACCGCCAGGTACACGCCCAGGAACTCACTGCCGAACGCCTCCCGCGCCCAGCTGGAAGCTTCCAGCGCGCGCAGGGTGGTGAGCCAATCGGTAGGCAGCAACTCCTTGGCCTGGGCGTAGCCGTTGCCTTCCACCGGGGCGCCGGGGTCGCGTTGTTCGCGAAGGCCACGGTGGATGCCCGCAAGGATCGCGGCGGCCGCCAGGTAAGGGTTGGCATCGGCGCCGCAAATGCGGTGCTCGATATGCCGGGAGTGGGCCGGACCGCCTGGCACCCGCAGGCTGACGGTGCGATTGTCCACGCCCCAGGTGGCGGCCAGCGGCGCATAGCTGTTGGTTTGGAAGCGGCGATAGGAGTTGGCGTTGGGGCAGAACATCAGCAGTGAATCGAGCAAGGTGCTGAGCATGCCACCCACTGCGTGGCGCAGCAGTGGCGTGCCGTCGGCGGCTTCACTGGCGAACAGGTTGTTGCCCTCGGCGTCGGCCAGGCTGACGTGCATGTGCATGCCGGTGCCCGCCAGGTCGTCGAATGGTTTGGCCATGAAACACGCAGCCATGCCGTGTTTGTGCGCCACGCCTTTGACCAGGCGCTTGTAGCGCACCGCTTCGTCCATGGCTTGCAGGGCGTCGGCGCGGTGTTCCAGGGTGATCTCCACCTGGCCTGGGGCGTATTCGGAGATCGCCGTGCGCGCCGGGATGCCTTGCAGTTTGCAGGCGCTGTAAAGGTCGGCGAGGAACGGTTCGATCTGCTCCAGCTCACGCAGGCCGTAAACCTGGGTCGAGCGCGGACGGCCACCATCCACATCCCGTGCCGGTTGCGGGCGGCCATTGCTGTCGGGCTTCTGGTCGAGCAAGTAGAACTCCAGCTCCGCCGCCATGACAGGGTAATAACCGTGGGCGTTCAGGCCTTCGATCACCTTGGCCAGCAAATGCCGGGGGTCGGCCACGGTGGCGGGCAGGCCTTCGGTGGGGTGCATGCTGACTTGCACCGCAGCGGTCGGGATCAGCCGCCACGGCATGCGTTGCAAACTGCCGCTGATCGGGTAGGCGCGGCAGTCGATATCACCCACCTCCCAGACCAGCCCGGAATTTTCCACATCGTCGCCATTGATGGTCAGGCCGAGGATGGTGCTGGGCAGCGGTCGGCCACTTTCATACACCGCCAGCAGTTCATCGCGGTGCAGCAACTTGCCGCGCGGTACGCCGTTGTTGTCGAGGATAAACAGCTCGAACATCTCAATATCCGGATGCTGTTCAAGGAAGGCGTGGGCTTCGTGCAGGCTGGCAAAAACACTCATGGGGGGGTCTCGTACGTTTGTTTCAGGCAGGCGCGCGCATGTGTGCGTCATCCATGGGGAAAATCAGCGTAGGAGAAGGGAATCTGGCGGGCGCGCGTGGCGGCAGTGGAACAGGGCCCAGAAGGCAAGCTCAGACGGCAATGTCGCAGGATGAGTGTCGGGGCAGCCGTCCATGGGTGAATCACAATGATGGAGATACGCCAGCCTCACACGCCCGCCTAGGTGTTTAAATTCAGGGTTGCCGGAGTTTGGTTGCAACTTGGCTAAACATTCGCCGCGCCTTGCTACCTTAGCCCTTGCTGGAAATAATGACCGCCCCGATCAGGCCCCAAGGACTCGACCGCATGAAAGCACCTTTAGCCCTGTGTGTACTGGCAAGCCTGGCGACCAATGCCCTGGCCGACACCGCCCCCTCGCGCCTCGACCAGGTGCTTGAGCGCGGCACTCTCAGCGTCTGCACCACCGGCGACTACAAGCCCTACACCTCGTTGCGCGCCGACGGCAGCTATGAAGGCATCGACATTGCCATGGCCGAGTCCCTGGCCAAGAGCCTTAATGCCAAGATCCAGTGGGTGCCCACCACCTGGAAAACCCTGATGCCGGACTTCCTCGCCCAGCGCTGCGACATCGCCGTGGGCGGGATTTCAGTGTCGCTGGAACGCCAGAAAAAAGCCTTCTTCAGCCAGACCCTTGGGGTCGACGGCAAGATCCCGCTGGTGCGTTGCGCCGACGTTAAGCGCTACCAGACCGTGGAGCAGATCAACCAGCCCCAGGTGCGCGTGATCGAACCGGCGGGCGGCACCAACGAAGTCTTCGCTCGCGCCCACCTGGGCCAGGCGCAAATCCGCCTGCATGACAACGTGACCATCTTCGACGAACTGCTGGCCGGCAAGGCTGACGTGATGATCACCGACGCCAGCGAAGCGCGTTACCAGCAGAAGCAAAAACCTGGGCTCTGCGCGGTCAACCCGGAGCGGCAGATGCAGTACAGCGAAAAAGCCTTCCTGCTGCCCCGCGATGATATGGCGTGGAAGAGCTATGTCGACCAGTGGTTGCACCTGAGCGTGGCCACCGGGGTGTACGACGGCATCGTCAACCAATGGTTGGCGGCGCCCTGAGCCAGAGCCGTCTACGCTGTGGTCACATCAATAAGAACGAGGGACGGAACATGAAGGGACTGCTCCGCGCCACCTGGCTGGTGCTGTTGTGTTTCAGCCAGGTGCACGCCGACACGCCGGATGAGGACGCCCTGGCCGCCAAGGCCCTGCTGGGAAAAGCCCTGGCCTACTACCAGACCAACGGTGACAAGGCCTTCGCGGCGTTCAGCCGCCAGGGCGAGTTCATCGACCACGACCGCTATGTGTTCGTGGTCGATACCCAGGGTGTACTGCTGGCCAGTGGCGGCCCCTCCTCCGCCTTGATCGGCCGCGATGTGTCCGAGGTACTCGGGCCGGACTTGCGCCAGTCATTCAAGGACGCGCTCACGGTGCCGGAAAGCCAAGGCATCCAGCAGGCCGATTACCACTGGCAGAACTGGAACGACGGCAAGGTCGAGCACAAGCATGTGTTTTACCAGCGCGTCGGCGAGCGCATCCTGGCCGTGGGTTATTACCTGCCGCGCGCCACACCGGAACAGGCCCGGGCCCTGCGCGACAAAGCGGTGAACGCGCTGCACAAGGATGAAACCGGCACGCTCAAGGCTATCAACGACTTGCAGGGCGGCTTCCTTCAGGATGACCTCTACGTGTTTGTGGTGGACTTGAACACCCAACGTTACGTGGCCCATGGCACCAACCTGCGACTGATCAACACCGACTTCAGCAAGATCAAGGACCCCGACGGCAAGCCGGTGGGCAAACCGATTCTCAAGCTGATGGCCGAGCAGGACCAGGGGGAATACAAATACCGTTGGAAAAACCCGGTGACGGGCAAGGTCGAGAACAAACACGCTTATGTGCGCAAGGCCGGGCATTTCATGGTTGCGGTGGGTTACTACAGCCCCTGATCTGAACTGGAATGCATTCAAATGTGGGAGGGGCGGTGCCCGGCAGATAAGGCACCTGTGGCGAGCGGGCTTGCCCCGCGTTGGGCTGCGTAGCAGCCCCTGTAAGGAAGAATGCGGTGTATCAGACACTCTGTAGAGGCTGGTTTTGGGGCTGCTTCGCACCGCCCCTCCCACATTAGGTCTCTATTGTGTCAGTCAGCGGGTTTTGTCTTCCCGCCCGCGCAGCACGCGATTGGGCATTGCGATCGCCGCCGCCAACCCCAGCAGCGACACCGCCGCACTCACCATCAGCAAATGCCGGAACGTCACCCCCAACTCCCCGCGCAGGGCGTCCTGCGCCGGGCCGGGGGCGGCGTTCAAACCATCCAACAGCACGTTGCCGGAACCGCCCTCCGCCACCAGCGCACCGCTGGCCAGGTGGGCGAAGCTGGAATCCTGCAACAACGCCAGCAGCAACGCCGACATGCACGCCACCCCCACCGCGCCGCCAAGGGAACGGAACAGGTTGGTGGTGCTGGTGGCGACGCCGATGTCGCGTTGATCTACCGAGTTCTGCGAACCCACCAGGGAGGTGGGGAACTGCATGCCCGCGGCGATCCCGCACAGCAACATGAACACGCCGGTCAGCAGCACGTCCTGGGGTGCACTGAAGGCCATGCCCAGAATCGCCAGCGGGCTTAACAGCGCGCCGCTGAGGATCATCGGTTTGTAGCGCCCGGTCACCGAGGTCATACGCCCGGCGGAATAGGCGCCGATGGGCAGGCCCATCGCCAGGGGCAGCAAATGCAAGGCGGCGCTGTCGGCACCGCCGCCGGTCACTGTCTGAAAGCGCAGGGGCATCAGCACTGTCAGGGAAATCGCCTGGAAGCTGGTGAAAAACACCGTGCACCAACACAGCACTGCGCTGCGGTTGGCAAACAGATGCATCGGCAACAAGGGCTCCCGCGCACGGCGCTCTTGCCAGACAAACAGGCTCAACGCCACCAGCGCACAGGCCAGCAACCCCAGCACTTCATCGTCCCGCCAAGCATGGCCCTGGCCGATTTCGGTAATGCCCAGCAACAAAGCGCTTAAGCCGACGATCATCAGCACAGTGCCGAGGTAATCGATGATCGGCTTGCGTTGCGGCACCGGCAGCCCCACCAGGGTTCGATGGGCCACGTACCAGGCACCGGCGCCCAAAGGCAGGTTGATCAGGAACACCCAGCGCCACGACAGGTACTCAGTCATGTAACCGCCCAACACCGGCCCGGCCACGCTGGCCACCGCGTACATGCCGCTGAAATACCCCTGGTAACGCCCGCGCTCACGGGGCGGGATGATGTCGCCGATGATCGCCTGGCTCACCGAGATCATCCCGCCGGCACCGATGCCCTGCAGCACCCGCGCCAGCACCAGTTGCTCCATGCTCTGGGCCATGCCGCAGAACAACGAAGCCACGGTAAACAGGCCCATGCCGATCAGCATCATCGGCCGACGCCCGTAGAGGTCACCGAGCTTGCCGTAGATCGGCACCGCCACCGTCATCGCCACCATATAACCGGAGATCACCCAGGCCAGCAGGTTGACGTCGTGGAATTGTGCAGAGATGGCGGGCATGGACACGGCGACGATGGTTTGGTCCAGGGCACCGAGGAAGATCGCCATCATCAACGAGGCGAGAATACTGCGCACCGCGGGAAGCGGTGGCGTGGGCTGATTGAGCTGAGTCACGGCAGAACCTTCGAGCAGGGCCCGCGGGAAGAGGCGGCCCGCGGGAATGCTCGATACGATAGCAGGCTATTCGATAGGCTCGTAAGGAAGTCCGACGTAATTTTCCGCAATGGTCCTGCGCCCGGCTTCGGAGTGGATGAAGTACTCCAGCTCGCTCTGGGCAATGCGCTGGCTGAACCCGTCGGACTCAGGGAATTGATGCAACATCGAGGTCATCCACCACGAAAACCGTTCGGCCTTCCACACCCGGCGCAGGCAGATGGCGGAATAGCGTTCCAGCAAGTCCACCCGTCCCTCGCCATACACCTTGAGCAAAATCCGGAACAACGTGCTCACGTCGCTGGCCGCCAGGTTCAAGCCCTTGGCCCCGGTGGGCGGGACGATATGGGCCGCATCGCCAAGCAGGAACAGGCGTCCGTACTGCATCGGTTCCACCACGAAGCTGCGCAGTGGCGCGATGCTTTTTTCGATGGATGGACCGGTAACCAGCTGTTCAGCCAAGGCGTTGGGCAGGCGGGTTTTCAGTTCCGCCCAGAAGCGTTCGTCCGACCATTCGTTCACCGGCTCCTCGGCCGGCACTTGCAGGTAATAGCGGCTGCGCGTCGGTGAACGCATGCTGCACAGCGCAAAGCCCCGTGCGTGCTTGGCGTACACCAGTTCCGCGTGCACCGGCGGTGTATCGGCGAGGATGCCCAGCCAACCGAAGGGGTAGACCCGCTCGAAGACCTTCAGCGATTCAGCCGGGATCGACTGGCGCGCCACACCGTGAAACCCATCACACCCGGCGATGTAGTCGCATTCCAGGCGAAACGCCTCGCCCTGATGCTCGAACGTCAGCCAGGGTCGATCACTTTTAAGATCATGGGGCTGCACATCGCGCGTTTCATACAGCGTGGTGGCGCCAGCAGCGGCGCGGGCGGCCATCAGGTCGCGGGTGACTTCGGTCTGGCCGTAGATCATGACTGATTGGCCGCCGGTCAGCGTCTTGAGGTCGATGTGGGTCAGTTGACCGTCCAGCGCCAGCTCGAAGCCATCATGCACGAGGCCTTCGGCATCCATGCGCTGGCTCACGCCCGCCTCGCGCAGCAGGTTGACCATGCCTTGTTCCAGCACCCCGGCGCGGATGCGGCCTTGCACGTAATCGGCACTCTGGCGCTCCAGGATGAGGGTCTGGATACCGGCGTTGTGCAACAGTTGGCCAAGCAACAGCCCGGAGGGACCGGCGCCGATAATGGCGACTTGGGTTTTCAGCGTTTTCATTATTTTTATCGCCCGCAAATTCCACACGAACGGATCGAGTGAAAGAGTTGTCATTGATCTGGTAGCTGACAGTTTTCACTTGAGTGAGCAGTATAAGAAGGTGAAAACTGCGACAAAACCTGCGCTTTTTGCCAATTCGGGCGATTACCGCACCACTGTCCTGAGTATCGGATTGAAACCATGACCAACACCGCGATTCCGGTCTTCAAGCTTTACGGAGAAAGCCAGCAATGGCCGACCCCCGATTTGTTGCACTGCGAAACCATTTCCCGGCGCAGTCGGGAATACCAGTGGGAAATCCAGCCCCATCGGCACGCGGATTTGTGCCAACTGCTGTACGTGCACAAAGGCCAGGTCGAGTTGGAAATCGAAGGTCAGCGCACCACCCTCAACGAAGCCACACTGCAAGTCTTGCCGCCGTTGTACGTGCATGGGTTTCGTTTTGCCGAAGATGTCGAAGGCTATGTGGTCACCCTGGCAGCGCCGCTGGTCAGCCACCTGCAAGCCCAACTGGGCGCAACGGCAGGCGGTCTGCAGACCCTGGGCAGTTACCCGGCGGGCAAGGACAGTGACTACCTCAACAGCCAGTTCGCCCGCCTGCAGGATGAATACGCCGACGATCAACCGGCCCGGGACATGATGATGCACGCGCTGGTCAGTGTGCTGCTGGTGTGGATCAGCCGCCAGGCCATCCAGCGTCGCCACCCGCGCGCGCCAAGGGGCCGCGAGTATTTCCGGCGCTTTACGCAATTGGTTGAACAGCACTATCGGGAACACCCGAAGATTGAGGATCTGGCCCACAAGCTGGGTATCTCGGTCTCACACCTGAATGGGACGTGCCGGGAGCTGGGCGGGCAGCCTGCCTTGCAGATCATGCATGACCGCCAATTACTCGAAGCCAAGCGCCTGCTGACCTACACCAGCATGACCATCAACGAAATGTCGGACGTACTGGGTTTTTCCGACCCGACCAACTTCTCTCGGCTGTTCCGCCGACGCGTTGGGTTTTCACCCAAGGCGTTTCGCGAGCAACTCAAGGCCGAACAACCGCCTACCTGAGTGCACTGAAACTGCCGGTGTGGGGAACGCATTGGTCCTGATGGCAGCTGATCGCAAAGGTCGGCTGCATACGGGTCTGTTCCACGCGGTAGGCGGCGGTTCCGTACAGGGCGCTGGCCAGGGCGCAGAGGGTGAAAATCATCAGGTATTTTCTGGTTTTGATGCTCATGGCACAGACCTCTGAACGGATCTACAGGGTGCTGTTTAAAGCATAGGCCAACCAGGGCGAGTTGCCATTATTGGGCGACATTCAACAGGGTTATGTCGCCTTAGAGACCCATGTCCCACACCGGCTCCTCGGGGAACCTCACCACCAGGAAATCCAGCAGGCTGCGCAGCGCCGAAGGCATGTGCTTGCGCGACGCATAGACCGCGTAGATGTTCATCTGCCGGGGTTCGGCCTCGGGTAGCAGACGTACCAGTTCACCACGGCGGATGTGATCGCCGGCCTGGTAGCTGGGCAACATCGCCACCCCGGCCCCGGCCAGCGTCACGCGTAACAACGTACTGGCTTCGTTGGCGGTGATATTGCCGTGCACCGGCACCGACACGTGCTCGCCCTGTTCCTCGAAATGCCACAGGCTTTTGCCGAAGTACGAGTGGGTCAGGCAGTTGTGCCGGGCCAGGTCTTCGACTTTCTGCGGCGCCGGGTGCTCCAACAGGTACGCCGGGGTTGCGCACACCACGGAGCGACAGACCGTCAAGCGCCGGGCGATCAGGTTCGGGTCCAGGTCGTTACTGGTGCGGATGGCCAGGTCGATGCGCTCATCCACCAGGTTCACCGTGCGATCGAGCATTTGCAGGTCAATGGTCACCAAGGGGTAGCGCTTGACGTACTCAGCGATGGCCTCGGCCAATTGCGCCTGGCCGAACGAGGTGCTGACACTCAGGCGCAACAGGCCACGGGGCGCGTTATCGGGCTCACTGACGGCGGCCTGCATATCGCCGCACAACTCCAGGAGTTGCCGACACCGTGGCAGGGTTTCGCTACCCGCCGCCGTAAGGCTGAGCTTGCGTGTGGTGCGGTGCAACAGGCGCGCGCCGACCCAGTCTTCCAGCTCGGCCAGGTAACGCGACACCACCGGGCGCGACAGGTCCAAATGGTCGGCAGCGGCGGACTGGCTGCCCAGGTCCACCACAGTGACAAACACGCGCATTGCTTGAAGACGATCCATGATTTGCCCGATTTCAGAAACAAACTATGTTCCAGCATCGCATTTTTAGTCTTGTTTAGTGCAACTAAGCTCTGTGCATCCTTTGAATCGACTGCTGGAGCTGTCCAATGTTCTCAACCCTCAAGCGCTTGACCTTCACCGCTGCCTTGGCGTTTGCCGGCCATGCAGCGGCGGCCGACCTGAGCCTCGACGTGTACAACCCAGGCGAGGCGGCGATCTTCCCGGTCAGCTCGGTGCTGGTCAGCGGCGCCAAAGACGCGATCCTGGTGGACGCGCAATTCGGCAAGGGCCAGGCCGAACAACTGGTGCAGAAGATCCGCGCCAGCGGTAAACACCTGACCACCATCTACATCAGCCACGGCGACCCGGATTACTACTTCGGCCTCGACACCCTGACGGCCGCGTTCCCCGACGCCAAGGTGCTGGCACCGCAACCGGTGGTCGACCATATCAACGCCACCGTGGCTGGCAAGCTTGAGTTCTGGGGCCCGAAAATGGGCGCCGACAAACCCGGCAAAACCATCGTGCCGCAAGTGTTGCAAGGCCACAGCCTGACCCTTGAAGGGCAGCAACTGGAGGTGATCGGCCTGGACGGCCCGCAACCGGACCGCAGCTTTGTGTGGATCCCGTCGATCAAGGCCGTGGTCGGGGGCGTCGTGGTCTCGCAGAACATTCACCTGTGGATGGCCGACACCCAAAGCGCGCAATCCCATAAAGACTGGCTCACCACCCTGCAACGCATCGAACAATTGAAGCCACGCACGGTGATTCCAGGCCACTACCTGGGCACACCGTCGCCGAAATCCGTGGCCTTTACCGCCGACTACATCAAGGCCTTCGACGTAGAAACCGCCAAAGCCAAGGATTCCGCCGCCCTGATCGCGGCCATGAAAAAGCGTTACCCCACCCTCGCCGACGAAAGCTCGCTGGAACTGAGCGCCAAAGTCGCCAAGGGCGAAATGAAGTGGTGAACGACTTTAAACCCTAATCGTACTGGAGAACGTCATGAGCAAGATCGCAATCATTGGGGCCACCGGCCGTGCCGGCAGCCAATTGCTGGAAGAAGCACTGCGTCGTGGGCATAGCGTGGTGGCTATCGCGCGTAACACCGACAAGCTGGCTGTCCGCCCCGGCGTCACCGTCAAGCAGGTTGATGCACTGGATGCCAATGCGCTGGAACAAGCCATCAGCGGCAGCGATGTGGTGATCAGTGCGGCACATTTCGCCACCCTGCCCGCCAGCGCCGTGATCGGCCCGGTGAAAAAAGCCGGGGTGAAACGCCTGTTGGTGGTGGGCGGCGCCGGTTCGTTGCTGCTGCCAGGTGGCGGGCGTGTGATCGACAGCGAGGGCTTCCCGGCGGAATACAAAGCCGAAGCCAGTGCAGGGGCTGCGTTTCTCGATGTGCTGCGCCAGGAAAAGGACGTGGATTGGACATTCCTGTCGCCGTCGGCCTTGTTCGATGGCACCGAGCGCACCGGTAAATTCCGGTTGGGCCAGGATGATTTGCTGGTGAACAGTGACGGTACCAGCTCGATCAGCTTTGCCGACTACGCCATCGCCATGATCGACGAAGTGGAAACACCGAAGCACTCGCGCCAGCGCTTCACCGTCGGCTACTGATACCTGTGGGAGGGGCTTGCCCCCTCCCACATTTGGATCTTCAGCGCCTACGACTGTTGCGCCTGGCTCACCAACCAATCCATCAGCGCCTCAAGCCCTGCCGACGGCACCGTTCCCGGCGGATACACCAGGTAATAGCCCTTCCCCGTCGGCACCCGCAGTTCAAACGGCATCGCCAAGCGCCCCGCCTTGAGATCCTCGCCCATCAACGCACTGTCGCCCATCGCAACCCCGGAGCCCTGCGAGGCAACGTTCATCGCCAAATCCAACGTCTCGAAATGATGCCCCTGGCTCACATTGCTCAACTGCGTATCCGCCGCCTTGAGCCATCGCGCCCAATCGCGCTCGTCCCGCGTGGGGTGCAGCAGCACTTGTTGCTGCAAGTCCGCCAGGGTGTGCAAACCGGCGAGCAGCGCGGGGGCGCAGACCGGGGTGAGTTGCTCATCGAACAAATGCCGCGCCTCGGCCGACTGCTCGGCAATGGGCGCATAGATCACCGCCGCGTCGAATTGCTCGCGGCGAAAATCCACGCTGTAGGCCACGGTGGTGGTGAGTTCCACCGGCACATCCGGGCGTTCCTTTTGCCACTGCATCAGGCGCGGCAACAACCAGCGCATCACACAGGTGCACGCCTTGATTTGCAGGGTATGGCGACGATTGCCGATCTGCTCCACCGCGTCACCGAGCAGGCCGAACACCTGCTGCACCCGTTGCGACCACTCGCGACCTTCTTCGGTCAGGCTCAACCCCCGTGCCTGGCGCTGGAACAAGGCGTAGCCCAAATGGCTCTCCAGCCCGGCGATCTGCCGGCTTACCGCGCCTTGGGTGATGTGCAGTTGCTCGGCGGCACGGGTGAAGTTGCAGCACTGGGCCGTGATCCAGAAGGTATGCAACGCGGGCAGTGGCGGAAGGCGTTTCATAAGGTCGAAGCCATGACGTGAGGACATGGCTAGTATGACTTTTTATCGATTGTTGCCGCTACGGGCCAGCCGTTCCAATACCGCCACGAATCCATAACAAGAGCGACACCCATGGCGACCTGCGGCGAAGTACTGGTCAACCTCCTGGAAGGCTACGGCGTGGACCAGGTGTTTGGTATCCCCGGCGTGCACACCGTCGAGCTGTATCGCGGCCTGGCCCGCTCGAACATCCGCCACGTCACCCCACGCCACGAACAAGGCGCGGGCTTTATGGCCGACGGCTATGCGCGTACCAGCGGCAAACCGGGCGTGTGTTTCATCATCACCGGCCCCGGCATGACCAATATCACCACGGCCATGGGCCAGGCGTATGCCGACTCGATCCCGATGCTGGTGATTTCCAGCGTGCAATCGCGCAGCCAGTTGGGCGGTGGGCGCGGCAAGCTGCATGAGCTGCCGAACCAAGGCGCGATGATGGCCGGCGTGGCGGCGTTCTCCCATACGTTGATGTCGGCAGCGGAGTTGCCTGCCGTGCTGGCGCGGGCGTTTGCGTTGTTCCAGGCCGGCAGGCCGCGCCCGGTACATATCGAGATTCCGTTGGATGTGCTGGTGGAAAACGCCGATGCACTGCTCGGCAGTCAACCGGTCAGCGTCGCCCGCGCAGGCGCGGCGCCAGCGGCGGTCAAGCAGATGAGCCAGTTGCTCGTCGCCGCCAAACGCCCGCTGATCCTGGCCGGTGGCGGCGCGATTGAGGCGGCCGCCGAATTGACCCGCCTGGCCGAAGCCCTCGGCGCGCCGGTAGCCCTGACTATCAACGCCAAGGGCATGCTGGCTTCCGATCATCCGCTGCTGATCGGCTCGACTCAGTCCCTGGTCGCGACCCGCGCGCTGGTCGCCGAGGCCGATGTGGTGCTGGCCATCGGCACCGAGCTGGCCGAGACCGACTACGACGTGACCTTCGCCGGTGGCTTCCAGATACCCGGTGCGCTGCTGCGCATCGATATCGACCCCGACCAGACCGTGCGCAACTACCCGCCGTACCTCGCACTGGTGGCCGACGCAAAGATCGCCGCCGATGCCTTGCTGACCGAAGTGAACCACACGCCGCTGGCCCCTCGTCACACCGACTGGGGCACTCAGCGCGTCGCGCGCCTGTGGGCCGAACTGAACCCCACCTGGGACGCCGCCACCCGTGCGCAAACCCTGTTCCTCAACACGGTGCTGGAAGAACTGCCGGGCGCCGTGCTGGTGGGCGATTCGACCCAACCGGTATACAGCGGCAACCTGACCCTGAACCTTGACCACCCGCGCCGCTGGTTCAACTCCTCCACCGGCTACGGCACCTTGGGCTACGCCCTACCGGCCGCCATCGGCGCGTGGCTGGGGCGCGGCGATGGGCAGCCGGTGGTGTGTTTGATCGGCGACGGCGGGCTGCAATTTACCCTGCCGGAACTGGCCAGCGCGGTGGAAGCGTGCACGCCGATCATCGTGCTGCTGTGGAATAACCAGGGTTATGAAGAGATCAAGAAATACATGCTCAACCGCGCCATCGAACCGGTCGGCGTAGACATCTACACCCCGGACTTTATCGGCGTGGCCAAGGCGCTCGGCAGTGCAGCCCAAAGCGCTCACAGCGTTGAACAGTTACGCAGCGCCTTGCGCGCCGCCGCCGATCGTCCGGGGCCAACGCTGATTGAGATCGACCAGGGCCTATGGATGAAGGAGGTCGCGGTATGAGCGCAGTATTGAACGGTGTGTATATCAACGGCGCATGGCGTGCAGGCCATGAAGTGCTGGAGGTGATCAACCCGGCCACCGAGGCGACTCTGGCGCGCATCAGCGTCGGCGATGCGCAGGCCGTGACCCACGCCGTCGATGCGGCCAGCGCGGCCTTTATCGACTGGTCGAACAGCACCGGCCGTGATCGCGGCGCACTGCTGCGCAAAATCGCCCAAGGCGTCAGCGAGCAGCGCGAACAGCTGATGCACGTGCAGTCGAGCAACAACGGCAAGCCCCTGTTTGAAGCGGGCATTGATGTGGACGACGTGATCGCCACGTTCGAATACTACGCCGGCATCGCCGACGCCATGGACGCCGGCCAGGACCGCCCGGTGGCGCTGCCCAGGGATGACTTCAGCGCGCGCCTGCGCCGTGAGCCGTGCGGCGTGGTGGGGCTGATCGTGCCGTGGAATTTCCCGATGGTCACCACCGCGTGGAAACTCGCCCCGGCCCTCGCCGCCGGTTGCTGCGTGGTACTCAAACCGTCGGAAGTCACGCCGTTGGCGGAGTTGCAGTTGGCGCAAATCATCGCTGACGCTGGCTTCCCGGCCGGGGTGTTCAACCTGGTGTGCGGCACCGGCTTGGCCGTTGGCGCACCGTTGGCGGCAGACCGTCGGGTGGCGAAGATTTCCTTCACCGGCAGCAACGCCGTGGGTGTACAGGTGATGCAACGCGCAGCGGAAACCATCAAGGGCGTAAGCCTGGAATTGGGTGGTAAATCTTCGCTGCTGGTACTGGCGGATGCCGACCTCGACCTGGCGGTGGAGCTGGCGTGTGGCGGTGGTTTTTTCAACGCTGGGCAAATGTGTTCCGCCACCAGCCGCGTGCTGGTAGCCGACAGCCTGGTGGATGAGTTCCTGCAGCGTTTGCAGGCACGGGCTGAAGGAATTCGCGTCGCCGACCCGTTTGCCGATGACGTAGAAATGGGCGCGCTGATCAACCGCGTGCAGTATCAGCGGGTGCTGGGGCATATCCAGCGTGGCGTCGAGGCTGGCGCGCGGTTGTTGTGTGGTGGTGAACGCCCGGCGAATCTGGCGAAGGGCTACTTCATTCGCCCGACGGTGTTTACCGACGTGCCATTGGACAGTGCGTTGTGGAACGAAGAAATCTTCGGCCCGGTGCTGTGTGTACGACCTTTTGCCACTGAGCAAGAGGCCATCGCCCTGGCCAACGACAGCGAGTTCGGCCTGGTGGCCAGCGTGGTCAGCCGTAGCGTCGAGGCCACCGAGCGCGTGGCGAATGCCTTGCAGGCCGGGTTGGTGTGGATCAACGCACCGCAGGTGATCTTCCCACAGACCGCATGGGGTGGTTACAAGCAGAGCAGTATCGGCCGTGAGCTGGGCCCGTGGGGGCTGGCGGCGTTTCAGGAGATCAAGCATGTGATCCGGTCTAACTGACGGCGCAGAACAACTGTGGGAGGGGGCTTGCCCCCGATAGCCATAAGTATCTACACAACTTCAGTAGAATAACGCGTAGCAGCTGTCGAGCCTTGGCGAGGCTGCGTCAGGCGCGCTGCCGAT